>Ga0265338_10002627_pt1 | contig 26501 bp, 18 predicted proteins | sample 42126metaG_FD_193579 | JGI IMG/M metagenome (GOLD analysis project Ga0265338, IMG submission 193579) | Rhizosphere microbial communities from Carex aquatilis grown in University of Washington, Seatle, WA, United States - 4-21-26 metaG | ecosystem: Host-associated > Plants > Roots > Rhizosphere...
TCGAGCACGCGTGCGATCGGCGGATCGCCCTCGGTGTCGAGCGGCCCGCGCGCGTAGAGCTTGAGCCCGCGCGACGAGCCGAACCAGACGCGCCCGAGCGTGCCGAAGCTGCTCGAGGCCGGCGACGTCGTGGGCGGCAGATCCTCGACCAGCGCCAGGGGCTCGACCGCCAGCGGGAAGTCGTGGCTGAAGATCGCGAAGTAGAGCGCGCCCCCGGCGCCGGGGCGCAGCATCGCGACGTTGGCGCCGAACGGGAAGAAGATCTCGTGCTCGCTGGTCAGCGTCTCGTCGAGCTGCGTGCGAAGCGTTCCGTCGAGCGTCGGTGCATCGGCGACGTGGTCGTGCGGCGTGCGCTTGAAGGTCGTCATCAGATTGCGAACCTGATCGACGGCGATGACGACGTTGAGCGCGCTGCCCGCGATGTAGCCGGCGTGGAAGATGCCGACCAGCTCGTACTCGCCGGTGGCGCACGACACCGCCAGCACCGGCGAGCCCGAGTTGCCGGCCGAGAGCAAGGCGTCGATGACGAAGTCGTCGTGGTCCCAGTCGCCATAGTCGTCGTGGTCGTGCTCGGAGATCACCTTGCCCAGGCTGGTCGCGCGGAACGCGCCCAGCGGGAAGCCGCGCACCTCGACCGCGTTGCGCTCGCGGATCGCGCTGCTGTGGCCGATCTTCCAGGGCATCACGTGCAGCTCGCTGTGCGCCTTCAAGACCGCGACGTCGAGCTGGGGGTCGGTGACGATGCGCGTGACCGGGATGTCGTCGCGCGCGTAGTCGTCGTGCTCGTCGTCGACGAGGGCCAGCGATTCAGCGACACGCTTGCAACCCGCGGGCACGCCCTCGACGACGTGCTGAGCGTCGGTCACCGGCGGCCAGTCGGCGACGTGGTCGTTGGTCAGGAGCAGCGTGTCCGCGCCCTGGCGGCGATACGCGAACGCGGTGCCGTGCGCGACGACCTTGCGCCGCTCGCGGTGCACGGTCGCGTCGGGGCCGTAGGACAGGCACTCGTAAACCGCGCTGCTGCGGGTGCAATAGGAAAAGGTCGCCTCCGGATGGCGATCGAAGTCGCGCGCCTGGGCAGAGAGTGCCGCGAAGTCATCCGCGTACGTGCCCGTGCACATCGGAGCGGCGACGGCCACCGCCCGCGGTGGCGGCGGCGGCGATGGCGTCGGGGCAGCGGCCGCGAGCTCTCGCGGCGAAGACGACCAAAACCAAGCCAACGATAACCCAGCCAACGCGACGCGCTTCATGGCGACAGGCGTCCTTTCATTGAACATGGGAACCCTCGGAGGGTTCCCGGGGCGGAGCCAGGTCCGTCCACGCGATTGATTGTCGTCAGCACGGGCCTGACGACGTTCGAGATGCCAAACTGTGCATCGCATGTGCCGCGCGCAAGACGCCCGCGAGATCGGGGCCGAACGAGCCGTGACGCTGAAGAGCGTACGAAAAGCGGTCGTTCGCGCAGGCGCGCCGTCCGAAAATGCGACGGTTTCAGAGGGTCGAACGCGTGATCTTGCTGGTATGAGCACTGCAATCCATGGCGGAATGGACGTGCGGAGCGAAAGGGCGTCGGAGGCTGAGTGGTCGTGATTGCATGCGCATCCAGGGGGCTGTTCGTGATGTCGGCTGCGGCGCTGGTGTCGGCGACGCTCGCGTGGTCCCCCGCCCGCGCCCATGCCAAGGAAGATCTCGGGCCCATGGCCAAGCTCCGGCGCACCGAGGCCGAAATTCGCGCGGCGGTGAGCCGGCGCGTGCCCGATTGGTCGCCGGAGGCCGATATGCGTACGCGCCAGATCGACCGGTTGCTCGGCGCCCTGCTCGACTACGACGCCATCGCGAACCAGGCGCTGGGCGCGGCGTTCTCGACGCTCGCGCCGGCGCGCCGCCACGACTTCATCGCGACGTTCGCGGCGCTGACCCGCCGCACGTTCGTCACGCGCCTCGAGAACCAGAAGCTGCGCACGAGCTACGACGGCGAGACGATCGAGGGCAGCGAGGCGCGCGTCACCGCGACGACGTGCGCGATGGGCGCGGCGCCGGAGACCGGCTCGCGCATCGAGTATCGACTGGAGCGCAAGGAGAACGACTGGCGGATCACCGACGTCATCGTCGACGGCACCAGCCTGGTCGCAACCTACAAGCGGCAGTTTCGAAAGCTGGTCGCGCGCGAGGGGATGGACGGGCTGATGGTACGCATGCGCGATCAGCTGGCGTCGGCGGACCGAACGGACCGCCCGTGAAGGTGAAGGGGCCCGCCGAGCACAAGCCCGGCGAGCCCCCTGTGCGGGTGGGGCCCTGATCTGCGTTGACGGATCCGCCTCAGAAGCTGCCGAACACGACGCTCGTGCGCGCGACGATGCCCGAGAGGTCGCCGCTCGTCGGGCCGTCGCCCCTGGCTGCGACGGCGAAGCGATAGCCGACGCCGGTCGCGACGCGCACGTGGCGCGCGACGTTCAGCTCGAGGTTGGCGACCGGCTCGAAGGCCACGAACGTGCGGCCCGTGCATCCGTCGGGCGCGACACCCTTGCCGTCACCGACGGTGTTGCACCAGCGGCCGCTGGCGAGCGTCGATTCGACACTGGCGTGCAGCAGGTGGTTCGACTGCACGACGTACTGGAGCAACAAGCCGCCGTAGCTGCCGACGTTGCGGCCGTCGTGATCGCCGAGGTGGCTGTCCTGGGTGGCGAGCACATTGGCGGTGACCCCGATGGCGAAGCGCTGGTTCAGATAGATGCCGCCGCGCAAGCCGGGAACGTAGCCGAGCTGGCTCGCGAAGCTGGTGGTGGCAAGGGTCGGAGCGACGAACCACCCCGACACGCGTGTCGCCTCCGCCCGATGATGACCAACCAGCGTCTCCTGTTCGGAGGGGGTCGGATCCGCCGACTGGGCAGATGACTGGGCGAGCACCGGCGCGCTGGCCAAGGCGAGGGTGACGAGGGAGATGGACGATGCGACGGCGAGCGTTTTCATGGCGGACCTCTGGGTCTGGGGTGGGACTGCTTGCGTCCGGTACATGACCAGGGAACACCGAGCAGACACAGAACTGTCACCGTCCTCGTGAACGTATCGTGAACGTATTGTGAACGTTGACGTGATCGTGGCCGTGATCGCCCCCGTCAACGTCACGCCGACGTCACGTCGACGTCGACCTGCACGGACCACGTCCAAAGTCTGCGTGTGTTACTTGGCGGCGTTCGCCGGCCGCGCCGATTCCACGATCTGCACCGGACTGCCGTCGCTGGTATCGCTGCCCAGGTTCAGCGCGACGCGCTCGCCTTCCTTGACGCCGCTGATCAGGCGCACGGCCTGTCCATCGTCGTCGGCGACGACCACAGGGCGGTAGTGCACGCGGCTGTCGGCGTCGACGACGGCGACGCTGGTCTTCTCGCCGCGCATCACCAGCGCCTCGGCCGGCATCTCCAGCAGCGCCGGCACCTTCACATCGAGCTCGACGTCGACGTACGAGCCCGGCAGGATCGCGCCGTCGGCATTCTGGATGTCGACCTCGGTCTGCATCGTGCGCGTCTTCGGCGACAGCGCGCCGGCGGATCGTGTGACCTCGGCCCGGCGGCTCCAGCCCGGCCTCTCGGGCACGCGGATGATCGCAACGTCGCCCACGCGCACGAACGAGGCACTCGCCTGATCCAGGTAGACGTAGACGCGCAACGTGTCGCCCTTGGCGATCGACACGATCGGCACCGCGCCGCTCTGCGCGTTCGCCGCGCTCTGGATCAGCGTGCCGGGGTCGGCGAAGCGCGCGGTGACGACGCCGCTGAACGGCGCGCGGATCACGCGGTAGTCGCGCTGATTCGCCAGCGCCGCCTGAGTCGCCTCGGCGACGTCCGCCGCGGCCTGTCCCTGCTCCAGCTCCTGCGCCGAGACCACGCCGCTGGGCGCGAGCGCGGTCAATCGCTTGGCGTTGACCCGCTTGTTGCGCGCGTCGGCTTCCGCCGCCAGGTACTGCGCGTCGAGCTCGGGCGCGATCACCGTCGCCAGCACCTGGTTCACCTTCACGCGGTCGCCCTTGTCGACGCGCAGGTCGCGCAGGTAGCCGGCGACCTTGGCGTACAGCGTGACCTCGGCGAAGGGGCGCGCCTCGCCCTGCAACACCAGGTGGCGTACGCCCGGCGAGCGCTTCACGTCGGCGAGCCGCACGCGCGGCCCGCGCCGCACGGTCGCCTCGCGCACCTGCGCTTCGGCCTGCGCCTGCGATTTGCGGCGCGCGTCGAGGGTGATCACGCCGAACGCCACCAGCACCAGCGCGCCCAGCCCGGCGAGATAGACCAGCGCGGATCGCCGACGCGGCGACATCAGGCGGCGCTCCCCCGCGGCGCGTGCCCGCCGCCGTGCAGCCCACCGTCACCGGGGGCCAGGCCCTCTTGCTCCTCGGCCAGGAATTTCTTTTCCATCACGTGCTTGCTCGGCAGCTCCTTGCGTAGGCTCGCATAAACCACGGGAACCACGAAGAGGGTCGCGACCGTCGCCAGCGCCAGCCCGCCGATGACCGCGCGGCCGAGCGGCGCGTTCTGCTCGCCCGCCTCGCCCAGTCCCAGCGCCATCGGGACCATGCCGATGATCATCGCCAGCGCCGTCATGATCACCGGCCGCAAGCGCGTACGCCCGGCCTCCAGCGCCGCCTCCAGCGGCGTCAGCTTCTCGTTCTCGATGCGAATGTCGTTGGCGAAGCTGACCAGCAGGATCGAGTTCGAGACCGCGATGCCGACCGACATGATCGATCCCATCAGCGACTCGACGTTGATCGTCGTGTGCGTGAACGCGAGCATCCAGAGAATGCCGACGACGGCTCCAGGCACGGCGACCATGATGATGAACGGATCCAGCCATGACTGGAACAGGATCACCATCAGGCAATAGACCAGCAGCGTCGCCAGGATCAGCCCCAGCCCCAGGCTGCGGAACGACTCGGTCATGACCTGGTTCTGGCCACGCAGCGTGACCTTCATGCCCGCCGGCAGCTTGCCCAGGCCGTCGATGCGCTTCTGAATGTCGGTCGCGACCGCGCCCAGGTCGCGCCCGTGCACGTTGGCGCCGACGTCGATCACGCGCTGCACGGTGTAGTGGTTGATCTGCTCGGGGCTGCCGCCCGGCTGGATCTCCGCGACGCTGCTCAGGAGCTGGGTGGCCGCCTCGGGCACCGCCGACGGCGGCCCTGCGCTGGTGAGGCCGGTGAGCGGCACGCCGGCCGCGGTCAGCGGCGTCGACATCACGCGCTCGACCGACGACACCTTGGGCAGCGGTGACTTCACGACCACCGTGTAGTTGACGTTGTTCTTCGGGTTCAGGAAGAACGACGGCGACACCAGGCCGCTCGACGACAGCGACACCAACAGATTGTTGGCGACGTCGCGCTCGCTGATGCCGGCCTGCGCCGCGCGCAGCCGGTCGACGTTCACGTTCAGCGACGGATAGTCGACGACTTGGACGATGTGCGCGTCCGCCGTGCCGGGGATCTCGGCGATCGCATCCCGCATCCGGCGCGCGACCTCGTAGCCCTTGGTCAGATCGGGGAACTCGACCTGCACGTCGATCGGCGCCGACAGGCCGAAGTTCAGCACCTGGCTCACGATGTCGGCCGGCTGAAAGTAGAAGTTGCAGCCGGGGAACTCGCGCCCGAGCAGCTCCCGGATGCGCCGCATGTACTCGGCGGTGGGGCCGTGCTCGGGTTTGAGCGCGACCAGCAGATCCGCGTCCATGCTGCTGACGTTGTCTGTCTGCACGAACGCCAGATTGTACGAGATGGGCACGCCGATCATCGAGTTGATGGTCTCGATCTCTTTCTCGGGGATCACGCTGCGGATACCGGTCTCGACCTTCTTGATGTACTCCTCGGTCTCTTCGACGCGCGTGCCGGTGGGGGCCCGGAAGTGCAGCTTCATCAAGCCGGCGTCGACGGTCGGGAAGAAGTCGGTGCCGACGATCGTCGCCAGCTTGAGGGTGGCGATCGCGATGCCGCCCGCCACCAGCAACGTGAATCGACGGTGCTGCAGCGCCGCGGCCAGCACCGATGCATATGTGTTCTGGAAGCGCTCGAAGTTGCGATCCCGCCAGCGGTTGAAGCGCACCGCGACGCCCTTGAAGCCGCTCGGGACGCGGCCGCCGTCGTCGTGGTGCTCGCCGTGCATGAGCATGCGCGCCAGCGCCGGCACCAGCGTCCGCGACAGCAGATACGACGCTATCATCGCCAGCACGACCGAGATCGCCAGCGGCGTGAACAGGAAGCGCGCCGGTCCCACCAGCAGCACGACCGGGAAGAACACGATACAGATCGAGAGCGTCGCCACGATGGCCGGCACGGCGATCTGCTGCGCGCCGTCGAGGATCGCGCGCGTGAGCGGCTTGCCCATGTGGCGGTTGCGGTGGATGTTCTCGACCTCGACCGTCGCATCGTCGACGAGCATGCCGATCGCCAGGGCCAGGCCACCCAGGGTCATGATGTTGATGGTGTGGCCGGTGAGCTTGAGCCCGACGATCGCCGAGAAGATCGCCAGCGGGATCGACGTGCAGACGATCACCATGCTGCGCCAGCTGCCCAGGAACAGACCGACCATCAGCGACACCAGCGCCGACGAGATGATCGCCTCGCGCACGACGCCGCTGATCGCGCCGCGCACGAACAGCGACTGGTCGAAGTCGATCTTGAGCTCGAGGCCGTTGGGCGCCGCCGCCTTGATCGTCGGCAAGACGTCGCGCACCGCATCGACGACCGCCAGCGTCGACGCGTCGGCGTGCTTGAGGATCGCGAGATAGGTCGCGCGCTTGCCGTTGACGCGCACGATGTTGGTCTGGTCGGCGAACGCGTCGGAGACGTGCGCGACGTCGGACAACGTCACCGGCGCGCCGTCGACGATCTTGACCGGAATGCGCCCGAACTCCTCGACGTCGGGCGGGCTGGCGTTGAGCAGCACGTTGTACTCGCGCCCGCCGATGCGCGCGGTGCCCGCCGGCAGGATCACGTTCGCCGTCGAGAGCGCGTTGACGACGTCGAACGGCGACAGCCCCTTGCTGGCCAGCGCGCGCGGGTCGATGTCGATGTTGATCTGCCGCTGCTTGCCGCCGAACGGCGCCGGCGTCGCCAGGCCGGGGATCGTGAACAGCCGCACGCGGATGAAGTTCAGGCCGTAGTCGAAGACCTGCTGCTCGGGCAGCGTGTCGCTCGACGCCGTCATCTGCGCGACCGGCACGTTGGAGGCGTTGAACTGGATCACGTTGGGCGGCTGCATGCCCGGCGGCGTGATGCGCAGGATCGTGCTGCACACCGACGAGATCTGCGCGATCGCGGCGCCGATCTCCGCGCCCGGCTGGAAGTAGACCTTGAGCATCCCGATGCCGGGGATCGACTCCGACTCGATGCGCTCGATGCCGTTGACCGTGGTCGAGAACGCGCGCTCGCTGATCAGCACCACGCGGCGCTCCATGTCCTGCGCCGACAGGCCGGGGTAGTTCCAGATCACCGCGACCACCGGGATGTCGATCGCCGGGAAGATGTCGACCACCATCCGGGTCAGCGACAGCACGCCCATCACGAGGATGAGCACACACATGACCGCCACCGTGTACGGGCGGCGGAGAGCAAGTCTGACGATCCACATCGACGCTTACAACCGCGCGCGCAAATCTAGTCGACGGCCACCCCAGGTCAACCGCGATCACGCAGGATGGTCGCGGGGGGGACCTTCCCGACCGCCACCGACGAGCGCCAGGCCGCCGGCGCGCATTCGGCGTAAGCTGTTCGACCATGTCCGAAGAGACCGGTCGACCCCGCCGCCCTTCCCGGGTCGGCCGTGCCATCCGGAGCCTGTTCAAGCTGTTGGGCCTCGCCCTCGTGCTGGCGCTCACGCTGGCGGCCGTCTTCGGCTGGCGGTCATTCGGCAAACGCGCGGCCGGAGCGCGGCGGGCGCTCATCGAGGCGTCGCCGCAGTGGCGGCAGGGCCACTTCGTCAACCCACAGCCGCTGGTCAATGACGCGCGTGCGATGCTGGGCGGCCTGTTTCACCCGAGCCCCTTCACGAGCCCGCTCGGCCCGGTGCCGGTGGCCACCGGGGGCGCCGCGCGCTTTCAGACCCCGCCCGCGACCGGGTTGCGCGTGACCTGGTTTGGCCATTCGTCGACGCTGGTCGAGCTCGACGGCCACCGCGTGCTCACCGATCCGGTCTGGAGCGAGCGCGCGTCGCCGATTCCCGGCGTCGGCCCGCGCGCCTGGTACGCGCCGCCGCTGGCGCTCGCCGACCTGCCGCCGATCGACGTCGTGGTGATCTCGCACGACCACTACGACCACCTCGACCGGCGCACCATCATCGCTCTCGATGCCGCCGCCCGCAGCCGCGGCTGGAACACCACCTTCGTCGTGCCGCTCGGGATCGGCGCGCACCTGGCCTACTGGGGCGTGCCCGAATCGCGCATCGTCGAGCTCGACTGGTGGCAGCGCACCCGCACCGGCGATCTCGAGATCGTCTGCACGCCGGCGCGCCACGCCTCCGGGCGCATGGTCGTCGACAACGACAGCAAGCTGTGGGGCGGCTGGGCGCTGCTGGGGCCCCGCCACCGCGTCTACTACTCGGGCGACACCGGCCTGTTCCCCGCCATGCGCGCCATCGGCGCCCGGCTCGGTCCGTTCGATCTCACGATGATCGAGTCGGGGCAATACGGCCGCGGCTGGCCCGACTGGCACCTCGGCCCGGAGCAGGCGGTCGTTGCGCACGGCCTGGTGCGCGGCCAGGTGATGCTGCCCGTGCACTGGGGCAAGTTCGTGCTGGCGTACCATGGCTGGACCGAACCGATCGAACGCGTGCTGGCCGCCGGCGAACGGGCGGGCGCGACGATCCTGTCGCCGAGGCCGGGCGAGAGCGTCGAGCCCGCGGCGCCGCCGCCGCGCGAGCGCTGGTGGCCCACGCTACCCTGGAAGACGGGCGCCGAAGATCCGATCGTATCGTCGCAAACCAACCTCGAGCAAACCGAGAACGAAGGGACCGCGAAATGAAGGTGATTCTGTTCGGCGCGACCGGGATGGTCGGCCAGGGTGTGTTGCGCGAATGCTTGCTCGACGGCGGCGTCGAAGCCGTGCTGGCGATCGTGCGGTCACCGACCGGCCAGACGCACGCCAAGCTGCGCGAGCTCGTTCACCGCGACTTCACCGACTTCTCGATCCTGGCCGACGATCTGACCGGCTACGACGCCGCGTTCTTTTGCCTCGGGATCTCGTCGCTGGGGATGAAGGAGGCCGAGTACCGCCACGTCACCTACGACTTCACGATGGCGGCCGCGCGCGTGCTGGCGCACCGCAACCCCGGAATGACGTTCATCTACGTCTCCGGGGCCGGCACCGACAGCACCGAGCAGGGCAAGTCGATGTGGGCGCGCGTCAAGGGTGCCACCGAAAACGCGCTCCTGAAGCTGCCGTTCAAGGCGGCGTACATGTTCCGCCCGGGTGCCATCCAGCCGCTGCACGGGATCACGTCGAAGACACGCGCCTATCGCTGGGCGATCATCGTCATGAGGCCGCTGTTCCCGGCCATGCGTGCGCTGTTCCCCAAGAGCGTCATCACGACGGAGCAAGTCGGACGCGCTATGATCGCAGTGGCGCGCGGCGGCGCGGAGAAGACCCTCCTCGAGAACCAGGACATCGCCGCGATCGCCGAACGAGCCACGCCGAAATGATGATGCGAAAGATGCTGCTCAGCGGTTGGGGACGCCAGCGCTGGATCGAGACCGCGCTGGTCACGACCGATGATCTCGGGCGCAGCAGCCGCGGCGCCTCGTTGAGCCGGGGCCTCGGGCGCGCGTACGGCGACGCCGCGCTGCCGACGGAGCGCCACAAGGTGGTGGTCATGAACACCACGCCCGCCGATCGGATCCTGTCGTTCGATCGGCAGAACGGCGTGTTGCGCGCCGAGGCCGGTCTCTCGCTGGGCGAGCTCACGCGCCTTTACGTCGACAGGGGCTGGTTCTCGCCGGTGGTGCCGGGCACGCGCTTCGTCACGCTGGGCGGGATGGTCGCCGCCGACATCCACGGTAAGAACCACCACGTCGCGCAGACGTTCGGCCGCCACGTGCGCGCGCTGGCGGTGCGCGCCGGCGACGGACGCGTTTACGAATGCAGCCGCGCGCAGCACAGCGACCTCTTCCTGGCGACGATCGGCGGCATGGGGCTGACTGGCCACATCCTCGAGGTCGAGCTGACCATGGACCGCATCCCCAGCCGCTGGATCTACGAAGAGAGCGAGCGCTGGGATACCCTCGAGGGCGTCTTCGGCGCGCTCCGCGCCGCGCGCGACGCGTGGCCGATGACGGTCGCCTGGATCGACACCTCGGCGAGCGGCGCTCACGCGGGGCGCGGCATCGTCATGAGCGGGCGCTGGGCCAACGCGGAGGAGACGCAGGGCCGCACCAAGCCGCGCAAGGAGTTGAGCGTGCGCGTGCCGATCGATCTGCCGAACGGCCTCATCAACCCGTTCACGATCGGCCTCATGAACACGTTCTGGTATCACAAGCACGGCCGCCGCAAGCGCACGCACTTCGTCACGCCCGAGCAATACTTCTGGCCGCTCGACGGCGTCCGCGAGTGGAACCGCGTGTTCGGCCGGCGCGGCTTCTTCCAGTACCAGTGCGTGATGCCGTCGGAGCTCGGGCCGTTTCAGAAGCTGCTCGCGCTGTTCCGCGCGCGGCGCGCCTGCTCGTTCGTGACGGTGTTCAAGGATTGCGGCGCCGAGGGCGATGGGATTCTCTCGTTTCCCAAGACCGGGACCACGCTGGCGGTCGACATCCCCGTGCGCACGATCGACGACGCGCGCGAGACGACGCGCGTGTTCAACGAGCTGGTGCTCGCCCACGGCGGCCGCATCTACCTGGCCAAGGACTCGTTCACCGACGGCGGTGACTTTCGCAAGATGTACCCGCGCCTCGACGAGTGGCAGGCAGTGCGCCGCCGCTACGATCCCGATGGTCTCATCGGCTCGGCGATGGCCGACCGATTGTTCGGGGCCTGAGCGGCCGCGCGTTCGAGATGGATCCGCTCAGAAGAGATCGCCGAGCTTCGCGAGCTGCTCGTACGAGGCGGTGAGCCACACCTTGACCCGCTGCCGGTCCATGCGCGTGAACGAGTCGGGCTCGATCTGCGGCCCATTGACCGCACCCCAAAAGCTGGCGTCGAGGCGATCGATCTTCTGCATGGCAGCGGCGTGCAGCTCGGGCAGGTCGATCACGACGGTCCCCAGCCGTTCCGCCATCGCGCGCGCCGGCGAGCGCTCGAAGAGCGAAAAGTCCTTGCCGCGGCCCTGGTTCTTGACCACGCAGTAGCGAACACGGTCGCCGTGCCGCGCGAGCAACCGCTCGAGCGTGGTGATCGCGTCCTTGCCGTCGTCGATCACGTGCCAGAACACCAGCCGGATGCCGCTCTCCGCCGCCAGGTCGAGGACGCCGCCCTCCGCGATCCAGGCGGAGAGCGCCCGCTCGCTTTGCGCCGGCAAATCGACTATCACGCGCGCCGCCGGGTCGGCGGCCAACGCGAGGATCTCGTCGACGCTCTCGTAACGGGCGAGATCGATCGGACGCGCGTACCCGGCGTAAAAGCGTAACAACGCACCGTGTGACCCGTCGGCGTCGACGGCCGTGAACGGCAGGGACCGATCGATGCAGTACTGGGCGCACAGGCGCGCGACGACGGACTTTCCCACGCCGCCCTTCTCTCCACCGATGAAATGAATCGTGCTCATCGGCGCACTCTAGCGACTTTCTTATTTCGCGCGAGCTGCCGCGACGTTTCTATCGTACGGAGTCGGCGGTCGGCGCCGTCGGCGAAACAGGGTGTTGCCTCCGGAGCAACGGCGCGGCCGGAGTACCGCACATGTCGGGCCAGTAAATATCGCTAGTTGGCGAAGTCATGAATAATTTTCAGTAGGAATAATTACTGCATTGTCATGGCTGGATGACCAGCTTCTCGAAGACGGCGCTCCTGGTTCCCGCGCTCGGCCTGGCGGCGGCGCTGGGGGCATGCCAACCGCCGTCGACCGCCGATTCGGGCTCGGGGCTGGCCGAGAGCGACATCGTGAGCGTCAACGGCCTCTCGATGATCAACGGCCTGTCGATGACCAACGGCCTCTCCATGCTCAACGGGCTGTCGATGACCAACGGCCTCTCCATGACCAACGGCCTCTCCTCGACGGTCGGCCTCATGACCAGCGCCGGGGGACGTAACACCGTGGCGTACCTGGTGCGCTGCGCGCTGCCCGCCGGCGCCAGCCTCACCAAGAAGGATCAGAACGGCACGTCGTATACCTTCCCGGGCGAGATCGGACTCGCGCCCGGGTGGGCCAACGGCTCCTGCGATCAGTCGTGCCGGCAGTGGGTGTCGGCGTGCATGCTCGCGCACGTCAACACCGCGGGCATCCACGTGCCGATCTACATGGTCGCGCAGGCGTCGGCGATCGGCTGGGGCCAGAACGCGTCGTACCCGAACCAGGAAGGCACGTTCTTCGGCGACATCTTTTATACGAACACCGTCGGGCACGTCGACGCGTACTACTGCAACGGCCCGGGATTCAACACCGACGTCGTGGCCGGCCGCATCGGCTCGAACCAGGTCGGCGCGCCCTATCGCAACATGTTCTCGAGCGGCTACTGCAACATCAATGGCTGCGTCGCCTCGGACGCGAAGACCACCGGCGCGCCCGACGGCTACAAGGCCTGCACCATGGGCGACGGCGCGACGCGCGCCTGGAACTCCTCGATCACCGTGTGGCGCCAGAACAAGGCGCTCGACGCGAACGGCAACGTCGTGCCCGGCAAGACCGCCGACGGCAAGACCGTACGCTACGACTTCGAGGGCAGCACCAACAACTGGAGCGCGAGCAACAACGCGATCACGCTGTCGTCGGCGAGCGACAAGGGCGCGCAGACCGGCAAGTCGGCGCTCAAGGTGAGCTACAACGGCGGCTCGTCCACGGTGCGCATCATGGGCCCGAGCGGTGTCTCGATCCCCGCCGGCACCACGGTCAGCTTCTACCTGTACGTCGACGCCAGCACCAACGTCTCGTCGGCGAACCCGTTCGTCAAGACCGGCAGCAACAGCGAGGGTCGCCACAACCACTCGTCGTCGGACCTGCTCAAGGGCTCGTGGAACGTGGTCAACGTCAGCGTGCCGTCGGGCGCGACCGGCAGCCAGGTCGGCGTGGAGTTTCAGACCAGCGGCGCCTTCACCGCGTACGTCGACAGCGTCACATGGTAGGCGGGGACCCGCACCGGGGTGGGTAACCAGGAACGGCGGCGGTGCGCGCGCGATCGCGGTTCCCTAGCGCTAAGATGGCGGCGCCCACGCGCGAGCCGAGCCGATGCCCCCGACCAGCGACCCATTCGCCGACGTCACCGTGCGCCTCGCCGAAACAGGCGACCTCGACCCCGTCGCGGCGCTGCTGCGCGACTGCGTGCGCGACATGCAAGCGCGCGGGCTCGACCAGTGGGACGACGTCTATCCCGACCGCGCGACGCTGGCGGGCGACATCGAGACACAGACTCTGTATTTGGCCGCCCGCGCCGGCGCTCCGCCGTTGGGCGCGCTCACGCTGAATCGGCGCCAGGAGCCCGAGTACGCGGAGGTCGCGTGGCAGATCCATGTCGAGCCGATAGCCGTCGTGCACCGGCTGATGGTGAGCCCGGGCGCGCAACGCACCGGTCTGGGGCGCTTCCTGATGCGCTTCGCCGAGCGCGAGGCGCTCCGGCTCGGCTGCCGCGCCATCCGCCTCGACACCCTGGACGCCAACACGCGCGCGCTGGCGCTCTACCGCGCGCTCGGTTACCGACGGGCGGGCGGCGTGCGCTTTCGCAAGGGCGCGTTCACTTGCTTCGAGCGACGGGTGTCGGAACCGGACGAGGAGGCGTGAACTCGAGCTCGCTCGACGCCAGCAGCACCGCGCCGAAGCCCTGCGGCACGTCGTCGCGCACGTAGATGTACTTGCACGCGATGGGCGGCGTCGTCCCGGGCGGGATCTGCGCCGCGGTCGGACAGCTCGCCGGCGCGGGCGGCTCGCCGCTCGACAGCCCGGCCGGGCCGCGCACGTCCGCGTTGACGTAGGCGTTGTAAGTGCCGCCGACGCTGAGCCCCACGACCGTACCGTGGATGTGCGCGCTGCCATCGGCGTCGACGTCGATGCGCGATTTCACGCCGTTCCACGCCTTGACTGCGACGGTGCGGTAGGGCGCGGGAAGCTCGCCGAGACGCACCGCCTTGGCCAGGCTGTAAGCAAAGATGGCGCTCGCCGACGTCTCGAGCCAGTTCGGCTGCGCGGGCCGATCGCGTTCCCCGGCGTAGCCGCCGGTCGCGGGCAGCGGGCCGGCCATCACATCGATCACCTGGTACCACAGGCCGGTCTTCCGATCCTGAAAGCGCCGCAAGCCTTCGGCCAGGTTGCGCAGGATCGCGCGCAGCGCCGGGCGCTCCGGATCATTGGCCGGCAAGTACTCGAGCACGTCGACGATGCCGGCGATGTACCAGCCGATCGCGCGGCTCCACAGCACGGGCGACGTCGGCGCGCCGGCGGGCGGCGGTACACGCGTGGGCGGCGCCAGCCCGCGCCAGGCGCCGTCGAGCGCATCGTTCCACGCGTGGTAGTAGAGCTTGGTCCTGGGATCCATCGTGTGCGCCCCCGCGACCTCGATCTGCCCGGTCGCGGTGCGGAAGCAGAGCTGCGCGTCGCCGGGCTTCACCTGGTCGGCGAAGAGCGCGCCGTAACGGACCAGGAACGGCTCGGCCATGTAAATTCCGTCGAGCCATTGCTGCTCCGGATAGCTCGGCTTGTGCCAGAACGCGCCCGTGCGGCTGGTCTTGATCGCGCGGAAGATCTGTCGCGTGGCCGCCATCGCCTTCAGGTAGCGCTCGTCGCGGGTCGCGTCGTAGAGGCCGAACAGCAACGTCGACGGCTGGATCACGTCCTGGGTGGTCGGATCGTTGGGTGCCGACGGCTTGCCGTCATGCCCGAGCGGCCAGGGGCGCGCGTAGCTGATCGTCCCGGCGGCATCGACGTAACGGTCGACGTACTTCTTGATGTACGCGAGGTAGCGGGCGTCGTGGGTGCGCTCGTAGACCCGTTGCAGGCCCGCGAGCGGAACGCCGTAGGTGTACTCCCAGAACTTCGGCGCCGGCGCCGGCGGCACCGTCGCGAAGTTCAGGCTGAAGCAGTTCGCGGTGCCGCTGCAATCGGCGGGCGTCGCGTCCAGCTCGGGCCAGCGGCGCAGCATCGTGTCGGCGACGGCCACGCCGACCGCGCGCTGTGCCTTCGGCGCCGCTTGGGCCGCTGGAGCTGTCGAGACGATCGCGAGCGCGAGCAGAAAGCCCGCGATCAGGGACTGGCCCCGGGACCGCTGTTGCAGTACTCGGCGAAGCGGTTGCCGGTGGCGCTGAACGCGCGGCCGCTGGTCGCGGCCGCCGCCCAGGGCGCGGTGCGATTGATGTGGGGGCCCAGCGTCGATTCGCGGACCACAGCTTGTCCATTCGGTGTCGGTGTCACGCCGCCTTGATCCCATGAGCGTCCGAGCGAAATCTTATTCGCCGGCGCCGTGGCGTCACTGGTGAAATTGCAGCCGGTGACCAGAAAGCCGAAGTTGTTGGCCACCACGGTGCTCGGCGCCATGTGCACGCCCGAGCCGGTGCCCTTGCGCGACGACAGATAGTTGATCGTCGAGCCGTCGATGACCGCCGTCGCGCGCCCGAAGATGAAGTCGGTGTCGCCTTCGATGAAGCTGCCCTTGATGTACACCCGCGAGACGGTCGTCGCCGACGGCGAGTCGATGAAGAGCGTGTCCTGGAAGCCGTGCAGCCGCACGTTCTGCAAGACCACCTTGTCGCCCGTGGTGTAAAGAGCGACCGCCTGCACGCTGGAGCCGGATGGCGGGTTGGCCGGTGTCGGAAAGTCGTTCGAGATGGTCAGGTTCGCGATCTGAAAACCGTTGTTCTTCGCCATCAGCGTCGCCGTGTTCGGCGTGCCGCCAGCCCCGTCGGCGTCGAGGCTGTTGATGATCGTGACCGCGGTCGCCGCGCCGGTGCCGTAGATCGTGATCGGCGTCTGCGTCCCGATCGTGACCTTCTCGCGGTAGGTGCCGGGCTTGATCAAGATGTAACGGCGCGCAGTGCCGGTCGCGGCGGTCAGCGCCGCCTGCACCGTGGTGTGCGTGCCCGAACCGTCGGCGGCCACGACCAGGTCCGACGGGAACGAGCTCACGTTGAGCCCCGCCGTCGGGTCCCAGTTGTCGGTGGTGAGCGACCCCAGTGTTCCGGTCTGCGCCAGGTACTTCGAGATCGTGTCGCTGGCCGCCTGCGCCGCGGTCAGTTGTGGACGCGTCGCCGTGCTGGCGATCGCCGTGCAGACACCGGTCGCGCCGCCGACGCCGGGCGCGCCGCCCATGCCGGCGGTCGCACCGCCCGCACCGGTTGCCCCGCCCATCCCGGTGCGACCGCCGGCCCCCGTCGTCGCGCCCCCGGAGCCACTCTGCGCCCCACCGGCGCCCGTGGTCGTCATTCCTCCCGCGCCTTGGGTTGCGCCGCCGGCGCCGGTCGTGGAGCCGCCGGCGCCTGACGTGGCTCCGCCCGCGCCGGACGTGGTCATTCCACCCGCGCCGCCGGATCCGGCACTCGCGCCGCCGGTCCCTTCGTTGACGCCCGTGAGGCCCGCGTCGTCGGCCTGCGAGCCCGCGACGCAGGCGCCGCCGCACAGCGCGGCGGCGAGCCAAAACATCCGGAACGAAGAGGACATCAGTGTTTTTTGGGGCATGGGCATGAGATGGAGGGCCGGCGCACGCAGAAATGGTGCTTGGCCTCTGGTGTAATGTGTCTGCGGCGAGGAGAATCGGCGCAGGATCGGCCTTACACGAACTGCGCGAACCTCTCATTCCCTCTCCACCGTTCCGACGGGCAGACCGGGAGAGGGAGATGGAGAAGATGCGCTCTACCGCGTCACGTCCCTCCCCAGAGCATGCACCAGCCGCACATTCGCCAGCCTCAGATCAATCTGCGCATTCGCCAGATCCAAGCGCGCGCGCGTCAGCTCGGTCTCGGCGTCGGTCAGCTCGACGCTGGTCGCGCGTCCGTTCTGGAACAGCACGCGGCGCACGCGGTATGACTCCTCGGCGGAGCCGACGCCCCGGCGCGTCGACTCGATCGCGACGCGCGCCTCGGACAGCGCCTCGGCAGCCTGGGTGACCTCGAGGCCGATCGCGTCCAGCAGCTGCTCGCGCTCGGCCTCGAGCGCCGAGGCGCGCGCGTGCGCCGCGCGCCTGGCCGCGGTCGCGCCCGGCAGATCGGTGATCGCCCAGGACAGCTGCACCGACGCGTCCCAGCTGCCGCGGTAGACCGCGTCTTGCGGAAAGATGCGCGGGTTGGGGTTCGCGTAGATCGCGTCGCCGACGGCGTCGACGCGCGGCAGCCCCGCCGAGAGCGCGACGGTTCCCTGGGCGCGCGACGCGCCCGCCCCCTCGAGCAGCGCCTGCGGCTCCAGGCGGCGCGTCGCCGCCTCGGTACGCAGGCCGTCGAGCGCGGCGTCGCCGGGTGCGAAGGCAATCGTGTCCGACGGCGGCGCCTCGACGTTCTCGCCGATCTCGTAGCGCTGGTGCGAACTGTCGTGCATGGCCGTGCGCAGCTGCTGCTCGGTGACCGCGGCCAGGCTCTGCGCGCGCGCCAGCAGCAGCTCGGCGGCCGCGACCTGCGATTCGACGCGCAGCACGTCGGCGCGCGAGGCCGCCCCCGCGCCGGCGGCCTGGTTCACGTCGCCGAGGTGCGCGTGTGCCTGGTCCAGGCCCTGGCGCGCGATGCCGGTCGCGAGCCGCGCCCGCACCCAGGCGTAGTAGCTCGCGCGCGCGTCGCTGGCGACGCGCAGACGCGCCGCTTCTTCGGTCAGCGCCGACGCGCGCGCGTTGGCGGTCGCGGCGGCGTGCGCCTGCGGTAGCCGCAGGAAGTAGTCGGACAGCGGCACCTGCAGCGTGGCTTGCCCGAGGTACTGATCGAGGATCACCGGAAACCGCAGCGGATACACGACGAGCCGCGCCGGATCGGCCGGCGCGCCCGGCTGCGCGTCGGGCGGCGCGATGACCAGGTTGCCGAGCGACGGCAGCGTGAGATTCGAAACGCGGGTGTAGCGCGCGGTGCCGGTCAGGTGCGGGATGAACGCATCGCGCGCCTGCGCGACGGCCTCGTCGGCAGCGGCGCGCTCCTCGGCGCGCGCGCGCTGCTCGGGGCTGACCTCACGCGCGCGACGCGCGACCTCATCGGCGGTCAGACCTCCCGCGACCGGCGCGCGCGCGTCGGCGGCATGGGCAGATAGCGGCGCGGCGAGCACGAGCAGAGCGGCGGCGAGCTGACAGGAAAGCGCGGAGCGAGACTCGAAGAACAATCGGAGACACGAGATGGATCGGATCACGGGGCACCTCGACGGGGACAGGCGGGTTCACGAGCCGCGAATGTTGGGAGCGCGGAGCCGGATGTTTCCTCGCCGTTTTCAACCCGCGTGCCATCGCTCGATCGCGCGAATCCGCCACCCCGGAGGAGGTTCCAGCGCGGACAATCCGCGCGAAACGGACAGATGTCGTCGACGCGGACATCTGTCCGCGTCAGGCGGCCGGAGCGGACGCCGATCTTTCTCTCTATATGCGCGGTTTTTCGCGATGACGCCGATGGCCCACCGCGTGCATCCCGACCGGGGCGTCGGAGGAACTGACATGAACACGTCCCGTCCCGTCTCGTTCGTCTCGTTGATCGCGCTCGCCGCGCTGCCGCTCGCCGCCGGTTGTGCGCGCGCCGGCGCCTCCGAGCGCCGCCCACCGGCTGCCACTGCCAACGCCGGTGCCGAGCCGACGGTCATCGTCACCACCGCGGTCGTCGCGCAGAAGCCGATCGCGCGCGCGCTGGTCCTGACGGGCACGCTCACGCCCAACCGCCGCTCCGACGTCGCCGCCGACGCCGTCGGCAAGGTCGTCGCCGCGCCGATCGAACGCGGCTCGGTCGTCGCCGCCGGCGCCATGCTGGTGCGCCTCGATCGCCGCGGCGCCGTGCTCAGCGACGAGGAAGCGCAGGCGCAGGCGGCCTCGGCGCGCACGCAGCAGGCGCTGGCCGACACCGAGTGCGCGCGCGCCGACAAGCTGTTCAACGCCGGCGCGATCACCCAGGCCGAACACGACCGCGCGCGCACCCAGTGCGAAGCCAGCCGGTCGATGTCCGCCGCCGCGTCGGCGCGCGCGCGACTGGCGAGCAAGAACCTGGGCGACGCGGTCGTGCGCGCGCCGTTCCGGGGCGTCATCGCCGATCGCCTGGTCTCCGAGGGCGAGTACGTGCACGCCGACACACGCGTCGCCACGCTGGTCGAGATCGATCCGTTGCGCCTCGAGCTGACCGTGCCCGAAGCCGCGGTCGGCACGCTCGCGCGCGACAAGGAGGTCATCTTCGAGGTCGCCGCGTTCCCGGGCGAGAGCTTCCACGGCCACGTGCGCTACCTCGGCCCGGCGGTGCGTCGCCAGAGCCGCGACCTGCTCGTCGAGGCGGTCGTCGGCAACCCGCAGCGGCGCCTCCTGCCCGGCATGTTCGCGACCGCGCGCCTGGTGCTGGGCAGCGAGCCACGCCCGGTCGTCCCCGCGGCCGCGATCAAGCGCGAAGCCGAGACCGATCGCGTGTACGTCGTGGCCAACGGCCGCGCCGAGGAGCGCCTGGTCGCGCTCGGCCTGCGCGACGGCGACGCGTTCGCGGTGACGTCGGGCCTCGCCGCCGGCGAGCGCGTGATCGCGCCGGTCGTCCTGTTCCCCCAACTGCGCGACGGCGTCAGGGTGACGTCACCGGGCGCGGGCGCGCAGTCGCCGTAGCCGCTTCCTCTCGAGCGAATCGTCGGATCAAGGAGCCCCGTCAATGCAAGCCTTAGCCAACATCAGCGTCAAACGTCCCGTGTTCGCGACCGTGCTGGTCCTGGGCATCGCGGTGCTCGGCATCGCCGGCTACTCGCAGCTGGGCGTGGATCGATTCCCCAAGGTCGACATGCCGATGGTCTCGGTGGTCACGCGCCTGCCCGGCGCCGCGCCCGAAGAGGTCGAGAGCGAGATCACCGACAAGCTCGAGGAGTCGCTGAACACCATCAGCGGCATCGAGGAGCTGCGCTCGATCTCCAGCGAGGGTGTGTCGCAGATCTTCATCATGTTCGAGCTCGACAAGAACATCGACGTCGCCGCGCAGGAGGTGCGCGACAAGGTCAACGTCGCGCTGCCGGATCTGCCGCGCGACCTCGACGCGCCGGTGGTGAGCAAGCTCGACCCCGGCGCGACGCCGGTCATGTACGTGGCGGTGCGCTCGACGCGCGCCGGCGCGTCGGTGCGCGCGCTGACCGAGCTCAGCGACAAGGAGATCCGCCGCCGCCTGGAGAACGTCACCGGCGTCGGCCAGGTCACCGTGCTCGGCGGGCGCAAGCGCCAGGTCAACGTCTGGATCGATGCGATGAAGCTGCGCGCGCTGGGGCTGACCGCCGCCGATGTGCAGCGCGCGATCGCGGCGCAGAACCTGAACCTTCCGGCGGGCAGCGTGAAGAGCGGCGCCGAGCAGCGCACGCTGCGCATCCACGGCCGCGTGGCCTCACCCGCGGCGCTCGGCGACCTCGTGGTGCGCGAGCGCGACGGTCACCCGATCCGCATCGCCGACGTCGGCCGCGTCGAGGACGGCGAGGAAGAAGGCGACTCGCTCGCCATCAGCAGCGGGGCGCGCGCCGTCGTGCTGTCGATCCGCAAGCAGTCCGACGCCAACACCGTCGCCGTGGTCGACGCGCTGAAGGCGCGCATCGCCGAGATCGAACCCATGTTGATGTCGACGTCGGCGTCCGGGGGCGGCGGCGTCAAGCTCGAGGTGCTGCGCGACAACTCGCGCACCATCCGCACCAGCGTCGACGCCGTGCGCGAGCACCTGGTGCTGGGCGCGATCTTCGCGGCGCTGGTGGTGCTGCTGTTCCTGGGCAACCTGCGCAGCACGGTGATCGCGGCGCTGGCGATCCCGATCTCGATCGTCGGCACGTTCGCGCTGATGTGGGTCCAGGGCTTCACGCTCGACACCATCACGCTGCTGGCGCTGGCGCTGGCGGTCGGCATCGTGATCGACGACGCGATCGTCGTGCTGGAGAACGTCTACCGCTTCATCGAAGAGAAAGGCATGACGCCCATGCGCGCCGCCGTGGAGGCGACGCGAGAGATCGGGCTCGCCGTGCTGGCGACGACGCTGTCCTTGCTGGCCGTGTTCGTGCCGGTCGCGTTCATGAACGGCATCGTCGGACGGTTCCTCAAGAGCTTTGGCCTGACCATGGCGTTCGCCATCGCCGTATCGCTGTTCGTCAGCTTCACGCTGACGCCGATGCTGTCGTCGCGCTGGCTGCGCGCGCACCGGCCGCTCGCGGGCGGCGGCGCGGCGGCGAATCAGAAGTCGCTGCTCGAACGCATGGTCGACCGAATCTACCTGCCGGTCGAGCGCGCGTACATGCGCGCGCTCGGCTTCGTGATGCACCGGCGCTGGATCGTGGTCATCGCCAGCGTCGCGGCGCTGGCCGCCATCGGTCCGCTCGGCAAGGCGGTGAAGAAGGGCTTCCTGCCCGACAGCGACGAGGCGCACTTCGAGATCAACGTGCGCGCACCCGAGGGCACGACGCTGGAACAGACCGGCCTTCTCGCCGAGCGCATCGCGCGCGACGTGCGCTCGCTGTCGCACGTCGAATCGACGCTGGTCACCATCGGCGACAACGCGCAGCGCACGCCGAACCTCGCCAGCATCTACGTCAAGCTCAGCGACCCGCGCGAGCGGCACGTCAGCCAGAACGAGCTCATGGAGCGCGTGCGGCGCGAGGTGCTGGCCAAGCAGGATCCGTCGCTGCGGACCGACGTGTCGCTGGTGCCGCTGTTCGCGGGCGGCATGGCGCAGGCGCTGATCATGTACGACCTCAGCGGTCCCGACCTGGCGCAGCTGCAGCGGTACTCCGACGACGTGGTCGCGCGCATCAAGAAGATCCCGGGCGCGGTCGACGTGTCGAGCTCGCTCATCGGCGGCAAGCCCGAGCTGGGCGTGGTGATCGACCGTGAGCGCGCCGCCGACCTGGGCGTCGACGTGACCGACATCGCAGCGACGCTGCGGCTGCTGGTGGGCGGCGGCAAGGTGTCGACGTACGAAGAGGCCGGCTCGGAGTTCGACGTGCGCGCGCGCGCCGAGCGCGACGACCGCGCCGACGCCGAATCGCTGGCGGTGGTGACCGTGCCGTCCGCGCGGCTCGGCTCGGTGCCGCTGGCCGATGTCGTCAACCTGCGGCCCGCCGACGGCCCCGGCCAGGTGAACCGGCTCAACCGCCGGCGCCAGGTCACGTTCACCGCCAACGTCGCGCCCGGCTTCGCCGAGGGTGGCGTCGGCGACGGCGTGAAGCGCGCCTTCGCCGACCTGCACATGCCGGCCGAGTACGTGGCGGCGCCGATGGGCCGGTCCAAGGAGATGGGCAAGGCGGGCAAAGCGTTCCTGTTCGCGTTCGCGCTGTCGTTCATCTTCATGTACCTGATCCTGGCGGCGCAGTTCGAGTCGTGGCTGCACCCGATCACGATCCTGCTCGCGCTACCGCTGACGCTGCCGTTCGCGCTGCTGTCGCTGATCCTGCTCGGCCAGTCGATGAACATCCTGTCGGCGCTGGGCATCCTGGTGTTGTTCGGCGTGGTCAAGAAGAACGCGATTCTGCAGATCGATCACACCAATCACCTGCGCGCGCAGGGGATGGACCGCATGCAGGCCATCTTGAAAGCCAACCGCGACCGGCTGCGGCCGATCCTGATGACCACGCTGGCGTTCGTCGCCGGCATGATCCCGCTGGTCTTCTCGACGGGGATCGGCGCCGGCAACAACCAGGCGACCGCGGGCGTGGTGGTCGGCGGACAGCTGCTGTCGCTGCTGCTGACGCTGCTGGCGACGCCGGTCGCGTACTCGCTGTTCGATGACGTCGGCGCGTTCTTCGCTCGCCGGCGGACGGCGGTCGACGCGGTGGCCGAGACGGACGAGGTGTCAGAGATCCGAACGGCGCCGACGATGGTGGCGATGGCGGTGGTGCCGGCGCCCGCGGTGGCGAAGCACGCTTGATGGAGCCCCAACCATGACCACCCTCACCAGCTTGAGAGAACCGACGCCGTCGGCCGCCGCCGGCTTCCGTCCGATGCGCGGCGTGGCCTGGTACAAGCGCGTCCAGGCCTGGGCGCTGGCGCGGCGCAATCCGGGCTACGACGCCCTGGTCGCGGCGCGCAAGCTGGCGCTGCTGTCACGGATTCGTGGCACCGTGCTGGAGATCGGCCCCGGCGCCGGCGTGAACCTGCCGTTCTTTCGGACCGACATCCGCTGGATCGGCGTCGAGCCCAACCCGTTTCTGCGCCCGCGCGTGCACGAAACGGCGACGCGCCTCGGCCGCGACATCGAGCTGCGCACCGGCACCGCCGAGCACCTGCCCGTGCCCAGCCGGTCGGTCGACGCGGTCGTCGCCACGCTGGTTCTGTGCAGCGTCGACGACCCGGCCGTGGCGCTGCGCGAGGTGCTGCGCGTGCTGAAGCCCGGCGGGCGCTTCGTCTTCATGGAGCACGTCGCCGCGCGCCGAGGCACCTTCACGCGCTGGCTGCAGCGCCTGCTGCGCCCGCTGTGGGCCTTCGCCGCCGACGGTTGCCACCTGGACCGCGATACGGCCGCCGCGATCTCCGCCGCCGGTTTCCGCACCGTCGTGCACGATCACTTCGACCTGCCCATCCCCGTGCTGGGCCCGCACGTCGCCGGCACCGCGTGGGCGCCTTAGCCGAGCGCGGTCATACTTCGCCGATGCAACCGCTGCTCTACGGCGAGCTCGTCCCCTGGTACCACCTGCTCGACCCGACCGGCGACCACCTCGACGAGGCGACGATCTATCAAGCGGCGTTCGAGCGCGCGATCCGGCCGCGCGCCGAGACCCTGCTGGAGCTGGGCGCCGGCGCCGGCAACAACGCGTTCTTTCTCAAGCGGCGCTTTCGCTGCACGCTCACCGACATCTCCGAGCCGATGCAGGGGTTGAGCCGCGCGCTCAACCCGGATTGCGAGCACGCGCTCGGCGACATGCGCACGTTGCGGCTCGGCCGCACATTCGACGCCGTGCTCGTCCACGACGCGGTCATGTACCTGACCACCGAGGCCGAGCTGCGCGCCGCCGCCGAGACCGCGTTCGCGCACACGCGCCCGGGTGGCGCGGCGATCTTCGCGCCTGACTGCGTGCGCGAGAGCTTCGGCGAGATCTCGCGCATCCACCGCGGCGAGGACGAAGCCGGCGCGCGCAGCTTGCGCTGCATGGAGTGGACCTGGGATCCCGATCCGTTCGACACCAGCTACACCGTCGAGTACGCGTTCCTGCTGCGCGATCGCAGCGGCGTGCGCGCGGTCCACGACCGCCACGTCGAAGGGTTGTTCCCGCGCGCGACCTGGGTCGACGTGCTCACCGCGGCGGGATTTCGCGTCGAGAGCCCGCCGCGCGCGAAAGACGTCGACGAGGACGACGACGTCAGCGAGCTCTTTGTCTGCCGCCGGCCCTAGTCTAGTGTCCTGTATCAGAAATCCGCCTGCATCCGGGCGCGCCTGCGGCCCGCTCGCTTCGTTGCTCGTCGCTTACATACGTCCAGTATGCGCGCTCCTCGCGCCTCGCGATCGGGCCGCATTCATGCCCTCGGTGCCACGGCGTATTTCTGATACAGGACACTAGCGCTTCGGCGGCTGCTTGTTGAACAGATCCGCGAGCGTTCCCAGCTTGCCCGAGCCGCCGGCGCGATCCGCCACCGCGCGTGATTCGGCGTCGATCGCTTCGGACTCGCCGGCGGGAGCCAGCGACAGCCGTCGGCGCTCGCGATCGACCTCGATCACCGTCACCTCCAGGCGATCGCCCGGCTTGACCGCGTCGCGCGCGTGACGCAGCGGCTTGCCGCCGCCGAGGGTACTGATGTGCGCGAGCCCCTCGATGCCGGGCGCCAGCTCGACGAACGCGCCGAACGGCTCGACGCGCGTGACCGTCCCCGCGACGCGCGTGCCGGCGGGAAACCGCGCCGCCGCCTCTTCCCAGGGATCGGCCGCCAGAGCCTTCAGCGACAGCGCGACCTGCTCTGGTCGATTGGGGTCGTCGCGCTTCTCGATGCGGATCACCTGCACCGTGACCGGCTGACCCACCGACAGCACGTCGGCGGGGCGAGTCACGCGCGCAAAGCCGATCTCCGAGACGTGCAGCATCCCCTCGATGCCGCCGAGGTCGACGAAGGCGCCGAAGTCCTTGAGCGCCGTGACCACGCCCGGCAGCACCGCGCCCACCTGCAGCTTCGCGCGCGTCTCCACGGCGCGAGCGCGGGCGTCCTCTTCCAGCAGTGCGCGGCGCGAGAGCACCAGGTTCGGACCCCGCCGATCCTCTTCGAACTTGGTGATCCGAAACATCAGCTTCTGGCCGACCATCCCCGACGCGTCCTCGGTGCGGCGCATGTCGAGCTGCGAGATCGGACAGAAACCGCGCACGCCGGCGACGGTGACGTCGACGCCGCCCTTGTTGACCGCGGAGATCGTCCCCTCGACCGGCAGGCCCAGCTCGAACGCGCGCGCGAGCTCGGTGTGGGCTTGCGCGCCCGACGCGCGCGCCAGCTGGCGCCGCAGCACCAGCGGCTCGCCCGGACTTCCGCCCTCGACCACCGTCGCGTCGATCGCGTCGCCCACCTTGATGGTGACCTGGCCGTCGCCGTCGCGCAGCTCGGCGCCGTCGATCATGCCCTCGCCACGCCCGTCGTCGAGCTCGACGAAGACCGTGTCGCGACCGACCGACATGACCTTGCCGCGGACGCGATCGCCCGGCTGAACCGGCGGCGCGCGCCGCTTGCCCTTGTTCGCTGCCTCGTACTCCGCGAACATAGACGCGAAGTCTTCTTCTTTAGCCATGCGGCCCGAAATGTAGCAGGATGCACCGGGCGACGTTAGGGACAGCTATCAACAACTGTCCCCAGCTCTAACTGTCCCCAGCTCTCAGGGATTCACACACAGCCTCGGGGTCATGAGTACGCAAGTTCCGCCGCAACAGTCGTCGTCCGAAGTACAGGCCTGGTTCGGCAGAATGCACGTACGCCGTCGAAGTCCGCACCATCGAAAGGCGCAACCCGGTATTGTTTGCAGCCAGGGACAGCGAATAGTAATCCCGCTGAAATCGCCAGAAACCCGATGAATGTGGAGAGCGAGCGAACCCCTCCAATCACGAACGTTGACGCCGTTGCATCTACACTCATCGGCCCGATCGTCGGTCTCACCCTCGCCACCACGACTCCTAGCAGTTATCTGTCCGCTCTCGACGAAGTTGTCCATCGCATCGCCAAGAAGGTCGTTGAGTGTCTCCTTGCGTTAGCTTCCGACAGCAGACACCGATCCGCACGACGCGGCTCCCAGGCACAAAGGTAGGCCACCGTTTTTATCGGCGAACCTGGTCCGTGTC
>Ga0265338_10002628_pt1 | contig 26498 bp, 28 predicted proteins | sample 42126metaG_FD_193579 | JGI IMG/M metagenome (GOLD analysis project Ga0265338, IMG submission 193579) | Rhizosphere microbial communities from Carex aquatilis grown in University of Washington, Seatle, WA, United States - 4-21-26 metaG | ecosystem: Host-associated > Plants > Roots > Rhizosphere...
GCGTGGAGCAACGCCTCTCCCAGCTCGACAAGCTTTACAGCGTCGTCCACACCGAACTGAACGAGCAACGGATGCTATGGCTGGAAATCATCATCGTGATTTTCTTTGCCATTGATTTGCTGATCCTGTTGTGGGTCAGGCGATGAAGCGGCGGGCCGGACTTGTGAATAATTTTTGCTTGACCATTTCGTAAGGCTTGCTTAAGATGCCGCCCGGAAAATCACAAGAATTCGGTTAAACCGCTAAAACCTATGAAAAAGACTCTGGCCATCATTGTTCTTTTGGGGAGCCTCGCTGTTGCCAATGCGCAAATTTACGAAGCGAACCTCGACGGTTTGCAGGAAGTTCCGCCCAACGCCTCCCCGGCTTTTGGCCTGGGTGATTTCAGTTTGAGCGGAACGACGTTCAGCGTCACCAGCGGCAGTTACCAGGATTTGCTCGGAAACTCGGCGGCCATCACGTTGAACGATGCCGCCCCGGGGTTCAACGGGCCAGTGGTCTTTAATCTCACGCTGGATACGCCCGGCGCCACTACCGGGACATTCAGCGGTTCGGGAACTTTGTCCGCGGGGCAGATCATCGACCTCAATGCCGGCAACCTCTACGTCAATATCCGCAGCCAGGTCTTTCCGAGTGGTGAAATTCGTGGACAGATTGTCCCGGCCCCCGAGCCGGCAACGATGGCTTTGACCGGTGCCGCGTCGCTGATATTACTGGCGATGCGACGCCGGCGCGTTTGATTCTTTCCTTCCCCGGTTCATTCGCATCCATCAAAAGCGTCTTGTCGTGGCATGGTTGTCGCGCCCGGACGGAATGTGAAAATAAAACTTGCGCAGGCTCGAATCGGGGTGACAATAGAAGGAGAAGCAATCAAGACCGTTAGAGTACCAGCTGCGTCGGGCGTTTATCGAAAAGTCCTCCTTCAGTCTTCACAAACGTGGAACGTGGAAAGGTGTTTAATTTATTATGATTACATTTTTATTTTGGAGTGCCATTGGAATTGTCGCCGGAGTCATTTTTGGTTCCTTTTTCGAATGGACGCTGCATCGGTATTTCATGCACCGCCCCGTGCCCTGGTTCCGGTATCCGTTTGAACGGCACGCTCTGGTGCATCACCGAATTTTCAAGGCGGACCACACGTATCATCTCGTGCACGAACCGGACAAGAAGACCATTCCCATGGCGTGGTGGAACGGGCCGGTCCTGGTGGCCTTGTGTCAATTGCCTTTTCTGATTCCTGCCCTGATTTTGCACAAGTGGGGGATTTTGTGCGGAGCGGCGGTGGCCTGCACATTGTATTTTACGGCCTACGAATACATGCATTGGTGCATGCATCTGCCGAAGAAACGGCACGTGGAACGCTCGGGCATTTTCTTCCGGTTGAACGGGCATCACCTGTTGCATCACCGGTATATGGGTAAAAATTTCAACGTGGTGTTGCCGCTGGCCGATTTGTGCTGCGTTACCCTCCTGTTGCGCTCCCGGGTCGCCTTTGCCCAGGCGCAAGGACCGTCCGTGCCCGATGTGCAGCCCCGGGCGAAGAGGCAGAGCCTGGCAACAGCTTGAATTCAATCTGCGCCGGTGACGGCCGCAATCAGGAGCAACCGCAAAACGGCTTGCTTTCCTTCATCAGTCCGATTAAACTTAAAGTATAGTCGGCGCGGAAGAACTTATGAAACGATTCATCACGCATATTTTAAGCTTCCCCGCCGCGCTGATCCTCGCCACCTCAACACCGGCACAAAGCGTGACCTATGTCGTTGATTCCTTCGACCCCGGGGGGACAGGGGGACAGCCTTACAACACCGGGCAAATCACCAATGTATGGATGAACTGGTTCGGCGACGCCTTCCGCTCGGCCACCTGGGATGCCAGTGACGCGGGCAATAATCCCGGTTCCGGCTCTATGAAAATCACCGCGGTTTTTGACGGTTCGGGTTCCATTCCGGACCAATTCGAAGTTTTTGACAATTACAACGGCATCGTCCCACCGCTCAATGGCCTGCAATATACAAATTTCCAGTGCGATATCCGATTCGATCCCGGCTCGGCCACGGTTCTTTTGGGAGGCACGCCGGTTTACGGTTACCTCATGTTCGGCACCCGGAACGGTTACGATCAGGATTACTTTGGCGGCATTGCTGTCCCGTCCGGCAACACGAATTGGGTTCATGTCAGTTTGAACCTCAATCCCGCCGCCGACACAAACCTGCTGAACATCAATGATGTCTTGATTCACATTTATGGTCCTTATTACGGGCCGAGTTTGAGCGGAACGACGGTTGTCTGGGTGGACAACATCAAGTTTACCGGCATCGCCACGGCCCCGACCAACTGCGTGGTGGATTGGAACGACGTGCATCAGAAAATAGATGGTTTCGGCGCTTCTTCAGCCTGGGACGGCACGTGGACCACGTCCCAAGCGGACATGTTTTTTTCCACCAACACCGGTATCGGTCTTTCCTTGCTGCGGAACCGCATCGATCCCGACGGCACCACGTGGGAAACCAGCCTCATGCAAATGGCCCAAGATCGGGGCGCAAGAATCTGGAGCACGCCCTGGAGTCCCCCGGCGATTTACAAGGACTCGGGCACGGTCAATGGGGGGAATTTCCTGTCCGCTAGCAACCAGGCCTATGCCAATCAGCTCGCCAATTATGTTCTCAGTATGAAAAATGCCGGGATCAATCTCTACGCCATCTCGGTCCAGAACGAACCGGACTACAACACCACCAATTATGAATCCTGTATCTGGACCGGGCAGCAAATCCACGATTTCGTCCCCTATCTTTACAACGCGCTTTCGAACAATGGCGTCGCGTCCACCAAAATCCTGATCGCCGAGGATGCGAATTGGAAATTTGACCTCACCACGGCTTCCATCAATGACCCGGTCACGTCGAACGAGGTGCAGATTCTGGCGGCGCATCCGTATGATTACAAAGTGGCGCCCGCGAACCGGTATGACAAGTCGCTCTGGGAGACGGAGATTTCAACTTTCGATCCTTATGACGGAAGCATTGCCAATGGAATGTATTGGGCCAGTCAAATTCATACGTTCCTGACCTATGCGGAGGTGAATGCCTGGCATTTCTGGTGGCTGATTCCTTACGCCACCGACAATGAAAGCCTGACCGACTCGGACGGCAATCCCGCCAAGCGCATGTACGTGCTCGGGCAATATAGCCGGTTCATTCGCCCCGGTTACTATCGCATCGGGGTCGCGAACAATACCCTCAGCTCCATCAGTGCGTACAAAGACAACGCCTCCGGCCGCTTTGCCATTGTCGCTCTCAACACCGGCAGCACGACCGTGACTCAGACATTCAATTTCAAGGGATTCACCGCCCCGGTCGTGACGCCTTGGATCACATCCGACACCCTTTCCCTGGCGAGCCAACCGGCGGTAAGCGTCACGAATGCGGCCTTCACGTATGCCTTGCCGGCCATGAGTGTCGTGACGTTTGTGGGCCAGGCGTCTTACAGCCCGCCGACCATCACCGCCATCGCCCATCACGGCGGGCAAATGACATTGACGGTAAGCGGACCCACCGGTCCCAACTATAGTCTGTTGACCTCGACCGATCTGGTCAACTGGCAGACGTTGTTGACGACCAACTCGCCGCCGATGCCCGTCACTTTGAGCGATACCAATCCCGAGACCGGCCCATCGCGTTTTTACCGCGTTCAGCTGGGACCATAAACAACCTTCGCGCCGCCGCACCCGGGTTAGAAAAGCAAACACCCGCACGTCTTGGGACGGGCGGGTGAATAAAACCGGCCGGTCAATCAGGCGAGAACCACGCCCAGGACTCGCGGTACGAACTCACGACTGAAAAGATCCACCCACCTGCCCTCCCGATCACGATAGGCCATGCACTTGAAGCCTTCGCATTGCACTTGCACCGGCAGGCCCAAAACAGGCAGCGACCCGTATTTGGTTTTTTTATATTGCTGAACGTTTTCCTGCATACGACAACCTACGCCGGGATCAGGGAATACACGCAGGTTATTTCACATTATCTTTCCACAAGAAATGTGGACATCGGGTGGAATCACCGCTCCAATTAAGTACATACCCCTCAAAGTCTGGCCATGCCGTCGGGAAACATCCCGAAATGGTTTCGAGGGGGTTCCATTCGTGTCCGGAGAGGCAATCCCGTTATTAAAGAAAGCCGCTGACAACGGGCGGCATTTCGTTTAAATCTGAATTCCAACATCATCCAAACATGAGCAAAAAACTTGAAGGGAAAATCGCACTTATCACCGGCGCCAGCGCCGGCATCGGTCAAGTCTGCGCGCGCGCGCTCGCCGGCGAAGGCGCCCGGCTCGTCCTCACGGCGCGACGCCAGGAACGGCTCGAAAAATTGAAAAAGGAAGTCGAAGCGGCGGGAACCAAAGCCGTCATCGTCACCGGTGACGCCCGGGAGGAGGAAACGGCGATCCGGGCCGTCAAGGCTGCCACCGACGCGTTCGGCCGCATTGACATCCTGCTCAACAACACGGGCGTGGGAAATTACAAAAACCTGGCGAGCACCAGCGCGGCCGACTACGACGAAATGATGGACAGCAATGTCCGCTCCACGTTCTTGTTCACCCGGCACACTGTTCCAGTGATGTTGAAGCAGAAGTCGGGGACGATTCTGATGATTTCATCGATGGCCGGGGTTTATGGTTTTGGCGGCGAGGCGGTTTATTGCATGACGAAGTTTGCGCAGGTTGGTTTTGCGCAGGCGCTCGACCGCGAGTTGCGCGCGAGCGGCATCAAAGTGGGGGCGATTTGTCCCGGCGGAGTCAAAACGGAATTCGCGCTCGGCAAAGGCCGCACCGAACAATCCGTCAAACAGTCGGGCATGCTCGAACCGGAAGACGTCGCCGGCGTCGTGCTCCTGGCCTGCACGCAATCTCCCGGGTCGCGCATCATCGAAGTCCAGATGCGCACGATGGCGGAAGGGCTGGCCTAGGCGGCCAGCCGCGGTGAATTAAAAACGCGAATTGCCTTCCTTAGCGCAGGTTTTCGACTATCCTCGGGCCTTCATGACTCCGATTTCAGGTTTTATTTTCTGGATGGCCACCGGTTTTGTCGTCGCCACGGTTTATGCTTCGTTCTTCGAATGGACGCTGCATCGGTTCGTGATGCACCGGCCGCTGTGGCGGTTTCGTTATCCGTTTGAGAGCCACGCCCTGGTGCATCATCGCGTCTTTCGCGCGGACGAGACCTATCATCTGATTCAGGCGAAGGACGCCAAGACGATCCCGATGGCGTGGTGGAACGGGCCGGTGCTGGTGGCGCTGGGGATATCGCCATTCATCCTGGCGGCGTTTTTTCTGGTCAGTTGGGGATTCCCCTGCGGCGCGCTGCTGGCGTGCGCGGGCTACTACGGAGCCTATGAATACATGCATTGGTGCATGCATCTGCCGAAGAAGCGGGTGGTGGAACGGTCGGGGATTTTCTTCCGGCTCAATGGCCATCACCTGCTGCATCATCGCTATATGCGAAAGAACTTCAACGTGGTGCTGCCGCTGGCCGATTTGTGCCTGGGCACGCTGCTGTTGCGCGCGCCGGTTCATTTCAAGCAGGCGCGTGGTCCGGCCGTGCCGGACGTGCAACCTCGCGTGAAAAAACCGCAACCGGCTACCGCCTGACTTCTTCCTCCCCCGGCACCTTACCAGGTTCGCCCGACAAGCCGGCCTGTGGTGTATTCACTCGAATTTTCCTCCGGATAAAGTAAGATAATCCCCATGTTGCTGGTCACATCAAACAGGTTGAGACAATTGCTGCGCATCAGTTATATCGGAACAGTGCGGTTGGAGGAGCTTCAGCGCGGTCGCGAGGATCTGATGGCGCAGTTGAAGGAGTTATCACCGGGCTTTCGGTTGCTGGCGGATTTCAGCCTGATGGACTCCATGGAGCTGGATTGCGCGCCGGAGCTGGGCCGGATAATGGATTTGCTCGCACAGGCAAAGCTGGGTCTGGTGGTGCGGGTCATTCCCGATCCCAGCAAAGACATCGGGCTGAATATCCTGATGGTTTTTCATTACCCGCATCGTCCCCGGGCGGTCAACTGTCAAAACCTGATCGAAGCCCTCAAATTGCTTGAGCTTTAGGGAAAACCCGGCCGCGGTCCGCCTGCCGCCCCTTGCCATCTTGCGAAGTTCGCCAAATGGGTTTAATCATTTTCAGGCTCGCGCCGCGTTCGTCCGGATCGGATGCCCCGCAGCCTGAGGGTTGTATTAATTTGCCAAAGGAATTTTGATGGGCACGACCAACCAACTCGCCGATACCGTAATGAGCCGTCTTTACGCTCATTTCTCCAGCCACGCCTCCTCCACGGATACGCGACTATTGCTCATCGTGGGCCTGGCCGTCTTCGCGCATGTGTTGGTCAAAATCACCCGGCACATCAGCGAATGGCTCATCAATAAAAGTCAGACGCAGAAAAATCCGCTCGGTTTCGTGACCCAGCAGCCGAAATTCATCACCCTTACCCGGCTCGTGGTCAGTGGCGTCACCTTCGTTATCTATTTTTTTGCCATCGGGTTGATCCTGCAGGAATTCGGCGTGAACTTGACCGCCTACCTGGCCAGCGCGTCCGTCATCGGCCTGGCCATCAGCTTCGGTTCACAGGGGTTGGTGCAGGACATGGTGATCGGCGTGACGCTGATTTTTACGGACGCCATGGAGGCGGGCGACCTGGTGGAGGTGGTCGGCACGGCTACCGTTATCGGCCGCGTGGAGCAAATCGGCTTGCGGTTCACCAAGCTCATCAATTTTTACAATCAGGAAGTGTTTGTTCCCAATCGCACGATTGCCAACGTGAGCCGCTTCCCGCATGGCGGAGTTTATGCGTATGCCGACGTCCAGTTGCCGCAGGCGGTTGACCGCGAAAAGGCCGCCCAAAGCGTCGCGAACATCGCCCGGGGAATGTGGCAGCAATTCGGCGCGATTATTTTGAGCGAGCCGGTCATGAGCCCGGTGGAAAGAACAGCGGACGGCGGGTGGGATTACCTGCGGGTCCACTTTAAAATCTGGCCGGGACAAGGCAGCCTGATTGAAACGACATTCCGCCAGCAGATCGTCAGCGCCATGAAAATTTACGATGCGAATTACGCCGACTGGCAGGTGCCGGTGACCTATCGCGCCATGACCGCGTCCAAAAAATCACAAAAAACCGGTTGAGACGATGCTTTGACAGAGTGAGCAGGGGGTTTTATGTTTTACGAATCTAATGAAAAGCATGAGATGGCTCGGCCTCGGTTGCGTGGCTGCCGCGCTGGTGATGGCGGCGGCCATGGCGGTTTTGCGCGGCGCGGGTGGCGGGCAATCGGATGGCCTTTCAACCAATCAACCAGTCAACCTGACGGATATGAAGGATTTTAAGAAACCCGCGGCGGCACAGTTGAAGAAGCAATTGACTGCCGAACAGTTCGCGGTCACGCAGGAGGCGGCCACCGAGCCGGCTTTTCACAACGCTTATTGGAATAACGATCAGCCGGGCATTTATGTGGATGTGGTGTCGGGCCAGCCGTTGTTCAGTTCGCTGGACAAATTCGATTCCGGTTGCGGCTGGCCAAGTTTTTCAAAACCGCTCGTAGATTCAAACGTCACGGAACATTCGGACCGTTCCATTTTCATGGAACGCACGGAGGTGCGATCGAAGCTGGCGGACTCGCATCTGGGCCACGTGTTTGACGATGGTCCGGGGCCGACCCATCTGCGATATTGCATCAATTCAGCTTCATTGCGATTTATTCCGCTGGAAAAAATGGCGCAGGAAGGTTATGGCGCCGAGCTTGAACCCTTTATCAAGGTTGGCCTTTACCAACCCACGGCCACCCAAACCAATAGTCCGCCAAAACAGAAATAGGGCCGGCCTGCGATGAGGCAAGTGGATAGTTCCTGTTCAAAAACAGGGAAACCCGCGTTTTCCAGAGCCAAATTTCCTGAAATCCAACATTGACAGCCCGGCGCATTTCTGGTTTTATCAGACCCCTTTTGCAGGAATTTTATGTACGCTGTATTGGAAACCGGAAGCAAACAGTATCGTGTGGCTGCGGGCGACACGCTGGAAATCGAGCGCCTGGCCATTGAGGCCGGCAAGCCTGTCACCTTCGACCGCGTGTTGATGGTGAACCGCGACGGCAAGATCGCGGTCGGCTCGCCCACCGTGAGCGGCGCGAGCGTGGTCGCCGACGTGGTGGCGCACAAGCGCGGCGAGAAAAAGCTCACGTTCAAGATGCGCCGCCGCGAAGGGTACCACAAAAGCATCGGCCACCGTCAGGAATTGACCGTGGTGAAGATCAAAGAGATCAAGGGCTGATTCGCGCGACTCGCAACCTTCAACTCTCAATAATTTATGGCACATAAGAAAGGTCAAGGCAGCGTTCGCAACGGCCGCGACAGCGCCAGCAAACGGCTCGGCGTGAAGGCGTATGGCGGTGAATTTGTCACCTCCGGCAGCATTATCATCCGCCAGCGCGGCTCGAAATTTGTCGCCGGCCAGAATGTCGGCACCGGCCGCGATTGGACGCTCTTCGCGCTTGCGGACGGCAAGGTGAAGTTCGACAAGAACAGCACCCGTGTGAACGTGGTGGCCGAACCCGCCGCAAAAAATTGAGCGGCACAATTAAATTTCCGGGCGAGGCCAGCCGCCTCGCCCTTTTTTGTTGCTTCAATTCCTTAATCGTAATCTTGATCTTAATCTAACCGCGACCGAACAGAGATTAAGATTACGATTCAGAGCAGAATTAAGAGCGCAGGCATATGTTTATTGACGAAATCAAAATTTACGCGCGGGCGGGGCACGGCGGCAAGGGCTGCATCGCGTTCCATCGCGAGGCGTTCGTGCCCAAGGGCGGACCCAGCGGCGGCAATGGCGGCCGCGGCGGCAGCGTTATTTTACAGGCCGACCACGACCTCAACAACCTCATCGCCCAGTATTATCAGCCGCGCCTCATTGCGCCGGATGGACGGGCCGGCCTGGGCAAAGGCATGGACGGTCACGCCGGAGAAGATCTCATCATCAAAGTGCCCTGCGGCACGCTCGTGTGGCGGCTCGCCGACACCACGCCGGCCATTGAATCAAAAAAGGCGAGGGATGAGGACGAGGATGAGGATGAAAAACCGGTTTTCAAGACGAGCGTGGGCAAAAGGCCGTTGATTCGTAGCGCCAGTGGCATCGTCGCGCAGGAAATTGATTTGAGCCGGGAAGACAAGGAAGAAGCCCCCGCTGGCGAACACGGGAAAGGCGAACTGGTTGCCGATCTCACTGAAAACGGACAGCAATTCGTGCTGTGCAAAGGCGGCCGTGGTGGTTTGGGCAACCGCAATTTCGCCACCGCCGCGCGCCAGACACCGCGTTTCGCACAGCCGGGCGAGCCGGGTGGCGAAGGCGAATATCTGTTCGAGCTTCGCATCATGGCTGAGGTGGGGCTGGTCGGTTATCCGAACGCCGGCAAATCCACATTGCTTGCGGCCATATCCATGGCCAGGCCGAAAATCGCGCCGTATCCCTTCACCACGCTGCATCCGCAAATCGGCATCGTGGAGTATGCTGACTTTCACCGGCTCACGGTTTGCGACGTGCCGGGATTGATTGAAGGCGCGCACCAGAACGTCGGCCTTGGCCACGCGTTTCTGCGTCACATTGAACGCTGCAAGATCATCGTGTTGCTGCTCGATATGGCAGGCACGGATGGCCGCGCGCCCTGGGACGACTACCGCCAATTGCTCAGTGAACTGAAGCTTTACGATCCGACCTTGCTGGAAAAGCCGCGTTTGGTGGTGGCGAACAAAATGGACGAAGCAGTGGCGGAGAAAAACCTGAAGCAGTTCAAACAGAAAATCAAAAAGGTTTCGCTGCTGCCCATTTCCGCCGCCTTCGACCAGGGCGTCGATAAATTCAAGCAGACCATCCGCGACGCGGTGGAATAATCTTCGTGATTGTTTGGTGGGGCGAGACTCCGTCGAGCCCTGACTTCGCAGCTTGAAATTAATTGGTGAGTCTCTCACCCACCAATTATTGTTCCAAAAACCGCATCATGCTGTCCCCATGCTTGAGCGCTTTCACTTCGCGCCACGGCGCAAGAATTTCCAAGGTGTCGCGCCGGGCATGACCGAGAATGAACCGCCCGCCCGATGCCAGCAGCCGGGGCAGGCTCGTGTCATCGAGCATTTGCTGGGCGAAGGAAGTGGAGCGGTGGCCGACGTTTTTTTCACCATAAGGCGGGTCGGCAAAAATTAAATCAAACTGCCGGCCGCTTTCGCCAAGTTGGTGCATCGCCGGAAAGACGTCCTGCGTGCGGACTTCAAGCGTTTCCCCAAAACCGGCCGTTCCCGCATTGCTCCGGATGAATTCGGCGTGCCGGTGCGATTTTTCGATGCACACCGCCGAGACCGCGCCGCGGCTCAGGCAATCCAGGCTCAACGCGCCGGTGCCGGCAAATAATTCCAGCACGCGCGCGCCGACGACTCGAGCGCCGAGGCTGTTGAAGACCGCCTGCTTGACGAGGTCGGCCGTCGGACGCACGTCCAGTCCTTTGGGAACTTTCAGTATCCGCCGCGCCGCTTTGCCGCCGGTGATGCGCATGAATTGTGTTTGGAAGGGTCGCCGTGTCGGCGACCGAAATTCAGGGACGGCGACACGCCGTCCTTCCCGGAAACTTACTTGAAAATTTCGGCGAAGAATTGTTTCATGGCTTCCCACGAACGCTTGTCCGCTTTTTCGTTGTAAGCCGCGCCCTTGGAGTTGTCATTGCCCGCCATGGGCTGGGTAAAGGAATGGACGGCGCCGCCGTATTTGATGAGCTGCCAGTCCACGTGGCCCTGGCGCATCTCGTTTTCCAGGGCGGCGATGTCTTGCGGCGATGAAAAGGGATCATCCGCGCCGTGGCAAATGAGCACCTTGCACTTGATGTTTTTCCCATCCGTCGGGTCCGGCGCATCCAACCCGCCGTGAAAACTCACGACGCCCGCGACATCCGCGCCGCTGCGCGCCAGTTCCAGCACCGTCGTGCCGCCGAAACAATAACCGATGGCGACGATATTTTTTCCATCCACCAATGGCTGTTGCCGCAATGCGTCCAGGCCGGCATTGACGCGAGCGCGCAAAAGCGGGCGGTCCTTTTTATATTTGCCTGCCAGCGGGCCGGCTTCGGTGGTGTTCTTCGGCCGAACGTCCTTGCCGTATATGTCGGCGCAAAAAGCGACGTAGCCGAGTTGGGCGAGCATTTCCGCGCGATGTTTTTCGTAATCCGTCAAACCCAGCCATTGATGGACCACCAGGATGCCGGGGCGTTTGCCCTGAATGGCATCGTCATAGGCGACAAAGCCTTCGAGCGTCGTGTCCCCCTGTTTGTATTCAACGGTCTCGGTATGGATGGCCGCGCGCACAGTCATGCTGCAACTTATCGCCAGAAAGAGAGGAATCAAATTTTTCATGCGGGTTTACCAATAAACCAACCCGCGCAAAATTGCCAGCGGTTTGATGTGCCCGCATCCGGCAGGGCGTTATTTGATGCTGCGACCACGGAACGCTGGCTTTAGCCGGCAGAAGCTCCCTTTTTGCTGTGCTGCCGCGTGAACGCGACGTTCCGCTCTGAGGCCTTGGCGGGAGTTGGTGACGGTGCAAACTGGCGTCCCACCCGGTAGATTTCACATCACCCGGTCACGGGGCGGGTTTTTCGCCCCAGCCGACAGTTTTTTGGCCTTGATGACATCTGCCACCGGGGGCGGGACGAGTTTTTCCCAGGAAGCGTCGCCCGCCCGGATTTTGTCGAGCACATCGCGGGAATAGATATTAAGATAGGCGGGGTTGTAGTTACGGATGTTTTCGACAAAACGATTTTCCACCAGATGCATATAGAGATGGCGCAGATGCGGCGCGACTGCCATATTTTCCACCGTGGTAAGTTTGCCCGTGTCACGCTCCAAGGAAGGATAGACGTAGAGTTTCGCGCCGTTCTTGAACAATTGTCCCAACGATTCCATCAGACCGCCCTCGAGATCAGTGTAGAAATCTTCGTTCATCACATCGCGCAACCGCACCAGACCGAGCGGCAGGCCGATGGTTTTGCGGGTGTATTTGGAGAGATACATCACCAGCCGGTGATAGCGGAAAAAACTCGAGATGAGGACGGTCTTACCCAATGCGCTCAAGGTGTCCACGCGGTCGAGAAAGTCCCGGTGATTGACGGCATTGCCCACCTGCAACTGATTCAGGGTCATTTCGGTGATGACCACCGGCGCTTCGCCTTTGAGGGTTTCCTCCTGCAAAAATTGCTCCTGGGCGCGCTCCAGCATGTCCAGCATCGTGTTGGTGAACGGACGAAAACTTCCGCGCTCGACCAACACGGGCTTTTTGTAAAGTATTTCGCCGGCGACGACGGTTTCGCCACCGGCGGTGAACATCGCCGTGTCCGTCAGCCGTTGTTCCACGAGCTGCAGTGCCATCAGCCGGTTGTCCAGCCCGGCGAAACGCGGCCCGGAAAATTTGATCATGTCCACCTCGATGCGTTCGCGCGAAAGGTTGTCCATGAGCGAGCCGATAAGTTTGGCCGGGCCGCCGTGCAGTTGGAACGCGCCATAAATCAGGTTCACGCCGAGGATGCCCAACGCCTCCTGTTCGCGGACATTTTCATGCTCGATCAACCGCACGTGGATGATGATTTCCGACGATGGCTCATGCGGACGGGTTTGGAAACGCACCCCGACCCAGCCGCGCCCATCCTCGTTCCCGGTATAGCTGTGCATGGCCACCGTGTTGGCGAAAACAAAAAACGTGTTCCGGTCACCGCGCGTCTGGTCAAGGCGTTGCAACAGCAGATTCCATTCGTAATCCAGCATCGCCTGCAAGCGCTGGCGGCTGACGTAACGCTCGGCGGGGCCGTAAATGGCATCGCTGATCGCCATGTCGTAGGCCGAAATCGTCTTGGCCACCGTGCCCGCCGCGCCGCCCACCCGAAAGAAATTGCCGGCGACCTCCTGTCCGCCCCCGATTTCGGCAAATGTGCCGTAGCGGGTGGCGTCGAGGTTGATCTGCAATGCCTTTTGATGCGTGCTTAGTTTGGATTCGCTCATAATGGCTTTGACCCCCCTTCGCGCGCCAAATTAAACAAAAATTGCGCCGTGTCCATACCGGATGAGTTCAAAATTTTGTGACTTCTGCAAAGAATTGTTAACGACGCACTGGGAGCGCCAGGCCATTAAATTTTCGCACTTGGCGCCGTAGGCGCGACATATTTGTAGTTTTCCATTCCCGGCAAATCATAAGCTCCGTCAGGAGCGACATCTTCAGTCCAGCACCCGAATATGCCGCTCCTGACGGAGCTAGGGGCTTTTAATATGGACGGTCCTACAAAGATTTCGCGCCTACGGCGCTGGCGATCTCAGCAAAGTTCTGCGTCGAGAAGAAAGTGGCAAAGGGCTTTTGCCTGTGACATTCTGCGGCCATGACGCGCACGGAGAAACTTCTGGCCGAACTCATCGCGCTCCCCAGCGTGAATTCCGCCTTCGCTCCATCCGATGGAGCTTCGGCGCGACAGGCCCGCCTTCGTCAATCGCGTTATGGTGAAAAGAATGTCGCCGATTTTCTCGCGTCCGTCGCCGCGCGCGCCGGACTCGATGTGGAATTTCAAAAAGTATTGCCCGGCCGTTCCAATCTCATCGTGCGGCTGCTTCCACGGAACAAAGCCCGCCGGACCATCCTGTTGGCGCCGCATTTGGACACGATCGGCGCCGACGAATCGCAATTCGTTCCGCGCCGGAAAAACGGGCGTCTGCACGGGCGCGGCGCATGTGACACGAAAGGCTCCGTCGCCGCCATGCTCACAGCGCTTTGCGAATTGGCGGGTGCGAAATCGCGTCCGGGTGAAACGGCAATTATTTTCACGGGGTTGATTGACGAAGAACACGCGCAAGCCGGCTCGCGCGCGCTAGTGGCGCAGGCGTTCCGCCTGCAAGTGCCGAACGGGCGGGACGCCCGCGCCACTACTTTGGCTATCGTCGGCGAACCGACGCGCTTGCAGGTGGTCACCGCGCACAAGGGCAGCTTGTGGCTGCAGCTTGAAACGCGCGGCCGGGCGGCGCATGGCGCGACGCCGCAGCTCGGCCAAAATGCCATCCACGCAATGGCGCGCATCGTGAATGCGCTGGAAACGGATTACGCCGCGCGATTGCGGAAGCGAAAACATCCGCTGCTCGGCCGGGCGACGGTAAACACCGGCACCATCTGCGGCGGCGCGCAGCCGAACATTGTACCCGACTGCTGCGCTATTACGATTGACCGGCGGACGTTGCCGGGCGAAACGGAAGCCGGTGTTCGCCGTGAAATTGCCGCGTTCCTGCGCTCGAAAGATTTGTCCGCGAAAATTTCCAGCTTGAAGCTCGCGCCGGCGCCCCCTTTGGAAACAAACCCGAAACTGCCGATCGTCCGGCAGTTTTTGCGGAGCATCGGCCAGTCGAGACCGGCGGGGGTGGATTATTTTTGCGACGCGGCGGTGCTGGCCGGCGCGGGCATTCCGAGCGTGGTGTTCGGGCCCGGCGACATCGCGCAGGCGCACACGGCGGACGAATGGATTTCGCTGGCATCGCTGGAACGCGGCAAAAACCTGCTTCTAAACTTTCTGAAATCACTTCCCTGATTTTTTCCGGGAGGGACGGCGTGCCGCCGTCCCATTTTTGGTTCAGTTTGGGATACCGACACGGCATCCCTCCCCAATTTGAAATTCGCTTTCCCGAAACGATTTGGTTTCGTATTTTCCTGCACTCATGTCCGCAGTCACAACCGAGACGACCCCGGCAAGCCCCGCTTCGCATCACGCCGCATTTTTCCGCCAGAGCGGCTGGCTGATGATTGCGAACGTGGGCGCAGGTCTGGTGATGTACGCGGTCCATTTGTTGAACAAAAAAATTCCGCCGGCGGAATACGGCGCGTTCGGCGTGCTGCTGGCGGTAGTGATGTTCGTGCCGAACCTGCCGTTGCAAATGGTGTTTGCCCAACAGACCGCCAAAGCGCTGGCCACCGGCCGGGAACGCGAGCTGGCGGGCATGATCCGGCTGGCGTGGTTGGGTACGTTCGGACTGTGCCTCCTCCTGGCCCTCGGGGTGTGGATCTGGCAGGCGGACATTGTGTCGGCCTGGAAATTGACAAATCCGGCCGGCCTGTGGATCACCGTGGTGGTGGTGTTGCTTTCGTTCTGGCTCCCGATGTTTTGGGGCGTGTTGCAGGGACAACAGAATTTTTTCTGGCTGGGTTGGTCGAACATTCTCAACGGCGCAGGTCGCCTGGCTTTGGCCTCATTCATCGTGTTGCTGCTCGGCGGTTACGCGGCGGGCATGATGGTGGGGGTTTGCCTGGGCCTGGTCCTGGCCGTCGGCGTCAGCATCTGGCAGACGCGCTCGCTGTGGCTCAGCCACACGCAACGCTTCGACTGGCGCAGCCTGTTGGCGCAAATCGGCCCGTTGATGCTGGGGTTCGGTGCGGTGCAATTCATGTTCACCGCGGACACGATGTTCGTGAAAGCTTATTTTTCCGGTGACGACGCGGGATTTTATGTAAGCGCCGGAACGTTGTCGCGCGGACTCATGTGGCTGGTGCTGCCGCTGGCCACCGTGATGTTTCCGAAAATCGTTCACAGCGTCGCGCGCTCGGAAAAAAGCAACCTGTTGGGAGTGGTGCTCATCGGCACGGCGGTGCTGGCGGCGGGCGGCGCGCTGGGGCTGACGGTGCTGGGGCCATGGGTCATCAAACTGGCGTACTCGAAAGAATACGTTTCCGTCGGCGGAGGGGTCTTGCCGTGGTATGCGTGGGCGATGGTGCCGCTGTCCCTGGCCTACGCGCTGGTCAATAACCTGCTGGCGCGGTCGCAATTCCGCATCGTGCCGGTGCTGTTGCTGCTCGCCGCGGCTTACGGCGTGGCGCTGACGCATTTTCACGACAGCCTGATTACCGTGCTGAAAACACTCGGTGCGTTCAATCTGTTGTTGCTGGGTGCGTGCGTGTGGTTTACGTGGGGCGTAAAATCCAGGACGAAGATGGAGGATTGAGGATGGAGGATGGCGTATCCATCTTCTATTTTTCATCTTCCATCTTCGTTTCCCCGGGGACCGGCAACGGCGGCGGGGCCCGCAATTTTTTATAAACCCAGCCTTCCAACGGACGCAACGGGCGTATTAATTTGTAAATGAACGGCCAGTAGATCAATCGCACCCGCACCACGGAAAGGAACATGGTCAGCGAAGAGTGGAACAACATGACTTTGGACCCCGCCTGGTCCGTCCATTCGGTCGGCACTTCGAGGATGAGAAAACCCGCGCGTTTGACAGCGACCAACAGGTTGATGTCGAACGCCATGTCGGCAATCAGCAGGTAGGGATGGATTTTTTCGACGACCTCGCGTTTCATCACCTTCGCCCCGCACTGCGTGTCGCGGATGTTCAGCCAGAAAAAGAGTTGCACCACCAGATGAAAGGCGCGGCTGGCGAATCGCCGGTGGCCGGCCTGCGATTGATGGATGACCGCGCCATGCACCCAGCGCGAACCGATGACGCAATCGGCTTTGTCGATGTGCCGGACCAATTCAAGAAAGGCGTGCGGGGGTGTTGCGCCGTCGGCGTCCGTATAGCCGATCAAGTCCGCATGCACCGCGAGCTTGAGCCCTTCGATGAGCGCACCGCCTTTGCCGATGGCATTGCGAAATTCGAGCGCATGCACGCTTGAAAATTCCGAAGCCACACGCTGAACCACGCCGAGGGTGTTGTCCGTACACCCGTTGAGCACGACGACGATTTGAAATTCGCCGGAATAATTCTTCCCGAAAAATTGCGCATAATCGCGCAGCACCGGTTCGATGCGGCGCTCCTCGTTGTAAGCCGGAATGAGGAGCAACAAACTGGGATCAGGCACGCGCCATAAGTAGCAGGAAATTCGAAAATTGCAACGCCGGGCGAAGCTTTTGCTTGCGAATTTCATTCATAATCATTATTCAATCCGCATGGATTCTCGCGAAGCCCTAATCGCGTTGAACATGGTTGAACACGTCGGACCGGTGCGCGCGCGGTCGTTGCTCGAACATTTCGGCGACGCGCCCAAAATTCTTTCCGCGTCCCGACACGAACTGCTCCGTGTCCGCAACATCGGCGAGGAAACGGCCGACGCGATCACGGGATGGGAAAAAGCCGTTGACCTGCCGGGCGAACTGAAGCGCATTCAGGAATTTGGCTGTCACGTTCTGATTCAGACCGACGCGGATTATCCCGCATCGCTGCGTGAAATCTACGACCCGCCCCTGGTGCTGTACGTGAAGGGCGCGCTGACCGCCGGCGACAAGAATGCCGTGGCGCTGGTCGGCTCGCGGATGACGACGCATTACGGCCTCGAGACGGCGCGCAAACTGGCTTACCAACTGGCCTACATCGGCGTGACGGTGGTGAGCGGGGGCGCGCGCGGCATTGACACCGCGGCGCATCAGGGCGCGCTGGCGGCGAAGGGCCGGACCGTGTGCGTGCTGGGCACGGGCATCAACCTCGTTTTCCCGCCGGAGAACGGCGAATTGTTCGCGCGCGCGGCCGAATCCGGCGCGGTCATCACGCAATTCCCCTTCAACCGCAACGGCGACAAACAATCCTTTGCCATCCGCAATCGCATCATTGCCGGCATGACCCTGGGCACGGTGGTGGTGGAAGCCGATCTGCACAGCGGCGCGCTTATCACGTCGAATTTTGCGACCGAATACGGCCGGCAGGTTTTTGCCGTGCCGGGCCGGATCGATTCCCCGCGCAGCAAGGGCTGTCACGATCTGATCAAAAAGGGCGCGAAGCTGTGCGAAGGCGCGGAGGACATCCTGAGCGAGTTCGAATATTTGTTCCCGGCCAGCAATCGTCCGCCGTCGCCGGGCGAGACCGGCGTGCTGCCCGCACTCGAACTGGGCGGGAACGAGCAGAAGGTTTACGACGCGTTAAACAACGAGGAATCGTCCATTGACGAGGTGATCCGGCGCAGCGGTTTGCCGAGTTCGGCGGTGAGCGTGGCACTGCTGGGACTGGAAATGAAGCGGGTGGTAAAGCAATTGCCGGGAAAATTGTTCGTGCGGAACACCTGAGCGCATCGGGACTTGCAAGGCCGGGCATGATGGGCTAGAAAACAACCTGGTCCAGTGCGTTATGGCAAACTATACATTCATTGGAGGCGATCAAAAGCAATACGGCCCGGTGACGGCGGAGCAGTTGCGTCAATGGATTCTGGACGGCCGGCTCAATGCGCAATCCCAGGTCAAGGCGGAGAGCGATGCGGAATGGCGTGCGCTTTCGGCATTTCCTGAATTTGCCGAAGTCCTCGCGACCCGACCCGCAGCCGGCGCGCCGCATCCTTTGCCATCCGGTACGCCACCCCCGCTGCCACCGGTTCCGGCAAATTCCAATCGCCTGGTCATCACTTCCCTGATATTGGCCGGCGTGGTCGTCTCGGCAATCTTTCTGATTCTGATCTCGATTTTTGCCGCCATGCTGTTGCCGGCGTTGGCGGCGGCGAAGCAAAAAGCCGAGACCATTAATTGCATCAACAACGAGCACATGCTGGCGACGGCGGTTAAAGTGTATTCCACCGACAACACCAATCACTTTCCACCGGCCGTCTCGTGGTGCTATTCCATCAAAGTCAACGTCGGGTCGGAAAAAGCTTTCAAGTGCACCGCCGCGAATTCCGCCAGCCGCTGCGATTATGCCTTTAACTCCAAACTGGACGGAATGGATGAAAGTAAAATCGCCCCGGATACGGTGATGATTTTTGAAGCGGACGGCGGCTGGAATGCGAATGGCGGTCCTGAACTGATGGTCACCAAACCGCGGCACGCCCGGGTATTTGTAGTTGCCTTTGCGGACGGCAGTGTCCAGCAGTTGCGGGAATCCCAACTGAATACATTGCGTTGGGACCCTTGAACCGAAAACAACCTGATTCCACTCGGCCAAAAAGCTATGACGTATACAATCATTGGTGGCGATAAAAAGGAGTACGGCATGGTGTCGGCGGATGACATGCGCCGATGGATCACCGAAGGCCGGCTCAATGCGCAGACCCTGGTCAAGGCGGAAAGCGACGCGGAATTCCGTCAACTTGGAGAGTTTCCTGAATTTGCGGCCATGCTCGCGGCCGAGATCAGGGAACGAAGCACAACTCCGGCCGCCGCCATTCAGCCTCCCATTGGCGGAAGCCGCGACGCCGCCCTGGGACTGGTTAAAGGCCCGGCCATGGCTCTGATTGTGACGGCGGGCCTGGGCATTGCGTATTACGCTTTCAGCGGGATTTTCACCCTGATTACGGGTGGGGCGATGTTCCAACAGCAGATGCCGGCCAATATACCGCCGGAATGGGAGCCATTCATCAAGGGAATGCAGGGGCCTTTGGCTGGCTTCATCAATCTGGCGGTCGCGGCCTTGAATGGGTTTGTGCTGTTCGGCGCGATCAAGATGCTGCGATTGCAAAACCGTGGTCTGGCCGTGGCCGTTTCCATTGTCGCAATGTTGCCCTGCCAGTGCTGCTGTGTATTCGGACTTCCATTTGGCATCTGGGCCTTGGTGGTGTTGAACAAGCCGGAAGTGAAGTCGCAATTCGGATGAAATTTGCGTGAGCACCATTGAACTCTGAAAAGCGCTTTATGTATCTCATCATCGGCGGCGACGGCAAGGAATATGGCCCCGTTTCGGGCGCAGATTTGCGCCAGTGGGTTTCCGAAGAGCGGCTGAACGCGCGGTCGTTGGTCAAGGCGGAAAGCGACGCGGAATACCGCCCACTCTCGTCGTTCCCGGAATTTGCCGATCTTTTGAAAATCGCGGGGCGAGTTTCAAACGCGCCGCCGCCACTGGGTTCGGTGGGCGTTGGCAGCCGCGAAAGGGCATTGCAACGGATCAAAGTTCCCGCCGTGGCATTAATGGTGGTCTCCATTCTGAACATCATTCTCGCGCTGTGGAGCTTGGTGGAGATGATTTTTTCCAGTCCGAACCTGCAGCAGATCAATTCGGAATTGGAACAGCTTAACAACCCTCAAATTGAACAATTCGTTCAAAAAATGCTCCATCTGATGTATGGTCCGCTGGGCATCGTGAATATTCTTTTTGAGTTGGCGGTATCGGTTTTAATTTTGGCCGGCGCAAAAAAAATGAAGTCGCTGCAAAGCTACCAATTTTCCCTGGCCGCCGCCGGCCTCTCAATGGTGCCGTGTCTGACGCCTTGCTGCGGCTTCCTGCTTGGCCTGGCTTTTGGCATCTGGTCATTGATGGTTTTGAGGAGACCGGATGTGAAATCTCATTTTAGTTGAATGCCAATGCCTGTTCCGTCTGAACGTTCATTGAGCTCCGATCGTGCGTGGGCGTGCGTATTGCAGAATCTTGCCACGCCGGGAATCGGTTCGCTCAAGGCACGGCGGATTTTCGCCGGCATTTGCCAATTGTCGCTCGCGCTTGCCAGTTGTTTTTTGATCTGCGCATGGGTCATTGGATGGTCTTACCGGATTTATCAGGCGCAAATCGGTGAACCGATTCCGCAAAATTCATCCGGCTGGCTGCTGAAATGGGGAGTCGCGTGCTTTGGTTTGAGTTGGCTGTGGGCCTTGATTACCTGCGTGGGTTTGGTGCTTCAGGCAAAGGCGGCGGAGCGAGGAAACCCGCAAAGGGTTCCGCCGCGACTTGGGGATTCACCGGGCAAACCGCCAAAACTATCGTGAAATTTTTGGTGACTGCGACAAAAACAGGAAAGGCACGTTATGTATAAAATTATTGGAATCGACGGCCGGCAATACGGGCCGGTGAACGGGGAGCAAATCCGGCACTGGCTGGCCGAGAACCGCTTGCACGCCCAAACCCTCGTCCAAACGGAAGGCGCAATGGACTGGAAACCGCTGCACTCCTTCGCTGAATTTGCCGCCGGTGTGAACGCCGTCCCGCCGCCCATCGCCGCCACATCTTCGCGGGCCTCTAACAAAATTGCGGCCGGTGTTTGCGGCATCCTGCTGGGCGCGTTCGGTATTCATAAATTCATTCTGGGCTACACCGGCGCCGGCCTGGTCATGCTGCTCGTCACGGTGCTTTCCTGTTTCACCCTTTCGCCCCTCATGCACATCATCGGCCTCATCGAAGGCATCATCTATCTGTGCAAGCCGGACGAGGAATTCGTGCGGATTTACATGGACGGCCGCAAGGAATGGTTCTAAGGCGGTTGCGCGACTGCCCAATGCGGGCGAGGTTGGGCCATGTCAAAATTGAACGCTTCCCAAATCAAATCCGCGCTGGCGGCCGTGCCGGGATGGAAACGAACCGGGCCGGTGATTTCACGAATGTTCCAATTCAAGGATTTTCCCGCGGCGATAAAATTTGTGGATGCCGTGGCTGAACTTGCCGAATCGGCGTGGCATCATCCGGACATTGATATTCGCTGGAACAAAGTGACGCTCACGCTTACGACGCACGATGAGGGCGGACTGACAAAAAAGGATTTTGTGCTCGCCCGAAAATTTGACGGGCTGTCACTTCGGTAAACTCACCGCGTTCGTTGAACTGTCACGCGGAGCCGTCGCCGGGATGGTGGGCGGCATTTCATCCGCAGGGGCATTGGTGCGCGGCAGCCGCCCGACCCAGATGCCGCTGACGCCGTAGTTCCAGTCGAGTTCGGGGATATTGGGCGGGCTGCCGCGTCCGCCGCGGATGGCCAGCCGGTCTGCCGGGCGCATTTTTTCCACCCACGGCTTGTAGGCCTTGGCGTCACCGTAATTCCAGAGCACGCTGTGATATACCTTGAAATCTTCATCAGTCATGAGACCGGGTTCATAACCGAGAACATAGCGCCAGTTGCCGTTGGGATTTTTGTAAAACGTCTGATAGAACATGGACATGTCCGCGGAATAAAGAATACCGCCCTCTTCAGGCATCCAACCGGCAAGTTCGGGATGTTCGGCAGTTGAAAGATATTGCCAGGTCAAATTCTGTGTCCAGCGGCTTTCAGCATCACTGGTGAAGACGAGAAAAACCGTTCCCGCAATGCCGCCGGCCAGCGCGAGACGCTTGAAGGAGTCGGCGGCAAAACGCGATTGCAGGAGCAATTGCAGGTCGCAGGCGGCCAAAACCATCAGGGGCGGCCAGCCCCAATCCTCGGCGAAACGGCGCGCCTTGAAACTTAAAAGCCAACCGAGGCAGAGGAGCCAGAACGCCGGGTTTTTTATCATCGGCGTGAAGTTCACTTTCGCAAGCTGCCGGAGAATCAGCAGGCTGCCAAAAATGATCAATTGAAATGGTTCGCCGTCCGACGGTTGGAATTCGGAAACCAGTGTGCGTTGCGTGGTGTGCAGCGAAAAGGCGCGTTGCCCCATTTCCAGGGCTTGATAGAGCGCAACAAACGGATGGCCCGTGAGCGACGCGCCCAGAAAGGTGCCGGCCAGCCAGCCCACAGCCAGCATCAATCCCCAGCGAAATTGTCCGGCGAAAAAAAATGCCGCTACCGGCAGCGACCACAGATACCAGACACCGTGGAAAAACGAACAGACCGCAATCAACAACGTGAACCCGGCGGCCAGCCGCCATTTTGGTTGGGACGAACCGTGCGCCTGCCAGGAAAAAAGGATGGTCAGCAATCCGGCGATGGTCAGCAAAAATGGTCGCCCCAGCGCAAGCCGGGCCGCCGTGTCCGTGCAGAGCGCCGGGACCGCCAAGGCGATCAACCACGCCTCCGGGCGTTTCAGCCACGGCAGCGCCGACCAGCCGGCCAGGGCGAACAACGCGACGACGGAAAAAACCACGAGCCCTTCGGCGTCGCAATGACTCCACAGATAAATCTGTCTTAAAAACAGGTGCCAGCCAAAATGCGGGTCAATTTGGAAGGCGGAGCCGACCACCAGAATCTCCGGCCACGGCTTGCCGCTGACTGCTTTCGCCGCGTGCCGCAACGCATCGTCCACCGGCAAATAACCGTAGCTGATGATTTTCAGCGGAATCGCGAGGAGGACAAAGGCGACCAGCACCCATACCGCCAACGGAACGTAACGCCGAAGCGAATCGAGGGATGGTGTACTGGAATTGCCGTTGTCCCCGGTCATTTTTGCATTCAGCGCGAATCTGTTGCGGGAATAGTCGGCGGCGGCGTTTCCTTTTGCACCGGTCGCGGCAGGCGCCCGATCCAAATGCCGCTGACACCATAGTTCCACTCCAGTTGGGGAATGTCGGGCGGTCCACTGCGGCTGCCGCGGATGGCGAGCCGGTCTGCGGGTCGCATTTTTTTCACCCATGGCATGTAGGCTTTGGAGTCGCCAAAATTCCACAGGACTTTGTGGTACACGTCAAAATCTTCTTTCGGCATCCAAGTCGGCTCAAAGCCGAGCATGTAACGCCAGTCGCCGGTAGGGTTTTTGTAAAAAGTCTGGTAAAACAGCGTCATGTCCGCCGAGTAAAAGATTCCCCCTTTTTCAGGCATCCAGCCTTTAAGGTCGGGATTATCAGCGGTCAAGTATTGATTGACGAGCGTGGCCGACCAGCGGCTGCCGAGGTCGCTGGTCAAACACAGATAGGCCGCCAGGGCCAGACCGCAGGTCAGTCCCAGCCGCTTGAAGGAATCCGCCGCGAACCGCGATTGCAGCAGCGTTTGCAGATCGCACGTCATCAGAACCATCAAGGCCGGCCACCCCCAGTCATCCCAGAAGCGCGACACTTTGAAGCCGAGCACCCAGCTGATGCACATCAGCCAGAACGCGGGGTTTTTCGCCAGCGGAACGGCGTTTAATTTCGCCAGTTGCCGCAGAACGATCAGGCCGCCCAAAATCATCACGGCCAGAATGTTGCCCTCGAACGGCTGCAACTCCACCGCCATCGTGCGCGTGGTGGCATGCTCGCCGACGGCAAGAAATGCCAGTTTCAGCGCCTGCAACGGATAGGCAAACGGATGGCCCGTGAGCGCACTGCCGATGAAAACTCCGACGGCCCAACAAAAACTAAGCGCGATTGCCCAGCGGAATTGCCCGGCCAGAAAAAATGCGCCGAGCAGCAGCACCCAGAGATACCAGACGCCGTGGACAAAAGTTCCGAGCGCAAACAGCGCGGTCGCCAGCAAGAGCATCCACCGTTTAGGCGGTGATGAGCCATGCTTTTGCCACAGAAAAAGCAGCGTCAGTAACACCGCATAGGTCACCAGATACGGACGACCCAGTATCATGCGCCCGCACACCGCCGCCACAATCATCGCCAGCAACGAAGTGGCCAACCACGCTTCCGGCCGTTTCAGCCATGGCAGGACCGACCAGTTGACCAGAACAAACAACGCCACCACGGAAAAAATCACCAGCGCTTCGGCGTTCCAATTGCCCCATTGATGGATTTTTGCCAGCAGCAGGTTCCAGCCGAACTCGTGGTCAATCTGGTAGGTGTGGTTGAGGACGAGGATTTGCGGCCAGGATTTGCCGCTGACCGCCTTGGCCGCGTGCCGCAAGGCGTCGTCTCCCGGCAAATAGCCGTAGCCGATGATTTTTAACGGAATGGCCAGAAGGACCAGGATGACGATTACCCAGGCGGCGAGCGGAACGTAACGCCGGAGCGATTCGAGAGGTGATGCGTGGTGATTGCCGTTGTCGTCGGTCATGATGGCGCGGCCAATTTCGTCAATCAAAACACCATTGGCACGCCTTCGTCAAGCATGCGGACCTTCTGCGTGATATTTTCCTTGCTGGCAATTTCACTGAGCCACCGCGGCGGCTCGTCCAATTCCTCGAACGACAGCTTGAATGTCCCGTAATGCATCGGCACCAGCCACCGCGACCGCAAATCGCGGAAGGCCCGCACCGCCTCGTCCGGCCCCATGTGCACACAGCGAAAGGACGCCGGGTGATATGCCCCGATGGGCAACAGCGCGATTTCCGGGGACAAATTTTTCCCGATTTCCTTGAAGCCGTCAAAGTAGGCGCTGTCGCCCGCGTGATAAATTTTCCGGCCCTGATGTTCCAGCACAAACCCGCCATAGCCGCGATGGTGATCATGCAGCGTCCGCGCCCCCCAATGTTGGCTCGGCGTGAAGGTGACCTTCCATTCCCCTTGCGAAAAACTCTCCCACCAGTCCAGTTCGACGATGCGCGCGAACCCGAGATTCTGCGCCAGATCGCCAACGCCCCAGGGCATGACGCCGATTTTTGGACGCGGCAGCCGGCGCAGGGTGGGCTTGTGGAAATGATCGAAATGTGCGTGCGTGAGCAGAACCAGGTCGATGCGCGGCAGGTCGCGGATTTTGAGGCCCGACCGCTTGATGCGCTTCAGGAGAAACAGCCAGTTTGCAAAGTTCGGGTCGATCAAAACATTCAAGTCCGTGAACTGGATCAAAAACGACGCGTGCCCGATCCACGTGACGGCCACCTGGCCGGATGATAATTTTGGGAAAACCGGCCGGTGCTGTTGCCCGGTGCGTCTCGTCAGCAGCGCCTTCCAAACCAGTTCCTGAAAAAAGGTGCGCGGATTGAAATGCTTCGACGGCGTCAGATCCTTGAAAGACCGTGGCAGTTTCCGCTTTGGCGGAACAGGCCGATGCAAAATCGGTTTCGTCATATCCACCACAGTTTAGCAGGTAACGCGCCTTGAACAAATTTGAAATTCGCGTAATCTGCGGCTCGATTTTCGGTGGTGGCTCAGTTTAAATTGTAAAGTCGGCTGTCTCAGCCGAAAGTGCGCTGAGGATCAGCCTTCGCCCGGTTACGGCGCGACTGGCAGCGCACACTACAGCAAATGATTTTCTTTCATGAAGAACACAAAGCAACGGCTGGACACTTTCTTGCGCAAGCAACCGAAGCTCGGCGCGGGCGTTTATATTGCTAAAACCGCCGTTGTGCTCGGTGACGTGACGCTCGGCGCGTATTCCAGCGTATGGTATGGCGCCGTGCTGCGAGGTGACATCAACCGCATCATCGTTGGCCATCATTCAAACATTCAAGACAATGCCGTGTTGCACCTTGCTGATGATTTTCCGTGCCTCCTCGGCAATTGGGTCACCATCGGCCATGGCGCCATCGTGCATGCCTGCAGAGTCGGCGATGAAGTGCTGGTCGGCATGGGCGCGGTGATTTTGGACGGCGCCGTCATCGGCAAACAATCCATCATCGGCGCGAATGCGCTGGTGACTCAGGGAATGAAAATCCCGCCCGGGTCGATGGCCCTCGGCACGCCGGCAAAAGTTGTGCGTAAATTGACGACGAAGGAACGCGCCAGCCTGAAATGGTGGTCGCAGCATTACGTGGACAACGGCGCCTATTGCCTAAAGCACGGAATCAATCTGGGTGGGCCATTGCCGGGTTGATTCAAGGAATATTGAGGTAGCACCCGCCTCCGGCGGGTCCAATTCGGCGTCCCGCCGAATTGCATGGTGGCGCGAAAGGCCATGGCCATTTAGATAAAGATTCCCGTTTTCGCCAGCCAAACATTTTGGGCGTGACGCCCAAAATGACCCGCGAGACGCGGGTGCTACCAACAAATTTCACTTCCGCAACAT
>Ga0265338_10002629_pt1 | contig 26496 bp, 32 predicted proteins | sample 42126metaG_FD_193579 | JGI IMG/M metagenome (GOLD analysis project Ga0265338, IMG submission 193579) | Rhizosphere microbial communities from Carex aquatilis grown in University of Washington, Seatle, WA, United States - 4-21-26 metaG | ecosystem: Host-associated > Plants > Roots > Rhizosphere...
CCGGGACGACCTCGACCAGCGCGCGGCCCCCAGGGTTTATCCGACCGTCATCCCTTTCGATGTCACCGGCAAGACGGTCGTGCTGGTGGACGACGTATTGTTCAGCGGTCGCACGACCCGCGCCGCCCTGGACGCGCTCAACGATTTCGGCCGGCCCAAGAACATTCAACTGGCGGTGCTGATTGACCGGGGCCATCGCGAACTGCCCATCAAGGCGGATTTCGTGGGCAAAAACCTGCCCACCGCAGCGGGCGAAAAGGTGGTCGTCGGCCTGCGGGAGGACGGCGGCGAGGACCGGGTGACGCTGGAAAAATCAAAATGAGCTGGAACCGCAAACATCTGCTCGACATTGAATCGCTCACGGTGGATGAGATCACCACGGTGCTGGACACGGCACAGGCGTTCAAAGTGGTGGGCGAACGCGCCATCAAAAAGGTCCCGGCGTTGCGCGGCAAGACCGTGGTCAACCTTTTCATCGAGCCGTCCACCCGCACGCGCATCAGTTTTGAACTGGCGGAACAACGGCTGTCGGCGGATGTCATCAATTTCACCGCCGAGGCCTCGTCGCTGAAAAAAGGCGAAACCCTCAAGGACACCGCGCGCAATCTCGAGGCGCTCAACGCCGATTTTATCGTCATCCGCCACAGCGCATCCGGGGCGGCGCATTTCCTGTCGCGAGTGCTCAATGCCAGCGTCATCAACGCCGGCGACGGGGCGCACGAACATCCCACCCAGGCGTTGCTCGACGCCTTCACCATCCGCGAACGCCGGGGGAAAATTGCCGGACTGAACGTGACGATTCTGGGCGACATCCTGTACAGCCGGGTGGCGCGCTCGGACATCTGGGCGCTGACCAAGCTGGGAGCGCACGTCACGCTGTGCGGGCCCTCCACCCTCGTACCCAGAACGTTTGAGCGCATGGGCTGCCGGGTGACGCATGATCTGGACGAAGCCATCCGCGACGCCGACATCATCAACCTATTGCGCATCCAGCATGAACGCCAGCGCAAGACGATGTTTCCCAGCATCAATGAATACACGCAACTGTTCGGCCTGAACAAGGGGCGCCTGGCCAAAACCAAACCCGATGCGCTCATCATGCATCCGGGGCCGGTCAATCGCGGCGTGGAAATTGACAGCGAAATTGCCGACTCCAGCCGTTCCCTGATCCTGGAGCAGGTGACCAACGGGCTGGCCGTGCGCATGGCGGTTTTGTACCTGGTCAACGGCGGCAAAGGGCCGCAGGAATTGACGGGCAACTGAAACTAGTACCCGCCGGCCCCGGCTTCGGAGAGGCCTTTCACAATGGCGACACTGGCCGAGGTCCCCAGCCGGGTCGCGCCGGCGGCAATCATCGCAAGGGCGGTCCGGCCGTCGCGAACCCCGCCGGAAGCCTTGACCCCGAACTTCGGACCGACCATTTCGCGCATCAGTTTCACATCCTCCGCCGTGGCGCCGGCCGGGCCAAAGCCGGTGGAGGTTTTTACGAAACGAGCGCCGCTTTCCACCACCAGCTCGCACGCGCGGATTTTTTCGTCCCGGGTCAGGAAGCAGGTTTCCAGGATGACTTTCACCGTGCGCTCATCCGCGGCCTCCACCACGTCACGAAGCTCGCGCAGGATGTATTTGTTGTCGCCATCCTTGAGCCGGCCAATATTGAGGACAACATCAATCTCCTGCGCGCCCTCGTCGATGGCCGCCTCGGTTTCAAACCGTTTTACATCCGACGCCATGGCCCCGAGCGGGAAACCCACCACGGACGCAACCTTGACATCCGTGCCTTCCAAAAAATGAACGGCCGGGCTTACCCACGAACCGTTGACACAGACGCTGTAAAAATGGTTTTCCCGCGCCTCCGCGCACAATCGCTCAATATCCCGGACCGTGGCATCCGCCTTCAGCAAGGTGTGGTCAATGTAGGCGGCCAATTGCACGGGCGAGAGTGTCTGCTTATCCATAAGCTGAATGGTGGGCCAACGCACCGGCTAAACCGGCAGCAGTTTGATTTGCTCGTTATCTTTCGCCACGGCTTCACCCAGGGTTTGTGACTGGCTGCGGCGGCGTTCGATGATGTGTTTGTCGAGCACGGGGTCGTAAGGCACGGGATATTTTCCGTCGTAACACGCCATGCAAAATGAGTCCGCCGGTTTGCCGGTGGCCTTGACCATGCCGGCCTGCGACAGATAGTGCAACGAGTCGGCGTTCAGGTATTTGCGGATTTCGTCCACGCTGTGGTTCGCGGCCATGAGCTTGCTGCGGTCGGGAAAATCAATGCCGTAAACACAAGGGTTCTGGTGCGGCGGGCAGCTGACCACGACGTGAACCTCCCGGGCACCCGCTTCCTTGAGCGTCTTCACGCGCGTCTTGCACGTGGTGCCGCGCACGATGGAATCATCCACGATGACCACGCTTTTGTCCTTCACGAGCGACGCAATGAGGTTCAGCTTCACGCGCACGTCGAAGTCGCGGATGAGCTGGGTCGGTTGCAAAAAACTGCGCCCGACATAGTGATTGCGGATGAAGGCCATCTCAAACGGGATGCGGGATTCCTCGGAATAGCCCATCGCCGCGCAAACGCCGCTGTCGGGCACGGGTATGACGAGGTCCGCCTTCACCGGATGTTCGCGCGCGAGCTGGCGGCCCATTTCCTTGCGGACTTCATAGACACTGCGCCCGTTGATCATGCTGTCGGGCCGCGCGAAATAAACGTATTCAAAAATACAGAACGCCCGCTTTCGGTGTTCGGGAAACGCCTGGATGCTGATCAATCCTTTTTCGTTGATGACGACGATCTCCCCCGGCTCAACATCGCGGACGAACTCGGCGTGAATCTGGTCAAACGCCACCGACTCGCTCGAAAGCACCCAGGCGCCGTCCACGCGGCCGATCGACAGCGGGCGGAACCCGTACGGATCGCGCGCGCCGATCAATTCCTTTTCCGTCATGATGACGAGTGAATACGCGCCTTCGATGCGGCGGAGCGTCTGGGCAATCGAGTTTTCCACGCCGCCCAGCGTCGGTTGCGCGAGCATCATGATGATGAGTTCGCTGTCCACCGTCGTTTGAAAGACCAGCCCGCGGCTTTCGAGATCGTCGCGGAGCTGCGCGGCGTTCGTGAGATTGCCATTGTGGGCGACGGCGATCTGTCCCCGCATGCAATCTACCGTCAGCGGCTGTGCGTTGCGGAGATTCGACGAGCCGGTGGTGGAATAGCGGGTGTGGCCGATGGCCAGGTTGCCGACCAGGTCGTGCAGGATTTTGGGATTGAACACCTGCGGCACGAGGCCCATGCCGTGATGCTTGAAAAATCTTCCTTCGTGGCAGGTGACGATGCCGGCGCTCTCCTGGCCGCGGTGTTGGAGCGCGTAAAGGCCGTAGTAGGTGAGTTCGGCGGCATTCGGATGACCGAAAATGCCGAACACGCCACAATAATGTTTGGGATAGTTTTGCTGTTGCATCGCCCGCGCCGCTGAATTGTTGCAGAGGTGGGTCGAATGCGCAAGTCGGAAGAGAAGAATGGGTTGTGTCTTAATTTGAAATTTATTTGCGTATCCGCATGTAAATTCCCCAGAGAAAAATTCCAATCAAAAAAGCCATAATCATGGCATCTGGGTGCGTCATCATTTTTTGCCCTTTGAATTCATCACCATCACCCCACTCATATGCGGGTGCAGTTTTTCCGCCAGCTCCTCCGGCAGACGTTTGGGTTTTTCATTCGCGCCGGTGCAGGCGTGGAACGTCTCCGCTTCGAGAATGAGTTTACCATCCTGATTCAGGATGCGGTGGCCGAAATTCAACCGCACGCGCTCGACGGCCGACGGCCAGACTTCAATCGTCAGTAAATCATCGTAACGGGCGGGGAATTTGTAGCGCAGGCGGGCTTCAATCACGGGGAAAATCACGTCGCGTTCCTGCCATTCCCGGACCGTGGCGCCGAGGGAACGAATGAATTCGCCGCGCGCCATTTCCAGCCAGTCCAGGTAGCGCGAATGATAGACGTGGTTGCCGACGGTGCAATCGGCGTAGCTGACGCGGTGCGGGTGGCGGAACGGGGCGGCCATGAAGGCAGCGTAAAGCGGGGCTTTGAAAGTGCAACGCCGAAATGGGGTGATGATGCCATTTGCCTTTAAGGTGTGATGAGAGTCCTCGCGAGCCGGCCCCCGTGCCATAGAGCAGAGACGGCTCGTCAGTAGCCTCGCCCTACCAAAATAAGCCATTGCCGAAAATCGGTTGCGCGAACGGTTTTTCAGGTTATCTTGCGCACGTGAACTGGCAACAAGCTGTCTCGCTGGCCATTGTGGCAACCGCAGCCGGATTGTTGCTGTGGGGCCGGCTGCGCCGCCGCGGATTCAGCTTCGAGCGGGACACCCATTGTGGTTGCTCGGGGCAGGGATCTGCCGGGTCGAAGAGTTCGATTGTTTTTCACGCGCGCAAGGGCGGACGGCCAGCCGTAACGGTAAAAATGAAATAAGTTTTGCAAACTTGCTAATGCCGCATTTTTAGGATATAATTTTTTATCATGGCTGTCACCAAAGTCAGTTCCACCGTTCATTTCATTCCCCGCGGTTCGGCAGTAGGTGGTCGCGGGGGCACGGCCAGTGGCCGTTGGGTTCCCAACACCGATGTGTACGCCACCGACACCGGTCTGGTGGTCAAGGTGGAACTGGCCGGGATGAAGAGTGAAAACCTGGAAATCACCGTGGAAGGCCACCGGCTGCGCATCAGCGGCAACCGGCCGGACACCTGCCGGTCGCCCAAGTGCAATTTTTTGGTCATGGAGATCAGTTATGGGCCGTTTGAAAGCGTGCTCGAATTGCCTGCGGAATATGATCTCGGCCAGGCCAAGGCAATTTATGTGAATGGATTTCTGCGGATTGACGTGCCGCTGGCACATCAAATGCAGACCAAAAGCACAAAAGTTCCGATAGCCGAAGGAAACTAGCCACGCACGAATCTTTTCCCGTGCGCCGGCCTCTAACTGTATAGATTGTTAAAACGACGATGACCTCGCCGGAGACAGAATTTGTCAGCATTCTGGGCGGCGCCGAAAAATCGGATGCCCCGTCCCGTATTTCGGCGCGTTCGCTGCCGGAAAACCTCCCCATTCTCGGCCTTTCCGACATCGTCATTTTCCCCGGCGCGGTCGTGCCACTGCTCGTGGAAACCGGCCCCAGTCTCAAATTGATTGATGACATTGTGGCCGGCGACCGCCTGTTTGGCGCCGTGCTGCAACGCAAACCCGAAGTGGCCGAACCCCAGCCCGAAGATTTGTACGAGGTCGGCTGCGTGTCCCGGCTGGCCAAAATGGTGAAATTTCCCGACGGCACGGCGCGCATGCTGGTGGAAGGACTGTGGCGCATCCGCATCAAAAACTACGGGCCGCCGGCGCCTTATTTGCGCGCCAGTTACGAATTGCTGCGGGACGAAACCGAGGATTCCGTCGAGTTGCAGGCCATGCTCCGCAATGCCCACCGGCAATTCGAGGAAATCGCCCGCATGTCCACCGCGCTTTCGGACCAGGTCAAGGTGGCCGCGCTGAACACCGAGCATCCCGGTCACTTTGCCGACCTCATCGCCGCAAACCTGAATCTCGCCCTCGATGACCGCCAGAAACTGCTCGAAACCATTTCCGTCCGCGAGCGGCTGCAGAAATTGCTGCCGTTACTCAACCGCGAACAGGAGGTGCTGACGCTCAGTTCCAAGATCCAGAGCGATGTCGCCTCCTCCATCGCCAAGACCCAGCGCGATTTTTTCCTGCGCGAACAGATGCGCGCCATTCAAAAGGAACTGGGCGAAGGCGAAGCGGGCACCGGCGAAACCAAGCTGTTGCGGGAAAGAATCGAACAGGCCGTCCTGCCGGACGAGGCGCGCAAAGCCGCCGAACAGGAACTGGAGCGGTTGCAGCAGACGCCGCCCGCTGCCGCCGAATATGCCGTGGGCCGGAATTATCTGGACTGGATTTTAAGCCTGCCGTGGGAAAAATCCACGGAAGACAAGCTGGATTTGAAGGCGGCTGAAAGGATTTTAAACGAGCAGCATTTCGGGCTCGAAAAGGTCAAGGACCGGCTGCTCGAATTCATCGCTGTCATCAAGCGCCGCAAGCAGATCAAGGGTCCAATTCTTTGCTTGGTGGGACCGCCCGGCGTCGGCAAAACCTCCCTGGGTAAAAGCGTGGCCGATGCGCTTGGCCGCAAGTTTGCGCGCATCGCCCTCGGCGGCATGCGTGACGAGGCGGAGATCCGCGGCCACCGGCGCACCTATGTCGGCGCGATGCCCGGACGCATCATTCAGACACTGCGCCGCACCGAGAGCCGCAACCCGGTCATCCTGCTCGACGAGCTGGACAAGGTCGGCGCGGATTTTCGCGGCGACCCGGCGGCGGCGCTGCTGGAGGTGCTCGACCCGGCGCAGAACCACACCTTTACCGACCATTATCTTGACCTGCCCTTCGACCTTTCCCGGGTCCTCTTCATCACCACGGCAAACTGGCTGGAACCGATTCATCCCGCGTTGCGCGACCGGTTGGAGGTGATTGAACTGCCCAGCTATACCGAGTCGGAAAAATTGCAGATCGCCAAGCGTTATCTCGTCCCGCGCCAGATCGAGGAGCACGGCCTCACCCGGCAGGACGTGAAAATCACCGACACCGCCCTGCGCAAACTGATTCGTGAATACACCCGCGAAGCCGGGGTGCGGCAGTTGGAACGGGAAATCGCGGCGCTCTCGCGCAAAGCGGCGCGCAAGATTGTGGCCAAAAATGGCTCGGCCCTGAAGGTGAAACTCGACGCCGACGTTTTGAAGGATTATCTCGGTCATGCGCCCTACATCGCCGAAACGGCGGAACGGATCACCGAATACGGCATCGCCACCGGCCTGGCCTGGACGCCGTTTGGCGGCGATGTTTTGTTCATTGAAGCGACGCGGATGCGCGGTCGCGGCAATTTGATGCTGACCGGTTCGCTGGGCGAAGTGATGAAAGAAAGCGCGCAGACGGCCATGAGTTATTTGCGCAGCCAGGCCAAGATGCTCGACCTGGACTTGAGCAATTACAACAAGTTTGACATTCACATCCACGTGCCGGCCGGGGCAACACCCAAGGATGGGCCGAGCGCGGGCGTGACGATTGTGGCGGCGCTGGCCTCCTTGATGACCAGAAAGCGCGTGCGTTTCCGGCTGGCAATGACCGGTGAAATCAGCCTGCGCGGCCGGGTGTTGCGCGTTGGCGGCATCAAGGAAAAAGTTCTCGCCGCGTCGCGTTTTGGCATCAAGGAACTGATTTTGCCGGAACAAAACAAATCCGACTGGCTCGACGTGCCCACGGAGGTCCGCGCCAGACTCAAGGTTCATTTTGTCGCGCACATCGCCGACGTCCTGCGGCTGGCGTTGGAGGCGAAATGAGGTTACGGTTCGTGCCGGTCGGGCTGGCTCTGCTGACCGCCCTTGGCGCGGTGGCGGCGACCACGAATGAATTGTCCGACGCGGAAATCCAGGGCCGGCAGCTCGCCCAACAGTTGTACTATCAGCCGCCCGCAACCAATTTCATCCAGACCGGCACTTTGAAGATCCGTGACGGAAAAGGCGTCCGCACGGAAATGCCCGTCCAGTTTCAAATGGTCGTGACGGAAATGAACTGGTTGAGCAATTATCAGACGACCGACACCAATCATCCCGTCAAACTCGTGATTGTTCATTCGGGCGGCCAACCCAACAGCTATCGCCTTTTTGAAAGCGGGGGGCAGATGGATCTAGGCGGTGCCCGGGCGATGATCCCCTTTGCCGGTTCGGACTTCTGGCTGGCAGATTTTGGGCTGGAGTTCTTCCATTGGCCACAGCAGAAGGTTTTGAAAAAAGAGGTCAAGCGCAGCCGCGGCTGCACGGTTTTGGAAAGCACCAATCCGAATTCATCCACCAACAGCTATTCGCGAGTGGTTTCCTGGATCGACAGTGAGAACGGCGGCATTGTCCTGGCCTGGGCTTACGATACGAACAACAAATTGTTCAAGGAGTTCTATCCAAAGGATTTCAAAAAGGTCAATGGCCAATGGCAGGTGGGAGAGATGGAAATTGATAATGATCGCACCGGTTCGCGCACACGATTGGAATTTGATTTGAAGCCAGGGCCATGACGGCGGCCCCATTCGCGGCGGCGGAATCAACCGTCGGATTCGGTGGATAGTTTGGGAACAAGTCAGCGGGCCACATGCTTGACATCGGCAAACCCACCGCTCAGGCTTTCGTGAAATTTTATGAATGCCAGGTTGTACCGAAATCTTCTGATTGCTTTTGTTTGTTCCGTCTTCAGCGCGGGAATTTTGGCCGCGGATACCAACACCCTCGTATCGTCGCTGCCGCCGGATGCGGCGAACGGGTTTCTCCAAATCCAGCAGCAGCTGCACGACACCCAGCTGGCCATCGAACACAACCGGCAGCAGGTCGAGGCGGAAACCCGGCATAGTGCCGAGGACATGACGGCGCGCATCGAAACGCTCCAACAGCTCCTGGCCACCCAGCGGCAGGGGGAAATCACCGCCATGCAAAAGACGCAGCAATGGATATTGATTCTGGGCGGAACCTTCGGCGCTACGGGCCTGGCGGTCCTGTTGGTGGTGGCCTATTTGCAGTGGCGCGCCGTGGCGCGGCTGGTGGCCATGTTTTCAGCCCATTCGACGGGATTTGTGGTTGAAACCGGCCACGTTTCCCCGTCGCTGGCCGGCGGCACTATCGTGCAGCAATCGAATGCGCAACTGTTCAGCATGGTGGATCACCTCGAGAAACGCATCCTGGAACTGAAAGAGGCCACGCGCGCCCCGGTGAACGACACCCCGCCCGCGACGGCCCATGAAACGAACGGCGCGCCCAAAACCGCCAGCGACCGCGACGAATGCGTCGCCAACCTGATGGAGGAAGGACAGGCACTACTCGCCGCCAACGAACCCCAGAAGGCGCTGGAATGTTTTGACGTGGCGCTGGGATTGCATCCCAAGCATGCCGAGGCGCTGGTCAAAAAGGGCGGCGCGCTGGAAAAACTGGGCCGGCTCGATGAGGCCATCACCTGTTATGACCAGGCCATTGAAGCGGATGGCGGCATGACCATTGCCTACCTGCACAAAGGCGGCCTGTTCAACCGCCTGTCGCGTTACGATGAGGCGTTGCAATGCTATGAGCGGGCTTTGCAGACGCAGGAGAAGAAAGCCCCGAACGAAAAGACCGTGGCGTAAGTTCAGTTGAATTCCACCCGGTTGCGCGTGCGCTCGATTTCAAGCTGGTGCCGCACCATTTCGATTTTGAGTTTCAGCAGCTCCCGATTTTCCTCGGACCGCGCGGCCAGTTCCTTTTCCAGATCCTGAATGCGGGTTTCGTAGGAGCGCAGCCGCTCCTGCATGGGCGCTTTCAATTCATCCAGGTGGTGCGTCAATTGCGAAAGCTCCATTATAGCGATCTGCTGGGCCTGGAGCAATTCCTTGCGCTGAATGGCCAGCTCCTGGACGAGGGTTTCCTTGATCGCCTGGGCCAGATGCGGCGCCAGTTCGCTCCGGGCGGCGGCCAGGGCCTGTTCCGCGCGCCGTTCCGCTTCCAGCGCCCGCTGGCGCCAGATTTCTTCCGTCGCCGTCAATCTGGCCCCGGCTTTTGCCGATGGCAGCCGAAGATCGCGCCAGCCGGACAGCAACCCCTGGCACCATTCCCAGGTATCCTTGACAATATCCGGCATCGCCTGATTGGGCGCCGCGTTGACCGGCATCGCCTGATGGGATGCCATGTGGGCCGGCGGCGGATAATGGCGCGTGGGAGAAGGTTGCAGCGACAGCGGCGTCAGTTGGGACTGGGCTTCGGGCGTGCGAGCCAGGATTTCATTGGCGGCCGCCGTGCCATCCACGCCGCAGACGGGACATTTCACGGGCGCCGGCATCCGGCCATTGAGCGGGAAAACATCAAAGGAATACTTTTGCCCGCAACTGCAGACAATTTTGATGTTTAGCGCGCCGGTCACCACAAAAATGATTTTTGCTCGGCCAGCAGATGGTCATCCGACCATAACGTGGCATGCCAGGCGATGAGTTCCCCAAAATTTTTATAGTCCGGCCCGGTCAGGGGCAGCTCCGTCCAGCGGCTGAAATGAACGGGCGTAACGGCCTGTTCGAGCGTGGTCTGGCGGGGCAGGCTGTTGGTGCTGATGCTGCGCAACTCCAGACGCAATTTCAATTTTGTCTCCCCGGCAGGGGACGCCCTCCACAAGACGTCAAAACGCATGGCGGAAATTTCATTGGTGTGTTCGCGCAGATAAGCCTGGTAGGCGTCGCGGTCGAAAAGACTCGGAGATACCGCATCGCGGCCCTGCGCATCGAGAAACAGCGGCAGGACCTTGACGACGCGGCCGGTGACGGGGTCGGCGGCGGCCGCAGTGGCCACCAGACCGAGCACGAGCAACGTACCCAAAAACCTGCGCATGGCGGAACATTAGCCGCCGGCGCAGCAAATTCAACTCCGTTTTCGCTACTTCCAATAAAAACTCAGGACCTGAATGTCGGTTCCCGAATTGCGGAACAGAATGGCGACGTACTCCCGCTGGTAATCCCCGATTTGGGCGGTGACATGCACTTCAAAAGTGTGGCTGCGCACGGTGCAAAGCGTGGCCAGTTGGGAAACGAATTGGGGGCTGAGCCCGGTGGCACTGACCTCGTTGACGTTGCGAAAGGGCGTATCGTCGTCCGTGCCTTCCACGCCATCGGGACCGGCACGATATTTGATGATGTCGGCGGCCGCGGCGGCATCCACTCCGGGGATCAATTGCAGGACATTCACGTCCGCGGTGTTGATGTTGATCTGGCCGGATGAAATCGGGGTAAAAAGTTCCACCAACCCGAACGGATAATCCGGCGCCTGTCCGGGGGCGGTGCCAAAACCGAGCTTGTGCTGGAAGACGGACGGAATGTGGTTTGTCGAGTTGCTGCCCCAATACATTTCCTGGGTGACGCCCTTGATCAACATTAGTTCCGGCAGATCATCGATCGGCGCATTTTTGGCGTAATACGGCACCGTCAGGCCCTGGTAATAATCACTTTCCGCGCCGGCCACCCGTGGCAGGTCGTCCGGATCAATCCAGTCCTGGATCGAATCGGACACCACCGAAATGTCATTCGCGTCCACGCCCATGATCGTCAGCGCCTGCTGAATCACCGGGGCGGTGGCGGTGTTGATGTTCGCCTTGCGTTCGAGATCGATGATTTTGACCGAGACCATCCCGTCGCCAAGCGGGTAATGATCCAGCGAAAGGCCGCTCAAGGCGCTGTTGGTCTCACCGATGCCGCCGGGACCGCCGGCCCAGATTTGATTCAAGGAATCGTACGGCTCACTGGGGATGGTCAATTGCTGCGACAGGACATAACGCGCCAGCTCCACGCCGGAGCGGCCGAGCCAGAGCAATTGCTGATCCGAACCCGCATTTTGGGCGAGACGGGTTTCGACTTTCATGGAGATCGCGAAGCCCGCCGCCAGGGCTGACAGCACGAAGATGGCAATCATGGCCATGATGAGCGCCATGCCATGAGAATTGTGGCGGACGCAGACTTTCATCGCTGGCCTCCCGAACCGCCTGAGCCACCCGGAATTCCGTGGCCACCCTGACCACCCTGACCGCCCGGGATATTAAGATTAACACCTCCACCACCAGGCCTTCCGAAACCGGCCGCACCTTGTCGTCCTTGCAGGAGACCTGGCAACATCATGGAGGGAATCGCGATCAAGCGGGTAACGGTCAGGGCAGCGGATTTGTTGCCGGGATCGTCGGTGCTGCCAAGCACGAGGCTCACGCGCAACAATGGCGGGATGGTGTTGGTGTCGGTCCATTCGCCGGCCCAGGTCATCGCATTGGTATCCCAGCATTCCACGATGAAATCCTGGACATTGCGCGCCAGCACGAGCGGCGTGCTTTGTTCGTCCGAATCCATGTCCATGAGGATCGGATTCTGCCGCAGCACCAGGTCCTTTTCCGAATCCGGCCCGGACTCGAGCGCGAAGGTCAGGCGGCGCAGGTTGAAATCGCCAAACCGGCCATTGCGCGGGAAGACCGCGGGCACCCTCGAAACAAAACTCAGCATCGGCTGGTCGCCGTTCTGGACGAAGAAGTAATAATAGGACAGGGAAGCCTGGTATGACTGGATGCAGGTCAGGGAATCTTCCAGGGTGCGTACGGCGATGCGCTCGCGTTGGACCTGCGCCGCGGCGTCGTTGCCAATCTTTTTGGCGCGCAGGATCAGTACCCAGGTGGAATAAATCGCGGCCACCAGCATGCCGAATATCGCGAAGGCGATCATGACTTCGACCAGCGTAAACGCCCGGCAACGGGATTTTTTTCCGCCCTTCATCTTCCCATGCCTCCATCCAGGCTGCCGGCCGGCGAGGCGGGACGGAACAGCAGAATGCTCATCTTGGACACCACGGGTTTGTTGTAGGCACTGCCGTCCTGCACGATGAAATCCACCTGAAAAAGCTTGTTCGATTGCACTTCCTGGACGGCGTAGGTCCAGGTGTACCCTTGATATTGTTTGCCAAGAAATTCACTCAAGTCGCCCGACGCCATGCCTTCGATGAGCTGATTGGTCAACGACAGCTCGCCCGCCAGCACGCCGGCGTCCACCATCGGGCGTTTCAGGTGCCGGGCGTTCTCGAGTGAAATGGACACCAGCCCGAGGATGGCAAACACCGCCATGAAAAAAACGCCGATGGCGACCATCACCTCCAACAACGAGAATGCCCGTTGCTTCAACCCGCGCGGCCCGGTTGGGTGTCGTGTCTTCATCGGGTGACCGGCCCGACCGTCGCCAGGGCGGTGGAGAATTCGAGGCTGATTTTTTCCCACTCGTCACCACAGTGCAACACCAGGGTCAGTTCATCGCAGGTGCCGTTCGGGAAAAAATGCACGTATGCCGCTTCCGATGCGCCATAATCGAGCAGGTTGATGTCCAGCATCGCAATGTCCACGTTGTTGGGCAGCATCACCGCCTTTGACGTGATCGGAGGCGGAGAGGACGACCCGGAATCATGTACCGGCGCTCCGGCCAGCGGTATCGGCGACGCATCCATCGGAGCGTCGGCGAGTTCCATCCGCTTTTCGACCGGACGAAATACGATCATGGCGGTTCGATTGCTGTAAATCGCGCGGGCCCGGGCGTCACGCAGTAGTGCCTGCACGTCTTCCAGGGTCTGGCGCATCCCTTCCTTGCGAAAAGTCTGCAGAATGGAAGGTATGCTCATGGCGGCGATGAGCCCGACAATGGCCACCACCACCATGAGTTCAATCAGGGTGAATGCCGCCGGCGGGAAATTCTTTGGGCGCGCCGAGATCTTCATGGTCATGGCCGGCTCAATGGATGGCCGAAATCAGCCGGAACAGCGGCAGGAAAATGCTCAGCAACAGGAACGCCACAATGGCGCCCATGACCAGGATCAACACCGGCTCCAGCAGTTGTGTCATCAAGCGCAGCGCGATGGTCAGTTCTCCCTCGTAGGTGTCCGCCAGATTGTTCAAGGCGCCCGGCACATCGCCCGTTTCCTCACCGATGCGGACCAAGTCCACCATCAGTTGCGGGAACAGTTTGCTCTGGGCCATCGGCTGCGCGAGCGTTTTGCCGTCGGTGACCGCGTCGCGCGCCCGGGCGACGGCTTCCTTGATCAGCCGGTTGGGCAGGACCTGTTCGGTGATTTTCAGCGCGGTCAGCACCGGGACGCCGTTTTGCAGCAACGTCCCGAGGGTCCGGGCAAACTGGCCGAACAAATTCAAATTGATCACCCGGCCCAGCACCGGCGCCTTCATCTTCCATTCATCCAGCTTCCGCCCGCCGAAGTCGCTGGCCTTGAACCGGACGAATGAAATTACCGCCACGACGATGAGAAGTCCAAGCAACCACCAAAAATGGAGGAAGAACTGGCTGCACCCGATCAACATTCGCGTGGGCAGCGGCAGCGGGATGTTGAAGCCCTGAAAGATGGTGGTGAATTGCGGCATCATCACGAACATGAAAAAGGCAATCAGCGCGATGCCCATGCAAACCACGATGGCCGGATAAATCAGCGCCGAGGATAATTTCGCCTGCACCTCGGCGAACTGCTGGAAATGGGTCGCCATGCGCCGCAGCACCTCCACCAACGAGCCGCTCTGTTCGCCGGCCCGCACCATGTTGATATACAAATCCGAAAACACCCGGGGTTGTTTGGCCATGGCATCGGACAGGCTTTTGCCCTCGGTCACCTCCTGCTTCAATTCGCGGCTGACCTCGGCGGGGATGCCCTTGGATTCCAGGTGGGTCATGCTGTTTAATGCCACGGTCAACGGCATGCCGGATTGCAACAGGTTGGCCAGTTGCTGGGTAAAGGTCGCCAGTTCCTGGAGCTTGGGTTTGCGTTTTTGGGAGAGCTGCGCGCGCAGCGTGGGCGGCAGAAACGCCATCAAATCGACGCTCTTCGCGGAACTTTTGCCATTGCCATTGACCGCCGCGCCGGCCGCCTTGGCGGTATCCACGGCAACCGGGAACAGTCCCAGCCGCTCAATCTGGGTGACCGCCGCCGAGCGATCGGCCACGTCCAAAACGCCCTCCACCAATTCGCCGCTGCGGCGGCGAGCCCTGTAGGAAAACTGCGGCATAGTTCTACTGTTTAAAACCGTTGCCGGCTAAAAGTTTCATGTGGCTTTGGCCAATGCCTCATTGGTGCTACCCCGGCGGTACCCTTGCAAATCCAGCGTAATGTGGGCGTAACCGATCTTTTTCAACGCCTCCGCGGCCTGGGCCGCCGTCCCGTTCGCCAGAAAACGTGAAATCTCCGCCGCTCCCAGCTCGATGCGGGCCAGAGAGCCCGGTGTTTCAAGTTTCAAGTTTTCAGTTTTCTGTTCCGGCTGAACGCTTGAAACTGAAAACTTGGAACCCAGTTCATGATGCCTGACCCGCACATCGTGAAAGCCCAGGTCGCGCAAAACATATTCCGCCGCCTCGACCATCGCCAGTTTTTCCGGCGTCACTGGCTCGCCATACGGAATGCGCGAACTGAGGCAGGCCATCTGGGGCTTGTCTGCGGTCGGCAGGCCGAGTTGCGCCGAGAGCTCGCGGATTTCCGCCTTCGTCAGGCCGGCTTCCTTGAGCGGCGCGCGCACCTGAAATTCCGCCGCTGCCTGCGCGCCGGGCCGGAAATCGCCGACGTCACTGGCGTTTTCGCCGTAGGCAATCACCGCAAATTTTTCCGCGCGCGCAATCGGCGTGAGATGCTCGAACAGTTCGTGCTTGCAGAAATAACAGCGGTTGGCGGGATTCGAAAGATAATCAGGATTTTCAAATTCGGCCGTTGTCACGACCCGGACGGGGAATTGGAATTTGCCGGCGATTTCGAGCGCCTCCTCCAGTTCGCGCCGCGGCAGGCTCGGGGAATCGGCAATCACCGCCAGCGCGCGGTCGCCGAGGACGTCATGCGCCACGCGCGCGAGAAACACCGAGTCCACGCCGCCGGAATACGCCACGAGGCAGGAGCCGTAGGCGCGCAACGCGGCGCGGAGTTGTTCAAGCTTGTCGGCTGACACGGCCTCAAGCTCGCATTTTTTAATGCGCTTGTCGAGCCGCGCTAATTTGTGCCGACGTCCTGATTCCGGCACGGCGGCCGGCATTTTTATGGACGGCAGAGGATGTCCCCCTGCCCGGATTTGAAAATCAAGCCGCCGCCGGAATGTAATCGTGCTTGACGCCGCCGGGCTTTTCGATTGGATTGTCACAATATGAAGAAGATATTTTTTGCAGCGGTGGCGGGCATGGCCCTTCTCACCGGCGGTTGCGTCAAAACCGTGAGCGACACCCATGCCCCGGCCATCTGGTTCGGCAAGGACCGCGTCCCGGGACGCTACGAACGCAGCATCGACCAGGTTTACAAGGCGGCTTTTACGGTGGTCGGCAACAACGGCGTGGTCGTCACGGAATACATTCCGCATGACACCAATAACGGCGTGCGCTCGTTGCTGGGCAAGGTGGACCAGTGCGATGTCTGGGTGCGCGTCTCCTCGGAAGATGATCCCAAAATCACGTCCATTGTCGTGGAAGCCCGCACGAAATGGGGCAATAGCAACATCGAACTCGCCCACGAACTGGAAAAGGAAATCGCGCTGCAATTGCAGTCGCAATCCGGGTCCGGATCCGGTTCGTAAGCTGTTTGCTTCTGATCCGGCCGGCGCCGGCGTTATTTCCGCGCCCGAGGGATCAAGCCGACCGGGATTTTTCCCGGATGATGTGATCCGGATGGTTGGCCCGGCTGACCGCGGTATCATACGTGATGGCGCACTTGCAATAGAGGTCATACAGGCAGTTGTCCATCAGCACCATTCCCTCCTTGCGTCCGGTCTGGATGGTATTTTCCAACTGATGCAGTTGGTTTTCCCGGATTAAATTCCGCACGGCCCCGTTGACGACGAGCAATTCGTAGGCGAGCACGCGGCGCCGGCGGTCCGCCGCCGGCAGCAGGTCCTGGGCGATGATGCCCTGCAACGCGTTGGAGAGTTGCAGCACAATCTGCCGCTGGGCGCTGCCTTCGAAAACCCCGACTATGCGTTCGAGCGCATGCGAAACGTTGGGCGAATGCATCGTGGCCAGCACCAGATGGCCGGTTTCCGCCGCGGTCAGGGCGGTCGCAATCGCCTCGTGATCGCGCATCTCACCCACCACGATGACGTCCGGATCCTGCCGCAACACGTGGATGAGCGCCCGGTTGAAGGACCGCACATCCGTCAGCACCTCCTGCTGCACCACAATGGCGCGCTTGTTTTCATGCACAAATTCAATGGGATCCTCAATGGTGACAACTTTGCAGCGGCGTTCGCTGTTGATGAGGTCCACCAGATAATTGAGCGTGGTCGTCTTGCCCGCCCCGGTCGGGCCGGTGATCAGGACCAGCCCGTTGGGTTTGCGCCCCAGATCGTCGATTTTTTCCGGCAGGCCGAGCTCCGCGCGCGACGCCACCTTGTCGCCGCAAAAACGGAGGCTCATTTCGGGATGATTGTTGCGCCGGTAAAAGGTGGCCCGGATGCGTCCCGCCACGCTGTGCAGGATGGAAATGCACAGTTCCCATTCCGACTCGAACTTTTTCCTTTGCTGTTCGTTCAACAGGCCGTCGGCCATGGTGGTGATCTCCTCCTCGGTCAGCGCATCTTCGTCGGCGATGATGATTTCGCCGTTCACGCGGAACGCGGGGGGGACGCCGGCGACGAGGTGGAGGTCCGACGCATCAAATTCGTTGGCGGCGGACAAAAGCCGGTTCAGGTTTTCCATCTTCATCGATTGAACAGTTGCCGCCACCAGCCGCGGAGGCGCGCCCAGAACCCCTTCCGGGAAAGCTCCATCAAGGCCAGTTCGGTTTCGTGAGAATGCGGGTTCAGCTGTTGCGCCTGCAAGAATGAATTTCTGGCCGGACTGATCAGGCCGAGCGCCTGCTGACATTGGCCCAGTTCGAGCCACAAAAGAAAATGACCGGTGTTGATCTCGATGGCTTGTTGCAGGAGCTTCAACGAGAGGACAATTTGTTGGTAGTAAAACCGGACCCGGGCCGCCAGCCAGATCACAAACCAGTCCCGGGGCGCGAGCAGCAGCGCCTTTTCGAAACAATAATCCGCCCGACGCTCCTCGCGCGCCAGCATCACGTCACCGCGCGCCAGCCAGACGTACGGCGAATCGCCGTGTTCCTCGATGGAAGCGTCCGAGAAGGCGAGCGCCCCCTGCAAATCGCCGCTGCGGCCCAGCGCAACGGCCTTGGCAGCGAGCAGCTCCGGCTCGCTGGGAAACCGTTCCAAGGCCTTGTCGGCCCAGAGCTTGGCCTCGCGAAATTCACCCAGTTCAATCAGCATGCGCACCTGCCCGGTCCAGGCGGCGGCATTATGCGGGTTGTACTCGAGAACCTTGGAATAAAACCGCAGGCCCTGCTCAAAGTTTCCATTTTCGAACGCCGTGCGCGCCTCGTTGAAGTAGTACGCCTCGTCCTTGGCCAGTTTTTTTTCGCTTTGCTGCGGCTGGCCTTCGGATTCATCCCCGAACTCAAGATTGACGAACCGGCTCATGGTAAAACTTGTATCCGCCAGAACCAACGTTTCAACGGTTTGCCGACAAATTCTTCCCGCGACACAATTGTCAATTCCTCAAAAATGTCGCTACGAAAGCTTATAAAAGACAAATCATGATAATAGTACCTGGCAAATTGTGCACGTATGAGCCAGTGATTTTCCGGCACGGTTATCGAATCCATCTGGTCACCACCTAAACCCACTATCGGCCCCAAAAGGATACCCTTTTCAGTTGCAAAAGCCGCCCAGTCGCCGTGTTTTAAAAACTCTGGATTGCCTTGGACAGAGACAATAATCACTTGATTGCCATTACGCAATGGCATCAGCCAATGAGTTTGAATCGTGTGCTGGATTGGCAGATAAAAACCCAGTCCAATGCCCATTAAAACCAGCAAAGTAAAAACGATGCGGTGCGAAAATGACCACCCCAGCAAATATCGGCTGCAATAATAAACAAACCCGGTGACGTGAATCGAAAGCATCAGCCCAAACGCAAAATTCCCGATCGGATAGCCGAGCCAAACAATGAATAACAAAAACAGAAATGCGCAGGCCGAAAGAGCAATCGTTCCCCAAAAGCGCGGGCCCCGAATATAGACCGCGAGACCGGGCACCAGAAATGCAGCCACCAAACCGCCCAAAGTGATGTCCCGGGGCAAGCGTGAACGAATCCGGTCCAGCATCAACCACCGTTGGATGGCCCCGCCCAAATAAAAAACCGGGCTGTACCACCGCGCCCGGGGCGGGTAGTACGCTGAGTCCGTCTCGATGGTTTTCGCTCGGCCCACAGGTTGGAGTTCAAGCTTCAGCTTGCTTCAGTCAACGCCGCAAGCAAAAGCGTGAACTCCCGTTAATGTTTTTGCTCGATATTGAACCGTACTTGCTCGTCCGGCTCATAAAATTCGCTGGTTTCACGCCGCGATTTGATCTCGCCGACCACCTGCTCGAAGATTTTCATCGCCTCAAGGCAGCTCTTGCCCTTGTAACCCTTGACGTGTACTTCGACGCTGCCGTCGGGAGCGATCGTGATTTCAAATTCGCGTTGGGGCATGTCTGGTTGATGATTGATTGGTTGATACGTGAAGCGTGAAACGTGAATCTATCTCACGCGTCACGCATCACGTTTCCCGTTTACCCGTCCCAATGCCGGACCTTAAGCCGGATGGCGTTGTTTGCATCCACTTCCTCTTCCACCACGTTGAACCCGCGCGTGCGAATTTCATCCATGAGGCGCCGGTGGACATATTTCTGCACCACGCGCTGGCTCAGCTCCTGGCCGATGCCCCGCAATTCCTCGTCCGTGTGGCCCGGCCCGGTCACGCAAATCGAAGCCTTGCCCCGGGCATCCCGTGAGAACACCACGGTGATGCCTCCCCGCATGACCTTGATCCGCTGGTCGCGGCCCAGCTGGTTGGTGACAATTTCGCTCTGTTCAATTTCAAGGGTGACCTTGCCGGCTTCGGTGACGCCGCCGGTCTGTTGCTGTTTGATTCCCTCCTCGACGATGGTGTACCCGAGGGAAGCTGCGGCGGCGGCGACTGCTGCGCTGAAGGCCGGCCAGGCGGCAATCACCACAGGAGTCAAAATGCACACGCAACTCATAACCTTAATATTTCAAGTCGATGTCCGGGGTTCGTAGCGCCGGACGGTTGATCGGCTTCATTCCATTCCGAAGTTTTGACCGGGCCACGCGCACTTCGTCACGCGACAAAGGCCCGCGTGGCGCCTTTTCCCGGCCTCGCAAATACGCCTGCCGGAATTTCATCGATCCCCACACCACGGCCAGGATGCCAATTCCCGGCAGCACCTCCAGCAGTTGGTCCTGCATGCCAAAATCGGACAGAATCGCAACGGCCGAGGCTCCCAAAACCAGCACACCAATCATTATCATCAGGGTGGACCAGAAAAGGGCCGCATATCGGCGGTCTTTGAAACTGTCATAAAAATTATCCCCGTTGGAATGCATTGGATTTAATTTTATGATTTTTTCGCCGGATTTTCCTCCCGATCAAAATTCCATGCGCCGGGTTTCCTGCTCGATTTTGACGGGCTGGGCGGTGCTGGCGTTGCGCGCCCGGCCGGCGGCCCAGGCACGTTGCGCGCTGACTTTCTCGATCATGGTCTTGGCCATCGGCACGCTTAGGCCCAAGGCAGCCAGTATATACGCCGTCGTCAGTTCCTGTTTGGCGTAAAAGGCGTCATAGAGCGCGCTGATGATGACCTCCTCGATTTCTGCGCCGCTGAAATCCTTGCTCGCGTCCACCAGCTTGGGGAGGTCGAAATTTTTCGGATCGCGGCCGCGCTTGGCCAGGTGGATGCGGAAAATCTCCTGGCGTTCCTCGTCTATGGGCAGGTCCACGTAAAAAATTTCGTCGAGCCGCCCTTTGCGCAGCAATTCCGGCGGGAGCTGCGAAACGTCGTTCGCGGTCGCCACCACGAAGACCGGGGCGTTTTTTTCGGAAAGCCAGGTGAGAAACGTGCCGAACACCCGCGCGGTCGTGCCGCCGTCGGTGGCCCCGGAACTTTGCGAGCCGACGAACGCCTTGTCAATTTCATCCACCCACAGCACCGCCGGGGCGACCGATTCGGCCACGGCGATGGCCTGGCGCACATTTTCCTCCGACGACCCCACGAGGCTGCCGAACATCCGGCCCATGTCGAAGCGTAGCAACGGCAGTTGCCACAGCCGCGAGACCGCCTTGGCGCAAAGGCTTTTGCCGCAGCCTTGCACGCCGAGCAGCAGAATCCCCTTGGGCGCCGGCAGGCCAAACGCGCGGGCCTCGTCGGTAAACGCCACCGCGCGCTTGTTCAGCCAGTCCTTGAGCACGGCCAGCCCGCCGACGTTGGAGAAATCCTCGTTGGCCGCATAATATTCCAGCAACCCGCTTTTGCGGATGATTTGCTGCTTCTCGGCAAAAACCTCGTTCACGTTTTCGCCGCTGAGGCGCCCGCCCTGGACAATGATTTTGGCGAAAACATTTTCCGCCTCGCCCAGTGTCAGGCCCATCGCCGCCTGGAGCAGCCGCTGCCGGCCTTCGCCATCCAGGTCCACCTGGATTTGTTTCCGGTCGCTGACTTCAGCGATGATTTTGTCGAACATTTCGCCAAGTTCCTCCGGGGTCGGCTGCGGAAAGTTGATGACGGTGATTTCCTTGTCGAGCTCCGCCGGAATTTCCATCACCGGTGAAACCAGCACGATGGTCTTGAAGCTGTTTTTCAAGTGCAGCGCGATGTCCTTGAGCTTGCGGATGATGGCAAAGTTGTTCTTGGTCAGGAACGGATGGAAATCCTTGAAGATAAAAATGGCCGGCTCGACCTGTTCGATGACCTGGTCCAGGGCCGCCAGCGGATCCTTGGTGGAGGCATTACGGTTTTTCTGCGATTGGATGGAGGCGCCGGCGGGGACGATGCCGTTGCTGAAGGTCCACTCGTAAACCTTCTTCTGCCGTTTCTGGGCGATCTCAACGACGACATTTTGCACGCGCATCTCCTCGCTCGAGATGACATACAGGATGGGATAACGCGCGCGGATGAGGGTTTCGAGTTCAGTCTGGAAGTTCATGGGTAGATGACGGGTGACGGGCGACCCGTGACGAAATCTGTTCGTCGCCGGGATTCAATTCCTGCAGCAGTCCGGCAAACGCCGGGGTCAGATTATGGACCAGGATCCGGCCGTCCGGCAGGATCAACACTTCGGTTTCCAATCGGCCGGCTGTCGGGGAGCCTGAAAATGTTATTCGTTTTTTCATCGGATAATCTCAGGCAAATACTGCTTCCAATCTGCTAACAATCTCGAGCTTCCGGTCAGACACGGAAAGTTTCGACAAACAATATTGAACAGGTTCTCCATTCCGCAATCCTGCCTTGCAGAAAAGCGTGTTGCCATCGTCGCCCACTAAAAATAATTCGTTGAGCCAGGCTTTGCAGTAGTCATCCGGTGGAATTAACTCGCCTCGACGCGCCACGATCTCGCATTGGAACGTATTCAAGTTGAAACAATGGAGAGCCTCCCAATTACCGCCAGTCGGCCCATTGGAATGTTCGCTCCAAACGTAGGTGATAAAATAGAGCAACGGCAATTGGGGATGAAGGACAAAGCTTTCCACGGAAATCGATAGCGCAAAATCGCCGATGGGATGATAACGCGTTTCAGCCACCCGCCACAAGGACAGGCGTCGGCCTGGCAAGCCTGGTTCGACCGGGCGAGTGTGTGCGAGGATGGAACCTGTGGGCAGATGATACGCCAATTCAGGATAAGCGTGCCCTTCCGGGAGGCCTACTTTTTGAAATTTTTGAGGCGATGGTGTTGACTGGGTCATGCTGTGGATCGGTTGTAATTAATCTCGGTCATGTAATTAAATTCAAACCACACTCGCCGGCGATTCTCCACGCCCGGTCGCTTTCCGGCGTTGCAACTGTCCGGCGCAATTCGGCATGACGCGCCGCGTGCCATGCCGGCCAGAAACCGGAGCGCAGGTTCACTTTGACGCCCGGCAGATTTTTCGCCAGCCATTCCGCCACCGGCCGCCAGCAACAGTCCACATGCCCCGGCATGAGCAGATGCCGGACGATCAATTCACTGTGTTCAGCAGCCCAAAGCAGATTTTCTTCAACCACGCGGACGTAATCCGGTGTTTTCGCCAGCCGTTGGGCGCATACGTCGTTGCCAAACTTGTAATCCGCCAGCCAGACGTCAAAAATTCCATCGAGCAGCTCGCGCGCCTGGGCCGAGCCATGAGCGTTCGTTTTCCAGACCAGTTTTGCCGTTTCCGGCAGGAACGACACGAATTCGAGCACCGCGGGCAGATGAATGGTGGGTTCGCCACCCAATACCATGATGGTCCGGGCGCCGTCTCGCAGGGCGGCCAGGGCTTTGATGGCCATGGCCGGCGCATCAAAACCTGCACCCGCCCGCGAATTCCAGCTGGGGGCACCGGTGATGCAAAAGTCGCAACGCAAATCGCAGCCGCTGAGGGCGACGGCAAAGGTGGGAATCAATTCCAGTTCATCCGAAACCTCGGTCTGCGCGCAAAAGAAGTGCGCTTCCGCGCCGGCGTGGCACAGACCGGTTTCACCCGCCAGCCGGTTGACGCCGCAATCGTGAGCGCAGAGACGGCAATCCGCCAGCAGTGCGCGGGCGATTTGCGCCCGGCTGCGAGCCAGGACGGGACGTGGAGCGCCGGTCTCCGACCTCCCATCCGGCGTAGCGGCGTCTCGGTAGAGCGCCGCTGTCTCAAACTTCATATATTGGCGGCGCTCTGCCGAGACGCCGCTACGGGAAAACGTCATCATAATTCCAAACGGGCCACGCGTTCGGACCGGATTTGTTGCGGGGTCCGGTCCAGGAAAATTTTTGCCCGGATTCTCAGCCAGAGCCAGCCGGCCACGCCGCCGCTCCACATCGCCAGCATCAGGAACCAGCCGGAACAGAAGAACAGGATGAGCGAATTGATGACGGCGATCAGAATCGCCGCCTGTCGCACGGAGATTTCCCCGATGCCGAGCAGGATGAGGCGCTCATTGCGGTAGAGCCAGTCCCACGCCACCAACAGGGCAAAAATCATGGCCCCGCCGCCCACCACCCCATAAGGCATTCCCGGTTTGAGCAGCGTGACAAACAATCCGCCGGTCAGGGCTCCCAGCAGGGAATAGCCCCAAAAACTGCGGGCGGTCCAGTTTCTTCCCAAAATGGCAAGCAGGGTCATGAGCCAGAACAGGCTGACGCACCAATCCACCGGACCAATCGGCAAAAAGGCATACGTCACAATACGCCAGACCTGCCCTTTCCAGACCAGTGCCGGCGTCAGGGCGAGCCACCCGTAAAGGTCAAAAAGTTGTGCGCGGAGGCCAATCCAGGCGGTTGGGAATCCGACCACGAAGATCAACAGGAACAGGCGCATGCCCCAGGGCAGCGACGAGAAATAATTTCGGAAAAGGTTTTTCATGGTTGGGTTCCTCCAAACAGACGTTTCCACCATGACGCCTTGGGTTCCGGCAGATTGCCGGTGGATTTTTGCAGTCGCTGGGCAATGTCCGGCGGCACGGTGGTCTGCGCGGCATCGTAACGCAACAACTCCTCTGGATTCGCAAATTCGCGGGCGGGCGGTTGTTGCGTCTGGTGTTGGTCGGCGTGCTGTTGTTGTTCCTGGGAAAGTTTGGTTTGTTGTTTCATGGTTTGGCGTCCTCAGGCGGTTTTTTCAAAAAGATGGGCGAAGGCCTTGCGGGCCCGGTGCAATTTCCCCCGCACGGCGTCGGAGGATTGTCCGACCAGCGCGCCGACCTGCTCGTAACTCAGCTCCTCGTCGGCCACAAGCAACAGCAGCAGCCGGTACTCGTCGGACAGACCATCGAGCGCCTTCTGGATACGCTGGCCGAGCTCCTTGGTTTCCAGCACGCACAGGGGAGAATTGGTTTTGGCGGCGGCATTTTCCCACACCGCATCGTCCGCGTTGGAAAACACATGGCGGTCGTGCCAGCCCTGGCGGAGGTTCTGGCAATGGTTGATGGCAATCCGGTAAAGCCAGGTGCGCAGAGACGCTTCGCCGCGGAACTGGTCCAGTTTGCGAAACGCCTTCAGGAAGACATCGTGGGTGGCGTCTTCGGCCTTCTGGGGATCGCCGAGAAAACGCAACGCGAGATAATAAATGGCGCGGTTGTTTTCCTCGTACAGGCTGGAAAACTCCGGAGAGGCCAGGCCGGCTGGCAATGGTTCCACGGATTCACATCCTGCGGCGGACTCGCTCATGAGAGTTTTCACTGCCCATTAGACAACGCTCGCCCACCAATGTCACGCTGACAAGCGGCCTGGTACCGTCCTGATTTGGCGGTGTAGTGTCGGCGCTGCGCGCCGATTTCGAGCCGCAGGCTCGACGCTACAGGAAATCCAGGTAGGGCGGGCAGTCCTCTGGCCACCGCAAACGCGGAGACCGGCGCGCACGGAGTGACGCGCCCTACCGAAATTAGGCCAGTACCAACGGTCAGATAGGGGTAAATTTAGCAGCTTCGGTGGGGCGAGCGTCCCCGCGAGCGGGCGTTGCTACGCTTTGACGCGCAAGGCCGGCCCGTCAGGAGTCTCGCCCCACCAAAACGTACCACTATCCTCGTGGAGAAAGGTTTGCCCGGGTCCAATCGGAAAAATCAGCCGTAACGATACGGCTTCTCCATCGGAAAGGTGTTCGGCAGATGCCGGACTTCGCGCACCGCGCCGTCCGCCAGGAGCACTTCGACGATATCGAACCGGATCTTAACCTCCGGGTTTTTCAGCAGCCGCAGGTAATCCAATGCCGTCTGCGAAAGCAGCCGGCGCTTGCGCGCATCAACCGCCGCCGCCGGGCGGGTCCAATCCTCGGACGACCGGGTCTTGACCTCGACGAAGGCCAGGCAGTCGGCGTCGCGAAAGATCAGGTCGATCTCGCCGCGCTTGGAGCGGAAGTTGGCCGTAAGAAATTTCAATCCTTCCCGTTGCAGATGTTTCCTGGCCGCGTGCTCGCCCAGTTCACCGCGCCGCAGGTGCTCCGGTTTTTCCTTGCTGGTGAACCGGGCCTTCAATTTTTCCAGGAGACTCATGTTTGTCCGCAGATGTCGCAGATTTCACAGATTAAATCCGGCCTAAAAATTCTGCGCGAATCTGCGGAATCTGCGGATGTCTTTTGTCCATGTCCTATCTGGGCTTCTTTCTGTTTAAAAAAGTTCGCGTTGAACCGGCCGCAATGGCGCGAAGGTGCGCCGGTGGATGGGGCACGGGCCGTGAGCCAGGATCGCCGCCAGATGTTGCTCCGTGCCATACCCTTTGTGTTCGGCAAACCCGTATTTCGGCCATTGCCGGTCGAACACCAGCATCAGCCGGTCGCGCGTGACCTTGGCCAGCACACTGGCGGCGGCAATGGAATAACTGCGGGCATCGCCCTGCACGATGGCCGTTTGCGGCATCAGCATGGTCTTGACGGGCCGGCCATCCACCAGCGCGTGTTCCGGCGCGGGCTGCAATTGCGCGAGCGCGTCGTTCATGGCGCGATGCGTGGCGCGCAGGATGTTGATGGCATCAATCTGCCCGGCGCCCACCTGCGCGATGGCAAACTGCACTTCGGGACACGCGGTGAGAAAGGTGAAGAATTTTTCGCGTTGGGCGGCCGTGAGCTGCTTGGAATCGTTCAGGCCCTCCAGTTCGGGCGGCAGGCCGGATTCCGCCCATTGCGGCGGCAGGATCGCCGCCGCGGCGACAACCGGGCCGGCCAGCGGTCCGCGTCCGGCTTCATCCACGCCCGCGACCCGGGTCACACCCTGGGTCCAAAGCACACGCTCGAATTCAAAGCGGTCGATTGGATTTAAGCGGGCCATCGTGTTTTGTCACACCCATTGCTAATCCTTTGCGCCATTCTGTCAAAACAAAATCCGCAGGTTGTTCTTATTTCGGTAGG
>Ga0265338_10002630_pt1 | contig 26482 bp, 23 predicted proteins | sample 42126metaG_FD_193579 | JGI IMG/M metagenome (GOLD analysis project Ga0265338, IMG submission 193579) | Rhizosphere microbial communities from Carex aquatilis grown in University of Washington, Seatle, WA, United States - 4-21-26 metaG | ecosystem: Host-associated > Plants > Roots > Rhizosphere...
TTTAGTAGCTTCTTTTGCAGTCGGTTTGTTATTATTATTCCCTGCTTGTGTTTTATCTTGATTATTTGCTGTAATAGTATTAACCGGTTGTTTCTCTTTAGATTCTGTTTTAGTAGCTTCTTTTACTGTCTGTTTGTTATTATTATTTCCTGCTTGTGTTTTATCTTGATTATTTGCTGTAACAGTATTAATCGGTTGTTTATCTTTAGAATCAGATTTTGAGGATTCTTTTAAAGTCAGATTGTTACTATTTCCTGTTTGAGCTTTTATAGCATTAGAAGCCGTTGAAGAACTTGCCGATTGATTGTTTTTAGTTTCTGAATTAATCGATTCTTTAACAGCTGGCTTACTATCGTTTGTCGTATGAGTCTTTTCTGAAATTGATGTTGTTTCTGTACTAACATGTTGCTTTTCAGTTGTATCTTGTTTTATAGTTTCTTTTACTAAAGAGTTTTCAGTTGTTTTCGGTTGATCGAAAATCGATACTTTAGTTCTACTATCAACTTTCGTTTTATAATCTTTAAAAGCTCTAAAAATAGCATTCGACATTTGTATTTGACCATCTTCAGAAATCAAAAGTTTTTCGTCATCGGCATTTGAGATAAAACCGGTTTCAACCAAAACACTTGGCATGGTTGTTTTCCATAGAACAAGAAATGGTGCCGATTCAACACCTCGATCTTTTCTTCCATCAACAGCAACTTCTTGTTGAACATCAGTCGCAAATTCCAGACTTTGACCGATAAAAGCATTCTGCATTAAGTTGAATATAATATATGATTCGGTAGAGTTCGGATCAAATCCTTCATATTGAGATCCATAATTACTTTCTGCCAAGATAACTTTGTTTTCCGATTTTGCCACTTGAAAGTTTTCGTTGTTCTTATATTGACCCATAACCCAAGTATCAACGCCGGCAGCATTTATATTCGGATTTGAGTTTACATGTATTGAGATAAACAGATCGGCATTGTTTTTATTTGCAATTTCGGCACGCTGTTTTAATTCAATAAAAACATCGGTCGAACGAGTGTAAATAACTTTTACTTCGGGAAGGTTTTTCTTAATTAAATCGCCAAGTTTGAGAGCAATTGCCAAAGTAATTTCTTTCTCTTGGATATGTTTTCCTAAAGCTCCCGGGTCGTGACCTCCATGACCGGCATCAATTACAACAGTTTTAAGTTTTAATCCACCTGTTTTGTTTTTATCTCCGGCATTAACCCAAAGACATGAAAACAACATGAATATAAAGATAATATTTTTTAGCATTATGTAAAATGTTAACCGTAGAATCCCGATTATAGAGAAAAATTGGTTAATTAATATTTTAATTTACGGCAAATATAATCAAAGCCTTTTAGCGTGTCAATAAAATACTTGCTATTGCTATCGATTAATGTATTTTTCTCAGTATTTTTGGCAAAAAAATAAGAAGCATTTGCAAAAGATCTTAACGAAATATATATTTCTATTTTTGTTGGTTTTATTGGGGTTAGAGAGTAATATATTCTCTCAGGATTCGGTATTACATAAATCTAATATTCTTAATGATTCGTTAAAATTGGTGTCGAAAGATACCAATAAAACGAAAGCCGGAATAAAAATACAAATAAATAATGGAGAAAAAAGCATCGATTCGTCGAAAACCGATACCGTTGCAAAGAAAAAAAGTGAAGGTATTGAATCGCCTGTTAGCTATACTTCGACCGATTCGATTAAAATAGGGGTTAAATCAAAAATGATCAATCTTTACGGTGAAGGTGAAATCGATTATGAAGATCTTATTTTAAAATCACAGAATGTTGAACTTGATATGGACAAACGCGAAGTATATGCTCGTGGTAAAATGGACTCTGTTGGCAAATATTCAGGACGTCCTAACTTTAAACAAGGTAGTGAAGTTTTTGATTCTGATACCTTAAAATATAACTTCGACTCGAAGAAGGGATTGGTTTATGGGTTGTTGACCAAGCAAGAAGAAGGATATCTGCATAGTCAAAAAACAAAAATATTGCCCGATAAAGAAGTTCAGGTACAAAGTGGGAAATTTACAACCTGCGATCAAGAACATCCTCATTTTTATATTGCATTAACAAAAGCTCTTGTTATTCCAAACGATAAGATTGTTACCGGACCGGCATATTTGGTTGTTGAAGATGTGCCAATTCCTGTTCCAATTCCTTTTGGCTTTTTCCCTAATAAGAAAGGAAGCACTTCAGGAATATTATTACCAACCTTTGGTAGCGATCCAACCAGAGGATACTATTTTAAAGATGCAGGCTACTATTGGAGTATGAATAGATATGTCGACATGATATTTAGAGGCGATATATATACCCTTGGTAGTTGGCGTGCTACAGTCGAATCGAATTATTTGGTAAATTATCTTTTTAGAGGTAATTTCTCGTTCGAATATGCCCAATTAAAATTAAATGAAATAAAACAAACACCAACATTTAAAATACTTTGGACTCATCAACAAGCAAAAGAGGCTACTAAAAACGGAACCTTTAGTGCAAGTGTCAATTATCAATCGTCGGGACATAGTAAAAATAATGCTCAAAATTCTGAAGATTATTTAAAACCTACCATCGGATCGAGCATTACCTATTCACGATCGATATTTAATGTTATAAATTTAAATATTTCAGGAACACATACCCAAAATCTTATTGATAGTATCGCTAGTTTCTCGCTACCGAATGTTACCTTATCGGCAAATTCATTATCGCCCTTTAAACGCAAAAAAGCAGTGGGTAAGCAACGATGGTACGAAGATATAAGAGTTGGTTATTCAATGGATGCACAAAATAAGTTAACGAATGTTAAAATGGATTCATTGTTTTTTACAAAATCGACGCTTAAGAAATTCCAAAAAGGAATGGAACATAAAATTCCTATTTCAACCTCAATTAAATTCCTTAAATATTTTACTATAACTCCTAGTTTTAATTATACCGAACGATGGCTGTCCGATAAGAATACCGAACATTGGGACACGTCTTTAGTTAATAAAGGAAGTACTACCAAAGGTGGCGTAGTACAAGATACGACAAAAGGATTTTACCGGGTTTGGGATTATAGTTTCGGAACAAGCATTGGAACGAATATATATGGAATGTATTTGTTTAAGAATAAAATTATTAAAGCAATAAGGCATAAAATGACACCAAGTGTGTCGTACACTATAACGCCTGATTTTGGAAAATCGAGTTATGGATATTGGTCATCATATCTTGATAAAAACGGGCAACCGGTACGATATTCTAATTTTTCAAATTCAATGTATGGTTATCCACAGCAAGGAAAACAAAGTTCGTTGTCGTTTTCACTTTCCAATAGTTTGGAGATGAAGGTAAGAAATAGAAAAGATACCGTTACCTATATGAAGAAAATATCGTTAATAGACGATCTTTCTATTTCTACAGCGTACAATTTTGCTGCCGATAGTTTTAAATTGTCGAATATAAAGCTTACAGGAACTACCAACTTGATGAAACGAATCAGTATTCGCTACGATGCATCATACGATCCATACAGAAATATTAAAAATCAATATAACGATATACAACGAATTAATACATTTATGTACGATAGTTATGGCCGACTTTGGAAGATCGATAATTCAATGTTGGCACTTTCAACAAATATCCAGTTAGGGCCGCAAAATAGTAATCCAATGGCTAAAACGTCGTATAAGAAGACAGAAGCTTTGTTTTCCGATTTTTCAATTCCATGGAATATGAATGTTACGTATACCTGGAGTTTACCACGGCAATATTATTATGATGGCAATAATAGAATAGATTCGATTTCGTCTAAGATATCGCAAACAATGAGTGTTAGTGGTAGTTTTAACGTTACAAAGAATTGGAAAATAGGATATTCAACAGGATGGGATTTTATAGCAAACAAAATTTCGTATACGAAATTCGACTTTTATAGAAACCTTCATTGTTGGGACATGAGTTTTCTTTGGATACCTTTTGGAGGAATGCAACGTTATGAGTTTAGTGTGAAAGTAAAAGCCGGAATGCTTAAAGATTTGAAAATCGATAAGAAAAAATCGTACGGCAGTGTGTATTATTAATAATAGTAAAATGGAAAAGAAAATTATTTACACAGAAAATGCTCCTAAACCTGTAGGACCATACAATCAAGCTGTTTTAGCTGGAGAAACCTTGTATATTTCAGGACAAATTCCAATCAATCCGGTGTCGAATATAATTATCGATTCGGATATCAGTCTTGCTACCAAACAAGTTATGGATAATCTTGGAGCAATACTTACAGAAGCAGGAATGACGTTTAATAATGTGGTTAAATGTACTATTTTCATCAGCGATATGGCTCGATTTAAAGATGTTAATGCGGTATATTTTAATTATTTTACAAACGATTTTCCTGCTCGCGAAACAGTTGAAGTTTCTGGCCTACCGTTAAATGCATTGGTCGAGATATCGGCAATTGCGGTTAAATAAATACTAATTAACTAAAAACTAAAAACTAAAAACTAAAACAAAGGTATCTGAAATAGTCGTTCAATTTTTTACTAATTCGATATTTGGTATATCATTTTTATTGAAATAATTAGAAATAATGAGGTACAACCAACCAATTTCTTATCAGTGTTGTATTTATCAGTGAAAATCAGTGGACAAAAAACAAATTAGGAATAAAAAAAAGGACACAATCTGTATCCCTTTTTTATTAGTTATAACCTAAGATATTCAGCATATCGTCTACCGTCTGTTCGCTCCGGTACACATAATCGATATAGTTACCCGTTTCGTCCCTGTCAATAACAATATGTTTAGGCGAAGGAATCAAACAATGTTTAATGCCGCCGTAACCGCTAATAGCATCTTGATAGGCACCGGTATGGAAAAATCCTAGATAAAGAGGGTCGTTATTCTTTTCATCCAATTTAGGTAATAAAATTTGTTGATTCATGTTTTCTGAATTATAATAATCAGAATGGTCGCAACTTATACCTCCAATATTTACACGATTATATTCATTCCCCCATTTATTTACCGGCAGTAAAATGAATTTTTCGTAGATTGACCAAGCATCGGGAATGGTGTTCATCAAACTATTGTCGATGATATACCATAGCTCTGCATCGTTTTGTTGTTTTTGTTCCAAAACCTGAAATATGGTAGCACCACTTTCGCCAACGGTATATTTACCGAATTCGGTATAGATGTCGGGTTCAACAACACCTTCGTTATTACAAGCTTCCTTTATATTTTTAACGATTTCTTTGATGATATATTCGTAATCGTATTCAAAACCCAAGTGATTTCTTATAGGAAAACCGCCTCCCAAATTAATACTATCGAGCGATGGACACATTTTCTTTAATTCAACAAAGATTTTCATGGCTTTTTGAAATTCGCCCCAGTAGTAGAACGAATCGCTGATGCCGGAATCGACAAAAAAGTGAAGCATTTTAAGCTCAACCTTATCGTTACCTAAAATCTCGTTTTTAAAGAATTCAATTATTTCAGAACTTCGTAAGCCTAAACGCGAAGTATAGTACGACGATTGCGATTCTTCGTCAATAGCCATACGAATGCCGATTTTTACTTTCGTGCCTTTGGTGCAATATTTTGTAAAGCGAGTTAGTTCGGGTCTATTGTCAATTACCACAATCGATTCATGATGTCCTTTTTGGAGTTTCATAATCTTTTGAATATAATCTTCAGTTTTATAGCCGTTATGGATAAACTTGGTCGATTTGCTAATCTCGCCTTTATCGATCAATTTCTCAATCAAATCGATATCGAACGACGACGATGTTTCCAATTGTACTTTATGCTTTAGAGCAGAAGCTATGACGTGATGAAAGTGACAACATTTGGTGCAGTAACAATAATTATATTCTCCTTGGTAATTATTAGCTTTTATTGCACGATTAAAAAGGTTTCGAGCCTTTTTAATTTGATCGCCTATCCGGGGTAAATACATTAACCGGAAAGGTGTTCCATATTTTTCAATCAAATATTTAATTGAAACACCATGAAATGTTAAATAGCCATCGCGTAAGTCAAAACCTTCTTGTGGAAAGTAATAACTTTGTTCGATGAGGTCAAAATAAGTGTTTTTCATTCTTAAAACATTGGTTTAAATAGGTGAAAAATTAGGATGACAAAAATATCAATAATCACGATTAATTGTTGAAAAAATCGATAAAGTTTTAATGTTTTTTTTTGATTAATTTTATGTTTCTAAATATCTTCATAATTGATTGATATATTGTAAAATAAAAAAGAGACGCCAACTTGTTTTTGACGTCTCTTTTTTTAGTTTTATATAAGGCTTCGTTGGGAAGGAATTTTTGACGTTATTTTCGATTCATGTAATCAAATATAGACAGTCAACATATAGAATAAACTATTCCCATTCAATGGTTGCCGGAGGTTTAGAACTGATATCGTAAACAACACGATTAACACCACGAACTTTATTGATAATTTCGTTACTCATCTTAGCTAAGAATTCATACGGTAGATGCACCCAATCGGCAGTCATACCATCGGTCGATTGAACGGCTCTTAGAGCTACAACTTTTTCGTATGTCCGTTCATCGCCCATAACACCAACCGATTGAATCGGTAGTAATATTGAGCCGGCTTGCCATACCTTATCGTACAATCCGAATTCTTTTAATCCGTTAATAAAAATAGCATCAACTTCTTGCAATACCTGTACTTTTTCTGCGGTGATATCGCCAAGAATTCTAATTCCCAATCCCGGACCCGGGAAAGGATGACGTCCTAATATATTTTGAGGAATGCCTAAGGCCGTTCCAACCCTGCGTACTTCGTCTTTGAATAATAATCGAAGCGGTTCAACAATTTTTAGTTTCATTTTATCGGGCAAACCACCAACATTATGATGCGACTTAATGGTGGCACTCGGTCCATTAACAGAAACCGATTCGATAACATCAGGATAAATGGTTCCTTGAGCCAGCCATTTAATATCTTGTAATTTGTGTGCTTCGGCATCGAAAACTTCGATAAAGCTGCCTCCTATGATTTTACGTTTCTTTTCAGGTTCGCTATGACCGGCAAGAGCATCGAGAAACAATTGTTTGGCATCGACACCAATTACATTTAAGCCAAGCACTTTATATGTTTCTAAAACTTCTTCGAATTCGTTTTTGCGAAGTAAACCGTTGTCAACAAAAATGCAATAAAGATTTTTGCCAATAGCACGGTGCAAAAGAACTGCTGCTACCGACGAGTCGACACCACCCGAAAGACCCAGAACAACTTTATCGTTTCCTAGTTTTTGTTTCAGTTCGTTAATGGTCGTTTCAACAAACGAATCGGCAGTCCAGTTTTGTTTGCAACCACAAATACCAACCACAAAGTTTTTTAATAATTCGCTACCTTGTGTTGAATGATATACTTCGGGATGGAATTGAATGCCCCATGTTTGTGTACCTTCTATATGATAAGCGGCAGCTTGAACATCGTCGGTACTTGCTATGATGGTATAGTTTTCAGGTAGTTTTGTTACCGTATCGGCATGACTCATCCAAACTTGCGAATGTTGGTCGATTGCCGTTAATAATGCATTTGAAGTATCAACAAATTTTAGATTAGCACGACCGTATTCTCTTGAATTTGATTTTGCAACCGTTCCTCCGCCAAATTTAGCTAGATATTGAGCACCATAACACACGCCAAGAACTGGCATCTTCGTTAAAATGTTCGATAAATCGGGAGTAGGGGCTTCAGCATCGTTAACCGAAGCAGGACTACCCGATAAAATAACTCCTTTTATTGAAGCATCAATCGTAGGAAAATGATTAAAAGGATGAATTTCGCAGTATATATTTAACTCGCGAACACGGCGGGCTATCAACTGTGTATATTGTGACCCAAAGTCAAGGATTAGGATTTTTTCGACCATTGCTATATCTTAAAATTTGAACAACAAAAGTACTATTTAATATCCTTTTTAGAAAGAACAAGTTTTTTTCTTTACGATGATTTATTAACAAACAGACTGCTTATGTATTTTTGTTCTTTTGAAAGGTTGTTCATTTGATGTATAGTCGGATTCAGTATTTCCGGTTGGTTTTTTATCCACTGATTACACTGATAAATAAAACACTGATAAATACAACACGGATATTTTGAAAATGTATATTCTATTAATCTAAAACAGCAGAATTGCTTTTATAATTATCAAACAGGTTTCTTAGGTATTCTCTTAAATCGCGTTGTTCTTTATACATCATATCGTTTGTAATAAAGGTATTTGCTTTTAATAAATTAAGGTTTCGGTTATACATACCAAGAATAACGCCCGACGGAATAATACAAAACATGGTATAAACGTTATCGGGTTCTATTTCGTCAAGTTCTTGAAATTGATAGACATTGTTCATTGCCAAATAGTATTGCACAATTTCGTTAAACGAATGAAAACCTAGTTTGAGTCGTTCATTAAATCGATCGAAAAAATGACCGGTATGATATATTATATTTAATTCATATGTTACTCCAATTGCAGAACGCTTTTTGCCATTATGATAGAGGAGCATGGCTCCATAGAAGCTTTTGTTTTTTGTGATGGATATCCAATATATCCAATGGTTTTTATATTTGGAGGTATAATCGAAGAAACCGACATATTCATTTTTTTTAATTTTTTTGTAGTATTCTTTCTTGAGATCTTTGGTTTTATAGCCCATTTTGCGATAGAGAATGGGGAAATCTTTTTCTATTTCTTTGCGAATTTCGGCAAACGTCATTGATGGAACAAGCATAGCAATTCATTTTTATTCGTTAAACAATATGTTATTTTTATTATTAATCGGAAATAAACCTACATCATCGCTATATTGACAGTGTCGATATTATAACTTTGGTGGCTTATCGATAATCTTATTTTGTTCAGCTTAAAAGCCCTGTTGCGTGTTCGCTTTCATGTTGGTTTCATACATTCTTAGTTTACATTATTATTATTTATTTATTTCTCGATCGATTCTATTATAGATTTTAGCAAATGTTTTTTGTGATTCCAAGATATTTGTGCGATGAGTTTCTAGTATTACATCTAATTGTTCTTTGGTGAGATTTGCCATTACTTGGTTTAATGTTTTGGAAATAATAGTATAATCGTTTTTTATACCGAGATTTTCGTCTAACAATTCCTTATGATTCTGCATAAAATCGATTATTCGCATACTGTTACAAATGGCATCTATTTTTTCTTGTGTTAATTCTAATGATTGCATAAACGTTTTATATTTACCTGTTTACAAATTTTGTTTTTATTCTCTTTAAAAATATATTACGGTGTATGTCATACTCTTTTCTATTGCGTATTTCGATACCTACTATTTGCTTTTCATAATGGTGGAGTAATTAATTCCTTTATTATTGTTGCATTAAAGCTTTAATGTATCTTTTATTCATTTGCAATTCAGTATTTATTGCAATTCAATGAGGTAAACGGTTGAAAATTATATTGATATGTGTTATATCTTTTTAATTATTTTATATAGGAATGAATTTAACCTTTATAGAACATCGTTCGATTATAGATAAATCGTTATTAAGATACTATGTATTTACTCTGGTTATGTTTGAAACCGTTCGATTGCAGTATTTCAATTATATAGGTTTTGATGTTTTTAGTGCCTATTATAACTGATGCTTTGTATGTAAATAAAAACGGTTTCTTGACTTTCCGAAAATTATTAACCCGATTTTATGTTTTTTTGATCTTTCTTTATGGAACGTTTAGGCTTGTTAATGTTTAAATCGTGTTGTGATTTATAATCATTAAAGCCTTTTTCTTGAAGATTAAAAGGGAATTAATCTTCTGTTTCGTTATTTTTAGAAAATTATTAAACTTATATTTTTTTAAAATTTCACATCAAGCTAAATCTTTAATATATAGTTCGATTGCTGTGAGAATTTTAATTCTTTGGTATCGTTTTTCGATTACTATAATCTATTCGGAATAATTTAAAATACCAAAACAGATTCAACAAGTTCATGTTGATATCGGTTTGTGTATTAAATGATACTTCGATTAATCGACCGTTATTTCGTAGTTGTATCTGAAGGAGTTGTTTGCTGTTTTGTGGTTTTTGCTGCTGCTTTAGCTTTTCCTTCTTTTTTAGCAAGTATCTCGCGATATTCGGTAATGATTTCGTTCATTTTTGTAATAAACGGTGCAAATACTGAAATGCCGTTTATTAATGCTAATGCATTAATACGTTCAACAATGCTTTTATATCCCAAATCGGTTACAACGCGTGCTGTTTTCATACAGGGAGCAGTTTGTTCCGAATATTCATTTGTACGATTGCTATGAATATTTTCGAAATCGGTATTTGCTTGTTTAATTGCTGCCACCCATGCTGTTAAGCCGAGGTTATTTATATCGGCAGGTATTTTATCTAATTCTTCAATTATACCGTTTATCTTCAATGTTTCTTCGTTGTACGAAAAATTTATAGGATTACCGAATTGATTTATAATATACAACACTCGTTGAGCACTTGCCGAAGTATTTGCATCGAAATGATTTATATTACCTTCAATTATTTTAAGAAAACCGCTAAAGAGTTTTTCACGTTGTTTGTCGGAAAGTTCAATCTGGTTTGTTAATAGGCTTTTCGAATCGTTATGATACGATTCCTGTTCAATTAACAGAGCTTGTTTGAATAGTTGATATTCGTTTGCCACATTTAAACGGTTGGCATCAACACCAATTGAGTTTAACAAACTATCAACTTGATTCATCATTTGTAAATGCATCTCATTTACAAGTTTTGTGACTGGAAATTGTTCAATTTTCATATGTGTAGGGGTTAGAGTTGTTTATATTATTCAGAATAGAACCATAATTAGAAAATGAGTAATGAGTGATATCTTATTTAATCAAGTAAGCTGGGTAGCATTTACTATATCATTTTATGTTTATTGAATAAAAGACATTGTACTTAATTATTTTCACTAGTAAAGTTAAATAATTATTTATTAACACAACACAAAAATGTAATTATTTTTAATAACATTCATAAGCCCAGTGTTTACGCCATATGCAGCATATATAATATACTGAATTGAACAAAAAAAAACGAGTTTTAACCGGTAAAATGCAAAAAAGACAGCAGAAAAACAGTTGTTCGTTTAGAATTTGTGTAAAATGATGTTGGAAATTCGTTTTCTTGCTTCAATCTATCACGATTCTTATAAAAAACCGGTATTTTCATTCCAATTATGTGTTATTCATAAAAGAAATCTGTTTTCTTATAATAAATAATTTCGATTGACTAAAGAAACTTGTTTTCTTTGTTATGCCTCACTCGATTTTATATAGAAAATGGTTTTCTTTATTCTTTGTCTTTTGAAATAATAAAACGACGATAGAAGGAATAACTTATAACTAAAAATTAAAAATTAAAAACTAGAAAAAAAGTGGTTTTATTATGGGAGTTTCTAAAAATCAAATTCTCTGCGTTACGCATTTTTTGTAAAATCCTCATTTACTATGATAGAGACAATTCATGAATTGTCTCTACTGCGGTTTTCCAAAAATTGCAAGCTTTGAAAATTGAATTTTTAGATATCCCCTATAGCTAACGTTGTTTTAGTTTTTAGTTTTTAGTTATTAGTTTTTAGTAGTATTTCGGCTATTTCTTTTGCAAACACCTTTGCTTCGGGCAACGACGATACTATAGTTGGTTCGTAGCCCATTTCTTTTATTCTTTTTGCTGTTGTTTTACCTATACTTGCTATTTTACCTTGTATTTGTTGCGGTGATAGCTGGGTTATTGCTATAAAATTTTCGAAGGTCGATGGACTGGTAAATACAAGCATTTCGAATAAATTGTGTTTGATTGCTTCTAATGTGTTGCGGTCAATTTCTGTCGGTTCGATGGTATTGTATACTTCTATCCTTGTTGTTTTACAAAAGGGCGATATGGTTTGTTCTATTTCGGTGCCTGCTCTTTTTCCAACCGATAATAATACGGTATCGCTTGCTGTTAGATGTTCGTTCAAGAGTTCTTGTGCTAATTCGACGGCTGTATTTCCTTTTGCTACGATGGTTGCTTTATAACCATATTGTTCGACCGATTGTGCTGTTTTCTTTCCTATTGTTACTAGTATGGTTTTGGCTGGCAATAAGGTTTTTTCCAGCATTCGAAAAAATCCGTTCACCCCATTTTGACTGGTAAACACTATATGACTATAGGTTGGTAAGCTGTTGGTTTTAAAGTTTGGTCGATTAAATACTATTTCTATGGTTGGAAATGGCAATACCCTAAAACCATAGGTTTCCAAACAAGATGTTAGTTCGTTGTCGGTCGATTGTGGACTGGTAAGTATTATGGTTTTGACGGGCATTGTTGTTTATCTGTTTTTGTTTGTTTGCTATGTCTTTATTTCTTATTCCTTAGCGAATTAAGAATAGGTTAAACGTACGTTTATCAAAAAAATCAGCCTACAATCAAACTTATTCCTTTATCGAAACATGCTTTTCGCATGCGATCGGCTATGCTGTTTCCAAGCTTTTCGGCATCGGAGAGGGGAGCACTATCTTTAATAATAACAGAATTGCCGGTATGTGTAGAACCGATAATGGTATTGAGGGTAACTTGATTGCCCGAAATTGTTGCATGTGCTGCCAAAGGGAATTTACATCCGCCACCAATATTTCGCATAAAAGCTCTCTCGGCTGTTACGGCTATTTCTGTTTCAACGTGATTGATGGTTCTTAATAATGCAATGGTTTCGGAATCATCGGCTTTACATTCCAATGCTATTGCTCCTTGACCTACTGCGGGTATACAGATATCGGTATCGATCATAACCGTTGGCGATATGGTTTTTCCTAAACGGTACAATCCGGCCGATGCAAGTACAATGGCATCGTATTCGCCGGTTTCGAGTTTGCGTAATCGGGTATCGATATTGCCTCGCAGATCTTTAAAGTTGATTTCGCCACAAATATTCATTAATTGTAATTGTCGTCGGGGGCTTCCTGTTCCTACTGTCATGCCCGGTTTAAGGTCTTGAATACCGTTTCCTGAGCGTGTTAAGAGTACATCCGATGCATTTTCGCGTCTTGCATAGGCTGCTATTGTAAATTCATCGGGTTGATTGCCCGGCATATCTTTTAGACTATGTATTGCAAAATCGGCTTTGCCGTCGAGTATGGCTTGTTCGAGTTCTTTAACAAACAATCCGGTTCCGCCAAATGCTACCAATGGTTTATCAACAACCAGATCGCCATGGGTACTGAAGGTGATGATTTCGAAAGTGATTCCCGGATTTTTTGCTTGTAATGCTGCTACTGTTTGACCTGTTTGTGTTGTAGCTAAAAGACTTGGGCGTGTTGCTACACGAAATGTTTTTTTACCAATCATTTTTAATCTTCGGTTATGGTAAATGAATTTTTAAGCGATTGGGCAATACGTCGTAATTCGTCTTTGTCGGCAACCATTTTCATGTTTTTCATTATTGCTTTAATAAGCTTTTCCGAATAATAATCGAGTATGGTTACTATGGCTTGTTGTTGTGTATCGTCGAATTGTGTTAATGCCGTTTTATTTGCTTCCAATGTTCTGGTTTTTATAACTTCGAGATTTTGTTTTAATTGTTGCATTATTGGCATTATTTCTTGCTTTGCATACCATTCGTAATAATCTAAAGCTATTTTTGCTATGATTTTTTCGGTTTTTTCTATTTCTAACGAACGTTTTCCAAGATTTGCTGCTATCACTTCCTGTAATTCGTCGAGCGAATAGAGTATGATATTGTCGAGTTCGTTTATTTCGGGAGCTATATTTCGTGGTAATGATATGTCGATAAAGAATTTCTTTTTTTCGTTGGTGTTATTTGAACAAAATTCGGTCAAATCGTCTTTATTTATGATAAAATCGTCGGCTCCGGTCGATACAATAACAATATCGCTTTCGTTGATTGCTTTATGACGGTTGTCGTAATGTACCATTTCGGCATTGAATCGTTTTGCCAATTCCTCTGCTTTTTCAATGGTACGGTTACATACGGTTACTTTACATTCTTTTAATTGCGACAGGTTTTGAGCTGCCAATGCTGCCATCTTTCCTGCTCCTATAATAAGGAGTGAATACGATTTGCTGTCTTTAAATAAATCTTGCACTAAATCGACTGCCACCGATGCAATTGAAACAGAACCTTTTCCAATTCCGGTATCGGTTCGTATTGCTTTTCCTACTTGTATGGCTGTTTGGAATATTTTGTTGGTTAAATTGTTGGTATATCCTTTTTCGCTAGCAATGGTGTACGCATCACGCAATTGACCTTGAATCTGATATTCGCCTACAACCATTGAATCTAAACTTGCGGCAACTTTGAAAAGATGAGAAACGGCATCTTCGCAATGTTTACGGTAGATGTGAGGAAAGAACTCGTTGCGTGTTACACCATGGAACGATTCTATAAATTGTTCAATTTCTATAAAACAGGGTTCTATTTCGTCGGATGCTACATAAATTTCAATTCTGTTGCAGGTTGAAAGTATTACAGAACCTTTAATTGTAGCGTAAGATGATAGTTTTTGATATGCATCGTGCAATACGTTATCGGCAAAATAAAGCTTTTCGCGCATTGATACAGAAGCTGTTTTATGATTTAAACCTACAAGAATCAGGTGCATATTATCTAATTTAAATTGCAAATTTATTGCTTGCGAAAGATACAAAAATGCTCTAGTAAAGCAATAGGGTAAATGTTTTTAATGCATATTCTATTATATGGTTGAACGAATGTAATCTAATAATATTACTTTTTGACGATTGTAGCCTTATTCCTTACAATGAACAATTTGGATCTCACTATATTTAGGTATATCATTTACCCACTATAAGCTATTTTATACTTAACAACTCGATAGTACTTTTGAAATGATTATTAAACAGGTAAATAAAGCACAAGACTATGTTCCGATTTAGAGATTTTAGAAAAGATGAAGATATCCGCAATAAATATGCCGAGGTATTTTTGTTGCCCGGCGATTTTATTCAACCTCTTTTTCTTGTTGAAGGCGAGGGTAGGTATGAAGCTATAAGCCATTTGTTCGATGTTTTTAAACTCAGTATCGATCAGGCTTTGCTCGAAATAAGCGAGAGTGTTGATCTTGGTATTAAAGATTTTTATTTATTCGGACTGATTGACGATGCCTTTAAAGATAACGAAGGCTCGGCTGCTTACGATGAAAATAGTTTGATTGTCAGGGCGGTTAAACGAATTAAACAACGTTTTCCAACCGTCAGGCTTTATACCGATGTGAGTTTAAGTCCTTATACTTTGCATGGACATAGTGGGGTTGTAAAACATGGTATTGTCGACAACGATCTTTCGGTTCCATTGCTTGCAAAAATGGCAATTCAACATGCTCTTGCCGGTGCCGATTATGTTTGTCCAACCGCAAAAATGGATGGTCAGGTTGAAGCTATCAAGAAACAGTTGCGTGCTCATGCTAAATATTCAACCGTCATATTATCGGCATCGGTTAAATTCGATTCCAATTTTTATGGTCCGGCTCGTTCGGGAGCAGGTCATACCATCACGACCGGCGATAAGAAAACATATCTTCTTGATTATAGAAATATTCAACAAATAATGGGTGAAACATGGAACGATATTTCCGAAGGTGCCGAAATGATTATGGTAAAACCGGCTTCAACCTATCTAGATGTCATCAGTCGGTTAAAAACGGCTTTCCCTACTACTCCAATTGTTGCTTTTCATTCGTCGGGCGAATATATGGGAATCAAATTAAGTGCTAAAGCCGGTATTCTTGATGAACAATTGGCATTTCACGAAGTGTTGATTGCCTTAAAAAGAGCCGGGGCTTCTAAAATTATTAGCTACTATGCTAAAAAATTTATGGAACAACAGTATAATACTAATTATACGCCGGTTGATTTTGTTATTTAAAAACTTGTTTAACCACAAAGGAAAACGAAGGTTAGCTCAAAGGAACACAAAGTATTATTTTCAAAAATGCTATCGATTCAATTCTGATAACATCCTTTGTGAGCCTTAGTGAATTACCTTTTTCGCCTTTGTGGTTAAGTCCTTTGAGAGCCTTAGTGATATACTTCGTTTTCCTTTGTGGTTAATCACCTGAAAATAGTATTTAATGTTTTTTGGATCTTTTCTTTTTTTCGAACTGTTTTGTTTCATACATTTGTTGAGGCAATAGAAAAAAGTAAAATCCATAGAATGCAAATAATAGTAGCCGATAAACAAGAATTGATTTTCGAAGGAATAAAGGCAATTGTTTCCAAAACAGGAAAACACTCGTTAATGCATGTTCCGGAATATTTATTACTTGAAACTCATTTAAAAAAGGGGGATATTAATTTATTAATTATCGATTTCGAACAATGCTGGGGCGTAACGGCTTCGATGTTGTCGGATGTAATAGCTATAAGTCCAAGGACTAAAATGTTGGTCTTAACTAATAATGAAACCGACGAAGCTATTGTTCAATGTCTTGAGGCGGGTGTTGACGGATATTTATTAAAGAGTTGCTCAAAAATTGAGTTTTTAGAATCGATCGAAGGTATCTTTCAAGATAAAAAAATATATTGTCAGCCGGTTTTACAAGTGCTTTGCAATCAATACATCAATATTAAACAAAAGAAAAACGAGCCTGAACCTATTACGTTAACCGCTCAGGAAACTAAAATCACCGAACTTACTTCTTGGGGTTTAACAGCAAAAGGAATAGCCGATAAATTGAATATCAGCATTCATACAGTTAATACGCATCGTAAAAACATCTTTAAGAAAATTGGTGTTAAAAACTCTTCCGAACTGGTGATGTATGCTGTAAGAAAAGGAATTATCGATTCGACTGAATATTATATATAAATACTGAATATTATATATAAATAGGTAATAGGTAAAAGTTAATAATTAAAAGTTAAAAGTGTACGAAGGCTTGATCGTAATGTCTTTTTTAACTAAAAATTAAGAATTAAAAAATAAGAATTTTATTGGGACGAATTTTAGCTTTAGATTATGGACGTAAACGCACGGGAATTGCGGTTACCGATCCTTTACAAATGATAGCTAACGGCTTGCAAACCGTTCCAACGCACGAACTGCTTGCTTTTTTAAAGCAATATGTTATTAAAGAAAAAGTTGATGCTTTTGTTATAGGAATGCCTAAAACATTAAAAAACGAAGCTTCGGAATCGCAGAAATATCTGAAACCATTCCTTGGCACGTTAAAAAAAGATTTTCCCGAAATGAAAGTGTACGAAATAGACGAACGTTTTACCTCGTCAATGGCTTTACAAACCATGATTGATGGCGGTATGAAGAAAAAAGACAGACAAGTGAAGGGTACCGTTGATACCATAAGTGCAACAATAATCCTTCAATCATTTTTAGAACAAAAAAACAATAATGTATTATGATCTTACCAATTTACGTGTATGGTAATCAGGTTTTAAGAAAGGTTTCGACAGATATAAAACCTGGTTATCCAAAATTTAATGATATTCTTGCTAACCTTTGGGATACTATGTACGAAAGTGATGGCGTAGGTCTTGCTGCTCCCCAAATTGGTTTAAATATAAGACTGTTTGTTATTGACGGTTCGGCTATGAGCGAAGACGATGCCGATTGTAAAGATTTTAAAAAAACATTTATTAATGCACAGATTCTCGAACAATCGGGCGATAAATGGGCATTCAACGAAGGTTGTCTTAGCCTTCCTAACATCCGCGAAGATGTGTTGCGTCAAGAAAAAATAAAAATCCAATATCAAGACGAGAACTTCGAAACTCATATTGAAGAATATGATGGTCTTCGTGCTCGCATCATCCAACATGAATACGATCATTTGGAGGCAAAATTATTTATCGATCATATTAATCCTTTACGTAAACGATTATTGAAAAAACGTCTCGAAAATATCGAGAGAGGCAATGTCGATGTTTCATACAGGATTAAAATTGGTAAGAAATAAGATACGGTTACATTATAGTAAGAAAATTATTGAATCGGTTCTTTGTAACTTAAAATAACAAACAATGCAACATTCTCTGATTGGTGCATTACGGCAGATACCTTTAGTACGAGTTATTATTCCATTCGTGTCGGGCATTTTTTTTGCTTCATTATTTCCTGTTTCACTGTTTTCTGCCTTAGTTCTTTTAGTAACCTGTTCAATAATTTTATTGGGTTTACATATCTTTTTTAAAATATTTACTCGTTTTCGAACCTTAGTAGGCATTTGTTTTTATCTTGTTTTTGCAATCTGGGGATTTGTTGTCGCTAGTATTCAATTGCATCGATATGTTCCGTTAGTCGATAATTCAAAATACCGGTTTGTAGCAACGGTTTGCGATGTTCCATATTTAAAAGGTAAAACACTTAAAACAGTACTGTCGATTAGCCAATTTTATGATGGAACAAGGTGGGTAAACAGACAAAGCAAGGTTTTAGCCGGTTTTGCTAACGATTCTGTTTCGAGATCGTTGCAAATGGGCGATATTATTGTTGCTAATGCCTATGCCGCTCCTATAGCAGATTTTAAATCAAATGGACGGTTCAGTTATCGAAATTTTATGGCTGGAAAACAGATTTATAATCGAATGTATATTCCTAAATATTGGTGGAAGATTGTTAAACGATCTGATTGGAGTATTATCGGTTATTCGGCTAACATTAGAAATACCGTTGATTCTTTATATAAACAATGTGGGTTTCCTTTTGAAGAACAAACCGTTCTCAGTGCTTTAATGCTTGGGGTGAGAACCGAAATGTCGCCCGAATTATTAACGGCATACTCTTCGACGGGTGCGATGCATATTTTAGCGGTTAGCGGTTTGCATGTTGGAATTTTATATCTGATTTTGTCTTGGATGTTGTTCTTTATGCAAGGACGGATTTTAACGATTGTTAAAGCTCTTATTATTGTTGCTGTTATATGGTTCTATGCTTTTATGACCGGCTTTTCGCCTTCTATTGAGAGGGCTGCAATAATGTTTTCGTTGATGGCCGTAGTGAAGCAATTACAAATTTCATATTCTATTTATAATCTGTTGTCAGCTACGGCTCTCCTTTCATTACTCAGTAATCCTCTCGATTTGTTCGATATCGGTTTTCAGCTTTCGTATCTTGCAATTATCGGTATTGTTTATTTTTCTAAAAAGTTCAATGCTCTGTTTATACCCGGAAATAAATGGGCTGAGAAACTTTGGGAATTGATGGCTGTTTCGTTAGCTGCTCAGATTTTGACTTTACCTTTAACGATGTATTACTTCGGACAATTTCCGTTATATTTCCTTTTAACAAATTTGATTGCCATTCCGGTATCATTTGTTGTGATGATATTAGGTATTTCTATTATCCCGTTTATGTACATTTCGAAATCGATAAGTTTATTCATCGCATTCTTTCTTAATAAGTCGGTTTGGTTGCAAAATGCTTCGATAAAATTGATTGCATCTCTTCCTTATTCATCAATTCATTGTTGTATTCCTCTTTGGGTTACCATGTTTTTATTTTGTATTATTGCAAGCGTTATGGTTTTTATTGAACTGAAACGATTTAATGGTAGAATTTGGTAATAGGGGAAAATGAGAATACAATTTGGGCGTTCGAATGTTTCGATTTTGTTTAACAAGATTTTTTTATTTTCTGCGTTATTGTCGATGGCGTTTCTTTGTACACAATGTTCTACATTAGATGTGTCGAATATTCGTTTTAGTAAACAGAAGAATTATTTTGAATACAAAATAAACAACAATTGTTACATAGCTCTAAGAAACGATAGTATGCTTCTTGTTGATTCTACAAATTATGCAGCTTTTATTTCTACTTTTTCAAATTATAAACATAGCTACCAAATAAAAGGTCTCGACGAGAATAATCAATTCCTTCATTTTAGCGATTTTCAATTGGCTTCAATATATGGCATTGTTCAAAATGCGTTACAAACAAAAGATTATGCAATGGCATTAAGTGGTATTAACGTTTTACGATTTGGTTATAACGATATTGATTACTTTTCCGATTGTTTGTTCCTTGAAGCTTCTGCCTACGAAAATTTGGGTATGATTGATACTGCACGCTTTATATATCATGAATTTCTGATTACTTCGAGTAAAAAGTATTCAAACCGTTTTCATGGTTACAAATATTCCGATACCAACGATACCGATTTTGTTGCCGAACGTAATTATGCTATGGCATTTTGTAATTCTATTCATATACCGCTTGAACTTACAGAAACGAAGCCTCTCAAACCGCAGTTTTATTTTGGAAGTTTCCAACCGGGGTATATGTATAATAATGAAGATGACGATAATTCCAAACCACGTAAATCCATTTCGCAGATCTATGTAACAAAGAATGTTGTTAACCAATATGCGTTGGCATTTCAGTATTATATCTTTAAGAATGGCTTTGCTTTGAATCCGTTTTTCGAGACTTCGGGAACCATTTCTTCTTTTGGATTGGCTTTATCGGTTCAAGTATATAAATCGTCGTCAAATCGATTTGCACTACAGTTTTCGCCTTTTGTAACCTACGATTTGATAGAATCTATGAAAGATAAAGATTCAACCTATACCATTATAAATGGTTTTCCAAATGTTGGAGCAAAAGTTTCGGGCAGCATGTATCTTGTACCTAAGGTTTCGATTGGAGCCTATTATCGATATTATTATTATAATGAAAAGAATAAATTCGCCTTGCCAAAGACCCCTTTTACGTTTTGGAGTACGAATGAATATGACGTTAGTGCTTACATTAATGTAATGAAGCATCTAACGTTTAAAGCAGGAATAAAAAACAACGACTGGGTTGTCGGAATTTTTGCTTCGGGTGTTGAACTTTCGTGGAGTATCCTAAAAAGAGGATTTGTTTTACGAACTTGTTTGTTTTAATTATAAAAATAGATTGATATAACGATTAAACTGTGCCATCACGTAACGCATCTTTTGCAATCTTTATTTGCTTTTTATGATGTTTTAAAACCTTGGCTTCGATATGGAAAATTATTTCGTGCGACATGTTCTTTAATTGATCGCCAAAGCGTTCAAGACGTTTAATTATTTCGAAAAAGGTAAGGGCGTTACTCACATCATCAGGATGTTGTTTGATCCAAAGAGCAATAATTTCTTCCGATTTATTATTTATTATATCAATTTCTTCGTCGAGTAGAAAAGTCTTACGGGCTAGTGTTGCATTTTCTGTTTCAAAAGCTGTTTCGATAATGTCGAGCATCAATTCGCACTTTTCAAACATAGCCATAATCTGTGTTTGTTGAAATAATTCCTGTTCAACAGGATGTTGAAATTTACCGATCAACGAAACTATAGATTTGGCATAATCGCCAAGTCGTTCGATTGAGGTAACCATTTTCAATACCGACAATATAAAACGTAAATCAATTGCAACCGGACTAAAGAGTGCAAGAGCATTTTCGCAATCCATCGAAAGCTTCAATTCAAATGCATCTATACGTTTTTCCGAATGTTTGACATCTAATAATATATCTTTATCGAAATCGTGTAGCGACTTGCGAGCTTTTTTCAATTGATTTTGTACCAGTTTCATCATTTCTGATGTATCGGTCTTTAAACTTTTTAGTTCTTGTTCTAAATGAGTCATACGTTTAATTATTAATTTTTTAATTGCTAATTTTTAATTATGAATTTTAACAGAAACCTTACGTTCATTTACTTTCATAATTTACAGAGTAGAGGGCTTCGCCTTTACCATTATTAATCAACCAAAACGTCCTGTAATATAGTTTTGTGTTTTAACATTCTTCGGACTTGTAAAAATAGTTTTTGTCTTATCATATTCAACCAATTCGCCAAGATAAAAGAATGCAGTATTATCGCTTACACGTCCGGCTTGTTGCATATTATGGGTTACAATCAAAATGGTATACTGTTCTTTTAAATGGAAGATAAGTTCTTCAACTTTTGCTGTAGATAGAGGGTCGAGTGCCGATGTGGGCTCATCCATCAGAACCAAAGCCGGTTCAACAGCTAATGCCCGTGCAATACATAATCGTTGTTGTTGTCCTCCTGAAAGAGCCATTGCCGATTTCTTCAGGTTATCTTTAACCTCATCCCAAAGAACAACTTGCTTTAAGGTAGTTTCAACAACATGTTCAATAAGACTTTTATCGTTTATACCATTAACTCGAAGTCCATAAGCAACATTCTCAAATATTGTTTTCGGAAATGGATTTGGCTTTTGGAAAACCATTCCCACCCGTTTACGTAATTCATCAACTGCTGTTCCTTTTTGGTAGATATCTACGCCATCTAATAATACTTGTCCTTCAATTTTAACATGGTCAATCAGGTCGTTCATCCTGTTGAAGCAACGTAAAAATGTTGACTTACCACATCCCGAAGGTCCTATCAAAGCAGTCACCGTATTCGGTTCTGCTGAAAATTGAATATCTTTCAATGCATGATATTCACCGTAGTGAAGGTTGAGGTCGATTGATTGTGCTTTAAACATGGCTTTATTATATTTAATGTTTTTTTGTTCAACCCTTTGTAATGTTTAGGCTGACAGTTGTATTTTTTGAGATCTATTTAATTCGTATTAGGTATTCAAAGATCATTAATTCATTTTTACTTTTCTTCCGAAATACCTTCGTAATACATTTGCCAGCAGATTAAACAATAGAACAATGATTATTAACACAAATGCCGTTCCATATGCCATTGGACGTGCCGCTTCCATATTTGTTCCACTTGTAGTTAAAACATATAAATGATAGGGTAGTGCCATTACTTGATCGTGCCAGCTTGTTGGAAGTTTTGGTAAGAAATATGCAGCAACGGTAAATAATATAGGAGCTGTTTCGCCCGATACCCTGCTCATTGATAAAATTAATCCGGTCATTACGTTGGGAAAAGCAATTGGAAAAACAACTTTTCTAATTGTTTGTAATTTTGTAGCACCAAGGGCATAACTTCCAATGCGTAACGAATCGTCAACGGTTTTTAATGCTTCTTCTGTTGTTCTGATAATAACGGGTAACGAAAGGATCCCTAACGTTAAAGAACCTGCAAGGATAGAATCGCCAAATCCCATCCGGTTAACGAAAAGTGCCATTCCGAATAATCCGAATACGATTGAAGGAACACCGGCTAAATTGTCGGTCATCATACTTACAAAACGTTTGAGTTTCGAATCTTTCATATATTCGTTAATATATATTGCCGACATCACTCCTATTGGAAACGCGAATATCATACTCCCCACCATTAAACAAAGTGTTCCGATAATGGCAGGAAAGATACCACCGGCAGTCATACCGTTTTCAGGCATTGCAGTGATGAACGTCCAGTTTATAACGCCTATTCCTCTAATCATTATGAAGAATAATATGGCAAATAAGATACCTACAACTGTTAGGCTCACAACTCTAAACAACCCAAAGGCGAGAGCTTGTTGAATACGTTTTTTCGATGCCATGATTTAATTCGAATTATTTTTACGTTTAACAAATCCAACCGAAAGATTTATGCCAAACGTTATGATAAATAATATTATGCTTAAAGCAAATAATGCTTTGTAATGTAATCCTCCAGAAGGAGCTTCGCCTAGTTCGGCGGCTATTGTTGCCGGAATTGTTCTAACAGGCACAAATAAGCTGTGAGGCATTGTCGATGCATTTCCGGTTACCATTAACACAGCCATTGTTTCGCCAATAGCACGACCTATACCGAGAATGATTCCAGCAACAATGCCCGATTTAGCTGTTGGGATACAAACCCGTACTATTGTTTGCCAATGGGTAGCTCCCAGTGCAAGACTGGCTTCTTTGGTTGAGCGTGGAACACTTCGTAAAGCATCTTCGGCTACAGTAATAATCGTGGGTAATGCCATGATTGCCAATACAACGCTTCCGGTAAAAGCTGTTTCGCCAACCGGAAGATTGAATAATTTTTGAACTGCAGGAACAATTACAATCAATCCGAAAAATCCATACACAACCGATGGTATTCCTGCTAGAAGTTCAATTAATGGTTTTAATAGATTACGAACCTTTATGTTTGCAACTTCGGCTAGATATATGGCACATGCAATTCCAAGAGGAAGTGCTAATAATATGGCCACGAGACTAACTAAGATGGTTCCTACGATTAATGGTAATACACCTAACTGGGCTACCGGTTGGGCGGTTGGGTACCAAAGTTTGCCGGATAGGAATTCCCAAACTCCTACGTTGTTAACTTCAATTAACTTACCAGCAAATTGTTTTGGCATATATGTTTTCGAGAACGATACTATTGCTCCCGGATGCTTTTGTACAAATTCGTTTATTTTTGTTGGAATATTTTCGAAATTAGAACCTAATTCTTCTTCGGTGAAATAGGTACTTAGCGTATTGATGGAAAGTAAAAGAATGGAGTCGTTTTTGCCTCCGCATGCTTTCCAATTTGTAACATCTTGATTAAAGATCAAATTGAGTTGTCCGCTTGATAGTTTACTTATGGTATTTTGTTTGGATATACCGATGATTGAATCTTTGTCAATAGGTTTTGAGAAAAACAGACCGATACCTTCGCTGAATAAAAAGACAATAATGAGAATTACCGTGATACTTGTTGTCAAGCTACTGGTAAAGAGTATCGATTCAATACCTTTTTCTATTATTTTAAACCATTTTCTTCTCATTGTCGATTGTTGTATTTTTTGTTTTAAAATATACTCCGGCACACTCCTGTTTTTTGTATTTTGAGTTTGCCGGAGTATTTGTTCGTGTTTATATTATTTTAATGGAATATATCCAACATTTAAAACAACTTGTTGACCTTCTTTTGAAAGTACATATTTAACAAACGGACTTAATTGATTTTCCGATGTATTTAGATAATAGAAAAACAGTGGACGGGTAATAGGATATTTACCAAGTTTAGCATTTTTTAAACTTGGTTCGATAAAGGTTTTGCCTGCATCGTACGATACTTTAATTGCTTTTACCGTTTTTTCCATGTATGCAAGTCCAATATATCCGATAGCTCCTTTTGTTTGACTTACCGATTGCACAATTGCACCAGTAGCCGGCATTAATAAAGCTTTTGGGGTAAAGTTCTTTTTACTCATCACATGTTCTTTGAAAAATTCATACGTTCCTGAACTTGTTTCACGTGAATATACTACAATTTCTAAATCGGCACCACCAACTTCTTTCCAGTTTGTGATTTGTCCGGTAAAGATTCCTTCTAATTGTTCACGGGTTAATTGACCTACTTTGTTCGAAGGATTAACTATAACCGAAAGAGCATCTTTAGCTATTACTACTTCTTTATAAGCTTTTTTTGCTTCAGTCATTTTTAGCTTTTCGTCCATTTTCATGCTTCGCGAAGCCATTGCTATATCTGTTGTACCGTCTATAATTGCTGCAAATCCAACTCCCGATCCTCCGCCGGTAACCATTATCGAACTACCTGCATTTTTCTTTTGGTAGGTTTCCGATTCTTGTTGTACTAAAGGTAAGCAGGTATCGCTTCCTTTTATTTTGCAAACCACTTTTTGTGCGTTTCCAATACTTGCTCCTGCTAAGAGGAGAGACAGTGTTATTGCTGTTACTTTTTTCATATTTATTTATATTTATTTATAATTTTTAGTTTATTGTTTATTGTAAAGGAATGTAACCTTCTTTACTTACAATTGCTTGTCCTTCGGCTGAAAGTGCAAAATTGACAAACGATGCAATCTTCGGTTCCGAAGCTTTTAAATAGTAGAAATATAATGGTCGGATTAAAGGATATGTTTTATTCTTTGCATTCTCAACACTTGGTTCTACATAGGTTTTGCCTTTATTGAAAGATAATTTTAATGGTTTAATAGTCTTATCAATATAGGTGAAACCAATATATCCGATAGCTCCTTTTGTTTGACTTACCGATTGAACAATAGCTCCCGTTGCAGGTAATTGTAACGCTTTAGGACTAAAGTTTTTCTCTTTTAAAACATGATCTTTGAAAAAGACATAGGTTCCTGAACTTGATTCGCGTGAATAAATAACTATTTCCAAATCGTCGCCACCTACTTCTTTCCAGTTTGTTGTTTTACCGGTGAAGATTGCCTCTAATTGTTCACGGGTTAATTGACTTACTTTATTCGCAGGATTTACAATCACGGTAAGCTAATCTTTAGCTATAACCACTTCCTTAAATGGCTTGCCAAGTTCGTTCATTTTTAACTTCTCGTCCGTTTTCATTCCTCGTGAAGCCATTGCAATATCGGTTGTTCCGGCAAAGATTGCAGCAAAACCTACTCCCGATCCTCCTCCGGTTACCATAATGGAACTACCTGCATTTTTGTTTTGATAGGTTTCAGCTTCTTTTTGAATTAAAGGAAGACAAGTATCGCTGCCTTTAATCTTACAAACAATTTTTTGTGCGTTAATAATGCCAAACCCCGACATTGCTAAAAACATTACT
>Ga0265338_10002631_pt1 | contig 26476 bp, 25 predicted proteins | sample 42126metaG_FD_193579 | JGI IMG/M metagenome (GOLD analysis project Ga0265338, IMG submission 193579) | Rhizosphere microbial communities from Carex aquatilis grown in University of Washington, Seatle, WA, United States - 4-21-26 metaG | ecosystem: Host-associated > Plants > Roots > Rhizosphere...
AGCATCAACTTCACGAACGTCGCGGCTCAGATCCAGATGAACACGGTAGCCAACGGCACGACCACGACGACTCCGTACGTGGCGAACGCGGCCAACCTGAACCCGACGCCGCCGAGCACCTCCAGCTCGAGCGTGTCCACGGTCTCAGGCGACTACCTGACAGCAGCTGCGGTGCTCGCTCTGTCGTTTAGCGAACAGGACGCCACGGAACTGGTGAACTGCGCGAACATCATCTACGGGGATCCGCGTTACGCGATCATCTCGGAAATCGGCCTCGTCTCGGGCGTCGACAGCGTGGTGAATGTGCCGGCGACCGCTGGTTCGTTCAACATGACTGAGTGCATTGCGGCTCAGATCAACTCGTTCATCAACACGTTCATTCCGATGAACTACATGAACGACGGCACGACGATCAACCTGAACGTCGGTTCGACCGAACCCCTGTTCCAGCTTACCAGCAGCGGCACGGGCAGCACGTCGAACGGTACCACGTAACCAGTAACAACACGGAGGTGAGATGCTACGGCTACCCGCAGATGCGGGATCCATCATCTCGGTAGTAGGTATTGATCCAGGCACAACGACCCTCGGGACCAGCGTGCTCTGGATTGACTTGAACACCATGCGAATTGTTTCGTCTTATGCGAAAACGTTCCGTGGTGATCGACTCCAAGATGGGGAGTCCTGGCTGGGGTATCTTTACGGCGATCGCTTCTCTCGAATTGCGGCACTCTCGGGTGCTTTGCTGGACTTGTTCCAACGAGTCAGGCCTTTCATGATCGTTAGTGAGGCCCCTTTTATCAGCATGCGTCAACCGCAAGCATATGGTGCGCTCACCGAAGTTATGTGTGCGATCACTGAAGCTGTGCTTGCGTATGATCCATGGAAACCGCTTTACCGTGTTGACCCACCGACTGTTAAAAAGAAGGTGGGCGCTCCCGGCAATGCCGATAAGAACATGGTAAAGCAAGCGCTACTGCGTCTGCCTGACTTGAACTACCAAGGTGAAACACCCTTGGCTATGCTCGATGAACACAGTGTGGATGCACTTGCCGTAGCTTACGGGAAGTGGCGTGCTTATCTGGAGGAAATGAACTATGTCGTTACTGTCTAAGCTTCTCAACTTTATCCCGGGCGTAGCCTCGATCAAACTGTCGGCAACGACGGTGATATGGATCGTGGCGTTCCTCGCGTTTGGTGCTGTTGCAGGTACTGCGTATGTCTAGTACAAGCACATCGCCTCGCTGGAAACCGCAGCGGGTAAGGCCACGCAACAGATCACTGATCTGACCAACACCAACAACGCGTTGGATGCTCAGAACAAACTGTTGCAGAAGTCCGGCCAGATTAACAACACGGTGAGCGGCACCGACGTCCAGCAAAAGCAAGACGCTACGACGACGACCAACACGATCTCGACGAACACCAACGCCGCGGTCAACACGATCATCCAGAAGTACCAGCCGCAAGGTCCTTCGCAAGTGATCACGCCGGCTCAGCAAACTCAGGAAAGCCGTGACCTCGATGAAGTCAATATCGACGGTGCCTGGCAGACCTTCTGCGCTTCGATTCCGAGCGATCAGGCTTGCGCGCAAGTGCCGGCCAAAGCACCACCTGCAACAGCCACGCCTGCCGACGCAACGGCCGGTCCCGTGGCCTCCAACAACTAGGCTTACGTAGTCTAAGAAAAAGACGAACGAAGACCTCGGGGAAACAATCATGAAACAAGTAATCCGATTGGCGGTGCTGGCTGGTGCCGCTCTTGCTTTATCCGCTTGCGGTACTGCCCCCTCGGTGGTGAACCACGACCAGATGTACCTGCCGGTTTTCCCGAGCCTTCTGACCGCTCACACGACCATCTCGCCGCCGCCTGATCGCACAGCCTACCTGGCTGCATCCAGCGACGAGCAAAAGACGATGTGGCGGCAGGCGTGGCAAACCCAAACGCAAAACGTGTTGACCTGCAACATCGACAAGGACAACGTCAATTCCTGGTACGCTCAACAAGCCGCAGCCGTCGCTGCGACCAACGGTGCGTCCGGTGCTGCGGCTGCGAGCGCCCCTGTGGCGGCCTCGGCGGCGCAGGCTAAGCAATGAGTCGTCCGAAACACGGCGACCTCTTAGAGGCGGTTCTGGCGGGAATTAGCGATACTTTGAGTATCGGCTCGCATCCCTCCGGACCGTCCCCCTTCAATGAACTGGTGCGAGAGTACCAATTTCAATGCGGGCGGGATGATCGCTTACCCAAACTCACTAACGAGAGCACGGGCCGTGAGCTGAAGAACGCCATCAGTACGTTAGATGCCGTCACGCAACTCGCGCTGCTGAGTCGTTACGCACATGCGACCAAAGATCTGGAGAGTCCTACGGAGTACGACCCGGATGTGCTCAATGCACAAACGAAAAGTCTCTTCAAGGGCGTCTACTGGATCGGCGGCGCTATCCTCTTTTTTATGCTGGCAGTTCTCGTGGGGGTCGTGATTGTCACGGCCGTTCACATGAACGTCATCACGCAAGGCGAAGCGGTACACAACCTGCTGGAGACGGCAAAGGACTGTGTGGAGCTCTTCCTAGACTTCTCGGATAAGTAATGGAACCCGACATCTTGAAAATGGCGCTCGAGAACCTGACGCTCAGTCCGGCGCTCGAAGAACGCAGTGACGGTGCGGCATTGAAGGAGCGCGAGTTCGTCTTCTATGCACGCATCAAGGACGGGTATGAATTCCCGCCCACCGATAACAAGGAACGCCAAGAGCAGTGGACGATCAAGATTCCGCAAACGGACGCTAATGCTGCGAAGGGCGACATCCGGGTGCGCAAGACCGATCTCTTTGATCATGGTGACTTGGGTCAGACGGAGTATGTGCTCACCACCAAGGTGCGCAATGGTGGACCTGAAGGCGATGATGAAGTGCCCATTCCTTCGTCGGAAGATCAGTTCAACCACTTCAAGCGCTTGGCTGAATCCGGGATGCTGAAGGATCGCTACACCTACGACATTCCGGGCACGGACTTGAAGTGGGAAGTGGATGCGTTCCTGAAGCCCGGTGGTGGTTACCATCCTTGGGTGAAACTGGATCTGGAAGTGCCCGCAGACGCGCCGAAGGACTTTGGGATTCCCGAGTATCCGATCGAGGCTGAGGAATGGATCAAGGCTCAAACGGGGGATCGCCTGCCGGCTGAAGAAGCGGTGGTGCGTAACCTGTACGAGACGATGTTCCTCACTAAGAACGCCGGGGCCAAGAACTCGATGAAGGAATCGGGTGCAGCCAAGGACGACATCAAGGACTCGCAAGCGCCCGATCCCGAACAGAAGATCGATGGGGCAACGCCTGATGGCGATGTGACAGGGACCAAGCCCGCCACGGAAGGCCAGCAAGAATGGCAAGCCAAGTGGCCCGAGCTCGATGGCGTGCCTCTGCATCCGGACATGGTTCCGGGTGACGAGATCTATGAAGGCGAGAATGGGGAAGTGCGTTCGGAGCCCGATGAGACGAAGCTGGTGGTGGGTGTCGAACAGATCCAGGAGTTTAACTCCCAGGTCGAGAAGCTCGCCAAGGACATGGGCGTGCGCCTGCTGCATCTGTCCATTGGTCGTGGGTACTTGACGAACGCTGAACTGAATCAATTGGCTGCTGAAGGTGAGAAGTCGCCCAAGGTGATTCCGATTGCTCAGGGTGGCCCGTACGGTAGCCAGTACTACTTCGTGAAGAATCCGGCCCAAGGCTCGAATGTGATGGGTGTGGGTTTCCAATTCACGCATCCCGTGATTACGCCGGACCAGGTAACGTTCTGATGTGGCAAGCCTACGTTCGTTTCCTGGATCGGTGGATGGCGAAAGAGAATCCTGAAGATCCTTTTTCCTATCGTTCCGTCACCCCGGAAGAACTGGCTGAAGCAACGGTTATTCTGACGGCGGTGTCGATCGTCTTGTTTTGTTGGTTTGATGTGACGTACTGTCACGTCCACTGAGTTGACAGCATAGAAGCCCGGGTCACCCCGGGCCTTTATGCCGCAAACTTAATTACCGGTTGTGCCACCCGTGCCGGTGGTTGCCGTTGTCTGGCTTTCGTCCGTCTCGGAGAGGTCATCGACGCCTGACTCTCCATTCGGTTCGAAGTCCGGTTCGACTGCCGGATCAACACCATCGCTCGTACCGGCACCTGCACCGGATCCCGAGCCAGGCATACCTGAGCCGGAACCTGCGCCTCCACTGCCTCCAGTACCACCCGAACCGGAGCCCCCGCCGCTGCTTGACGAACCCGAGCCACTGGAAGCCGGTCCCAGACCCGTCCAGCCGCTCGCTGTGCCTGTGCCTTGGCCACCGGCTCCCGTACTACCAGACACGCCTGTGGTGACGTCCAGTGCCGTTGCAGGGGTCCACACGAGCGAGCCTGCTGCTGCGGTCACAAGGAAGTCCGCTGCCGCATTGGCGTAGACCACATTCACCACATCGGATTGACCCAGTTGCAAACCGTAGTAAGCATTGATCTGGGGCAAAAGCGTGTAGGTGTCGGTCGGGTAACTGGCTACCACAATCGGCGTGGGGTTGGTGACCGGTGTTGCATTGCCCAGATTGAGCCGACTGTAGAAGAGCGTTTGCTCTCCGTAGTTCTGGACGCCCCAGGTATATGGAATCGACACCGTGATGCTGGTGTTCAGATAACTGAAGAGGCCTGCGGGTCCTGCGATTGCAACGGGTACACCATAGGTAACACCGGTTGCAGGAAGACGGAAGCCATTGGTCGCGAAGATCAAGTCACTCAGGATCTGCTGCGAAGGCTTATCGTAATTGAAGAAGGTCATGCGAATCTCTTCGATGGAAGGTGTGCTCATAGCGGAACCAAAATAAAAGCCAGGGGTTTCCCCCTGGCTAAACTCAGACGAGTGCCGAGAGCTCAGCGTGCGCAATACGCACACCAGCGGAGTGAGCTTGGTGATGCTTGTTCCAATCGAGTTGGGTATAGTCATACTCCCACTCGTTAAAGAACGCAGCAGCCACGTAGCCATTGACGATACACGGCGGGCCTTCCAACACCGGGATGAACACCGGCGTATTCGGGTCAGCAGGCACTGCCTTGACCGTGCGCTTCACGAAGCCATTCAGGTGAGCGTATTCCACTTCACCTTCGAACACCGAATGGATGTCCTTCAGACCCGCAGTCAAGCCGCCTTCCACTTCAGCGCGCATGTAGGCGGCATCACCCGACCACCACCACTGCTTGCCTTCGGTGTTGCGACTCCACAGCGGATGGTCAGCCACCCATTGCGTAGACGGATCTTCTTCCATCGTCAGCATCTCACGACCCGTACCGAGGATGGCGCGGTGCAGACGCAGCATGCGAGCAGGCCCTGTCGGAGACATAAGCATGTCGCCTGGTTCCAGCGTCTCGATTGCCTTCCAGCTGTAGTCGGCCATGAGCACACGGGAGCCCGCAATGAAGCACGAGATCGAGTGGCAGGTTGAGCCACCGGATGGCGGCGGAGGCGGCGGAGCGTTGTTGATGTAGCCCGCAGGCGGTTGCGGTTGACCCGACCAACCCGAAGCATGCGCATACCCGCTACGCGTGCCTTGACCCAGCTGAGCGTTTGCACCATAGGCCGTGTACAGATTGCCCGAGCTACCAAACCAGCTATCGGACCAGCCATTGGAGAAGGTCACGTTGTCCCCCGGAGACGTCACGAGATTCGTGCCATCGAGCGAGCCATTATGAACCACCGCCGTCATGACGTTACCCGAACGGTAGAAGCCTACGATCACACCGCCGCTGGGGGCAGTGAACTGCGTCCACGAACCCGTCACGCTGTTACAGCCGCCCGTGATCACCGGGTTGGTGCCCTGATAGATCAGTGCATCGCGCTGGAAGTTCACCGACATGGAACCCGAATAGTTCACGTCGAAGTACTGCGTGCCGTTTTCCGTGTACGGGAAGCCCGAGTTGTTAATCGAGGCTTGCCACGTGTTCAGGTCGTTTTCCAGCGTGCCCAAGTTCCACGGACCGAGTGCACCCATCGCCTGAGCTGAATCCCCGTGAGGATTGTTGCCGTTGTTGATGTGGGCGACAATCGTGTTGTAGTTGTTGTTGTACACATTCTGCATCGCAGTCTGTGCTGCCGACAACGCCGTATTGAACTGGGTGGCTGTCATCCCCGCGATCTGGGTGATGGTCACCTGGTGCGGGTTCGAGTAGTTCGCGATGTGGTTGGTGAGCGTCGTCTCCAAGGTCTGGAGCGCCGTTGCCGTCCACGTACCAATCTGCGCAGGCGTGACCGCATGCGGATTGTTGACATTGCCCGTATGTGACGTAAGCGTTGTCGTCGCACTCGTGGTGTTGGCCGAGACAGGCGACGTTGCATTCGCAATCGCCGTCTGAATCTGACTCACCGTCAGCGTCCCCAGGTTCGTCGTGGTGTCGTTGTGGGGGTTGCTGAAGTTGTTGATGTGCGCACCCACGACCGCTGAGTTGGTAGCGAGCGTGCTCTGTGCAGCCGTCTGAGCCGCGGTGATGAGTCCCGTCACCTGTGCCGTCGAGTACATCCCCAACTCCGCCAGTGTAACCTGGTGAGGATTGTTGTAGTTTGTCTCGTGCGAGGTGAGTGTTGACGTCAACTGATTGTCTTCCGTCAGCCGATTGCTCGTCTCAGCCTGGATCGCTGCATCTTGCTGGGACGTGGTGTACGCGCCCAGTTGTGCTGCGGTCACTTGGTGAGGGTTGCTGTCGTTCGCTTCGTGCTGATAGAGCGTCGTCAACACAGCGTTCAAGCCTGCGAGCTGCCCATTCTCCATCGCGTTTGCGTACGCTTGCACCGCACCCTGGGAGATTGGATCCCCCATAATCGCCAGCTGCATCAACCGGTCGATAGCATGCACCACGTATTCAAACGTGATGAGGCCCGCTTGACCTGCGTCATGCAGCGCTTGCGAAGCTGGTGCCGTTGCCAGCGCGTCAATGACGGACGGCCAAGCAGTCGGACGACTGGCTGGTTCATAGCCCACCAGATCACTGGCCAGACTCGCCAACGGCGTTTGATAGCCGCCACCGAGTGCTTGGTAATTCACCGAGAGCGTTGCCCCTACGGTTGGGTCCGTGATGACCACGATCCCCACAATGCTATCGTTGACCGGCACGCCGTACTTGGCAGTGGCCAGATCGTAGAGCACGGCCGTGAAGTACTGGCTACTCGTGAGCGTGAGACCTGAGGACGTATCCTTAAGCCCCAGACTCGAGTTGAAGAACGCGCCATAGTTCGTGGCAAACGCTCGAACAGGGTTGGTGCCGATGGTCTGGACCTCGCCCGTGATATCGTTCGTTGTCGCTTTCCCTGTGGGGTCGAGCGGCAAAGTTAACACATCGGACATGTTTCGTTCCTATTCATTAATACGAGAGAGCGTTCTTCTCAGCGTTCCCTTGCGCTTGCCACTGTGCGTAGGTCCAGCCCCCGATCTGCGCTACCGTCACCCCGTGCGGATTGCTCCGGTTGTTCACGTGGTTGCTAATCGTGGCGGACTGGGAGTTCAGCGCGGTGGTCACCGGTGCCGTGTAGGCATTGGCAATCTGCGTCGTGATCTGTGAAGCGGTCCACGTGCTCGCCTGTGCAGCGGTCGTGCCGTGCGGATTGCTCCGGCTGGCAATGTGATTCGCTACGTTCGTGTTGAGCGTGTTGATGTCCGCGGTGTCCCAGGCCCCAATCTGTCCGATCGTGGTCTGGTGCGGGTTGTTGTGGTTAGCGATGTGCGCATTCATCGCCGTGGTGTCATTGGCTAACTGCGTGGCAATGGGCGAGACACCGTTACTGATGGCGGTGGTAATCTGAGCGGTCGTATAACCACTCAGCTGGGCCAGCGTCACTTCGTGTGGATTGTTATCGTTGGCAATGTGCGCGGCCATCGAATTCGCATCCGAATCCAGCCGATCGCTGAGCGCGTTGCCTACAGCTTCCAGATTTGCGATCGTCTCACCGGTGCTATAACCACCGATGTCATCAGCCGTATCCAAGTGCGGATTATTGTAACACGTGGCGTGCGCCTGGATCGCGCTATTGATCACGGCGTCCGCGTTCTGACGGTTCGTGGTCTCCACCGCAATCAACGTGTTCACCTGCGTGCTCGAATAGGCATCCACCTGGGCGAGCGTCGTTTGGTGCGGGTTCTGATAGTTCGCAATGTGAGCTGCGAGCTGAGCGGCCATGTTCGCGATGGTGGTCGTGTACAGGCCCTTTTGCTGATCGATGTAGGTGAGGGTCGAGTCGTAGGACGCGGCCTCCGCCAAGGTCATCGCATTCAAGCACAGCTCAAGCGCGTTCACCACATAGTCCCAGTCGTACGTGTCACCGACCCAATGCATGTGGGGCACCGGGGTTACGGTATCCGGGAAGCCCGTGATGTTGGCAAACGCCACACTACGGTTATCCAGCTGGAGCGCGGCAATCTCGGCCGCCAGTGTCGTGTACGGTACCGCATCGGGTCCACCCACAGCCTGATAGGACAGGGAGATGTTCGCCGACACCGACTGATCGGTAATCAGCAAGATACCCCAGACCTCTTGGCCCGTCTTGATGCTCAGCTCCTCGTGCAGGAACTGGAACTGATACTGCGTGTCGTTCAGCGTCTTGTTCGACGACAGATCCAAGATCTCAATCGAACTGCCGAAGAACGCGCCTGCGTTCGGGGCAATCGCACGCACAATGGCGCTACCAACGTTCTGGTTCTCGCCTGTGATGTAGTTGTCCCGACTGGTACCCGTCAGATCGAGCGGGTAGCGGTAGATATTTGGAATCATGTCGGCGCTCTTTAATTGACGATGCTGGCGAGGTAGTTAATCGCGTTGTTCGCGCTGCCACCTGGCGGCTGCAACAGACTGATCGCGTACGACAACTGCGACGGCGTGTAAGCGCCACCCGTGTTATAGACAGTGTCCCCGTGCGGGTTGCTGTAATTACCCGTGTGGCTGGCCGTTGTGCTGTTGAGCGAATTTATCTGCGAGGCGATACTGTTGTAGGCCGACGAGATGGAGTTACTCATCGTCGTGGCACTGTACACACCCGAGCTATCCACGTTGGACGTCACGATGTTCGAGTAGACGTCTTGGTGGGGGTTACCCGTATTGGCCACGTGCGACGTGTACGGGTTCACAATCCCCGCCTGAATCGCTGTCTGTGTCCAGGTCCCAACGTTGGCCACGGTGTCCTTGTGCGGATTACTCGTGTTCGTCAAGTGGGCGTCAAGCGCGGCCTCGTAGGCATTCACCTGATTCTGGATCGTCCCCGTCGAAGCGGAGATGGCCGCAGTAATCTGTGACACCGTCCACGTACCGATCTGGGCAGCCGTCACCTGGTGAGGGTTGTTGTAGTTCGTGATGTGGCTATTTTGCGTCGACTCGTTGGCTTGGATGTTGGTCAACACCGCCGTCGACATCGCCGCCATGGCGGCGTCCGACTGAGCCTTCGTGAAGCCTCCGACCTGAGCTGGCGTCAGCTGGTGCGGGTTCGCGTGATTGGCCTCGTGTGTCGTGAGGTTGGTGTTAATCGTCGAGTCTGCCGCCATGCGCGCTGTGGTTTCAGCAGCAATGGCGGTCACGGTTTGCTCGGTCGTGTAAGCACCGATCTGCGCGGCTGTGGTCTTGTGCGGATTGGCAAAGCAGGTAAAGTGCGCCTGGAGCGTCGCTTCACCCGTGTTGATGATGCCCTGCATTTCTGCAACCACATCTTCCGCATACTGCAAGAGCTCGGCTTGCGCTGCACCCTGACCCTCGGTGATCGCCGCGGCCAGACGCCGGATTGCCGAGACGATATACTCCATGCCGAACATATCACCCGATTGGTGATAGTGGGGACCCGGCGGATAGACCGTCGGTTTATTCGTGACATTCGCCCAACACGTCGCACTGTCATTGAGGTCCAGTCCCGTAATCGCCGTTTGCGCGACCTGCGAGTTCAGGCTCGTCACCCCACCCAATGCTTGATAGGTCACCTTCACATTAGCCGACACCGTGGTATCGACAATGATGATGACAGCATCCACTTCCTGCCCGTACATGAGCGAGCTATCCAGATCCATCTGGGTCGGATAGTACTGCGTGCCCTCAACGAGAGTAGCACCCGTGGCGACATCCACAACGGACACCGAGTCACGGAAGAACAGGCCATAGTTCAGCGGAAACGCACGCGTGCCTGTCGGGCCGATCGCATGAGGTTCAGCCAGAATTAAGTTCGAAGACGCCGAACCCGTCGGATCCAGCGGAAGCGTTAAGTCCGATGTGCTCATTGTTTATTCCTAAGTAACCAGCAAAAGAGACCCAAGGCCCCCACTAAGCATAAAATGCTCAGTGGAGAAGCCTTGGGTCTCGAACAGGAGAGTGGACTACTTTAACCGCTGCACGACGACGCGGATTGGACCGCCGTCACCACTGCCTGGAACGCCGTAGTCAGCTGGCTGACCATGCTGTTCATTTCAGAAACCGTCGCATACGTATCAGCCGTTGCGTACTGGATGCCAGACGGTGCGGTGTTTTGCACAGCGATGGCCGACAAGAAGTTGTCGTTGTAGCCCGAGATCGCGTTCACGCTAATCGGGTTGGCGCCACCTGCGGTCTGAATCCAGATGGTCGCGAACGGTGCGTCCACATACGTCGTGGTGTCGATCGTCCAGCCGAACTGCACTGAGCCACCCACTGCGATGCCGGTGAAGCTAATCACCTGCATGTTCACGTTATCCGTGCTACCCGTGTCACGTGCCGACATGCGCACGAACCAGGTACCCGAGTCTGTGTTGGTCGTCGAGTCGCCACCAGTCACGATCAGTTGCAAGTCCGGGAAGGTCGTGAGACCTGACGTACCCGGCAAGAACATCTGGGCAATCGGGGTCCACAGAAGCGGATCACTCGTGTCAGCAGCGGCCGGAATGTTATCCTGCGCCACCACCAGATCCGTGTTCCACAGCTGATTGTTCACCGCGGTCGTGATAGCGGACGTGAGGGCCGATTGCGACAGACCGTAAACCGACGAGGCGTTCGATGCCGTACCAGCCAGAATCTGACTGGTCAGCTGAGCGGCTGTCAGACCACCCAATTCGGTAGCGTTAGCCGCCGTGCCGGCGAGAATCGCTGCTTGCAGCTGCGACTGCGTGAGGCCGTAGACTTCCGTGGCGTTAGCTGCCGTGCCCGTAAGGATCTGCGTTGCCAACTGGCAGACCGTGAGGCCATTCAGTTCAGTAGCGTTGGCTACCGTCGCATTCGCAATGTATTGATCCCACTGAGCGGGCGTCATGCCACCGAACATTTCCGAGTCCGAGGCCGTGCCGCCTTGCAGCGCTGCTTGCCACTGAGCCGGCGTGAGCCCACCGAAGTTCGACGCGTTGTTCGCCGTGCCCGAGAGGATCTGCGCGGTCACCTGAGCGAGCGTGAAGCCATCGAACTCGGTGGCGTTAGCGGCAGTACCACACGTCGTCACGTAACCCTGAAGCAGGTTCGTCACCTGTTGCGTGGTGTACGCCCCGACCTGAGCCGCAGTCGTTTGGTGAGGATTCGAATAGTTCGTAATGTGAGCCTGGAGGATCGCATTCGAGCCCTGATTCGCAATGGCTGCTGCCGTTGCCGCCGGCGTCATGTACAGGTTGTTGGCTGTCCCCGCGATGGCGTCGCTATTCTGCGCCACGCTGAAGTTAGCCACATTCCCCAGACCTACCTGCACCGCACTGGTTTCGTGCGGATTGTTGTAGTTCAAGATGTGAGCCTGCAACGCCGAGCCCACGCTGCTGTTGATCGCGACCATGGTGGTGGCCGGCGTCATGTACAACGTTGTGCTGGTCCCTGCTGCGGCATCGGTGTTTTGAGCCACGCCGTAGTTCTGCACGAGACCTAAGCCGATCTGGGCCTTGGTCACTTCGTGAGGGTTGTTGTAGTTCGTGATGTGCGCTTCAAGCGGCGCGTAGGCGAGCGTCTGAATCGCAGCGGCCGTGGTCGCGGGCGACATGTACAGCGTGGTCGACGTCCCAGCCACTGCATCACTATTCTGGGCCATGCCGTAGTTCTGGACATTGCCCAGCCCAACCTGCGCGGCTGTGGTGACGTGCGGGTTGTTGTGGTTTGCAATGTGGGCCGCTAAGCCCGTGCTGCCACTGGACTGAAGTGCAGTCGTCACCGCACCGATGGCGGTCACCACACAGGTCATGCCAACCATGTCGTTCACATCCCAGCTGTGTGCTTCGGGCGGGAACGCGTACGGCGTGCCACTGACTTCTTCCCAGGACGTGATCCGCGGGTTGTCAACGACGTCGGCCATGATGGTGGCGATCTGCTGCGACGAGACCGTCCACTCACCGCCTACCGTTTGGTAGTTGAGCGAGACAATACCGGCCAGTGCGGTATTGATGAAACTGATCGAACCGTACACACGCATGGCACACGCTCGGGAAGCCGAGATGAACCAGTGTGTGACGTAATAGTCCACGCCTTCTTCAAGCGTGGAGATGGTACCCGAGGTATCCTGATAGGTGATGGACAGCGTATCGGCGAAGAACGGCGCAGCCTTCGGCACGATGAAGTGCTGGTTACGGAAGTTCTGCGCAACGAGTTGCTGTTGCTCCCCTTGAATCAGGTTCGACACTAACGAACCCGTCGGGTCAAACGGGTACGTCAGCGCAGTGCAAGATGTGGACATAAATACTCCCGGTTCACCGGCAAGTTCATCGTATAGACGATTGAAGATAATCGAATCTGACTATACGATGTACGATCAAAAAGGCGACTAAATCATGGCTTACACGCTAGTTTCGGCCCTGGGTAAGGGTCTCACAGGCGGGCAGGAGTGGAGTTCGATTGACCTGGGCAGCATGACTTTTGCCGAAGTGGTCGACAACTATTCTACGGTCTACGCGATTCTCACCAATCCGTTCATCACGGGGCAGGTGAGTCTGAATCTCGCGTCGATTCTCCCGAACATCACCAACCAGTCGCAAACGTTCGCGGCATATCTGGCAGCACTGGGCAATCTGGCGTTGCCTACCAGCACAAGCATTCCGTCGCTCTCGACGTCCTACGCACGCTACATGAATGCGTTCCAGGCAGGCTACAGCGTCACGCCCATCGCCAACATCGCAGCACTCGACTCGGAACTGCCCGTGTCGGACAAACCGCATGCGCTCCTCCAGCGTGCCTCCACCAACTACGAAACGTTCTATCAGAGCTGTCTCGTCTCGGTGAATGGCTTTCTCCACATGACCGATACCGATAAGCAAACGGGCGTGTGGGTACTCAATGGGATGAAGTCTTGTATCCTGTCAAAGAAGAACAAGATTGGGATTCTGGACTTCCAGGACTTGGGCTCGGTCACGCTCATCCCGATCACCGCGGACATGATCTACAAGCAGAACACCAACCAAGCGTTGGCGAACCATGCGTACATCAATGTCGGGCAGGACCTGACGAACGCGACCGTGATGGTGGTGATTGGCGGGTACTTGCATGTGCTCGATACGAAGACGTTCAAGCTCGTGGGCACGGAGTCGCTGATGATCGACTTCAACAACTATCCGCTGCTCGAACGCTACTATGAGTCGAAGGACTATATTGATCTGTCGAATCTGGCGCTTACCGCTTACCCGTCAAACCCGAACGCCATCTCGGTGGAACAGATCACGTCGGATGCCGCTATCACGGCACTGCTCACGCTCTCGCAGTCCTTCATTGTGCTGCTGGATAACACCAACGTTTCCGCTGAGCTCGTGAAGCTCGAACAGATGCGCTGGCCAGGGTGCTACGCCAGTTACGTCACGCCTGTCTTCCCGTTAGTCACGGGCTACGGCAAGCTCAACGAATACTGGTGGGTGTACGAGGCGCCACGCTACGCACTGAAGTGTGCGGACAATCTGAAGGACAACTTCATTTTCAACACGGTACCTGATCCACGTACGCAGATCACGGTGACCAATCAAGCCGACCCGATGCGCCCGCGCGACATCAGTGCAGGTTACTACTTGCAGATCAGCACGGACATCGCTTTTAGCTAAGGTGTTTAGGGAGGGCTCGCGCCCTCCCCTTATGCCGGTTAGTTGTATTGCAGGTTCGGAGCCGTGATAGACTGGCTTGCATTGATGACAGTTGCGGTCACTGTACCCGTTACGTTAGCACCACCTTCCAGCGTCATGTTACCAGCGATGGTAATCTTACCCGTACCCGCGCTACCAATACTACCCGCATTGGCTGCTGTGGTCATGTCACCATTCAGGGAGAAGGCCCCGTTCTCGGTGAAGTTCCCGTTGTGGGTGGTCGTGGCATTGACGGTGGCTGTCGTCGTGGTGAGCTTAAAGGAGTTCGACGCAGCAATGGTCATGTCCTTCGTATTCATGGCAATCGACTTCGGCGCCGTGAACGTCATGGCATCTGCGAGCACTTGCAAGAGAGACCCATTGGCGTTCTGGAACTGAAACATGTTCTGCGTCGAATCGATGATCAGCGAGTTACCCACGCCATCCTGCATCACAAAGCGACCTGCCTTGGCGTTCAACTGGATGTCGTAGGTAGTAAATTCACCGTTCGCATTCGACGTATGCCAGGTAATCATCCCCTGGTGCGTCGAGACTTCTTTGTAGTAGCTGTTGGAGGCATCCAGATCAGCGCCCTCATCGGAGGAGCCACTGTAGGCGTGCACCACGGTTTCCAGCTTGCGTTGCGCAGGCAGCCCACTGGTCGTCCAGTAGTACTGATCGGCATCTGCAAACTGGTACAGCTTCACGTATTCGCCGCGCCGGACATCCGGTGCTGTTTGGCGATTGGCGTCCCCTTCCGGCATCCATGTCGCCTGGATGGAGACAGCGGTGGCAACCTGCGTGTTGTACGCAGCCCCTGTGGCATCCGTGCCTTGGGCGGTAACGGTTGTTCCCGTATTGGTGAGCTGGCCGTTAACAAACGGCAAGTGCTCGATTGGCGTCACCTCAATGACTTTACTGGAGAGCGCCTTGTTCGCAGCCACAATCCCCATGCTGTAAAATCGCAGGTTCGATGACTGTGGGTGCGGAGAATTGGCGGGTTTACTCGACATTCGCTCGCTCGTGAGAAAAGATATCACGCACCAGAATGGTTTGTGAAGATACTAACAGGACACGATCATGCGCTACACGGCCCTGATTTTGAAAGGCTTTAAGCGGTTCGCGTTGAACCAAGTAGTGCGCTTTGAGATTCGCCCCAAAGAACAGATCCAGATGATCTTGGGCACGAACGGCAGCGGCAAGTCCTCCCTGCTACAGGAGTTGACGCCTCTGCCTGCAAATCCGGCTGACTATCTGAAAGACGGTTGCAAAGAGATTCATATTGTTGATCGCGGATTTACCTACATTCTCACCAGCAACTTCGCCGTGAAGCAGATTCATAGCTTCCAGAAGGATGGCGAGGAGTTGAATCCGGGCGGGACCGCTTCGGTTCAAAAGGAACTGGTGCGTCAGCATTTTGGCATCACCCCTGACATCCATGAGTTGGAGTTGGGTGAAGTGCGTCTGACTGACCTGGGTCCGGGGCAGCGTCGTGAATGGTTCACGTTACTTTCTGATGTGTCCTACGACTACGCGATCGGGGTGTTTGATAAGCTCAGTAAAGAGCATCGCAGTGTGGTGGGCGCACTCGACTTGGATAAGCGTCAGCTGGTGGTCGAGCAGAACAAGATCATCACCGAGGAAGAGCAACAGCTTCTGATCCTGGAAGTCAAGCAACTCCACGAAGAGCTCACCAAGCTCTTCGAGATGCGCGCGCCCATCAAACGTCCGTTGGCTGAAGTCCAGAGTGAACGGGACCGCACCGAGTCTCAGTTGAAGTCCATCTCGGAACAGTTGCTGCATCTGAAGGTGGAATCCCCGGCTCACCTGTATCGTGACGACTGGGGTCAATTGCAGCACATTACGTTCCACTCGATTGACGATGTGCAGGACTACATCGAAGACATCAAGGAACAGATCACCGCTCAGGAAGCGATTCTGGGTAAGATCGTGGCGGACCACGGCAAGCTCGAGAAGACCGTGGAGATCTTGAAACGTCAGGGAGCCGATGGGATTGACTCTGTGCGCAAGAAGATCACCCATGTGTCGGAGCTGCGTCTAAGCTACCTGAAGGAACGGCGTCTTAAGCTGGAGCTCGCCGGCGCTAACCCCGGTGAAGCACAACGGGCCATCGAGGCGATTCGTCATGACCTGAATGCCGTGCTCTCAGAGTTGCCGATCAATTCCAACAAGGGCTTTAGTTCGGCGATCCTGCAAGAGATGAAGACGCAACTCGCTAACCTGCAAATCGCTCAGCAGCAGCACGGTCAGGCGGCAGCGAAGATCCAGTCGCAGTTGGAGCACGTCGAAGAGCACAAGAAGAATGGCGCCATTACCTGCCCCAAGTGCAACCATTCGTTTGTGCAAGGTCTCTCGGAAGAGAAGGCCGTTGAACTGAAGAAGCACTTCGAGGCTCACAACGACATCGTTGAAGGCGGCAAGATTCGATTCAAGTCGTTGACTGCTGAGATTGCGGATCAGGAAAACTACGGGGCACTCTTTCGTCAGTTCATCCAGATTACACGCTCGACGCCTTCGCTGCGTGCCTTCTGGGATCACGTTGCTGAGAAGAATCTGGTAGTGGATTCCCCGCGTGCTGTGCTCTCGGCGCTGCAAGTCTTTGAGCACGACATCGGCTGCGAGATCAAAGCGATGATGGCGGATGCTGAGATCGACGAGTTGAAGAAGCTGTTGGCGCAGTCCGAGCAGCTGGGTGACCAAAACATCAACCATGCAACCGAGGAGCTGAACAAATCCACGATTGAAATTGGTGCGCTCACCAAGACCATCACCAACTCACGTCGGGACTTGAATGAGTTCTACGTGTATCGCAAGCAGCTTGAGACGGCGATTAGTTTGGAGGCGCGAGTAAAGGAATACATCGAGCGTCTTGATATGCTGACTCATGACGTCGTGGAGACGATGCGCTTGCAGTTGATCCAGCAGTGTATCCAGCACGTGCAAAGCTCGCTGGCTCGCAAGGAGGAAACGTTAAACCAGTTGCGCCAGCAACGGGCGATCGTGGAGAACCTGGGCAAGATCATCGGGCAGCGGACCAAAGAAGAGCAGGCTCTGAAGGCGACACTGAAAGCACTGTCACCCAAGGACGGCTTGATCGCCGAAGGCTTGTTCGGGTTCATTCGCCACTTCACTGTGGAGATGAACCACCTCGTTCGCAAAATCTGGGCGTACCTGCTGGAGATTCAGCCGTGTGGTGTCGCAAGTGAAAGAGGTGCCGAGTTGGACTACAATTTCCCGATGATGGTGGGTTCTCGTGACAACCTGGTACCTGATGTCTCACGTGGCTCCAGCGGCATGCAGGAAATCGTTAATCTGGCTTGGAAGGTCGTCTCCTTGAAGTATCTGGGTCTGGAGCACGGCGTCCTCAAGCTCGATGAGTTTGGCAAGACCTTGGACTTGGAACACCGGACCGCAGCGATCATGGCCATCAAGACGCTGATGGAAACCAAGCCCTTTACGCAACTTTACATGATCTCGCACTACGAATCGCACTACGGTGCCTTTACGAACGCCGAGGTGTGTGTACTGGATGCGCGCAACATTGCAACACCGAAAGTGTACAACCAGCACGTCATTATTTCCAACTAAGCAGGTAGAACAATGGCAATCACGAAACAAGAAGTCTTGGACGAACTGAAGTCTCTGATGGAGGCAAGCGGGACCGCCAACCGGCGCTTGCTTGCCCTCACGATGCGGGTGCAGAACATGCCGGATGCGGCGTTTTATGGCCAGGCAACTGAACTGGCTGTGAAGATGGGGCAGGGCGAGATGGTGGTCGATGCGGACCGCATTACGCTGAACGCACCAGAAGTCAACATCCGCGCCACTGCACCGCATCCGAACGACGGCGTACTCGATCGGGACGGCAAGACGACCCAGCCGTCCATCTTCATTCCGCAGATGAACACGCAAGAGACGATCGATGCGGCACGTCGGGCGACTGGCAATCAAATCGCTGAGACGCTCGCTTCGGCTAAGAGTCTGCTGAAGACTGCGATGCGTAACGCCGGCCATACGGAAGCTGCAATCGATCTGGTCGATCAGGTCGGCATCGAGCATCTGGCTACGAAAGCGCCGGATCAGCAAGCGGACTATGTGGTGCCCGCTGAAGATCGTACGTTCCAGTCGCCGGTCGAAGTCTCGGCCGAACAAGTCGAAGCAGAAGTCGCGCAGGGCATCTTGTCGGCATTTATCGGCAAGGGCAGTATCTTCATGGAAAGCCTGGACCACAGCATGATGTTCGGTGCGCGCGGCACCATCAAGCCGGACGGCGAGACGATCAAGCGCTATGGCAACGATGCCCGCTGGACCAGTGAAGCCAACCTGCGCCTGTGGCCCACGAGCTTCTATCTGGACAAAGACAGCAAGCAGCTCCAATTCCTCGTGAACTCGGATCAGTGTGCAGTCCTCCTGACGGCGCTCCCGTCGGAAGTCTCGCCGGTGCTCGTGTACTTCTACGGCACCACGGACGGTTGGAAGGACATCGCTGCATTCCTGCCGAGCGAGCAGAAGCTGATCCACGCCAAGGTCGAAGACGTTTTGTCTGGGCTAAAAAAAAAGTAACGGGGGCTGACTTCGTCATGCCGCCGGGCGATCTCGCAGGAATGAAGATGTACACCCGCACGCCCGGTGGACAGGTCTCGTTACAGCCGGTCAGTCAAGTGCAAAACGCTCAGTCGGTCGAAGGCCACATCGTGAACAACGCCGAGCATAACAAGCCGGCGCCACTTCCATGGCTGGGCGAGCATGGCATCTTCTGTCGTTACCTATCCCCGGGGATGATTGATGGCGGTAAGGGTCGGCTCTTTGGAGGCGATGAAGTGTTGATCGCTCGGGTGGGTAGCCCGCGCGCACTGATTGAGCAGCAAGGCTCAGCCAATGTGCAGACGGGTTACTACAACGACGCTGGCGTCAATCACCTGTATATCAGTCTGGGGATTGGCGCGGTGCTCTACGAATACCTGCCGTGCAACACGGGTAAGATCTCGATCGATTACTACGGTGACACGATCGGGTTGCGGCCACTTGCGATTACCCCGCATGCCGTTCAAGCGGAGTTGCTTCAGGATCTGAACGAAGCATTCAAGATGCTCACCGCCGAGACGGCGCGGGTGTACGACTAAAGGATAAAAACAATGTCAATTCCAGTCTCTCTCGCCACACACGCTGCGGTGAACGGTGGCACGATTCATCCGCAGTCCGATGCGGGAGCCATTGGCATCATCGTGATTTACGCGGTGGGCTTTGTCGCGATCATGGCTATGCTTGCATGGATTCGCCATGAGGACTACAAGGACGCAAAGAAGCGCGGTCTGAAGATGTAAGAAGGCAGCATAAAAGCCCGGCGTGAGCCGGGCCTTATGCCGTGAGCTTAACTCGTGCTCGTGATCTCCGTATTCCAGGCCTGGTAGCCTGTGGGGAGTGTATTGACGAAAGCAGTGGCGCCAGCGTTGAAGGTCACCGAGTCCGTGACTTGCCACAGCGACGCCGCTGGGAAGACTTGAGCCGCGAGACCATTCTGCTTGGTGATCGAGGAGATGGAAATCCCACCGATGTTACCTACTGGATTCTGATTGGCGGGCGTGTCCCCATTCCACTGTTGCGTGATCGGGTTGAAGAACCAAATCAAGCCAGCCGGAATGTTGACCGCAATACCGACGGTGGTGTTCTGGGTCGGCGCTTGCGTGCCGATGGTGTCGATCGTACCACCCAGATAGAAGATACCAGCTGTGGCGTTCGCCAAGTTGGTATACATCATGATGCCGTTAGCGTCTGCACCCAGTTCTCCGTTCGGAGCTTCCAACTGGTTACACACACCAAAGCCCACCGCGCCCGTAAGACGGTTGATCGTGAACTCACAGTACAAGAGCCCGGCGGACTGACCATAGGTCGTGCGCGCCGTTTGCCACTCGTTAACGGTCGAGATGACTTGCAGGTTGCTGTTAGCCAGTTCAAGCCCTGCTGGCAGCGAAGCCGGAGCGAAGGTCGAGGTGACGGTTGACGTGACCGGACCCGTTCCACCGTCGGAGCCACCCGAGCCCGGACCCGTGACCACAATCGCACCCGAAGCAATCTCGCCTTGGAGCCACGTGACCAACGTCTGGAACTGTTGTTGCAGCGTGTCGTACTTTGCCTGAAGCGCGATGAGCTGCGCGGTGGGCGTACCCGCCGTGGACACGAGAGCTGCACGCGCAGCCTTCAATGACGTGTCTTCCGTGGGACTGATCTGGAGCGCTGAGGACACTGCGAGCGAGCGCATCACCGGAGTCACACCAATTGCATCCTGGATCGCATTGACCACTTGGGACTTCACATACGTGAGATCCAACGTGTCAGGCAGCGGGCCCAGGAGCGCACCGAGTACGATGCTGCGGTAGGTGATGTTGTTCGGGTTGGGCATCTGGGAGATGTACGTATTCGGTACATACACCCACGTGCCACCCGAGGCCTGCAACGAACAGATCGAAGCATTGGCCGACACATCCGCTTGATACTGCGCCGATGTTAAGCTGTACGGTACGTAGTAGGTGGTGAACGGGTCACCCCCACTCGCAATGATGTCACTCAGTTTCCGAATGCCCATACAGGTGTACGAGACATTCGCTTGAAGAGCGGCGTCAAAGGGCGCTTTGAGCGTCCAGAGACCACCGATCCCCAAGTTCGGATTGATGACCGTGGCCATGCGTTACTTCTCCTTGGTTTACCCGCCCACGACCTGACCCGAGGTGTCAGCCCACGAAGCGTAGCCCGCAGGCTGCGTGTGGACAAAAGTCGATGCCCCCAGATTGACCGTGACTTGGTCATTGGTGGTCATGAGCGACACCGCCGGATAGACGATGCCCTGATAGCCTGCTTCGATGAGCGCTTGAATGCTGATGCCGCCGATGTTGCCAACCGGGTTCTGGTTAGCGATCACGTCGTTATTCCACTTGCCCGTCTGGGCGTTGTAGAACCACACGAGCTGCTGCGTCAAATTGATCGCCATGCCGATCGTGTCACCCGCGGCCAGTGGGAACTGTCCTTCCGAAGAAACCGTGCCCACGGTCACATAAGCGTTGTTGGTGAAGATGCCGCTATTCACGGATACTTCCAACTCATCGTACGCCAGGATACCCGAGCCATCGTTGCCGACGAACGAGTTCATGTTTTCCACGCCGTTGCACAGGCCGAGACCTGCACCGCCGGCGAGCCGGTTGATAGTGGCTTCCACGTAGTAGAGACCAGCCGTTGCACCGAGCTGCGCTTGCGCCGACACCCAACCACCCTGCGAGAGGGCAAACGTCAGGTCATTGTTGGAGAGCACGCCTCCGTTGCCCAGGTGATCCGGGTCGAGCGTGTTCGTGACGCTGCTCGAGGAACCCGAGCCACTGCTGCCATCCGAACCCGTACCCGAGCCGTCCGAGCTAGGCGCAACGTACACGCCATCCGAGCCAAACGCGGGCACATCGGCCAACGGGAAGTTCGCCTTCACCACCATCAGGTAGTTGATGTTGTTCAGCGTCGACACGAGGTAGAGAATCCCATCGCGCGTGAGCGTCGACATGCCCGTAGGGACATTGCCGTATTCGGTGAGCGTCTCAGCCGAGGCGAGCATCTGCGAGATCATCAGGAAGAAAGTCTGCGTGGCGGCAGCCATCTTCGAGAAGTCCACGGAGGTCGAGGGCACCGAGAGCAAGTCCGGGAACACGTCTTCCAGCTGGAAGTTGTTGCCCGAGTTATTCGCCGAGCCGCAGGAAACCAGCGGCACGTTCGAGTACGGGAACGTCTGCACAACCGTGTTCGAGGCGATCTGCTTGGCCGAGTACGACTGGGCCACACTCGTCATCATCGACAAGGCACGGGACGCATTCGCTTGTGGCGAATAGATGCCCGAGATTTGGTTGCGATTCGGAATCGCGTACTGGTCCCACATCGGGATCAGCGTGAACTCAGTCTGCTTGAACAGACTCGGCAGGATGTTGGTCCACTGAGCCTGCGTGTAGGAGCTATTGGCGAGGATGTAATTGATCAGCGCGTTCTGGATCGCGTCGATGTTATTCCCGGCCGGTCCGTAGATGAGCAGCGTCCAGTTGGTCGGAATCAGGTTGTTGGCGTTGGTCGGATCCACGTAGTCGTAGGTCTCACCCACGATCACCGTTTCCGGGTTCCCTGCCTTAGCTGCCTGAATGGCGTTGATGTTGTCGATGTAGGTGACGGCATCGATCAGAGCCAACACGTTCGCCGAGGTCGTGAAGAACCCATTGAGCGGCGTGATCGGCGGAATCACAACGATCTGGTAGCCGTCGTATTCGGTCTTGAACGACCCGTCAGCAAACCAGATTTTGATGATGTTCGTGTTACCCGTGGCGATCGAACCGTAGGTTGTATCCGTGGTGTTTTCCCACTGCACCCATTCCGGCACCCAGTAGGTCCCGTCGGTAACCATCGTTCCACAAGTGAAATTCTGTGCACTGGTCTCAAACTGCGCCAAGAGACCGGAGGTAATCGTGGCGGCGGCGATTTCACCAGGATTGGGGACGGCTTGCGTTTGGGCGTATACCCACGCAGCAATCTCTAGAACTTGGGTAGCGAGGTTCTGGGGGACCTGCACGTTGCCCTGGCTCGAATCATTGCTGGTGAATGAGACGAGGGTAAGATCTGGCGCTGTACTTTCCTGGAAGTAGTTAGCCTTGGTCGTCGAGTAGGTACTCGACTGTGTCGACAACTCACCGATGGTGGACACCGCCCCAGGCGTGGCGTCCATGAAGGTGCTGTTGTTGATAAACCCTTTTAAGACGTACGTTACTGACGACATCGTGTCCTCACTGGTGGGGCATGAAAGTAGACCTGTTCAAAGGGATTGACAGTTCCCCTTTGCGCTGGTAAAACGCTAACTATAAAATTAACCACGAGGACCATTGTGAATCCCATTGAGTTTGTTGTCAAGTTGTTGTGGACCGCTTGGCCGTTCGTGAAGGACATGGTGCTGGAAGGCCACTCCTTAAAACACGCGCTGGTCTTTAACCGGCGTAGGGCGCTTTTCGGTATCGCCATCATGGTGAGCTTCTTCTTTAACATCGTCAACCTCGGAGCAGATGCCCGCATGATGCGGATCCTGGTTTCCACGGCGGCGCTCAACAAAGATTATAAAGCGCTCAAGGCGAGCGATGACAGTCTTAAATTGCAGTTGGCTAATTCCAGCTGCAAGCCCCCGGTGATCTTTGCCGCCCCTGTGGCAGCGAGCGCGCCGGACGCGAGTGATGCGGCAGCAGTCAGCAATAACGACTACGCCTTGCTGAAGAATACGTTCTCGGCCGTCAACGCGCATTAACTTTGTCCGGGGGAGTTTCGGCTCCCCTTTTACCCATCTGGAACTTATCATGCTGAAACGCTTTCTGCGCCAGACTGTTGTGCTCGCTTTGCTGGCTATGGCTTCCTCGAGCTGTGTGAATCGGAATATCACCTACGTCAATGTACCCTCCGCAGCGCAACTGGTGACTGACCGTACCAAGTCCGGGACGCCTCTTACCGAACATCTGGTCATCTCGGGAACCACCGAGATTGTGCCCACACCGGCCAACAATCCCGATCCGAAGATCCTGAAGACGCCGTCCGTGACCCCGCCTGACGAGTACGGTCCCAAGAAGGGCTTCTGCCCGCTCTACAAGCTCCCTACGCTGCCGCCACCGCCCGCGGCACCCTTGGCCCAGCTCACAGCGCTCAAGCCCACAGACACCGCTCAAATCGACGAATTGACCCGCAGTCATATTGCGGAGCTGCATCAGTACATTGTCGACTCCCAGGCGATGATCGCCAAGTCGTACAAGGACTATATCGCGAACTGTGAACGGCTGCAACACAGGCCGGTAAAAAAGACTGGCTAGGCGAATAGTCTAGTACAAAGTCTAACAGGACAGGACATGGAAGAACCAATCAAAGAAGTCGAGAAGGCAACCGCTGAAGAGACCGTGGTCGAACACGGCATGATGATCTATGCGGACGGCTCGGCTCAGCCGACCAATCCGGGTCCTTCAGGCTGGGGCATTCATGGCTTTCTCTACGCAAATGTAAAGCCGAAGAAAGGAACCGGTAACTCAAACTGGAACCTCACCGCCAAGGGCTACGTCGAGAAGACTCACGCGAGTCAGAAGGGCAGCCTGGGCGATATCACACCCATTCACTACGTGGATGGATACGGGGCATTACCGGGAACGGGTACGAACAATCTGGGTGAGCTCCACGGCGCAATCGCTGCCATGGAACACGCAGCGAACTACTCGATCAAGTCGCTGCATGTGCGTACCGATAGCGAGTACGTGTGCAAGAATGCGGACGGCCGCGTCGAGCAGTGGGAAAAGAATGGCTGGATGACGTCGACCCAACAGCCGCCGAAGAACCTTCCGTCTTGGCAGCAGTTCCTCAAGGCGAAGCGGTTCTTGAGCGAGAAGGGGATCGAGGTCAAGTTCACCTGGGTGAAGGGTCACGACGCTCACCTGGGGAACGAAATCGCTGACAAGCTGGCCAAGATCGGCAGCATGACAGCAGGCTCGGGTGAAGTGCGCGCTGAGATCAACACCAAGGTCTCGGAAGGCTACTGGAAGTACGATAACGAGAAGCATCCGTTTATCTCTCTGCCGAGTCTCTACTTCAACACGATGCCGGAATACCAGACACGCGGTGAGTACTACCTGGGCAACCACGGTAACGAAGACGACGTGCTGGGCAAGCGCATGGCTGATGGCTGCTATGCCGTGGTGCGCCTGAAGAAGGAAGAAGAGGCGATCGAAGTGGTGCGTGATTACACGACGCGCCTGGCCGAAGGTCTGGACACCATCGTCATGGTGCGCCTGAACCAGCTGTACAGCAGCGACACCCATCGCGACGTGTTGACCTATGGCTCCATTGCGATGCCACGGGCGAACATCTACCGCTTGGATCTGAACTGCTTGCAGGTCGACCCGGCTGCGAAGAACGTGCGCAAGCCGCTTACGCGTCACTTTGAACCGGCTCGTTTAGCCATTCGGGCGACCGAATCCATCTCGGCACTGATTGAGCGCCTGAACGCGTACCAAGACAACGACCCGAAATTCGTCAAGACAGATCTTACACCGATACTGTATGAGACGAAGGAGAAGCCCAACGGTAAGAAGGGCGACGTCGTCTTGACCACGGAACTGCGCGAGCAATTCGGGGTCGGGTATGCGAAACTTGAAGTACAGGCCAACTACCAAGTGGAAGGTGGCACTGCGCAAGTTCCTGTGACGCTGGTCCTCGGTATGGATATGCTTCACCGTAATAGTCTTAAGCGACTGGAGAAGACGGCACCCAAAGTGACGTTGATCTCCTGGCTCGAATCGCCGCGCGCGTTTCGTTACGCCACGGTCGTCGAGTCTGGTGAGGACATCGGTATCTGGATCAGTGAGTACGCGAACCTGCGAGTCATCTGACACGCGGCAAGTAGCGCAATCAGTCCACCGCAGTCACTCTGGTTCGGGGTGACTGAATACGGAGTTTTCTTTAATGAAACCTGTCACTGACGTGATTACGGGTAGGATGGCTAGTCTTGCGGCGAAGTTCTTACCCGAGCGCACCAAGCGTCTCATGTTCCTGGCTTCCTTTGGCGCTCAGCTGAAAGATCCCACGGAGATGAGCAACGAGTTGTTGCACAAACTCAATCAGGTGCTCTCACTGAGCCCGGACGACAATGCATTGAAGTTTCCGGTGCATTTGTCTCATGCGATCTGGCGAAACCGTCCCTTGGAACCCGGGGTCAAGCAGTCCTTCAAGGCGGAGGGTATTCAGGATCGTGCGCAAGGTATCGCTCGCAAGGTCGTGGCGGCCATGCCTTCGTGGTTGCATTACGGCGACCAGGCGAAGCGCGAGAAGGACGTCGTGGACCTGTTACGCAACTGGCAACACGCAGGCGTCTAACCAGACGTCATATAAGCCACTGGGCGCCCATGAAGCGCTCAGTGGCCCTTATGCCCCATCAAAGGGGATTTAGTGATCCGTGTACACGTGGTTCAGTTGCAGCACCGTTGCGTTGATCGCTTCCGTGAGTGCTTGCACCTTGTACCAAATGGCCACGTAGTACTCGACTTCCTTGCCCATCTGGAAGGCACCTTCAGCAATCTCGGTGACCATCTGCGGGCTGATGTGGGCGAGCTCACCACGGCCGACCTTACGCTCGAGGATCTCGAGGTACTGGGCGGCTTCTTCAACTTTCTTGTTGATGGTGCGCTTGTTCACGCCGTTGATCTGGGTCGCTACCAGATTGAGACCTTCGAAGATCGCTTTCCAGTCGGCGTTGCGTTCGACCACAGCGCCATAAGTGGTGTCGACTTTGGTGGAGCCGGACTGCACGACGGTGGCGAGCATGCTCGTGTTGTCGTCGCGGAAGGCGCGAAGCGCGTTGTAGCTGGCGCGATCGAAGCGGGTGGAGAGTTATGCACC
>Ga0265338_10002632_pt1 | contig 26475 bp, 18 predicted proteins | sample 42126metaG_FD_193579 | JGI IMG/M metagenome (GOLD analysis project Ga0265338, IMG submission 193579) | Rhizosphere microbial communities from Carex aquatilis grown in University of Washington, Seatle, WA, United States - 4-21-26 metaG | ecosystem: Host-associated > Plants > Roots > Rhizosphere...
TTTACCGGTGGCACTGCGCCCGTGGGAGCGCCCGGAATGTTCTGCGGAATATCAGCCATAATTTAGTGGTTTAAGATAAACGGCTGGTGGCGGCTGTCAAATTTAATTCGCAAACAAAACCGGCCGGACCATCAGATTTTTTCCTCAATCAACTCGCGCCGCGCGCCGCCCAGCAATTGTTCGACAAAGCCGGTCGAATAAACGCCGCGCCGGAAATTGGGGTCCTGCATGATGGCCTGCTGGAAGGAGACCGTGGTTTTGATCCCGGTGATCATGTATTCGGCGAGGGCGCGGTTCATGCGATCCATCGCCTCACGCCGATCCTTGCCCGAGGTGATGAGCTTGCCGATCATCGAGTCATACGTCGGCGGGATGGTGTAACCCGCATAGGCATTGGTGTCCACGCGCACGCCCCGTCCGCCGGGTTGAAAATACATTTCGATGCGGCCGGGGCTGGGGCGAAATTCATCAAACGGGTCTTCGGCGTTGATGCGGCATTCGATGGCATGACCCTTGATCTGGATGTCGCTTTGCGAATGTTGCAGCGGCTCGCCCATGGCCAGCAGGATTTGATAGCGCACCAGATCAATGCCGGTGACCTCCTCGGTGACGGGATGTTCGACTTGAATCCGTTTATTGACCTCGAGGAAATAATAGTTGCCGTGATTGTCCACGATGAATTCGACCGTGCCGGCATTGGTGTAACGCGCCGCCTCGGCGATCTTCACGGCCGCCTTGCCAATCTTGTCGCGCAATTTGCGGAACCGGGTCTCGAGCAACGGGGAGGGCGCCTCTTCCACCAGCTTCTGGTTGCGGCGCTGGACGGAACAATCGCGTTCGCCCAGGTGGATGATGCGCCCTTTGGTGTCGCCGAGAATCTGAATCTCAATGTGATGCGGATTCTCGATGAATTTCTCAATGTAAACGCCGGAATTGCCGAAGGCCTTTTCCGCTTCGGTCCGCGCGGTGTGATAGCCCTTCACCAGAGAAATATCATTGTGCGCCACGCGCATTCCGCGTCCGCCGCCGCCGGCGATGGCCTTGATGATCACCGGATAGCCGATTTGTTTGGCGATGGCCAGGGCGTCCTGCTCCTTTTCCACGGCGCCTTCCGAACCCGGCGGGGTGGGCACGCCGGCCTTTTTGGCCAGCGCCCGGCTGACCGCCTTGTCGCCCAGCGCCTGCATCGCCCGCGGACTGGGTCCGATGAAACGAATGTTGCAGCTTTCGCAGACCTCGACAAAGTGGGCGTTTTCCGAGAGAAAGCCGTATCCGGGATGAATGGCATCCACGTCCGCGATCTCCGCGGCGCTGATGATCCGGTCAATGCGCAGATAACTTTCCGAGGCTGCCGCCTTGCCGATGCAGATGGCTTCATCGGCCATTTGCACATGAATGGAATTGGCATCCACCTCCGAATAAACGGCCACGGTGCGGATGTTCAATTCCTTGCAGGCGCGAATGATCCGAACAGCGATTTCACCGCGATTGGCGACCAGGATTTTTTCAAACATGGGCTTTCAGTCAAAGCTAACAGGATTAAGCGGATGTTTCGGTTGCCGAAGTCAGGCTGGCCGCACTTTAAACAACGGCTGGCCGAATTCCACGGGTTTGCCGTTTTCCACCAGAACCTGCGTGATGATGCCTTTGACTTCAGCTTTGATTTCATTCATCACTTTCATCGCTTCGATGATGCACACAACGGATTCGGGACTTATTTCGGTTCCCATTTCTACATAACTTGCCGCCTCGGGGGATGGCGCACGGTAAAAGGTCCCGATCATGGGTGATTTGACCTCAATTTCGCCGGTGGCCGGAGTTTGGGGGGTGCCTGCCGATAACGCCGGGGTGGCGACGGGCATCAAGGCGGGAGCACCACCGGCTGCCGGTTCGTCATACTGAACAATCGGCGCACCGCCGTTGGGACCGCGCTTGAGCCTGATTTTTGAATCCTGACGTTCCAACTCAAACTCCGTGATGGAATTTTTCTTCATCAGGTCAATGATAGCTTTGATATCTTTTATATCCACGGCACGTTCTCGTTAAAGTTAGCTAAAATTCCTAGTTTTAATCCTTAATAACCAAAAAAGCAGCAGTCGAAGGCCGACTCTGCTTGAACCATTATTAAGTTGATCGGAATACTATCCATTTGAAAAATCATCGTCAAGTTGCAAAATAAAAAAGTTATTAACCTAAAAATACCGGATTATTTATCAACTTTAACGTCAATGGATGCTTCCAAAGCCAAAATATATGACTTTTGTCCAAATCCGGTGATTTGCCCACAACAGACGGGCGCGATGAGCGACTTGTGTCTGAATTCTTCCCGCGCGTGAACATTTGACAGGTGAATCTCAATGGTTGGTACGCCCACGGCCGCAATGGCGTCCCGCAGCGCGATGCTGGTGTGTGTGTAAGCGGCGGCATTGATGACGATGACATCGAACTTACCCTTGGCCTTTTGGATCCAGCCGACCAGTTCGCCTTCCAGGTTGGATTGGCGAAAATCTATGGCCACCTTCAACTGCGCGGCGCGCTCGCGCACTTTTGCCTCAATATCCGCCAAAGTCGCGTGCCCGTAAACTTCCGGCTCGCGCTGTCCCAACAGATTCAAATTCGGCCCGTTGAGAAAAAGGATCTTCATGTCCGGTGGGGAGAATAGCCGGTCGGCGGCCGCTTGTCGATTCGATTTCCGGTGATGACGAGCAGAAATCCTAACAAGGTGAATGCCGTCCAAGCCAGCGCCGGGACGTAAAGGCTAAACTCGCCCAGTCCCTGCACGAACCAGGCGCACACTCCCAAGAAGATGGCGAATGTGACCGGATCGCTGGAACGCCAGACGCGGCGGCCGATCGTCAGCAGGGCGATGACAATCCACGCACCGTAGATTGTTCCTCCAACAATTCCTGAATCTGAGAATTGTTCGAGGTAATCATTGTGCGTCAGGCGGGCCGTTTCGGCGCCGGGCGGTTTGATCTGTTCGTAAGGCTTTAGAAAAGTGCCCGGCCCCGTTCCGAACAGGGGGTTTTTGCCGGTGATTTCCACCGCGGCGCGCCAGTAATCAAACCGGGCGCCGACGCTGGTGGCGCCGGCGGCAAAGTAGCCCTGGAACCGCCACGCAAAAATCCCCAGCCCGATCAGCATGACCGCTATCAGGGTTCCCCATTTTAATCGGACGGACCACGGCAGGCGGAACAGGCAGGCGCCACCCATCGCCAGGGCGATCAGCCAGCCCAGCTTGGATCCGGTCCAGAAAAACGCCGCGCCGCCCAGAAAAAGGGTCAGCCCGATGACGGCCGTGCGAATGGGCGGGCGCAGTTGCCTGGTTTTGTTGAAGGCCAAAACCAGTGACACCGGCAGCAGGAGCAGGATGATGCCCGCCAGGGCGTTGGGATAAACCAGCGTGCCCATGACGCGTCCCTTGGCAAATTTGGCAAGGATGACGGGGTTGGCCACATCCACGCCATTGGTGGTGATGATCGCCCGGTCGCGTTTCATCTCTGCCAGCATTTCCGGCGGGGTGTTGGTCCAGCCGGTGCGTTCGCCTTCCACCAGCATCCGCTGGCTTTGCGGGAATTCGAACAGCCGCTGGTTGATGCCTCTGACGAGGCAAAAGGCAAACGCCGCCAGCAGCCCGATGAGCAGCCAGCGCAGCATGTGTTCGCGTCCCAAAATAAATACGCCGATGAAATAACCCGCCAGGCATCCGGCAAACTGGCAGAGGGTTGCGTTGGTCAGGGGGACCGACACCGATTGGGTGGCGGAAAGCAGTTGCCAGCCGAACCAGAGCAGCGGCAGCAGCCAGAGCCGGCGCGCTGCCGGCCAAAGTTGCCGGCCCGTGAGCGCCAACCCGGCGCCGATCAAGGCAAGCGGCAGAAAAATCCAATTGCCCCAGCGCGCCGGCCAGGCTTCAGTCCAACATTCCGAAGGTGTGGCCGGAGGAATGATTTTGTGGTCGAGGATGACCGGATTGCCGAACTTTAAAATCGCCAGACCGAGAAACAGCCCGAAACCCAGCGCGTAAAGGCCCGTCCCGGTGATTTTTTTTGGAGGCTTCATTGCGAGGTCTGGTTCGCAACCGCCTAAAAATGAAGTTTGAGCAGGCTGACTTCCAACGCCAGCGCCTCCTGCACATTGGTGTGCAGCAACCGCTGGGTTTGCTCCAGCGTTTGCAGGTTTTCCAATGCCAGTCGCGGAGTGATCCGCCGGGCCACGGCGGCCGCGCCGGGGACGCCGGGAAATTTCAACAGGTTTTGGCCCGCGGCCAGGGTGTGAAGCCACACGTCCCGCAGCCACCATTGCACAAGCAGGAGCGCCTCCGCCCGCTGACGACGATATTCCGCTTCGATGGCGGCGGTGAGCTCATCCTCCCACTTTTCGCGCAGGTCTTTTTCGACTTCGTCGTACTGTTGCAGCGGCGAGCGTGCCGTGAGGGCTTCTTCCACCGCCTCCCGGGTTTTCCCGAGCCGTTGCAGGAGCGAGTCGAGCAGCCGGTAACGGCTGAGCAGGCTTTTGGGATCCTTGGCCGCCAGGGCGTCAAAGTGGGCCAGCCATTCCATTTGCACCGGATCGGCCGGGCGGGTGCCGTCACTGAAAAAATTCAGGCGCAGGCAGCGCGACAAAATCGTTTCCAAAACCCTTTGCGGCTCGGTCGAAAGCAGGATCAAAATCGATTTGGCCGGCGGTTCCTCGAGGGTCTTCAAAAAGGCGCTGGCCGCCTGGACATTCAACCGGTCCGCCGCAGCAATGACCGCGACCTTGTATCCGGCTTCCGTGGGCCGGAGCTGGATTTCGCGCATCAGGTCGCGCATCTGCTCGACGGTGATGATGCGCGATTTTGATTCGGGCCGCGCCCAATGGATGTCGGGATGGGTGGCGTGGTCGATTTTCCGGCAGGTCGGGCAATCATCGCAGCAATCGGTCGCCCCGCCGCCGGTCTTGACGGGCTTCTGGCAGTTCAGGGTTTTGGCCAGAGTGCGGGCGAGTGCTTCCAGTTCCTCGAGTTGATCGCCGGCGAACAGATAGGCGTGGCCGAGCCGGCCACGGGCCAGCGAGCGCTGGAGCAATTCGATGCCCTGAGTCAGTTTTCCAAAATTTGTGAAGGCCATGCGCGTTTCAAGCTGGAAGGTCGCCCGGCTTCAGGCGGCAGCTTCCGAGGCTTGTTGGTGCAGAAATTGCAGCCCATCCGGCCGGCGGGCAAACAAAATCCTATGGGCGGTGATGTCTTTTCCAGTCGGCATATTGTTCCAGCGCTCTTTTTGGCGATTCATCATACCACGAATAATGGTCGCGGCGTTCGGCCGAGATTTCGTTTACATCGTCGTGAATGCTCTTGTCCCGGTCGCCAAAAATCGGCCGGTCGGCGCCGATTTCATAATAGCGCGCCCAAATCGGGCCGTTGCCCGGTGCGGCAACCAGTCGGCGTCCGTTCTCGTCATCCCGCCGGTAAGCCACGTCGTTGATTCTGGTTTTTTCAAACCAGGCGGCAGCGGCATTGACCGCGGCGATCATCTCCGGGCCGGGATCGGGCTGTCCCATCAAAAAAATCGCGAGGTCCGCGCTTTCGCCGCTGACCAGTGCCGGCATCTCGTAGTTGCGGGCGGAAGTCGGTTGGCGGGTCAACGCATCATATTGCTGGCCCCACACCGTGCGGCGGCCGTCCACGACCACCTGGGTGGCCAGCACGCACGCCATACCGTTGTGAAAGCTGGCTGCCGCCCGCGCGCGATATTTTTTCGGCACAAAGGCAAATTCCCGGTTGGTTCCCGAAATCTCGCGCAGCAGGGCGAGCACGTTCAGCATGGCGTCGTCGTTGAAGGTGATCGCATCGTGATAGCCGCCTTGGAGCGGCCAGACCTGGGGCCAGCCGCCGTTCGGATACTGCGCGGCAAAAATGTAATCCAATCCATGCAGAAACGCCTGGCGATAAGGCTTTGACGAGCTGGTTCCCGCGGCGGCAATGACTTTTGCCAGGAACCGCAACTCGGTGATGGTGGCGTCGTTGTCGAACGTGCCGACGTAGTCCCACCGGGCATCACGAGCCTGGTCGAAGTCGTCGTTCTCCAGGTGGCGCGAGATGTTATTCGGGGCGAAGGTTTCACCCGGCGCGCGGACATGGTTCGTCAGATCCAGATTTTTGCTCCACCCCCCGGCCGGGGTCTGAAACGAGACGACGATATCGGCGATGCGCCTCGCCCCGTTTCCCCCATACCCGGAGGCGGGTTCGTCCAAGGGGAGGCTTTTGGCGGAATGACCTGAAGGTGGCACAAGGGATTGCAGGATACCGTGCCGGCGCATTTCATTCAGGAGAAAAGCCTGATCTGACTGCCAATGCCTGGTCGAGCGCTTAAGATAATCCCTCCAGGCGGATTGTTGTGACTTAGGCAGCCCGGCGATGCGTTCCAAGGTCAGCGGCTGTGCCGGCGGATTGGTGCCGACGATCGCGGCGGACAGGCTGGGGACGAACAGCAGGAGCATCCCCAGCCATGCCGGCAAGACACACCGCCGACTCAAGGGACCAATAAAACCGGGTGAACGACGCATGTTCTGTCATTGTGTGACTTGTCTGGAAGATGCGCCAATCTAAATCGCGCGGCGCAGGAATTGGTTTTCGCAGTGCGGGCGGAGCAAATGGTTGGCAGTCTTTTCAAAAGCATCTTCTTTCGTAGCAGCCGCAGTCATCTGATCATGCCCGGTCAATCCAACGCAATTGCCCAGGGAACTGGCCGGCGTGGAGCAGCCACCGACGGAATGAGTCTCAAGGGCGTGTTGCCCAAATCAATCTCGGCAACGACGGAGCGCGGCTCTGTGGCCGCAGCACGATCCATCATCCAAAACCGGCCGAATTTTACTCGGGCATTCAGCAATCCTGGCAGCTGCGGGTCGCAGACCCGCGCTCCGTCCATTTGGGCAACACGCCCTCAAGGCTGGTCCGCTTCTCACTTGAGCAAGGAAGCGGAATCAGCATAGACCCGGGCAACCTGTTCCATGGATGGTCGGTGATCGGGATTCTTCTCCAGGCAGTCCATGATAATGGCTGCGGTGTTGCGAAGCAGATTATGCCCTGGTTTCAGAGGAGAAGGCGTCGGCGACTCCTGGATCGCCCGCCCGATTTGCGCCATCGCGCCATCGAACGGATATTTCCCCGTGTAGGCATAGTAGGCTATGACGCCAAAGGCGAAAACATCGCCCTTAAAACCTTTCGTGAAATCCCCCTCCCACTTCTCCGGGGCCGAGTATTGGGCCGTGCCCGCCGGATTTTGTTTCTTGTCCGTGATGAAGGGCGGCAGATTCCCCTCGAAGAACGAGTGCGAAAAATCAATCAGCCGCGTTTCTTCAGGCGCGGCCACGGGCACCAGCACGTTCCGGCTCTTCAAATCGTTGTGGACGATGGGGCGCCCGCAGAAGATGCCGGCGTGCATGTCCGCCACCGTTTCCGCCACGCTTTGCAGGAGGCGATGCGTCCGGCGCGGATCGGTGAGCGTGATGCCCTGGCGCACCAGATCATCCAACGTCTCCCCCTCGATGTATTCCAGAAACAGCCGGTGCGCGGCGGCGTCATAGGCCAGTTTGCGCCGGATGCGCGGGTGGGTCACCTCGCCCAGCACATAGGCCTCGTTGGCGATGAAAACCTCGTCCCAGAAATGCGCCGGCTCCTTCAGCAAGGCGGGGTAAGGATGCCGCTCAAATTCCACGCGGGCCAGCTTGGACACGCGGGACTGGACCGCCAAGGGTTCCCGTTTTTTGATGGCCCGAATTCTCATGTTCTTTCAACGCCGGCGGGCAGAGCAGTGGCAGAAACCCTTTTGACCGTCAAGCGATTGTCACGCTCAAGACCCTCACCCGTCGTCTGGTTCCATCTTTCCGACGCGCCGAAGGAACTTGAATTCCTGCCCGGCGCAAAGACCGAGCCTGACAGGTCGCTCAACCGGAGAGCACCGGAAGCACAGTCAAAAGTGCAAGTGAGCTGCCCTTCCGGTATCCTCTGTGCTGCGGAGGATTACTGACTCGCTCCGTTTTCCATCCGTTAAATCAAGAAAGAGTATTGATGGCAAATGACTGAGCCAAATATCTTGCCAGAACGCGACCCTGAATAACCCTCCAGGCTCGTCATTCAATGCGTAGCAACCAACAGAATGGCAATCACGGCCTATTTGCTCCCCGCCTAGGTGAATAAAATGTGGATAAAAGTTCACCCCACCGTCACGCGATTGTAACGCACTCCAAATAAGGTGTAAGCGTGGAAAGAGTTCGGGCATGAAAAAAATCCTCATTTTGACGGCCGAATTCGGTGACGGGCACAACGCCGCCGCCTGCAGCCTGCGCGACGCGATTGAACTGCTCGATGAAAACGCGCGCGCCGAGGTCCTCGACCTTTTTGCCGACAGCTACGGGAGGTTCAACACCGTTGCCCACAAAACCTATCTTGGCGTGATGCAATATGCTCCCAGGCTGTGGCGCGGAATTCATTCGCTGCTGGGAAACCCGTTTGTGGAGACGCAACCGGGCGGTTTCACCCGGTTGCAACACACGCTCGCAAAGGTCCTGGCCGAAACCCAGCCCGATTGCGTCGTCTCCACCTACCCGGTTTATGGGCACGTGATCAAAAAAATCTACCAGGGCCATCCCGAGCGCCCGTTCCGCTTCATCACCGTCGTCACCGATTCCATCTCCGTCAATTCCGCGTGGTTTCGCGCGCCGAGCGATTTTTACTGCGTGGCCAACGAGGCCGCCGCCGCGGTGCTGCGGAAGGGCGGCGTGCCCGAACAACATATCAAGATGCTTGGCTTCCCGGTCAGCCCGGTCTTTGCGAACCCGCTGGCGGAACTGCCGCTGCCCGTCGGACGCGAACCGCGCCGGGTGCTCTACCTCATCAATACCGGCAAGAAAAAGGCCGGCAACGCCATCGACCGTTTGCTGGAGCTGGACGACGTGCACCTGACCATCACGGTCGGACGCGACGCTGATTTGCGCGCGAAGCTGATCGAGCGCACGCACCATCAGGCTGACCGGGTGCGTATCCTTGGCTGGACGAACCAGATGCCCGAGCTGATGATGTGCCACCATCTGGTCGTTGGCAAAGCCGGAGGCGCGACCGTGCAAGAAGCCATTGCCGCGCGCTGCCCGATGATTGTCAATCAGGTCATCCCCGGGCAGGAGGAAGGCAACGCGGAACTCATCTGGCGTTTTGGTCTCGGCGCCGTCGCGGAGAAAAACCGCGAAGTAGCCGAGCTGGTCGAAAGCGCCTTTGCCAAGCGCGCCGCTCAATGGTCCGAATGGCGCGAAAATCTTCAAAAAATCAGCCGGCCGGATGCCGCTCTGCGCATCGGCGAACTGGTGCTCGGTGAATCCGACCACGGCAAACACGGTCGCAAAGCGGTCCAATTGTTCGAGACCGCCCCGGCGCGGGTCATGCGTCCCGCTGCGGCGGCCAACGGCAACGGCAGCCACCCGCAGATGTTGCTGTGCGATTTTCACATCCACTCGAATTACTCTGACGGCAAGCTCAGCGTGCCGGAGATCATTGATTTTTATGGCGAACACGGCTTTGACTGCATTTGTATCACCGACCATCTTGCCGATCCGAAACGGCTGCTGGGCAAGCTGAGCGAGCTGGCCAACTGCACTCTGGGCCAGGAGCAGGTGGCGGAATATTTCGCCATAATCGAGCGCGAGCGCCGGCGCGCGTGGCGTCGTTACAAAATGCTCGTGATGACCGGCATCGAATTCAACAAGGACGGCTACACCCGCAAGACCTCGGCGCACCTGCTGGGGCTGGATTTGAAATCGCCGATCAGCGCCGCGCTCGACATTCCGGAAATCATCGCGCAAATCCACTCGCAGGGCGGGTTGGCGGTGGCCTCGCACCCGCACATCATGAAAAGCGAGTGGGGCAAAAACACGCTTTACCTGTGGGAAAATCAGGACCAGTTCGCACCCCTGCTCGACGCGTGGGAGATCGCCAATCGCAACAACATTTTCAATGACGTCGGGCTCAAACGCCTGCCGTTCATTGCGAACAGCGATTTCCACAAACCCAAACATATCTATTCGTGGAAAACCCTCATCTACGCCGACAGGGATACGGAAGCCATCAAGGACTGCATCCGTCACAACGAACACGTGGCCATCACCCTGTACCGGGATTTTGACGGGGCCCCCTCCCGTCCGGCGCGCCACGGTTTCGATGCCCCCGCCGCGGCCGTGCATTATTTCCAGGACCGGCTGCCCCTGTCCGCCGTCAGCAGCTAGGGTTCAGAAAGCGGTTTCGCCCCCGTCGCGCGTGACGGGTTGGGCAACAATTTGTGAATGATTGTGGATAACAAATTGGTTTTGCCGGTTGACTCGCTTCCCATGGATTTCTCAAATTCTCGGCATGCCTTCCGGGAATCCCCGCTCGGGGAAGACCGTCCGACCGCATGCGTCAATGCTCGTCGACGAAAGGCCCGTTCGCGTTGAATGCGGACGCGGCCTCCGTTGGTTCGCCCGACAGGCCTGGATGTGGGTCCGGCGCCGGTTCAAGGTTCCGGTGGGGTACGAGGATGAAACCGGATTCCATTTTGGCGTAATGATTGAATCCTGTCAGGATGCGCCGGATCCATCCGCCAAGCCGGGTGGCGCGGTCGAACCCGGAGGTTGCCAGGCTCCGGCCGCTGGCCGGGCGGTTCCGGCGTTTTTGATTGATCCGAGTGCGCCGGGCGTCACCGGTGATACGGGGTGCCGGGAGCCAATGGTTGTTCAATGGTGTCAAAGCGAAGGACGCCGGATAACTCCTGGTTCGTAGAAATATTGATCCGCTTCCCGTTCCCATCCCAATAACCCAGGCAGCTGAATGTCCGGCACTGCTCCAGGACATGTTTGCCGGCAGGCGGCAAGGCTCCGTTTGGCTCGTTCGGTTTCGATGCCGCCATAGTGGTCTGCCCTGAGCATCGGACTGCCCGCAAATCCGGTTGCCGGTTTGTTGCGAAAGTATTCTCAAAAATTGTTCCCGCTGACCGGTGGCTGAAACCGGGATTCACCAACGGAGCGGCCCGGGCGGCAAATGTTTCCGAATTGGCACCCGGGCTTCATCTTGACGTAACGATTTATGTTCAAGGTGGCCCGAAACGGATCATAAACTATGAACGCTGATATTTTGATTGAACCGGCGCAGCTGTTCCCGGAACGGAGGCTGAGGTTGTTCTCCCTATATGTGGATTTTGCCGCCGCCGTGCGCGCCCGCTGGGCGACCAGCCAGATCTCCCGGCTGGCCGGCGAGCAGTGGAAATTTTCCTCGGGACTGTGGAATCTGGATTCCCTGGTCGCCAGTCAGCCGATCCGGAAAATCATCACCCAGGAGGCGGCGGACGCCGATGTGCTGGTCATCGCCATGAGTTCGTTGGACCGGCGCGAGCCGGAACTGATCCAATGGCTGGAATCACTGGCCGATGGGAAGCCGAACCGCCCAATCACCGGATTGTTCATCGGTCTGTTTGGCGACGACGATCACGGCGCGGGAGAATTGGACTGGACGGTGAAACATTTCCTGCGTTGCGCCCAGCGGACGGACCGGGATTTCATCTGGCATTGGATGGAGCAGGGGGTGATGGAGGATGGCGACTGGCTGGCGGACAGTGTGGAAACACTTTTGACTCGCAAGCAGCCCGTGCGCGAAGCGGCCTTTTTGCCGGAGGCCGTTCTGGGGGCGGTTTGAAACTCAATCGCCCATTGCGGTCGCACCATCTGCGCCCGCCTGGGAATCAGCGCAGTTTCGCCTTTGCCAACATGATCATCACCATCGCCATGGCGCCGGCAATGACCAGGCCCACCAGCAGGGCAGCCAGCAGAACCTGCATTTCGCGCCGGCGTTGATCGCGCGGCAAACGCGGGAACAGGAGTTTTCCCAGATCCGGTGTCATAAAAATCAAAAGTTTGACCTCCGGCTGGTTGTGGTGTTCAAGGCCAGACGTTAAGGATCGGTTACAAATTCGCGTTTCCTGTCCGTCACCAGGCATCACAATGTTCCTTCCCTTTTCCTTCCCGCCGTCGCCGGGACGACGGCTTGAAAATGTCACCGTTTTGTTTCCGAACCGTCTTTGACGAAATCAGGGAGGCATGATGAACTGTACTTGCAAGCTACATTCGTTCCTACCGATGGTCAGGACAGTTGGTATGGGCGCTGGTGTTCTGAGCCACCAGCGCCCCTTCTCTTTGGCCGGCCAACTCCCGGCTTGGTTGGTTGCCGGACACCGATGTCGGTGAACAACTCAAAGAATGATGAGGCGCAGTGATTGCATTTCGGTGATAATAAATGGTTGCCACAACAATTCATAATGTTCCACAATTCTCATTGTGCCATGAGGGATGACCCATCACATCCGCATTTGAATTTGAACGGGACGCTGGTTTGCCGGTCGGTCTGGATCTCGGACATCCATCTGGGCACGAAGCATGCCCGCGTCGCCGAGCTGTTGGATTTCCTGCGCCTGGTGGATTGCAGGTATCTTTACATTGTCGGCGATTTAATTGATGGCTGGGAATTGAAGTTTCGCTGGTTCTGGCGTGATGACTACAATCTGCTCATCCAAAAACTGCTCCGCAAAAGCCGCAAGCGGGCCAGGATCATCTATATCACCGGCAACCATGACGAATTCATCGAACAATTCGTTGGCATGGGATTTGGCAATGTGACGCTGGCGCGGCAGGCGATACACACTGCCGCCGATGGGAAAAAATATCTCGTCATTCACGGCCATCAGGCGGACGGGCTGACGCATTTTAATCATTTGCTGGAAAAGCTTGGCTCGCACCTTTACAACTGGATTCTCGACTTCAACCTGTATCTGAACCGGCTGCGGCGCGCGCTCGGCTTCGGCCACTGGTCGCTGGCGGCATATCTGAAATCCAAGGCCAAGGCCGCCGTGAAATACGTCACCGAATATGAGGACACGCTCGTATCCATGGCGCGCCACCATCAAACCGATGGCGTTATTTGCGGTCACATCCACCGTGCCGAGGTGAAAATGATTGGCGAGGTGCAATATCTGAACTGCGGCGACTGGGTCGAAAGTTGCACGGCACTGATTGAAGATTTCGACGGCAAAATCAAACTCATCCGATTCCATGAAATTGATGTTCTGCGTGCTGGGCGAAGGCCGGGGGCACATGACCCAGGCAATGGCGGTGAAGGAAATGACCGAGGCGGCGGGGCATCAGATCGTCGCCGTGACGCTCGGGGCGAGTTCGCAACGGCCGATGCCGGCCTACTTCGAATCGGCGATGAAGATGCCGGTCCGGCAATTGCCGACACTGGAGTTCAAATATAAAAACAGCCGCTCCGTCAGCTATGCCGCCACCCTTGCCGGCGTGCTTGGCAATCTGCCGAAATACCTCCGCATTCTAAGGCGTCTCGACGAGATCATCCGCGAAACGCAGCCGGAAGTGATCATCAATTTTTTTGAGCCGCTCGCCGCGCTCTACGCCGTTACGCGCCGCCGGTGTCCGCCCGTGATTGCCATCGGCCATCAATTCATGTTTCAACATCCCGGCTATGTACGCTCGCCAAAGTTGTGGAAACAGCAGTTGAGCATGAAGCTTTACACGGGCCTTCTCGGCGCCCGCGCCACCAAGCTGGCGCTCTCCCTCTACGCCGCGCCGGATTTGCCGGGAAAGCGAATCATCGTTGGTCCGCCGATTTTGCGAAAACAGCTGTTTGAACTGGAATCGGACCCCCACGGTGATTTTGTTCTCGTGTATCTCCTGAACCATGGCTACGCCGTGCAAATCATTGCGTGGAGCGCGAAGCATCCGCTGACGAAGCTGCACTGCTTTTACGATCAGCCGGGCGCGCCGGCGGAATTTCAGCATTCGCCGTCCCTTACCTTTCACCGGCTCGACGGCGAGAAATTTCTGCGGATGATGGCCGGATGCCGCCATGTCGTCTGCACTGCCGGGTTTGAATCGTTGGCTGAAGCCGCGTGGCTCGGCAAACCGCTGTTTCTGGTGCCGGTGGAGAATCATGTCGAGCAGCAGGTCAACGCCCTCGACGCGCAACAGTCCGGCATCGGCATCGCCGAAACCAGTTTCAATCTCGACCGGCTGGCCGAACTGCCGGATCATCTGCCGGTGGAAAAATTTCGCGCCTGGGTGGACTGCGCGGCGGAAAAACTTTTTGCCGCCATCGACCAGGCCGCAAAATCCTCACGATGACGCGCGAAAACATCCTGCAGTTTCCGGCGGGCTTTCTCTGGGGAACCGCCACCTCGCCGACGCAGGTGGAAGGCCACATTGAAAATGAATGGACGCCTTTCACTGCGCAGGACGGGGGCAACTGCCGCATCGCTTGCGACCATTACCACCGCTATCCCGAGGACATCGGCTGGATGTCCCGGCTCGGGGTCAACGCGTATCGCTTCGGCATCGAATGGTCGAGGCTGCAATCCGCGCCGTTCGCCGCCCTGAATCAGAACGAACTGGCGCGGTATGTGGATTTGCTCGACCGGCTCAAGCTGGCGGCCATCACCCCGATGGTCGTGTTGCATCATTTTTCCAATCCGCCGTGGATCAATGCGATGGGCGGCTGGACCAACGCGGCAACGATTCCGGCGTTCGTGGATTACGTCAGCCGGCTCGTCCCCGCGCTGAAAAGCCGGGTTTATCTTTGGAATACCTTCAACGAGCCGGACACCTACGCGTGCCTGGCTTATCTGCTCGGCGGGTTTCCGCCGCAGCGCAAATGGAAACTGGGACAATTCCGCAAAGTGATTCACCACATGGCCCGCGCCCATGTGCAGGCCAGCCGCATCATCCGGCGCGAAGGCAACGCGGGCCGGGAGCCGGAAGTCGGCATCGCCAAAAACTGGACTTTTTTCCACGCCTACAAAGCGTACTCGCCCTGGGACCGTGCCACGGCCTATGCGTGCCACCATACGTTCAACAAATTCGTGCTGAACGCCTTTCTCGGCGGCGGGCGGCGGCGGGATTCGACCTTCATCGGGTTGAATTATTACGGCCGGGTGCGCTTTCATCATTTCCACCCGATGATTCCCGCGAGCGGCACGCCGGTGAAGCGGCTGAAGGATTTCGGTTTCGTCTGCGACGACATGGTGGAGCGGTATCCTGCGGGCATGGTGAAAATCCTGTCCTATTTCCAGCGGCGCTTCCGGTTGCCCATGTTCATCACGGAACACGGCGCGGCGTCGGAGGACGAAAAGTTCCGCGAGCGGGACCTGCGCGAATATCTGGCCGCCTTGCACGGCGCGATGGCCGCGGGCGTGGACGTGCGCGGATTTTTTTACTGGTCGCTGCTGGACAATTTTGAGTGGCAGTTCGGCTACGCGAAAAAATTCGGGCTGTTGGCGGTGGATTTCACGGACGAAAAATTGCCGCGCTCGATGAAGCCGCTGGCGGAAGTTTATGCCAACATTTGCCGGACAAATTCCGTTCAGACGGCGGAGTCGTCAGCGCGGCGGGAGTGAGGTTCCTGTGTTTCAGTGCTTCTGGCACTGGGACCGGCTTCCCCGCCCTGGTTGTGAATGTTTTGCTGAACGGCAGCGTCATGGTGAGCGGAGGCGGTAAAAATGAACAGGATCATTTGTCCAATGCGGATCGCTGAAATACAATGAGCCGTTGGTCAGGGTGTTGGTCCCCAAAGGAGACCAGACGGCGTTGGTTAGATACCTGCAAGTTTCCACTACGACCATCGAGTTGCTGGTTCCAGTGATTGTGAATCCAAACAGATTTGACCGTACGCCGGCGTTGCTCATCTGCGCCGGTGAAATCAATTGCTCAGCTGGTTGACCATCAAACGTGGTGCCCCAGCCGGTCGTCCCCGGCAGGTAATAGACGATTGTGTTGCTGGCATTATAGAATATAGACAAACCGGGAACGGGTGCATTTCCCCGAAAATAGGCTCCGGTCAGGCTGGTGCAGGAGGAAAACGCATAATCTCCTATATTGGTGACACTGGCGCCGATGGTGATGCTGGCCAGGTTTGAGCAGAACGAAAACGCAGAGCCTCCGATGCGTTTGACGCTATTGGGGATGGTAATGACATTGAGTCCGACGCAGGAATCGAAGGCCCCGTCCCCGATGCTGGTTACGCTGTTACCGATCGCGACATTGCCCAGGCCGGCACAGTTATAGAACGCATAAATTCCGATGCTGATGACGCTGTTGGGGATGATGACGCCGGTCAGGCTGGTGCAGGAAGCGAATGCATAGTTTCCGATATTGGTGACGGTATTGGGGATGGTAATACCAGCAAGACTGCTGCAGGACGAGAAAGCATCGTTCCCGATGCTTGTGACATTGTTGCCGACGGAAATATTGGCCAGGCTGGTGTCTGCAAAAAACATATAATTTCCAATGCTGGTGACCCCGTTTCCAATCGTGGCGTTAGTTAGAGCGGCACAATTCTGAAACGCCAAATCCCCGATGTTTGTGACACTATTGGGGATCGTGAGGCTGGCGAGTCTGCTGCAGGATGAGAACACGGCGCTTCCAAGGCTGGTGACGTTGGTGCCGAGGGTAACGTCGGTGAGGCGGCTGCAAGAGGAGAATGCCTGGACCCCGACGCTGGCAACGCTATTGGGCAGCGTGACATTGGTGAGGCTGGCGCAATTCGCGAACGCAAAACTGCCGATGCTCATAACGTCGGTGCCGATCGTGATGCCGCTCAGGTTGACGCACGCGGAAAACGCGGAGCTGCCGATGTTGGTGGCGCGGTTGGGAATGATGACATTGATGAGGCTGCTGCAATTCGCGAACGCGGAGCTGCCGACACCTGTAACGTTGGTGCCGATCGTGATGCTGGTCAGATGGGTGCAGGCAGAAAATGCTGAGTTTCCAATACTGGTGACACGGTTGGGCATCGCGACGCTGGTGAGGCTGGCGCAGTTCATGAACGCAGAGTCACCGATGCCCGTGACGCTGGCGCCGATCGTGATGCCGCTCAGGTTGGTGCAGGTGGAGAACGCGAAACTTCCGATGCTGGTGATGCTGTCGGGCACCATGACATTGGTGAGGCTGCCAATGCCTGAAAAGGCAGAAGTTCCAATGATGGTGACCGACAAGCCATTGATCGTACTGGGAATGATCACCTGGCCACCGGAACCAGCGTATCCCGTGATGGTGATCGCGCCATTATTAGTCGCGTAGCTGAATTGAGCTTGGACCATGGCGGGCACGGACAGCAGCACCGCCCACAGCAGATAGATTTTAATCAGATTTCGTCTGGTTTTCATGATCGGATCTTGATTTCCGGTTTTGCAATTCCTCCAGTATTTCTTCTGCGGGAGGTGCGTCTCTCAAAAAGACAAACCGCCTTTTTCAAGATGTAGTTACACCTAAATTTTACGCGGCCTTTTCTTTTAATAGCAAGTGCTGACCGCTTTGATTCTGTGACAATTAGGTGTCAAATTATGCCGGCGGGTACCCGCCTTGCCACCGGTTTACACGAGGTCTGAGAGTTTGCCGCGAGAGGTCTTCAATTCGTTGGCCCGTAGCGAATATGCCTGCGCGTGGCTCAAAGGTTTGTCGAGACGCACCGACGGTTGAAGAATTGAATTTCTGCGCCTCGCCGGTCCGGGGCGTCGAACAATTCTTCGCCCTTACAAGTCCGGCAAGATCGGTTCAAAGGTTTTGCTTTTGCGCGGCGGCCGAACGGATCTTTACGCGCGGGAACTTTTCCCTGGTTTTCGCCGGAATTGGGGGCGCGGCCAACGTTATGAATTCCAACTGACTCCGGCGGGGCGTTCCGCCGGCGGAAGCCGCTGCGGGGCGATAAATTCCATCTGCGCCCAGCAGCCGCGCCCTGGTGTTATCCGCGAGCGTGACGCCAAGAATTTCAGCAATGAGGCGTTCGCGCAGATTGCCATCTTCGATGGGGAACATGACCTCAATGCGGCGGAAAAAATTTCTAGGCATCCAGTCCGCACTCCCGACAAATACCTGCCGCTGCCCTCCATTTTCGAAGTAGAATATCCGGCTGTGCTCGAGAAACCGGTCCACGATGCTGCGCACGACGATGTTTTCGCTCAAGCCCGGCACCCCGGGGCGCAGGCAGCAGATGCCGCGCACGATGAGATCAATCTTCGCTCCCGCCTGCGAGGCGGCGTAGAGCGCTTCAATGATTTGCGGTTCCACCAGCGAGTTGCACTTGGCAATGATGCGTCCGGGCAGGCCGCGCCGGGCGTTTGCCGCTTCCCGGGCGATCAGCTGCAGCAGCTTCGCGTGCAAATCGAACGGCGCGACGATGAGTTTCTTCATGCCTTGAAACTGGCAGATGCCGGTGAGCAGATTGAACAAATTGGTCGCGTCTTCGCCGAACTCCGCGCGGCAGGTCAGCAGGCTGAGGTCGGTGTAAAGTTTGCCGGTGATCGGATTGTAATTGCCGGTGCCCAGGTGCACGTAGCGTCCGATTTTCAGGTTCTCACGCCGGACGACCAGCGCACATTTCGCGTGAATCTTGTATCCGAAAAGGCCATAGACTACGTGAACGCCGCTTCCTTCCAGTTTGCGAGCCCATTCAATGTTGTTCGCCTCATCGAACCGCGCCCGCAGTTCGACGACGACCGTGACTTGTTTGCCGTTATTCACGGCGTTCATCAACGCGTTGACGATCCGCTGGTCGCCACCGGTGCGGTACAACGTCATCTTCACGGCCAGCACGTCCCGGTCGACCGCGGCGGTTTCCAGGAACTCGACGACGCTGGCAAATTTTTCGTAGGGATGGTGCAGCAGAATGTCGCGCTCCCGGATGGCGGCGAATAAATCTTGTTTGCCGCGCAGCGCGGCCGCGACCAGCGGGAGAAACGGCGGGTCGCGCAACTCCGGCGAATGGTCGCCCTGATACAGCGCCATGAGCCGGATGGGGTTCATCGGACCGTCGATCAGATACAAATCATCCCCGGCCAGTTGCAGGGTTTTCAGCAGCGCCTCGCGGATTTGCTCGGGACAATCATGGCTGATCTCCAGTCGCACGGCGCCGCCGCGACGGCGCTTGTGCAGCTCTTCCTCGACCGCCTTGAGCAGATTCGGCGTGTCTTCTTCGTCCACATAAAGCTCGCTGTTGCGCGTGACCCGGAAAAGCCAGTAGTCGACAATTTTGGTGCCGGGGAAAAGGTCCGCGAGGAAATGCCCGACCAGGTGGCCAAGAAAAACATAATCATGGCGGCCGCCCTTGCGCGGCAGTTCGATGAGGCGCGGCAGGATGGAGGGGCATTGCACCACGGCCAGATGCTTGAGCGGCGCGCCGTCCTTCAGCATTTCCAGCCGCAAAATCAGGTTAAGCGATTTGTTGAGCAGTTGCGGAAAAGGATGCGCCGGGTCAATGGCGAGCGGCGTGAGCACCGGGCGGACCTGGTTCTGGTAAAATTCCTTGAGCCACTCGCGGTCCTGGCAGGTGAGTTCAGAAAACCCAAGGATGCGGATCCCGTTCCGGGCCAGGGCAGGCTGGAGGTCGTTGCGCCAGCAGGCGTATTGGTCGGCAACCATTGTGCGCACGCGGCGCGTGATGGCTTGAAAGCTTTCCGTTGGCGTGAGGCCATCCGCGCCGCGATCGGCCCGGCCGCTTTCAATCTGCTGCTTCAATCCCGCCACGCGCACCTCGAAGAACTCGTCGAGATTGGAGCTGACGATGGTGAAGAATTTGAGCCGTTCGAGCAATGGATTCGCGATATCAAGCGCCTGGTCAAGCACACGCTGATTAAACTCCAGCCAGCTCAATTCGCGGTTCAGAAAATGCGTTGGTTCCAGACGGTCAACCATACAAAATCAATTTCCACTGAAAGACACCAGATTAGCTGCCGCCTCATCGGATTGAAAGTTACAATTCAATGTAACATTTTGCGCCACCTGATTATTCTTGGGTGGCCGGTGGCGGGCCGCGGGTACGGTCAGATTGGCTTGAATTTCAAGATTTTTAACCGGAGGCGTGCGGCAAATGCCCCGCACGGGAAACCGCCTATGATTTTGCGCCGCCTGGCCAGACCATCCGAGCGCACGCCGGGCGGCGATTTTGTCGTTCTTCAAAATGTCACCGGCTTGTTTCCATCCCGTCTTTGACGAAATCGAGGAAACGTGGTTGACTGGAAACGCAGCTAGCATCATTCGTATCGATGGTTAAAGTCAGGTCATACCGGCGCTGGTGATTCTGAGCACCAGCGCCTTTCTATTTCAGAGGGCCGGCCCGGATGCGTCGGCTTCGTCCGGGTCTGTGGGATTTGCGCCTGAGGTTGGCCATTTTTCAACCGGCGGGACAGGGTTCGTTGGCCAAGGAGGCAAGAATCAACACGCACGTGGAAGACCGGGGTTATTTCCGGTAAACCGCAATCCGTCGGGCCTTGTTGTTCCGCTGGTATCCTCCACTGATTCCATGTTTCTGGCGCCACTTGCCGGGGCTGGTTCCAAAACGGCGCATGAACATCAGATTGAACAGGCTCAAGGACTTGTAGCCGCTCTCCAACGCCACCTCCACCACCTTCGAATTGCCGGTCGCCAGCAACTCACGGGCCCGCGCCAGCCGGATTTCGGCCCGTTTGTTCTGGAATGACATGCCCACCAGATCATTAAAAATCCGGCTTAAGTGGCGCGCGGTGCAATGGGTCATCTGCGCCAGCTCGTTGAAGTTTATCTCCAGCAAAGCATCCGGCGGGGTATCCTGCAAGAACGCCCGCAGCCGTTCTTTGGCATCGACGTTCTCCTGATTGGGCACGGTTTGCTCCAATTCCTTGCCAAAGGCCTCGGCCAAAAGTTGCAGCAAAGTCAATCGGAACAGCAATCCACCCCGGTTCTGGCCGGCGCACAAGTCTTTCATTTTTATCGCGATCGGATTCCGGGGCGGAATGATTTGAAAGGCGAGTTCCTTCCGGGCCGCCGCCTGTTTGAGGAAATCCTGTTCGCCCAGCGTGACCAGCCCGGTCAGGCGGGCCGGTATCACATTGAAAAGGCACAGCGACATGCCGTTCAACTGGCTCGCCCGAATGCGCCCCGGCGTGTCATCGGCCACCAGCAAAACCGTTCCGGCTTCCAGTTCGATGCTAGATTGTCCCTGCAACCAGTAACCGGCGCCGCTGCCGACTTGAATCAATGACCACCCGGGCAGTCCCGGCAGCCATTCTCCGCCGGGCAAGACGGAAAATTCCCGGATTGCCAGGTGCGGCTCATACAAATGCTCCGGCTTGTTCATGACTCACGACCTTGAAAGTTTTGCCCGCCGCCTCCGGGCGAGCATTGCGTCAGGTTTCCTGCCCGACCAGGTTGTGACCGGCAGATCCCTTTGCCACCTTTTGCCGCTCCCGTGATCCAATGCGGCAATCCTTGGACCAAGCCCAAGCATGTTCAAACCGTGTTACGGACCGATGGCGATTTTGAAAAGAACAGGAAACTGTTTTCCCGTGGCCGCGGTGGGACCGTGATCGGACGACGCGGACCGCAGCCCATGGGATCAAGTCATGTGTCGGGCCGATCCTGGCGCTCAAGCCTGACTCAATCCTTTGTTTCCGGATTGTCACCGTCCCGACAGAAGTCTGTAATATAGGTTGCCCAGTTTTCCCGGATGTGGATTTCCAGACGTACCTTTCCCGTCATTCGCGGCAGGTTTGGCATCAGCCAGTGTTTGTGCGTTCGGCTTGGTTGCTGCGCCGGTTTGAGGATCAACACCAGCACACATCGCAGGAAGCAGTCGTAGCCGCATGTTTTTGCCAACACTGAACGGGATCCTGTTATCCGCCGACAACCGCCTTCCAGGCATATGAATCGGGGACAATCAGATCGGCCGGAGCGGTTCCTGCCGCTGTCCCCGGGTTTCCCACGCGGCTTGGCGGCGGTCACGCTGTTGCTCCTTTGCTGCTGGGCGAAGGGGGCGATTCCCGGATTGATGGCGGCTGAACGGATTCCCGACCTGGCGGCTCCAGCCCAGCCACCGGTTATTCGTGCCACAGCTGAAGCGGCCAGCAATGCGGCTCCGCATTTCAGCGTCACCGCCTATGAGGTCCGGGGCAATCCATCACTGCCTGCGAATGTGCTGAAGCCTTTGCTTTTGAAACACACGGGCACGAACGTTGGCTTGGAGGAAATCGTGCAGGCCGCTGCCGACGTGCAGCGGACATATCGCCAGCAGGGCCATCCGGCGATGAGCGTTGCCCTGGCGCGCGAGCAGATCACCAACGGCATCGTCACACTGAATGTTTTTCCAACGGCGATTCCGCAGATTGTCGTGTCGGGCATCCGTTATCTCGTTTCCACCAACTCCCCGGAAGTGGCCGCGCCGGGCACCGTTACGAACTCGCCCGCGGCAGCCACCGCCGCCCCTCCTCCGGCCATCAGCCCGATGACGAAACCGGCCAGCCCCGAAGCGATGGCCGAGGTGCGCGCCGCCTTGTTCCAGAAAGTGGCCGAGCTGGCGGTCCAGGAAAAGGACACCCGGGTCCATGTCGTCTCCACGAATCCCGGCCCCCGGTTCGCCGTGGAAAAATACCTGGTCCTGGGCAATTCCGTGCTTCAGCCCGCGACCGTGTCGATGGTCCTGGCCAACATTGACGGGGCCTTCGGCACGAATGTCAGCTTTGAAGGGGTCCGCACGGTGGTGGAGGAGCTTCAGCGGGCGTACCGCGAACGCGGCTACGTGACCGTGGCGGTGGGCTTGCCTCAGCAGAAGCTCACCAATGCGCTGGTGAAGGTACAGGTGACCGAAGGCCGGCTGGCGGACATCAAGGTCACCGGCAACCATTATTTCAGCTCCAACAACGTGATGCGCGCGCTGCCCAGCCTGCACACGAACTCCGTCCTCAACGGTCAGGTCTTCCAGGCGGAACTCAACCGGGCCAATGCCAATCAGGATCGGCAAATCTATCCGGTCATCGGCCCCGGCCCCGATCCGGGCACCAGCGATCTCACGCTCAAAGTCAAAGACCAGTTGCCGCTTCACGGCAAGATTGAATTCAACAATCAAAACTCCCCCGGCACCCCGGCCCTGCGGCTGAATGCTTCCGCGGTTGAAGATAATCTCTGGCAGCTGGACCATTCACTGGGAATCCAGTACGGCTTCTCGCCCGGGTCCGACAAGCGGGAGAACCCGTCGGGATTTTATGACGCGCCATCGGTTGCCAATTACAGCGGCTTCTACCGCCTGCCGCTGGGCAACCCGGCGCCCGTGGAAGATCTGATTGCCAGCAAACCCGGCAGTTTTGGTTACGATGAAGCCACCCACAAGTTTAACCTGCCGCCGCCCTCCGGCCAGCCGAGCCTCACCTTTTTTGCCAGCCGCGCGACCATTGACACCGGTTTGACGACCCTGTCGCCCACCAATCTCTACAGCACCAACGGCAACAGCCTTGATTTAAGCACGGTCCATGAGGATTTGACGGTGAACAGCGACATCGGCTCCCGCCTGAGTTTTCCGCTGCAATCCTCGGCCAATTTTCAATCGGTTTTTTCCAGCGGCCTTGATTATAAGTCATACAAGCTGAACAGCGCGGCAACCAACATCTTCACCCTGACCACGGCCGAGATAGACTATAACACCACGCCGCCCTCCACCAACCTTGTCATCTCCAAAGATTATTCCCCCGTGCCGTTTACCGTTAACAAGCTCGAGTACCTGCCGCTGTCATTTCGCTACGACGCCAGTCTGCGGGATGCGCTTGGGACGGCCACCTTCGGCTTGGGCATCAGTGCCAACGTCTGGTACAAGAGCCTGACATCAAAGACCAGCAGTACCACCGACACCAACAATATTTCCCATAGCACCACCACCTATCTGCATGGCGCCAAGTCGCTGCAATTCATATCGGGCTCGGCGGAATCTTCCGGCTATTGGGTCGCGATCAATCCCAGTTTCTCGCGGGAGATTGCGATTCGCACCAATTGGATCCTGTCCATCCGCGCGGATGGCCAATGGGCCAGCGAACCTTTGATCAGCAACGAACAGTTTGGCATCGGGGGGGTCAACAGCGTGAGGGGTTACCATGAAGGCGAAGTGTTCGGTGATACCGGCTGGCATTTTTCCCTGGAGCAGCAGACGCCGCCGCATGTGGTGGGCATCGCTTACGGCAGCACCCCGCTCACGATTCGCGGCTCGGCTTACATGGACTGCGGCGCCGTTTATCTGCTGGATCCCCAGGGGCGCCCGGAGAGCACCGAATTGTGGAGCACCGGAGTTGGCCTGGCCGCCTCGGTCGGTTCCCATTGGGAGGCACGGTTTCTTTTCTCGCTGCCGTTGATCAGCACAAGCATCACCCCGCGGGACCAGCCCTATTTTAATTTCGCGCTGACCGCACAATTCTGACTCTTATTTAACACAAATGTCACCTGGCCGATGGTTCAAAGTGTTATACTTGCCCGCCATGATGAAGGGCAGGATTTTGACCGACTTGTTAAGTCGTCCGCTTCGCCGGACGCCCTGCGGCGTGATGCTCCTGCTGGCCTGGCTCATGGGTCAGGCTGACCTCCAGGCCAACCCTGCCAACGGGACCGTCACCCAGGGCACGGCTACTATCAGTCCTCCCGGTCCGCAAAGGACCATCAATCAAAGCTCCGGCACCGCGTTCATCAACTGGCAATCGTTCAATATCGGCTTCGGCGAAACCGTCACTTTCAACCAGCCTTCCGCCACTTCCGTGACTTGGAACTATATCAATGATCCGAATAATCCCGGCGCCTCCACCATCAACGGGACCCTCAACGCCAACGGCTACGTGGTTCTGCAAAACCCGAACGGGTTTATGGTGGGCGGCACGGCTTCCATCACCGCCCATGGTTTGGTCATGACCACCGCCGCCACTCCCGCCTTGAACCTTTCGGGCGGTGGCGCCTGGTCGTTTAATGCGCCGCCGCCCAGCGCCCAGATCATCAACTTGGGTCAGATCAACATCACCGGCGGCGGATCGGCCTTTCTGATTGCGAGTGACATCGAAAACAACGGCACGATTTCTGCCCCCGGCGGGCGGATCGGCCTTTACGCCGGTCAAAAGGTTTTGGTTTCCATGTCGCCCGACGGTCGCGGGTTAAGCGCCCAGGTCACGCTGCCGGAAGGGTCGGTGGACAACAAAGGCAATTTGATTGCCGATGCCGGCAGCATTGTCGCCCAGGCCCAGTTCGTCAATCAGAACGGTTTGGTCCAGGCCAATTCCATCCAGAACGTCAATGGAACGATCGAGCTGGTGGCGAGCGACAGCCTGAGCCTGGGCGCCAATTCCGTCGTATCCGCCAATGGAGATTCGACGGCCACCACTCCCAGCCCCGGTGGATTTGTGGTTCTAAAATCAGACAATGCGTTCGCCGATGTGTCCGGTTCCATGATTTCCGTTTCCGGGCAGGCCGGAGGACAAGACGGCATCGTCGAGATTTTCGGCAATGGCGTGAGCGCCGGCACCCTTCAATCCAGCATTGGCAACAATTACGCGCTCTTGATCAATCCTTACGACGTCACCTTATCTTCCGGCGCCACCGACGCCTCGTCCACCAGCCCCAACCTCAATGTGGGCGGCCTGTCAGCTTACGCGCAGATTGATCTGCAGGCGTTGGACAATATCGAATTGGATTCGTCCTGGACCCTGGCCGACGCGGTTTCTGCCGCCACTCTGGGATTGACCTCCGGGAACAACATTACCTTGAACAGTTCGCTGACGGCCGGGAATAATTGGAACGTCAATATGACCGCCGGGGCGCAGCAGACTTCGGGCGGGATTTATTTGAACGGCGGTTCCAGCCTCCAGGCCCAAAATGGCAACATTGACCTTTGGGCCGCCCACGAAGTGATGATTGTCAACAACGGGGCCATTCGGACGGTCGGCGGCGGGAATATCAGTGTCACTGCGGAAACCGGCGATGTGAATACGGGTGACAACGTCAATGGATATCTTTTCGGCCAAAGAGCGACAACGGCGCCCTATTACCGTGTGAACACTGCGAACCTCGGCGGCATCAGCACGGCCGCCGGAGGCAATGTCACGATTACGGCCGGTCGCGACATCATCAGCTACCTTCCGGTTCAAGGCAACGCCAGCACCGATCCGCAGAATGATGCCGGCACCGGCGCCTTTGGCCCCCAACCCGGGAACGTAACGATTACGGCCGGTCGCAATGTGTCTGGACACTATGTCCTGGCCAATGGAGTTGGTTCCATCACGGCGGGAGGAAATATTGGCGCGCCATTGACCGATCAGAATCAAGGCGATGGCTTCGCCCTCAGCCTGATCAATGGCGGCTGGAGTATCTATGCCCCCAATGGAAACATCTATCTCCAGGAAGTGCGGAATCCGAACGGGATTTTCGGCGAATTAAAAGGCAGGAATGCGTCAAATTACGGCGGCTGGCATCTTTTTGATTACAATGCGCTGGCGTCCGTTCTGCTCGATGCCGGCGGCTCGGTCGAAATTACCGGTGCCGACTTGCCGCGGCTCTTCTCCGGCGGCACCTCGGAAGATGTTCCCATCATCCTGCCGCCCAGTTTTGAGGTCATCACCGGTTCCGGGGATTTCGTGCTGGATGCCTCGG
>Ga0265338_10002633_pt1 | contig 26474 bp, 18 predicted proteins | sample 42126metaG_FD_193579 | JGI IMG/M metagenome (GOLD analysis project Ga0265338, IMG submission 193579) | Rhizosphere microbial communities from Carex aquatilis grown in University of Washington, Seatle, WA, United States - 4-21-26 metaG | ecosystem: Host-associated > Plants > Roots > Rhizosphere...
CGATCTTCAACGTGCTCTCCATGCGCGACCGCGGCCTGCTGCAAGTTGCAGGAGAGGGCAGCGCTCCCGCGCTGCAACCGTATTTCGTCATTGACGGCAAGCCACTTCCGTTTCGCAATCCTTCGTGGGAGTTAATTGAGTACTGGATCCCGGTCGCGCATCTCTCTACGAACGGTATGGAAGTGACGATTACATACTGCGCTCCGCCGGGATCGCGCGCTGCCTTTGTGCACCTGACGCTCACCAACCGGCGGTCAGAGGCAGTTCCGGCAATTCTAGGTTTGAAAGCTTCTTGGGGATCCTTGAGCCGGGTCACCTACCTGCCGGTTGCACTTCGCGGGGAGCGAACGATCAGCGACGCTCCGTGGGTAAATCCGGGTGAGGTATTCAGTTTCATCACGCATGACACCCAGTTTGCCTGGTCGCTGGTGCATCCTGGTTCGGTGGCGCACGTGCTCGTTCCGCCGCAGTCAACCGCGCCCATCCTCGACGCACAAAGCACTGTCACGGTCCCACCCGGCGAAACGGTCGAAGCGAATTTCGTGCTCGGAGTAGGACTGGAAGAGTTTAGCGCCCCTCACTCTGCGAAGGCTTTGCGAGAGCTGATCGACCGCAACGGCGCGGAGCAGATCATCAATCAGGCAGCAGCCTGGTGCCGCGCGCGCACTCGAACTACGGGGCAGGCTGATCTCGACATGCTGATGAACCGCAACTACCTGTTCACCGCGCTCTACGCGTGGGGCAGGACCATCGACACCGAGCAATTCGTCGGAGTGACCTCGCGCAGTCCGCGGTACTACGTTTCCGCGGCCTACTGGGATCGGGACGCCATGCTGTGGAGCTTTCCTGGTCTATTGGATATCGATAGATCCCTGGCGCACGAGGCTCTCACCTACGCGCTGACAACCCAACTGCGGAACACAGGAGTGCACAGCCGTTTCATTGATGGAGTTGTCCTGGAAGACGGCTTTCAATTGGATGAAGCGGTGGCTCCGATTTCAGCGACGGCCGAATATGTCCGCCGCACTGGCGATGATGCGTTTCTCACTACGCACCGAGAGGCTCTGCTGGAGCTTCGCGACCGCCTGATGGAGCGATTCGACCCGGAGACCGGACTTTATTCTTCGTTGCAGGATTCGCAGGATGAATATCAAAAGCATCCTTTTCTGATTTATGACAATGTCTTGAGCTGGCGAGCGATTCTGGATCTCGGCGAGATGTTCGAGCGGTGGAAGGATCCGGCTGGTGCCAAGGCGATGACCCAACGTGCCGAGGCGCTTCGAAAAGCAATCATGGAATTTGGTGTTTCGGACAAAGCTCCCGGTGCCACCGGTCCGATGTTTGTTTGCGCAACCGACGGAAAGACGGAAGTGTTTGCGGAAATCCCTCCGGGTTCGCTGTTGAAATTGCCGGCGTTGCGCTTTATTTCCGAAGATGACCCCATCTTCGTCCGTACTTATGAATGGCTTCATTCCAAGAACTACCGCTACTCCTATTCCGATCGGGCTTACGGATTGCCGGGCAGTTATCGACTGCCGATTACAACATCCTGGAGCGTAGCCGACCACCTGCTTCTGGCACGCGGGAGAGAACAAGGGTTGAAAGTGCTTCGCGCCAGCGGATGGGACAATGGCATTATCTCGGAGGGTCTGGATCCAGATACGGCCGTCATGGATAACGCGGGGGGCGCCTTTGCCACAGCGGCTGGTTATGTGGCGCATGCTATCTGCGAGACGTTCTGCACAAAGGATCGACGATAGTTCGCTCACTGCAAGAAAAAGGCGCTTTTGTGAGTGATGTCTCAATGATGCGTGATTGAGATCACAAGATCGCCGCTTCGCTCTCGATACAAATGACTTGCGCTCCAAGATAAATCAAATTTTGGTCCAGTCATCTCCAACCTAATTCATTCCTACTAATGATTGGCCAAAAGTGGATTGTTATGATCGCGCGCGGCCATGAAATCTACCTGGAACGGACAGTTCTCGTGCTTCAATCTTGTCGCGAAAACCGATGAGTGCTCGCGCAGCGTGGTGCGCGTACGCGACCTTGAGATTGGCGGCAATGATTTTGTTGTCATGGCCGGGCCGTGCGCCGTCGAATCAGAGCACCAGTTGCTGGAAACCGCGGAAGCAGTGGCCAAGGCAGGTGCGCGCATCCTGCGGGGCGGGGCATACAAACCGCGATCCTCTCCTTATGCATTTCAGGGACTGGGACTGGCAGGCCTCAAGATCCTGGCCAAAGCTCGCGAGGCAACCGGGCTTGCGATTGTCACAGAAGTGATGTCTCCGGAAGATGTTGCCGTAATTGCGGAATATGCCGACCTCATGCAAGTGGGAACGCGCAGCATGGAAAACTACGCGTTGCTGGAAGCGCTGGGACAGTGCGACCGCCCGGTGCTGCTGAAGCGCGGCATGAGCGCGACGCTGGAAGACTTTCTCCGCTCGGCGCAGGTCATCGCGCAAGCGGGGAATCCACAGATCATCCTCTGCGAGCGCGGGATTCGGACGTTTGAGACCGCCACGCGCAACACGCTGGATATCGCGGCGGTACCCGTGCTGAAAACGGTATCCCACCTCCCGGTCATTGTTGATCCGAGTCACGCGGCGGGTGTCAGGTGCCTGGTGCCGGTGTTGTCACGAGCAGCGGCTGTGGTGGGCGGCGATGGACTGTTGGTGGAAGTGCATCCTGCTCCGGAACAAGCCTTGAGTGACGGAAACCAGTCCCTGAATTTCCGCGAATTCCGCGACATGATGGAAGATCTGCAACCTTATCTGGCCTTGCAGCAAAAGACGCGACAGCTTCGCCCGCAACTCCTGGCAGTGGGGGGAGCGGACTAGTGGCGTCACGGCCGATCGCGGCTTCCCTGCTTACCTTGCTCGCGATTCTATTTCTAGCCGGCTTCTTGAGTTCTGCTCCCAGGGTTTCCGCCGGGACCGACGCGCCGGCGTTTCTCTACACGGTGGCAAAGCAGTATGAACCTCTTGCATGGATGGATGGCGGAGATCGGTTTGCCGCCGGCGCGACCATCTTCGTGAGCGACGGGACCGGGAAACATCCGCTTGTATCTGAATTCGCGGCATCGGCAGATGCCTCGGTTTCTTTCGACGGGCGGCGCGTGTTGTTCTCGGGAAAAAGGAAGCTGGAAGAGCCTTGGCAGATATGGGAAGTCGCACTGACGGGCGGAGTGCCACGGCGTGTTCTATCGATTCCCGACGATTGTGTACGCCCTCTTTATCTGCCGGAAGATCGCATTGTGTACGCCCGCAAGAATGGCGGCCGATTCGTAATTGAAACCGTCGACTTGGCAGGCGGCAAGCCAATCGCACTCACATACGGGCCCGGAAATTTTCTGCCAACCGATGTGCTGCGCGACGGGCGGATCTTGTTCGCGGCAGCGTCTCCGATGGGCAAGTCCAACGTGCCGGAGATCTACACCGTGTATTCCGACGGCAGCGGAGTTGAATCGTATCGCTGTGATCACGGCGAGGCCCGACGACAAGGCCGTGAAATGAGCTCTGGAGACATCGTGTTTGCGGTTCCTGAAGGCTTAGCGCGGTTCACGTCGGCGCGGGCGAAGGAAATTCCAGTTGCGACGCCGGCGGGAGAATACGCGGGCGATGTCGTTGACGCTCCTTCCGGCGATTGGATCGTCTCTTGGAAAGCAGATGCCAAAGCGAAATTCCAGCTGATGGCGTGGGCTCCGGGCAGCAAAGCTCTCCGGCCGCTCGCAGCGGAAGCCGCGGCCGATGTGGTCCAGCCGGTGCTCCTGACAGAGCGTGCAGTACCGAACCGTCATCCCTCCGGATTGCATGATTGGCCGAATGCGAATCTGCTCTGTCTGAACGCGTATACCTCGAAATACAAATTTGCGGCCGGGTCGATTCAAACCGTGCGGGTCTACACGCGAAATGGTGCCGGCGAGATCAAGCTTCTCGGAACAGCCCCAGTGGAACGGGATGGATCATTCTTCGTGCAGGTTCCCACCGAACAACCGTTGCAAATCGAATTACTGGATGCTTCCGGAAAAACCTTGAAGCGGGAATCGGGATATTTCTGGATGCGTCGCGGCGAACAGCGCGGGTGCGTGGGTTGCCACGCCGGCCCCGAAACCGCGCCCGAGAATGCCGTTCCTATGACGCTACTGCGGTCCACGAAACCGGCCGACCTCACCGGTGCGAGCACGCACGATGTTTCAGGAGGGCACTAGCGTGAAGAAGACAATTCTCGGAATGCTGCTTCTGTGCTCTCCCCTATTCTCTTCGGCACAAGCGCCTTTAGCATTCGCGCCAAGCACGATCCGTTTTGAAGACGCTACCGACAAATCGGGCCTCCAGTTCACGCACAGCTTCGGAGCGCAGAAGCTTGGTTCGCTGCTGGAAAGCACGGGCTCGGGCTGTGTCTGGTTTGACTACAACAATGATGGGCTGCCAGATCTATACGTGGCGAGCGGCAAGCCGCTTGAGGAAGGGATGCATCCCTACCCGCTAAAGCAGCCGCCCGCTACAGCGCCCCACAACCATCTGTATCGCAACAATGGCGACGGCACTTTCACGGACATTACCGACCATGCGGGCGTCGCGGCGAATGTTTTTGGAACAGCAGCGATCGCGGCTGACTTCGACAACGACGCATTTGTCGATTTGTTCGTAACTGGATATGGCCGCGCGATCCTCTACCGCAACCGCGGCGATGGCACGTTCGAAGACGTCACCGCGAAAGCGGGAGTCAAAGTGGAAGGCTGGTCCATCAGCTCAGCATGGCTCGACTACGACCGGGACGGATGCGTGGACCTGTTTGTGGGGCGCTATGTGAAGTTCGATCCGAAATACAGGAACTTCTATCCCGCTGACAATTACCCCGGCCCGCTCGATTACGCGGGTGATACCAACCGACTCTTTCACAATAACTGCAATGGGACGTTCACGGACGTCACGGACAAATCCGGGATCGGCGCTTACAAAGGCCGGACGATGGGTGTGACCGCTGCAGACTTTGACGGCGACGGTTATCCCGATATCTACGTCGCCAACGACAAGACCGAAAATTTTCTCTTCCACAACAAACATGACGGCACCTTTGAAGAGGTCGCCGGGGACCTTGGCGTTGCTTACGGCCAAAACGGAGAGAGCACTTCTGCGATGGGACCCGTGTTTGCGGACGTGGATGGCGATGGCCGAACTGATTTGTGGGTGACCGATTCCAAGTACAACCGGTTGATGCGCAATGCTGGGTCAACGGGCTTCGAGGATATTGGCCCAAGTTCCGGCATTTCGCAGGCAAATGCGCAATACACCAGCTGGGGAACGGGCATCTACGACTTCGACAACGACGGCTGGCTCGACATTCTGGTCTTTCATGGCGGCTTGATTCATTTGGTCCCGCAGGAGCAATCGCTGTTTCGCGGTGTGGGAAATGGGAAGTTTGTCGATGTATCGCGCGAAGCCGGGCCGGTGCTCGACGTGAAATCCGTGTCCCGCGGCGCCTGTTTCGCGGATTACGACAATGACGGCAGGGTCGACGCATTCGCCGTGAACCTGGGCGCTCGGGCCACGCTGTTGCACAACGTATCGCAGAACAGCAACCACTGGCTGACGGTGAAGCTGAAAGGAAAGAAGAGTAATCGCGACGGCATCGGAGCCCACCTGGAATTGCTGGCGGCCGGACGAAGACAAATCGCCGAGCGCACGGCCGGGTCCGGCTACCTGTCACAAGACGACGGACGCATTCATTTCGGTTTGGGCAGCGCAAACAGAGTCGACAAGCTCACAATCCGCTGGCCGAGTGGTCAGGAGCAGGTTCTTGAAAATCTTTCCGCCAACCGTGTTCTCACTGTGGAGGAACCGTAGATGCGGGTGGATGCCACATGCCACAGGCAATCACGGCTGTTGACCCGCGTCGCGGTAATTTTCGCTTTGGCTTTTGTCGTAGTCGCGGCTCGACCTGCCACTCCATCTGGAGCTGCAACCAGAGAACGGTATCTGTCGCCGATCGAGATGGTTCTTTCCGCCGATGGGCGCCTCCTCTACGTGGTGTGTCAGGACAGTGACGAAGTGCGGGTGGTCAATACGCAATCCGGCAAGCTCGCAGGCAGCATTCCAGTCGGGCACATGCCGCGCGGGATCGCAACGTCATCGGACGGGCAAAATCTGTTTGTAACGAACGCCTGGTCGGACACCGTGTCTGTAATCGATACCGACTCTTTCAAGGTCGTGCAGACCCTGCCGACAGGGTTCGAGCCGAGTGGCGTTGTGGTCGACGCCCGGGGCGAAACGCTTTACGTGGCCAACCGCCTGAGCGGTGATGTTTCCTTGATCGACCTCAAGACAGGACGGGAGAGCAAACGCCTCCTGGCCGGGCGCGGCGCCAGTTATCTTGCGCTGTCTCCGGATGGAAAGTGGATCTACTGCACACATATTTATCCGAATCGTGGAGCCGTCCGCAGCCAGCCAAATTCGGAAATCACGGTGATTGATACGACCCTGCAGACGGTCGTCGAGCGCAAAGCTCTCCGCAACGTCGCCGGTGTGTTCCACGTGGCGGTGTCGGCGGACGGAAAGCTGGGGGTGGCAGCCCAGCTTCGCCCTAAGAACCTGATTCCGTTGGCACACGTTGAGCACGGCTGGGCATTCGGCGATTCGCTCACCTTGTTCGGTCCGGACATCGAAGGAACGGTTCAGATACCGATTGATGAACTCGACCGCTACTACGCCCTGCCCTGGGGCGTCGCCATCATGCCGGATAAATCGAAGATTTTTCTGACGACAGCCGGATCGGAAAGCGTGACTGTCATCGACGTTCCACGGCTCCTCAGGACGGTCCAAACGCGGCGCGAGCCATTCGTCAATGATCTCTCTGCCTCCGCCGACTATGTCCTAGCGCGGATTCCCGTCGGTCACAATCCACGAGGAGTCTTGCTGTCGAAGGATGGCAAGCGCCTCTTTGTCGCCAACCGCCTGGATGACAACATCACGGTGATTGACACGGCGAATAACAAGCAAGTTTCGACAATTGACCTGGGAGGACCGAAGGACGTTGACGCCCTGCGCCGCGGAGAACGCATTTTCTACACGGCCAAGTTTGCTTTTCAAGGACAGTTCGGCTGCGCCAATTGTCACCTGGACGCGACGATCGATGGCCTGCAGTGGGATCTGGAACCCGACGGGTTCGGCAAAGACATCGTCGATAACCGGTCGCTTGAGAACCTGGCCGGCACCGAACCTTTCAAATGGAACGGCGGCAATCCTGATATGCCGACCGAGTGTGGCCCGCGAACCGAAAAATTCTTCTACCGTTCGCAGAGCTTCACCCAACAGGAACTCACCGATGTCGTGTCCTTTGTTTACGCGCTTCCCTATCGCCCGAACCGGTACCGTTCTGCGAATGGAGAACTAACGCCCGCACAGGAACGTGGCAAGGCGATCTTTGAGAGGACAAAGTACAAGACCGGAAAGCCGATTCCGGAAGCGAACCAGTGCGCGACGTGCCATAGCGGTCCCAAGTACACCAATCAGCGGCAACTGGATGTCGGCACGGGAAAACCCACAGATCGCTCACCTGTCCTTGATGTGCCGCAACTTTCCAATGTGGCGTATTCCGCGCCCTACCTGCACGACGGCTCGGCACGCTCAATGGAAGAGATCTGGACTGTATTCAATCCGAAGGACAGTCACGGTGTAAGCAACGACCTGACCAAAGACGAATTGAATGACCTCATTGAATATCTGAAAACGTTATGAAGCCGAGAAACTTGTTTGCAACGCTGCTGATCATCGCCTCTCTGGCTGCCGCGCAAGACATGCCGCGGTTCCGCTGGGAGAACTTCACCACCGCCAATGGCCTGCCAGACAACCATGTCTTCTGCGTGCTGGCGGACGGAAAGCGCATCTGGGCAGGGACCGAGAATGGATTGGGTCTTTATGAGAACGGCGCGTGGAAAATTTTTCGACCCGCTTCCGGCGCGGAAGATCAGGGTATCGCTCATCAAGCCGTGCTCTCTCTAGCGCTCGATAAGCGCACCGGCGACCTCTGGGCTGGCACGATGGGCGGACTAAGTCGGGTATCCGCCGGTCGCATCGACAATTTCACGCAACTGAACTCCGGCTTGAGCAACGACATCGTCTATGGCGTAGGCGTCAGCGGCGACTTCATTTGGACGGCGACCGCAGCCGGCGCCAGCCGCTTGAATACCCGCACCGGACAATGGTCGCTCTTTAACGAACGCAATACACCAATGTATGAGATCTGGACCTACGCAGTCAGTCCAGGGGATGACAAGGTCTATTACGCGGTTTGGGGAGGCGGAGTCCTCGAATATGACGTCGCGACCGAACGCTGGAAGGACTACAACGATCCCGACGGAGAGACCGAACTGGTTCTGATGAAGGATCAAGGTCTGATCCACGAGATCACGACCTCGGTCAGCTATGTGGACAAGATTCTGTGGGTCGCGACTTATTTCGGCGCGAGCCGTTACGACGGACGCTACTGGCATAACTTCCTGCAAAAAGACAGCGGCCTGCCCAGCAACTTCCTGAGCCAGGTAAAAGCGATCGATGCCGATCGCGCCTGGTTCTCTACCGATAAAGGACTGGCCTACTACGACGGCACTAACTGGGCTGTCTACCGGCCGGCGCTCGACACCCATAAACCGGAAATGCTGGTGCGGGATGCCGCCGGGACGGTGAAACAAATCGCCGTAACCAGCGCGCCAGCGCACAGCTACATTCTCGGCGTCGATTTCCAGGGAGATGACATCTGGGTGGCAACAGCGAAAGGGCTGAGCCATGGCATCCGGGAAGGGTCAGCCGACCCGCAAAAACTTTTGAAGACGAATACAGCACTCAATAAGAAGAAGTAAAACGATCAGGAGCCATTGTATGAATGTTCAAGACTTACTCGCAGAGATCACCGCCGCCCCCGTCACAAAGCGGGCCATCACCAATCACACCGCGTTGAACGAAGCGTACGACTACGGCAGCGCGTTCTCACGGGGCATGCGGATCGACCTGAACGGAGTGGTCATCCTGCTGATCTCAGGCACCGCCAGCATCGATGACGCAGGCCGTACCGTGCACGTCGGCGACTTCCGCGCGCAACTCCAGCGCACGTTCGACAACATCACCAAACTGCTGGCTGCCGAAGGCGCCACCTGGCACGATATTGTCCGGACCACTTGCTACCTGCGCGATATCGAGCGGGACTACCAGGCATTCAACGAGGAGCGCACCCGGTTCTACAAGGAACAGGGTCTTGATCCGCTGCCAGCATCCACCGGCATCGAGGCAATTCTGTGCCGTCCTGATCTCCTGATCGAAATTGAGGCGATCGCAATGTTCCGGCAGAAATCGCATGGTGAGTAGGAGGAGCGCGATGCGCTTCGTGTTTGTCGCTCTTTTGGTTGTAATGCTCGCGGGCTCAACGTGGTCGCAAACGCCTGGCACGTGCTCCTGCGGCCACAATCCGCCCGGCAGGCCTGCAGCCCGTTCTCTTAAGCCCTATGCGGGCGCGCCCGAAGACCTTCGCCCTTTCTCGAAGTTCACTGTGCCTTACTTCGAGTACTACCAGGACCTGGTCGAATACAATGGCGCGGCGCGCGATATCCCGGATCCCGACCTGAAGGACCTCACCGAGATTCGTATCGGCTTTCTTGCGCCGCTCTATGACCATCCCGATACGGTGTTCGGGAATCGCATGCTCAACGGCGCCAACATGGCGATCGATGAGGCTAATGCCGCGGGCGGGTACTGCGGCAAGCCGTTTCACCTCGTAACCCACAATGACTACGACAACTGGCAGATGAGCAAATCGGCCGCTCCCGGACTTCCGAAGGATTCTGCCATCTGGGGCGCCGCGTCGAATGACGCCGTCCGCATGATCTACGACGACAAGGTGTGGGCCATGTTCGGGTCCATCAGTTCGGAGTCCACTCACATTGCGCTTCGTCTGACGTTGAAAGCGGAAACGCCCCTGGTGAACAGCGCTTCGACCGATCCGACAATTCCGGAGACGATCATCCCCTGGTACTTCACCGATCTCCAAGACGATCGCGTGCAGGGGTACACGCTCGCGCGGCACATTTATACCGAACTCGGATTGAAGCGTGTGGCGCTTCTGCGCGTGAATGATCGCTATGGCCGGTTTGGGGTCATCAAATTTCGCGACGCATCCCGGCGACTGGGGCATCCGGTCGTGATTGAGCAGAAATTCATGCGCGGCGACACGGATTTCCGACACCAGCTTCAGGTCATTGAAGACTCCCGCGTGGACGCAATTGTGCTGTGGACCGATGTCGGCCCAGCGGCGCTGATCCTGCAGCAGATCCGTGAGTTGGGCATGAAGCAGCGGGTATTTGGCAGCCATCGAACGATATCCGGCACGGGCAGCGACGAACTCGTCCAACTGGCTGGAGCTGCCGCCGAAGGGTTCGAAGCGGTTTTTCCCTACGATCCAACGCGCACAGATCCGAACTGGCTCGAATTCAACGCACGGTACGAAGCGCGCTTCCATGAAAGGCCGGATCATTTCGCAGCCCTCGCCTATGATCAAATGCGAATCCTGCTCAATGCCATCTGCGCTGCCGGCCTGAATAAAGGCCGCATCCGTGACGCACTCACTGGAACTATCTCGTACCAGGGAGTCACCGGCGACATGGCATTCGATCCGAACAGCAAGAACGTCGCACCGCTGTTCCTGGCGCATGTGCATAACGGAACGATGGAATTCCGGCGCCTCACCATGGACAAGCCATATGCCCGAGTCGGGGAGAACGGCGTTCAGTACAACGGGCCGTCGATCGCCGACGAGAATGCAAGCGATCTCAAAATCGGTGTATTCGGACCGCACGCGGACGAAGTGCTGCGCTCTGCCGAAATCGCGCAACTGCTGCGCAGCCTAGACACGTCAGGATCGCACATTTCTCTTGTCGCGATTCCTTCCGAGTCTTCCTGGGGCAGAGCCTCGGACGATCTCGTGAAAGCGATCTATCAGGAACACGTACTGGCAGTGATAGCGCTCGATCGCCCGACGAGCCATCTTGCCGAACAGGTTGCCGTAAAATCGTTTGTACCCGTCATAGCGATCGCTGCCGACAAGACGCTCACGACGACCAATATTCCGTGGATCTTCCGCTTGCCGGAAGCCACTTCGGTTGCCAACGCGTTGCGCTGTTTATCTGCGGCGATCAGACAGGCAGGAGCGAACCGGGCGCGCATTCGGGATTTTCTAGCATCCGGTGCAACCGCTGCCGGAATCCGCTTCGACTCCACCGGCGAACGAAGCCAAGCGTTGGCGGCTCCACGTACACCCTGAATTTCAGCCGCCGTTTTTGATGTGCTTGGATGATCCGGACTTGTGCACTCCTGGTGTGAGCTTCCGGATCAAGAATTCTTCAAGAAGATTGGCGGCGGCAGTGGCACCAATGCCGAGCATCCCATTTTCCAGCGTCAGTTCCGCCCCCTCTCGATCTTTCGCGGGGTAATAGAGGTTTGAGATGCCGCCCGCAGCAAGATTCCCAACAATATTCGAATAGTTGGCCTGCCAGCGTCCGTTGTCGCCTTTGCAAATTACGGAACTAGCGATCGCATAAAAGAACCGCGATCGCGGGCTACCGGTTCCTTTATAGAAATAACGCGGATCTTGTTTCAGAAGCGACGGCAGAATCGCAGCGCCAATGAAGGTCCCGGAAACAAAATTGGCGTAGGAGGCGCCATAACGTTTTCCATAACCCTCAGCGCCCTGGCCATAGCCACTGAAATCGTTTTGAGCCTGTTGAATCCCGGCGATGGCACCAATTAACACAAAGCTGACTGGATCCACGGAGGTTTTCCACGCCAACTCAAACTTCTGTTTCGACGTCAGCGGAGCCGCATCCGGGACGTAGCTGACATAAAAATTTGGAATCACGCCCAGCACGTGCTGCTTCTCTTCGTCCTTGATCTGCTCCTCGGCAATTTCCACGGTTGAGACCCCCACTTGGACCTCTGTCATGGCAGTTGCAACCGAAAGGGTGATTGGGGGCACGGTAAGAATTTCTCCGGGATGCAGCACTCCCGAGAACATCTGAGCCGCAAAACCCTCAGCCGACGTGATGGCGAGATGGAACGGGCCAGGAGCGGCATTGTCGAAAGAAAATTGTCCATCATTACCCGACACCGCTTCCTGTGCCGGGGACATGTCGTCGCGTGTTAGCTTGACCCGAGCAGCGGCGACGACGGCGCCCGAGCGATCGACGACGGTTCCGCTAATGTTTCCCGGCCGGCGATCGGGCTGATCATCGCCGGTTGCAGGCGCTCCCGCTCGGTCAGGCGTTTGCGATGCTTGAATGGCTTGGGCTGGCTGCATCTGGGCGATCAGGGGACAAGGAAGGAAAATCAGGCTAAGCCAGATCAGGCTCTCCGGGCGAGGAATCAAGCCTCGGGCAGCTCGAGACAGGGACTTCCGCCGTGAGCACGTTTTCAGAGAATTCACAGTAATTCCAATGCTCCGTCGAATCGCCCCGTTCCCGTGAGTAAACAATACTCCCAGAGACTTATGCGATCCAAGATGACGAAAGAAATGCCGGGAGCCGTCTTCGCTTTAGGCGGTTAGATGCGGGTGTAGGGCGAGAGTCGGGGCAGAATTTGAAGTGGCTGACAATCTGGCCATCCATGACGGGTGCAATAAAAGCAGAAATCCGAGACCGGCGACCGCTACTGGTGCCGGAGGAGGGCCGGCCGACTCCCCATCGGCAGCCCTCCCTCTTCCGGTTCTCCACGCTATAACCGCCCTCCGCGATCAACGACTTGCGGATTGCGACCCCCGCGAGGAAATTGCACACTTCGACTGGGTATCCAGCAGCCTGAATGTTGAATTCCCACAGCACAGGTGCTGGATTGCCTCAGTTCCCGTCCTACTTGCTGAAACGCAAAACACGGGGAAACTGGCTCACTTTCAATAATTTTTTCTTCCACCGTGGAGAATTCGGCGTTGCGTCCAAGATTTGCGGGTGGTCCCTGCCGTTGACTTTCCCGCAGAACCGGGATACTTTCGACCGCACGCTGGCTGCTTGGGGGAAGCATGTCACCGCCTTCATATCCTGTTACGGAGCTCCTTGCACGCTGGAGTGAAGGGGATCTTTCCGCCCGCGACGCCCTCGTTCCCCTTGTTTATGATGAGCTTCGCCGCATTGCCCGCCGTTGCCTTGTGAGCCAGGGTAGTGGGCACACCCTGCAGCCCACCGCTCTTGTGCACGAGGCATATCTCCGTCTGGTCCGGCGCGATTCCGTAAATTGGCGGGATCGCGTCCACTTCTTTGCGATGTCGGCGCAGATGATGAGACAGATCCTGATTGACTACGCCCGGAAGGCGGCGGCCGCCAAGCGGGGCGGCACCGCCGTGACCCTGGTTCTGGAGGACGCACCTGATCCCGCCCAGAAAACAAACCTTGATCTGATTGCGCTCGACGATGCGATGAAACAGCTCGCTTCGTTTGATCCCCGCCAATGCAAGATTGTCGAGCTTCGTTTCTTCGGCGGGCTTTCCATCGAAGAGACCGCGGAAATGGTGGACATTTCTCCCGCCACCGCGAAGCGCGAGTGGGCTACGGCGCGCTTGTGGCTGCATCGCACGATCAATAGTGGCGCCGAGCTATGACTCCTGAGCGCTGGCAGAAAATCAAAGAGGTATTGGCCGGAGCTTGGGACACCGCTCCCGAAAATCGGGCGGCCTACCTGGCGAGCAGCTGCGTGGGCGACGACTCCATTCGCCGTGAAGTCGAACTCTTGCTCGAGCACGAGCGTGAGCTGAGTTCCCAATTCCTGAATGAGACCGCTCTCGCCGAGGCGACAGCAAGAGTCTTGCCCGCTCGAGGAGACCTATGGATCGGGCGCCGGTTCGGCTCGTACAAGACAATCCAGCAGATCGGAGCCGGGGGAATGGGCGAAGTCTATCGCGCCTTCCGCGCGGACGATCAATATCGCAAGGAAGTGGCCCTGAAAGTTGTACGCGCCGGGCAGGACTCCGACTTCATCATCAGCCGTTTCAAGAACGAGCGCCAGATTCTTGCCAGCCTCGACCATCCCAACATCGCCCGCCTGCTCGACGGCGGAACAACCGAAGAGGGTACGCCTTACCTCGTCATGGAGCTAATTGCAGGCCAACCGATCGGAGAATACTGCGACGCTCGCAAGCTTTCGATTCCGGAACGCCTGGCATTGTTCATGCAGGTGTGCGCAGCCGTCCAATACGCCCACCAGCGGCTCATCATTCACCGCGATATCAAACCGGGCAACATCCTGGTAACCGGGGAGGGAGTTCCCAAGCTGCTTGATTTTGGCATCGCTAAGATTCTGGACGTGGAGGATCAACCCGGCCACTCCGAATCCACACTCACCATGTTTCGGCTGCTGACACCGCACTATGCCAGTCCGGAGCAGGTGCGAGGTGAACCCATCACCACCGCCAGCGACGTTTATTCCCTGGGCGTCGTTCTATACGAATTACTGACGGCGCAAAGTCCCTACCCGAAGAGCACGCGAGGCCCACAGGAAACGGCCCGCGCAGTGTGTGAATACGAGCCATTGAAGCCAAGCGTGGTTGTACGACCGGACAAGAGCCAACCCGTCAATCCCGCCAAGGGCCGGCCTTCTGACAACAGAATGTCCATGGGCGCTCCCGAAAAAGTCGCACGGCAGTTGCGGGGTGATCTGGATAACATCGTTCTCATGGCGCTGCGCAAGGAACCACAGCGCCGCTATGCGTCGGTTGAGCAATTTGCGGAAGATATCCGGCGGCATCTCGCATCGATGCCGGTGCGGGCGCGCAAAGACACTTCGAGATATCGAGCTTCAAAGTTCATTACACGTCACAAAGGGGGAGTGGCCGCGTCCGCCGCAATCGTCGTAATTCTGATCGCCGGCCTCGTCATCACAATGCAGGAGGCGCGGATTGCCAAGCGACGTTTCAACGACGTGCGAAGTCTGGCCAATTCGCTCATCTTCGATGTGCACGATTCCATCAGGGACCTCCCCGGTTCCACTCCTGCGCGAAAAATCATTGTCGACCGTGCGCTGCAGTACCTGAACGTGCTTGCCCAGGAGTCTGCCGGTGACGTTGGGTTGCAGCGCGAACTGGCCACCGCCTACGAAAGAGTCGGGTCCGTACAGGGCGACTATCTGCAGGACAATCTTGGGGATTCGCAGGCGACTCTCGCCAGTTACAAGAAGGCGTTGGAAATTCGAAAACAGATCCGCGCGGAGTCTCGTGACTGGAACGATCAACTGTCCTTGGCGCAGGGGTATCGGCTTGTGGCACACCAGGAGTGGGCCACTGGAAACCGACACGCAGCACGTAGCGACATCGATGAGTCCATCGCCATCTCAGACGCGCTGAGGAAAGCCCAACCGAACCACCCCACCATCCTTTATGAGGTAAGTTTTGCTCGCGGCGTTTCCGCAGCGATTGGCTATCCTGACGATCCGCTGGCGACTCAAAAGATCATTGAGGACTACCGCCGCGCTTTGGATGGAGATGAAGCCCTTCTCAAGATCCAACCAAACGACAGCCACACGCTCCACGGGTATGCCGTAGATTTAAGCAACTTGGGGAGCATGCTGGAGGCATCCGATCCGCAGGCGGCGCTCACCAACTATCTCAAAGTGTTGGAGATCGACCTCAAACTTACTCAGATCTCGCCGGAAATCCGCTACCGGCGGGGCGTTGCGATGGCATACGGCTCAATCGCGAGTGTGTATGACGACATCGGCGACTACGCGCACGCCGTTGAAAACGACTCGAAGGGCGTGGCAATTTACCAGGAACTGAATCGGGCAGATCCGAAAAATGCTTTACTTCGTCAGGGACTCGCCATCGCTTATACCAACACGGCCACAGCGGCGGCCCGGGTGGAGAAGTTTGACATGGCGCTCGACTATTCGAGCAAGGGACTGGAAATCATGCGGGGCCTCGTTTCATCCGCAGCGGCGAATGCATATCCGAAACATATTTTTGCGGCGATGCTTGCAGCCCGAGGCACAATCCTCCTCGAAGCCAGGAAACCAGAGGCGGCAATCACGGAATTTGAGAATGCCAGATCACTCTATGAATCTCAGGTGAACGCTGGAGCCTCGGACAAGAAATCGACATTGGCTGCCTGCGATGTAAAGTTGGGCGAGGCATCGGCGGGCGCCGGGCACGAACAGTCCGCCAGGGTGTATTTTCACCGGGCCCTGAGCATCACTGCGCCTTTGATCTCAGGAGAAAACGCTGATCTTGATGCCGTGTACGTAACCGCGGACGCATACTCTGGACTGGGCGATCTAAGCGTAAAGAGTGCGCGCAAGCCCGCTCAAACCATGCCGCAACGCAGATCTGCATGGACGGAGGCGCGATCGTGGTACCAACAGAGTCAGAACACATGGCGCCGCATCGAGCATCCCAACCACACGGCGCCCAATAGCTTTCAAGTCGGCGACCCGACGATCGTAGCTAAGCAACTCAAACTGACGGAAGCCGCCCTGGCGTCCTCAAAGTAAACGCAAGAGCCATGTGAGAAAACTGCCGGCACGTGAAGCCCTTCGGCAAACGTACCGGCCGCGTTGAAATCATGCTGCTTTTTCTTTGGAGTTCTGCCTGACGAACGCGAGCAGATCGGCGTTGATCTCGTCGGCGTTCGTGGTGGGCATACCATGCGGAAAACCCGGGTACACTTTCAGCGTGGCGCCTTTCACGAGTTTCGAGGACTGTAGAGCCGCCGCGGCAATGGGCACGATCTGGTCATCCTCGCCATGAAGAATAAGAGTCGGCACGTCGAACTTCTTGAGATCCTCCGTGAAGTCCGTCTCTGAGAAGGCCTTGATACAGTCGTAACCCGCCTTCATCCCGCCCATCATTCCCTGGAGCCACCACTTTTCCCGGATGCCTTCCGATATCTTGGCGCCAGGCCGGTTGTAGCCGTAGAACGGAAGAGTGATGTCCTTGTAAAACTGTGGCCGGTTCTTCATGTATTGGGCTCGCAGGTCATCGAATACCTCAATCGGCGAACCGGCTGGATTCTTGTCCGTCTTCACCATGAGCGGTGGAACAGAGCTGATGAGCACCGCCATGGCAACCCGCTTCGTGCCGTGCCGTCCGATGTACCGAGCCACCTCCCCGCCCCCGGTGGAGTGTCCGATGTGAATCGCGTCCCGAAGGTCGAGCTTTTCCGTGAGGGCAGCCAGATCGTCAGCATACGTGTCCATATCGTTGCCGTCCCAGGTCTGCGTGGAGCGTCCGTGTCCGCGCCGATCAGCCGCGATGACTCGATAACCTCGTTCGCCGAAGTACATCATCTGTCCATCCCAGTCGTCGGCCGTCAGCGGCCATCCATGACTGAACACAATGGGCTGGCCTTTTCCCCAGTCCTTGTAATAGATATGCGTTCCATCTTTCGTGGTGATTGTAGGCATGACATCTTCTCCTTACGGTGTGATTTGACTTAGTGGTTTCCGTTTTTCTGGCGAAGTCGCGAGAGTTCCTGCCGAAGCTTCTCGTTCTCTTGTTCTAATTCGTGCATTCTGTTTTCCGCGGGAGCGACTGCCTCTCGAATTTCGTCTTCTGTATAGCGGGGGACAATGTGCTGTTGGCAATTCCAATCGAAGGCTTCAACCCGGATGACGTAGACTCTCTCCGTGAACGCTTTGTATTCCGGATCGTGGACTTTATCGATCCACTCTCGTGCCCGTTCGCCTTCGAAGATCTCAGCTTGACCTAGGATCTTGAGCCGCAACTGTCTCGGGTAGTCGACCAGGATGAGCGCGACCCGGTTGTCGGTCATCAGGTTGCCGGTACTGATGTATTGCCTATTTCCGCGAAAGTCGGCAAAAGCTACGGTTTTTTCGTCGATCACCTTCAAAAACCCCTTCGGGCCTCCCCGGTGCTGAACATAAGGCCAACCGGTCGAACCCAAGGTCGCCATATAGAAGGTGTCGCGTTCGCCGATAAACTCGGATTCTTGTGGACCAAGCCGAGTAGGCGCTTCCCCGGTTCCCTCGAACCTCGCACACTGCCGGCGGCTGCCGTACCGTTCCTGCAACGCTTTGACGGCCGGAGTGAACACTAACGATCCAAAATTGTGAGGCATTGTTTTTCCAGGGACCCGGGGACCGACTCAGGTACACATCCGCGACTTCGTGAGCTTACGCCGGTTGCATTACTGCTTTGTAAAAATCAATCTAACAACTATCTTGCGATGCTCATCTCGGGAGCCAGACTATCCGTATGCAGTAGATGCGCGAAAATGTTCCAAGGATCCCGATAAAATGGGGCTTTCTTACCCGAAGCATATCGCTCTCAATCACTTTGGAAGATGGCGGCCGAAATCCGGAGAGGTCAACTCTCCCGAAAAGAATGGAATACGTTCGGATGAACGTACCGCCGAGTTCAAAAAAATATACACCCGCAAAACCAGAAGAACGGTCAAAATAGTCGCACGATTTATGTAGGCGACTCAATCGCGCCATCCGATCTTCAACCGGGGTAGATTCATGAAGAAAAGCGTGCGTGGGCTTACTCTCCTTGTAATGCTGACCTCTGCGCTCCCGATGCCAGCTCGGCAAGGTCTTGCTCAGGCCCAGGGAAAGCAGAATTCCGGAACAGCGTGGTCTGAACTGGAGCACGCGATGGGAAGGATGCATACCGGCATGCGATCGGTTGAGCCCTCGGGTAACGACGACGCGGATTTCGTCAGGTTGATGCTTCCGCATCATCAGGCGGCCCTCGATATGGCGAAAACGGAACTGGTGCATGGCAGAGATCCGCAAATGCGCCGGCTCGCCCAGGAAATCGTTGCTGACCAGCAATCGGAGATGGAACTCATGCAGCTTTGGCTAAAGCAGCATGAACTCAACACGCAGAAGTAAAGGAGGTACGCATGAGCGACCTCGGAGAAGTGTCATGAGAATCCCTCGTTGGTTGCCGATCGTTTGTTTCGCGTCGTGGGCGTTTGCCCAGCAAGCACCGTGGGGACGAGCGAACATACCGGTGTCCGCGCGTGACCGAGTTTACGCGGCCGACCAGACCTCAAACACAGTTTCTGTCATCGATCCGTCAAGCAACAAGCTCCTGGGTGTGATCAAACTGGGCGATCCAGTGCCCGGAGCTCTTAGTCCTCTTTACAGAGGCGAATTGCTGGTGCATGGACTGGGATATTCTCCTGATTCGAAAACGCTCGCCGTCGTCTCGGTCGGCTCCAATTCGGTCACGCTGATTGACACGGCAACCAACGCGATAAAAGGTAAGGTCTATGTGGGCCGATCGCCTCACGAGGCGTTTTTCACGCCCGACGGACGCGAGTTGTGGGTGACAGTGCGAGGCGAGAACTACATCTCGGTGCTCGACCCCGCGGAGATGAAAGAAATTCGCCATATCGAGTTGGCAAATGGGCCAGGCATGACCATGTTCGGACCGGACGGCAAGCACGCTTTTGTTTGTTCGAGCTTTGTCCCGGAACTCGCTGTCATTGACGTGAGCTCTCATCAGGTGATCAAGCGTTTACCGCAGGTGAGTTCTTTCTGCCCCAATATCGCCGTCACTCCCGAGAACGACGAGGTGTGGATCACTCTCAAAGACGTTGGGAAGGTGCAGGTATTCAATGCCCAGCCGCCTTTTGAGCAAAAAGCTGTGTTGGACACAGGACCGATTACCAACCATTTGAATTTTGTGAACAACGAGAATGGAAAGTTTGCCTATGTGACGATCGGCGGGACAAACGAAGTCAAGGTGTTCCGTAGAGGCGCGGCTCCGGAACTGATCGCCAATATTCCGGTGGGCAGTCTACCTCACGGCATCTGGCAGTCGGGCGATGGTTCCAGAGTCTATGTGGCGTTGGAAAACGGCGAGCAGGCCGTTGCGATCGACACCTTGATGAACAAGGTGATTGCCAATATCCCAATCGGCCAAACGACACAGGCGTTGGTGTATGTGCCGGGCGCTGTCCCAACCGGAACTGGTACCGCCAACCTCGCACCCCTGGGAGAAGCCGGCAATACTGCACGCCTGCACCTTGAGGCAGGGGGAACGGTCCTACCGCATGCGCAGGCATCGGTGGCTGTAAACTCACTCGGCCTTTTGGATCTGGTTCAAATTGCGGCCGAAGGGCTCACTCCCAAATCGCAATATCAGGTGTATTTAGCGGAGTCCAATCATGCGCCGCTGGGAAAGCTCGAGTCACTGGCAGTCCTGAAGACCAACCCCGATGGTGCGGGGATCGTTCAGGCGATCGGCCCTTTCAAGACTTTGACGCGCGGAGACTCTCCGCCATCGCCGACGCCATCTGCGAGATTTCTCATCATCACCGAAATGAGCGACCCATCCCAGATTGTGCTGCGGCAGAGTAACGCTGCAGCCATTCATTAGCACTGTTTGTTGGAAAGGAGACATTATGACGACTCGACCTCCGCTGCCGCCATTTACCCGCGAGTCTGCAATCCAAAAGGTGCGCCTGGCCGAGGATGCCTGGAATACGCGCGACCCCGAAAAAGTTGCTCTCGCGTATTCCCTCGATTCGCGATGGAGAAACCGCTCGGAATTCGTGAACGGCCGGCCAGAGATCATTGCCTTTCTCGGGCGGAAATGGGCGAAAGAGCTTGACTACCGGTTGATCAAGGAGCTTTGGGCATTCACAGAAAATCGCATCGCTGTTCGTTTCGCGTACGAATGGCATGACGACTCGGGAAATTGGTATCGCTCGTATGGAAACGAAAATTGGGAATTCGACGAGGATGGTCTGATGCGAATAAGGTTCGCATGCATCAATGATCTTCCTATTAAGGAAACGGACCGCAAGTACCATTGGCCGCTGGGCCGCCGTCCTGATGATCACCCGAGCCTGAGTGATTTGGGCTTTTAGCCTGCTGCGCCCGGTGCGTCCCGGAAGACGCTGGAAAGCACAGGTGGGAAAAACCTCTCGCGGTTTCCTTGAAACGGAAAAAACGTGCATTAACCAATGACGCGACGTCTTGACAAAATCTCACATTAGACATAGTCTAAGCCGTTGATGGATGCCGAAGCGATTAAACGTTCTTTCGAGGGAAGCGGATTGCGGTGTACGCCGCAGCGCTATGCCGTGATGGCGTTCCTGATGGAACAAAATCGGCACCCCACAGCTGCGGAAATCCTCGAAGCTGTCAATCGCGCGGATCCGCGCTCTTCCCGGGCCACGACTTATAACAATCTGCGCGACCTCGTAAAGGCGGGTTTGGTACGCGAGGTGGCCGTCGAGGGCCGCGCCGCACGCTTTGATGCAAAAGGTATGCAGCATCATCATTTCATCTGTGACCGCTGCGGCAATGTGGAGGACATCAAGTGGTACGACGTACCCCGGCCGGGCTCGAGTTCCCTCGGGAGGCGGGTGCTTCGCGAATGCGAACTGATTTTTCGTGGCCTATGCGCGAAGTGCGCTCCACGTGCTTCCCGTTAAGGTCTGGAGATGTGTAAATACTTTTGGAACAACCGATCAATAAAGTGCATGAACACCTTTATTGTACGAACCGCAGTCTGATGGGTTCGTGGATCATCAGAGTTTTGAACTCATTCAAAGGAAAAGCATATGGAAAATCCCAAGCATATGGAAAACACACTCGCCTCTTCATCGGGAACTGTTTCGCCTGAAGATCAGAGCAAAGACAAGTCCACCGAAACTAAGTGCCCGTTCAACCACGGGGCCGCCGCTCCCACGAACCGCGACTGGTGGCCAAATCAGGTAAACCTGAACGTCCTGCATCAGCACTCCGACCTGTCCGACCCGATGGGGAAGGAGTTCGACTATGCCAAGGAATTCAAGAGTCTTGACCTGAATGCTGTAATCAAAGACCTCCATGCACTCATGACTGACTCGCAGGATTGGTGGCCGGCCGACTTCGGTCACTACGGAGGTCTGTTTATCCGCATGGCGTGGCACAGTGCGGGCACGTATCGCATTGGAGATGGCCGCGGAGGCGCCGGAGCCGGGCAGCAGCGCTTCGCCCCGCTCAACAGTTGGCCCGACAACGTGAACCTCGACAAAGCACGCCGTCTGCTCTGGCCGATCAAACAAAAATACGGCCGCAAAATCTCGTGGGCCGACCTGATGATCCTCGCCGGCAACGTCGCTCTCGAAGATATGGGATTCAAGACCTTCGGCTTCGGCGGCGGCCGCGCGGATGTGTGGGAACCGGAAGAGGACGTCTTCTGGGGACCCGAAGGAAAGTGGCTGGCGGACGAGCGCTACAGCGGCGACCGTGATCTTTCGAATCCGCTTGCCGCAGTGCAGATGGGTCTGATTTACGTAAACCCGGAAGGTCCAAATGGAAAGCCTGACCCACTTGCGGCGGCCAAGGACATTCGCGAAACGTTCAAGCGCATGGCCATGGACGACGAAGAAACCGTCGCATTGATTGCGGGTGGGCATACATTTGGAAAGACCCACGGTGCTGCCATTCCGGCTGACTACGTCGGCCCGGAACCAGAAGCTGCCGAAATCCAGGACCAAGGCTTCGGGTGGAAAAATAAGTTTGGTAAGGGTTGTGGTGCTGACACCATCGGCAGCGGCCTGGAAGTCACCTGGACCACCACCCCGACAAAGTGGAGCAACAACTTTTTCGAGAACCTCTTCAAGTACGACTGGGAGCTGACCAAGAGCCCGGCCGGCGCGCAACAGTGGAGGCCGAAAAATGGCGCAGGCAACGGTACGGTGCCTGATGCGCACGATTCGTCAAAGCGTCACGCGCCATCGATGCTGACCACGGATCTCTCGCTGCGCTTCGACCCTGCGTACGAAAAAATTTCACGGCGCTTCTACGAGCATCCGGACCAGTTCGCCGACGCGTTTGCCCGGGCATGGTTCAAGTTGACGCACCGTGACATGGGCCCGATTGTGCGTTATCTCGGCCCGCTCGTTCCGAAGGAGCAGTTGCCGTGGCAGGACCCGATCCCCGCCGTGAACCACCCGCTGATTAGTGAGCAGGACGCGGCGGCGCTCAAGGCAAAGATTCTCGCGTCTGGCCTTTCTGTTTCACAGCTGGTCTCGACGGCGTGGGCATCAGCCTCTACGTTCCGCGGCTCTGACAAACGTGGTGGAGCGAACGGCGCGCGCGTTCGCCTCGAGCCGCAAAGGAACTGGGAAGTCAACCAGCCAGCGGAACTTGCAAAGGTGCTGCAAAAGCTCGAAACGATCCAGAAAGAGTTCAACGGTTCGCAATCGGGCGGCAAGAAGGTCTCGATCGCAGATCTGATTGTCCTCGGCGGCGATGCAGCAATCGAAAAAGCCGCGAAGAACGCAGGGTATGACGTGAAAGTTCCCTTCACGCCGGGTCGTATGGACGCATCGCAGGAGCAAACCGATGTTGAATCCTTCGAGCCGCTCGAACCGAGAGCAGATGGATTCCGCAACTATCTGCGCGGCAAGCAGCGCCTGTCGACCGAGGAGATGTTGGTCGACAAAGCACAATTGCTGCGGCTGACGGCACCGGAGATGACGGTTCTCGTTGGCGGCCTGCGCGTCCTGGGCGCAAATGCCGGGAAGTCGACTCACGGCGTCTTCACCAAGCGGCCAGAAACGCTGACCAACGACTTCTTCGTCAACCTGCTCGACATGAGCACGCAATGGCAGCCGTCCACGAAGTCCAACGGTTCTGGAGACGTGTACGAGGGGCGCGACCGAAAAACGAACGAGGTCAAGTGGACCGGTACCCGTGTCGACCTGATCTTCGGCTCGCACTCGCAACTGCGAGCGCTCGCGGAAGTCTATGCGTCTGGCGACTCTAAGGAGAAATTTGTGAAAGATTTCGTAGCAGCGTGGACGAAGGTGATGAATCACGATCGCTACGACCTCCGCTGAGGCGGCGGAACATCGAGCCTTAGAAATTGTTCAAGCCGCGGTCGTGGGACTTCCGAGGGTTCTCACGATCGCGGCGCGTTTTTGCTCGCCGCTCTCATCCTTGAAGGAATTGAAGTCCCAGATTAAGTTCCGCGCGATAAGTGTGTTCTCCGGAGTGCCCACAATCTTCCCAGAATTCTCGTCCGTCAGCTCTAATTCCTCTCCCTGCCGAGGTTTGATTTACGGAAGCATTAACAAGGGATTGGGAACGTCGAAACCCAGCTTTCCAACACCTCGCCGACAGCTATCTTAAAGAACGATAAGAATTTCTCTAAGCCTCTCGCCTTTCTTTGAGCCAATTTCGCCCCATTTCTCACATGTGCTAGTAGGCAAGCAAGCTTGAAAGCTCACCCTCCCAGGAGGATCCGGCACGAGAAAAAACGGAACACTGGGGGTTTTTTGGGCTTTGCATTTCAGCAACCGACTGGACATGGGTGGTGCTGGGGAGAAGCCATCCGCCGATCGTCTGTTGCTGTGTCTGTTCGTAGATCGACCCAGCTCACTCTGGAAATCTGGAAGAGGAAAAATTATGAAAAAAGCGCTTATCACAATTTCTTGTTTAACGAGAATGGCCCTCATTGCACTGATGTTCCTGGTCGTGACGGCGATGATTTCGCCTGCGCAAACCTTGACTACGCTGGTCAGTTTCGACAAGACCAACGGCGCGAATCCAGTTACGTCTCTCGTCCTGGGCGCCGACGGGAACTTCTACGGGACAACATACGGCGGCGGGACAAACGGCAATGGCACGGTGTTTCAAGTCACCCCGGCGGGTACGCTGACCCCGCTGCACAGCTTCGACCTTACTGACGGGGCATTCCCAACCGGCGCGCTGGTGCAAGGCGCAGACGGGAACTTCTACGGGACGACCGGCACGGGCGGAGTGAGCTTCTCAGGCACGGTTTTCAAGATTACCCCGGGCGGTGCGCTGATGACGCTGTACAGTTTTTGCCCCCAAAGCGGTTGCCTGGACGGCGAAAGTCCTTACGCGGGGCTCGCGCAAGGCAGCGACGGAAACTTCTACGGGACGGCAACTGGTGGTGGGGCCAACAAATGGGGCACGGTTTTCCAGATTACGCCGGGCGGTACGCTGACAACGCTGTACACCTTCTGTTCCCAGGGAGGTTGCACGGACGGCGCTGCCCCTTACGGGGGACTGGTGCAAGGCGCCGACGGGAACTTCTACGGGACGACGAGCCGCGGCAGCGGAACGAACCTCACGGGCACGGTCTTCAAAATTACGACGGGCGGCACGTTGACGACGTTGTACAGCTTCTGCTCTCAAAGCGGCTGCCCGGACGGCTCCTTGCCAACTGCCACGTTGGTGCTCGGCACGGACGGGAACTTCTACGGGACGACCAGCCGCGGCGGGACAAGCAACTCGGGCACAGTTTTCAAAATCACCAGCGGGGGAGCGTTGACGACGCTGTATAGCTTCTGCTCCCAAAGTGGCTGCGCGGACGGCGCTGGTCCCAATGGGGGGTTGATGCAAGGGACCGACGGGAACCTCTACGGCATGACCAGCAGCGGCGGGACCAGCGGTTTGGGCACGGCGTTCGAAATCACTCTGGCGGGCAGCCTTACCACGTTACACAGCTTCGGAGGCACTGACGGCTCTGGGCCCAACGCCGGGTTGGTGCAAGCCCCGAGCGGGAAATTCTACGGGACGACCCAACAGGGAGGCTCCAGCAGCAATTGCAGCAGCGGGTGCGGGACGGTCTTCAGTCTCGACTTGGGGCAGGGCGGCGGCGGCGCGGTCACACTGTCGCACACTGCGCTGGTTTTCGCCAAGCAGGTGATCAACACGACCAGCGCGGCCAAGAAGATCACGGTGACCAACTCCGGCAATGTGCCGGTCGTGTTCAACAATGTCGCAGTCAGCGGGGACTTTGCGGTGTCGGCGAATACCTGCATCGGCACGCTCGCGGTGGGCAAGAAGTGCAAGATCAGCGTCACCTTCACGCCCACGCAACTGGGCCCCTTCACGGGAACGCTGACGATCACCGACGACGCTGCCAACAGTCCGCAGACCGTAGCGCTGTCGGGCAGTGGCGTACTACCTGTCACGCTGAGTCCCACCAGCGCTACGTACTCAAAGCGGACGGTGGGCACGACGAGTCCAGCAAAAACGTTCACCTTGACCAATTACCAGACCGTAAGCCTGGATAACATCGCGATCGGGACGACCGGAGACTTCGCAGTGTCGACCACGACCTGTGCGACGAGCCTGGCCGCCAAGAGCAAGTGCACGATCAGCGTGACGTTCACGCCGCAAGCGACAGGCACGAGGACGGGGCAATTGAGCGTGAGCGATAGCGCCAGCAACAGCCCACAGACGTCAAGTCTGACCGGTACCGGAAAGTAAAGTAAATCGATCAACTGGTATCCACAAGCCCCGCAGAGATGCGGGGCTTTCCGTCACACGTCAGATTTGTCGGTCGAGCCCACTCCAGCGGCACGCACCCGAACGCGCAGTTGCTCTGGGCCGGGGACTCCAACAGGCAATTCAACGACTTGGAGAGCTTCAGGTCCGCCCCTCCGGGTCAACATCACTGCTCGATATGTCGCTGCCACGTATGCTCACCAACCTTATTCAATGGCCGCG
>Ga0265338_10002635_pt1 | contig 26453 bp, 20 predicted proteins | sample 42126metaG_FD_193579 | JGI IMG/M metagenome (GOLD analysis project Ga0265338, IMG submission 193579) | Rhizosphere microbial communities from Carex aquatilis grown in University of Washington, Seatle, WA, United States - 4-21-26 metaG | ecosystem: Host-associated > Plants > Roots > Rhizosphere...
AGTAACGTATGCAAACGCAGGTGAAATGTTGAGAAAAAAATATCCTGCATTTGATTTGACCTTTGTCGGGGATGGAAATGATCGGAAGAAAATAGAAAAAAAATTTAACGTTCTTGGTTTCCAAAAAGACCCGGAGCGATATCTGCCACAATACCACTTTGCTTTTGTCTCACGCTATCTCTCAATCCTTGAAGCCTTCGTTGCAAAACGCCTCGTTTTTGCTCTTTATGATAATCCGATAAAAGAAGATTATCTTAAGATGGCACCTTATGCGAAATGGATTGTGATTGAAAAAGATCCGGAAAAATTGACAGAGAGAGTCTCATACTACTTAACACATCCGGAAGAGGAGAAAAAATTAGTGGAACAAGCGTATCAGTGGGTAAAAAATCAGAGTTGGGAGCAAATGGTAAACGTATATCTCGGATTGTGGGAAAAATAGTTTATGTCTTTTTAGGCTTTTTGTAAGGGAGATTCTTCTTTTTTTGGAATGCTTTAATAAAAGAGAAACATAAAAGTAACATTGTGAATATTGCAGTCGCAATACTTACAATCATTGAATATTTTCTATCCGGTGTGTCTTGATATTTGAGTTCTACTTCATATAATCCCTTGCTGAGTGAGAAAGTAATAACACCGGGAGCTTTTGGATTTGTGTAAAAAATTGCGTGCGGCTGCTTATTGACCAATAGCGTCCATCCAAGGAAATAAAGAGTATTTTCTTTAATTTCCACGTTCGATTTTGCATTAATGATATAGGTATGATCTATAGATGTGCGCGAGAGTTCTTTTATTTCAGCACTGCCTGATAGTATTTGGATATGACTTTTGGGGTAGGTCCGAAGATGTGATTTTTGTAAATTTGCCCATATCGGCGAGCTTGGTTCCATGTATGTCATAGCAGATTCAGGTCTGGTATGCAGTTGGTTTATGAGATACGCGTCGTTAATTTCCGGAATATTGCGCCTGTTGCCCCAATTGAGAATAGTATAAAAAATTGTTAAAAAACAGAGAATAATAATAAATACTTTATTGTTCCATTTTGTCACCACTATGCCGGCAAGCGTAGCAGTACATAACGCAACCAGTTCCAAAAGCCGGTAAGAGAATTGAAAATAATTCAGAAGCGGTACGATACGCCATAGTGGTTGTGCAATGGGAAGCATCAGAAAGAAAAGAATAAAAAAGAAGAGAAGGGTAAATAAAAGTAACAACCTCAATTTTTTAGGCAGTTCTCCTTTGAATAACAAATATATTGCCATGATAACCACTGCAAGTTGCGTATAACCGATAATATATGATAATTCGCCGTGATGCCCTTGAAAAAGAAATCCAAACCTCCAGGGAGAATAAAGAAGTTGCGGCAGTGGAGTAAAGATCGAAAGATTTTTTGAAAGACTTGCTTGTGTATATTTGGCTTCCGTCAATATTGGAAACCAATAGAATAATGTCAGTAGCAATCCTAAACAAAGTGTCACAAAAAATTTGAATAATTCTTTGTATCCTTTTTGTTTTTTCATCATCCATACGAAAAGTCCGTAGAGGATAGCGATAGGGAAAAAAGAAAGTGCGATAATTTGATGGGAAAGAATAAGTAGCCCGTAACTCACAGCACCAGCAATAATATAGTAAATTTTGGGCGTCGTAATAACTTTTTTAACAAGAAAAAGGATTAGCGGAATAAAAGCAAAAGAAAGTGTTTCAGCAATAGTTACGCGGAAATGAAGATCAACAAGATGATACGGCGCGAAAAGATAAAAAATGGCGCTGACAAACCCTGCTTTTTCTCCAAGCTCATCCTTTGCCCAAAGATACATGGTAAGTCCTGAAAGAATAAAGGAGAGTGCGAGGAGAAGTTTGATACTGAGCAAATAGCCAAACCCGATAAAATGGAAGACAGAACCGATAAAATAAGGGAATAAATAAGAAAACAAAAAAAACGGATCACCATAGCCGACATTGAACTCTGGAGTCCATCTTGGCAGAATATTCTCACCAAATAACATATGGTAATACGATATGGTGTTCATCGTATGAAAGGACAAATCACCGCTTTCATAACTTCCAGGACGAAAGATACTGATTACCGGCAAAAGAGAAATCAGAAAAACAAGGATAACTGGATGAATTGTCTTTTTTGGGTATACGTAACGATAGATAAGTAAGCAGCTTATGAGAATAATTGAAGCAATGCCGCTCATGAGAACAAGGGAATGGCTTGATTTGGCTAGGTCCAGATGCATAATTATGATCGACTTTTTACCGTTTTACTTTTTGGTTCGTGCTGCTTCAAGAGATAAAAACAAAGTATTGCGATTGGTATATAAAACAAGACAAGTTTGGGATAGTAACTCATGGTGAGCGCCGGGAACATATTTGCGATAGCAAAAAATCCCAACCATGCCTCTTTTTTATAATATGATGCCAGCATAAAAATGCTGAGAATAAGCGGTATAAACATTGGATAAGAATATCTAAATGATGAAACCATAATCCAGGAATAACGATCGGTTGGAGCGACAGCCAAAAAGAGGAAATTGACAATGCCGATAAAACAAAGGAGTAACACGTCATGAGGGAGTTTATCTTTTCTTTTCAGTTTGGCATAGAGAATAATAATTGGCAGAATAAGACTTAAGCTCCACAATTTATATTCACCAAAAAAAGCGTTTACCATTATTGAAGGATATTGTAATGTCATATGCCACATTTGATAATAGGCTGTAGTGTAATAGAGCTTGTTACACGGCAAAGAAAGTGTACAGATAGGCCATACAGGATTTCCTACTGCCAAATAGTTTCTTATATACCAAAATAATCCGAAAACTGAAAACGGTAGAAAAAATACTAAGAATCGTTTAAGGCTAAGTGATTTAATAAGAGATTTTCCATAAACAATTAAGAGAACAATTAAGAACGGCCAAGCCGAATATTTCGATCCAACAAGCATCCCAAGAATGAACCCAAGTAAAAAAAAGTAACGATAGCTTTTTTTGGGTTCCTTAAGAAGAGTTAGCGCCAGAGTAAAAAAGACGGCAAGCCAAATATCAATATTTACAAAATTAATCCACCTGTCAATGACGGTAAGTGTGCTAATGCTTACTGCAAAAAGTAATGCATAATAATATGCAAGTTTAAATCTCAAACCAAGAAAAAAAGCGCTGAATGTTAAAATAACTACGGCAATAACATTTGATAAGGTTAGGGGAATATGAAGGAGTATCAAGAGTGAGTTGATCGCTTCTGAAGAACCGGGGTTGAACATAAATACAAAAGTTTTGGTTGTGAAATTATGAGGATTGAGAATAGAACCGTTAAGAATCGCTAGTGAAATAGGAATGTGATAGGTAAAACTGTCACCGAGAACAGGGCTCGGATTCAAAAGTCCTCCATAAAAAGCGTAGATAACATAATAAAGAAAAATAAGCAACGCAACTTTTGCAAGCGTTCGTATTTCCATAGATACTAAATCTCTTCAATTTTAACAAAAAAGTATATAATTAGCACTATGAGGATTTCTTTTATCACAACTATCTTTAATGAAGAGAAAACGATCGAATCCTTTTTGGATTCGCTATTGTTGCAAACACGATTTCCGGATGACATAGTGATTGTTGATGCAGGATCGACGGATAAGACTACGGAGAGAATTAAAAAATATGAAGCAAAGTTTAAGACGAAAAAGATTGGTTTTAAGATACTAATCAAAAAAGGTAACCGGTCAGTTGGACGGAATGAGGCGATAAAAAACGCAACGGGAGATATTATTGTGGCTTCAGATGCCGGGTGTACTTTGGATAAAAAATGGATTGAGAAGATTACGGAACCATTTAGAAGAGATTCTTCGACTCCACTTCGTTCCGTTCAGAATGACAAGCGAGTGGATGTCGTAGCAGGATATTATCATCCGGTGACAAAGACTGTTTTTGAGAAATGTCTCGCGCCGTATATGTGTGTAATGCCGGATCGTGTTAATCCGGAAGATTTTCTCCCTTCTTCTCGATCAGTTGCTTTTCGAAAAGAAGTTTGGGGGAAAGCAGGTGGTTATCCTGAAAGACTTGATACGTGTGAAGATCTTGTTTTTGCCAGAACTCTCCAAAGAATGAGATTTCATTTTACGTTTGCCAAAGACGCTATTGTTTACTGGCAGCAACGGCATAATTTCAAAGAAGCATTTTTGCAGTTTTATTCGTATGCAGTAGGTGATGGACAGGCATTGTATATCCGGCCACAAACACCATTGCTGTTTCTCAGATATGCAATTGGAATTCTGGCAGTAATTTTTTATTTTACAACACACTCTTCTTTACTTCTTGTTTCTTTATTTGTTATTTTCTTCCTCTATATGCTTTGGGCGATTAGAAAAAATTATCGGTATGTCAAAGATTGGCGAGCGCTTTATATTTTGCCTTTATTACAATTTACTGCGGATATTGCGGTTCTTGCCGGTACGGTGCGTGGATTATTATTACTCGTGTAAATTCTTCTCGTTATTATTGTATTCTTGGATAATTACACGATAGATTAAGCGGTGGAGTATGATGACGTTTATAAATTTGTATGACCGACGCATCGAGACAATTTTTTGATTGCTTTTTGACCACCTTTGCATGAGGGATAAATTGATACACATCGGAATATTGGGTAAATAAATGGTATCCATTTGCAAAAGTAATAACGCATAGTATGACGATGATTAGGTATTTTGTTTTTGGAAATTTTTCCATGACATAATTTGTGACAATGACTGCTTCCAGAAGAAAAAGCGCAGTATACATAACAATATGGAAACTTGAATTTTTCAGAAGCAGTACAAAAATCCATGCAGGGATGGTCACAATTTGTAGTAATCGAAGTTTCTTTATGAAGAATGCTGAGATAACTGCTCCGAGACACCATATCGTAAAATAAGCGCTTGTATAGTGGGTGAACCAAATGAGACTGCTTAACACATCATATCCTGATCCTCCGTTTACTCTTGAAAAATAATAAAATAACCCTCGATTGGACAGATAGTGTTGATAACCGCTTTTGAATGCAAGATACGGTAGGAGCATCCACAGTGCAAAATAACATGCCACGAAAATAATGAGGCAAATTATTAAATATACTATTTTTTTGTGTTGGAAAAATTTTCGTTTCCAGAGCGCATATGCAATACCAGGAAGAAGTACTACAGTATCAAGCATTGTTAAGACACCAAAAGTCCAGGTTAGCAGCGCAATTTGCATATGTTTTTGGATGCCATGCTTGAGGGATTGCCAGGTAAAATATCCGGTAGTCAGAATAAAAAAGCGTGTCTGAGCATCTCCGGCGCCGCCCCGATCGTTGATGATAATTCCCGAGCATGTATAAGAAAGGAGTGAGAGAACGATAATCCATGGATTGATTTTTTCTTTGATGAAAATATAGATTAGTAAAAAATAAGTGGCAATGGCAAAAAGAATATTCGGCATTCTCAGGAGAATACGGTTGGGGCCGAAGAGATGTAGCAGGGTTCCTGAAAAGATTGAAAGATACGGACTATAATAAAATAAGTACGGAAAGCCGAGAAACCTCATATCATGCAGCGAGAAGGCATCCCACATACGGTCAATATTCAGCATGGGTGATGCTTCATCGCCGATAAATTCCTGAATCGAGAGATGATAAAAAAGAAGAAATAAGAAGAGAACAAAAATGCTGCCGAGCGCTATTTTTAATACTTTCATTGAGAAAAGTATAGCATTAAATTATTTGGAATACTTCATATTCTGTACTTTTTATTTTCATTTGTCGAAAAATAAATTCGCTTTGCAGGAACTTTTTCCACTCGAGAAATCTTTGCATATTTTCATTTTTTTTGTGAATTAGATATACAGGTGAATGAATAGTGGCAAAGTATCTTTGGATAACAATTCTCTGACGTTCCTGTGAAATGGGTGTTTCAAGGAGTGTCATAGGCATCGGCATGCCAGCTATAGGATCAAAAAAGCTACCTTGTTCAGAAATTACAGGATTATTATATGGTGATCCATAATAAGCAATACGGATTCCATCCGTCACTTGTAACGATTTCAAAATCGCACTGAGATTTTCATCAGGCTGGAAACTTTTTGTATCGATATTTTGTGCAAAGGTAAAAAATGGTGCTTTTGCCAAAAATTTAGGATTACCTATTCCCCCAATGATGCCGACAATAATCCACGGAACAAAAACCGCGGTTAAAAGCATTCTATGCAATAAATATTTTGGATTTTTTAATGCGGCAACTGCGATCATAAAAATATAGAATATTATCGGTAAAAGCGCAGTAAGATTATTAGTAGAAGCTCTACCAACGTAATAACTTGATAATATCCAAAGTGCCATAAAAATACATGCTAAAATAGTCCATTCATTGTATTTCTTTATTGCAAATAGTCTCCATAAGATAAAAGAAACGCCAGAAAGAACACTGATTATTCCCCAGTGGATACCCCAAGGTTTTATAGATAATTCTCCAAATCCATTTGCATACCCTAGTGCATACATAAAAAACATAGACCAATCGGGAAGATGACGAGTTACCGCGAAGTAGAGCATGTTGAAAAAAATTAGCCCTGCCAAAACTGCACCAACATTAAAAGATACAAATTTTACAATGTCTCCTTTTTTTGTACCTAATTTAATCTGTCCGATAGTAGATGCACAGAGAAAAGTAAAATATATCGTAGTACTATAAAACAAACTTTCAGCAGACCATAAAGCACCTAAGAGATACGATCCATTAATCATCCACGTTATTCTATTCTTTACTACAGTTTTTTTGTAATGAGATTTCCATATGGCATAAAGTAAGATATAAACGCAAAAGAACCGGATAACGCTTGATGACGGATACGGCGTTGGTCCAATGAGGGTGGGATCTGCAAAATAAAATAATGACAACGCAACAGTTGAAAGGATAATAAACGTTGCATTATTTTTAAACGAACTATATATCGTTTTTAACATAATAAACGTGCATAAAATAAATAAAATGGCTTGAAATATAAAAAATGAATTTCTTGCAGTCCAAGGTAACAATGATGGAAGTAGAATATTAAGAAATCCATATTGAGATGGTGCGCTCCACAACAATTCTCCTCCACTTCTCACCGTTTGGATTACACCGGTAAAATAATTCCAGCCGAATTCGGATAAATCCTGAAATAACGTATCTGTTCTCAATGCTAAAAGTGAAGAAACCACCATAAGTAGTAAAAATCCGATTTTATTTATTTTTCTCCAGAATGACGAATACACTTGTTCTGACAGCGTGAGCTGGAAGGAAAGCATAGTGATAAAAACAACAAAGGAGAGCAGAATAATATAAATAACGGGGATAATCCATACTAACCCCTCCCATTTATAGTTACTGATAAAGGCAACTGAATTGATTCCAAAGAGAAAAAATAATGTACCAGCAAAAATAACTGCAAAATATTTCATTAGTACGATTGCTATTAAAATACAAATAATGATGAAAACACTTGCGATTTCATGATGGGAAAAAATACCATAGTAAAGAATTACTTGTGCGAGTATGAATAAGGAGAAGAAACCTGACAGTATAAACAGAAAAGATTTATGTATCCATTGTTTCTTTATACAATTTAGTCCAAATAGTATTGAAGGCATGAGGATACTAAGGTATGGCATCCATTTGGTTTGCCTTGTTAATGGAGAAGATACAACGCCAATTAATAAAACAGTAAGTGCAGTCAATGAAAAGGTAAATAGGAAACCTAGCAAAACATCGTTGCGTTCTTTTATACTGACATATTGTTTTTCGTATAATTCTTTTTTTACTTTTTTTGTTAATTCTTTCAGTAGATTTTTTATATCAACTGTTGACTTTTCTTTTCTTATTGATAGGAGAAGAATTATAAGAACAACTGCAGGGAAAATAGTTAAGAGCAAGATTGTGACAATCGTCTCTAATGTGAGAGCTTTCACTTGCTCACCAATCTTGGTGATAAGAAAATTTGATAAAACTTTCGGATTAAGTAATTCTTTTTTTGAAAATTTGTATTCAGCGATAGCATAGGGCTTTACTTTACTAAGTGTTAGTGACCCATTATGTTTTGTTGAGAGATATTCGAGTTCAACAATATATTGTATCCCTTTTGAACTACTAATCTTGGGAAAATCAAAAGGGAAAGGTGTGTTATTTTGGAATTGGTTTGCGTTATAGACATTTTGGTAATACCATTCTTTATCTCCTGTTTTCTTTAGCCTAAAAATAACGTTACCGGTTATACTTTTGTTATCGTTATCAAAAGATATAGCTAAGCTGTCGAGGTTATTGGCAGAGGCGACAAATTGTTTGTCAATTTTTTTCTTATTTAAAAGTTTTATTGAAGTTGATTGTTGCCATGGTTCCTTTTGAACTATTGCTGTTAGATTGCTATTTTGGGTATTAGCTACTGTATAATATGGATTATCACTGCCTAGACTATTATATAATAAACTAGTTGCAACAAAAACGCAAATAAAAGAAATTGCCATTATACAGAATAAAATAATCCAAGTATTTTTAGTAAACATAAAAGAGTTAATTAGTTCTCTATACCCGAGTATCTTCTCAAACATCATTATGATTTTCAATAAACAATTTAAAGATTTCCCGTTAAGTTTTTCAGTTTTTTACGGTAGCGTTTTGTATGATACAATTTGACAAGGTATGGGATATAAAAAAGATGCTATTAAGGGGATCTCATGGACGTCAGGGGGGAGATTTATTACACGTGGACTTGCTTTTTTAAAGATTGTAGTTTTGGCGAGGATTCTTAATCCATCTCAGTTTGGAATTTTTGGAATTGCTTCTCTAATACTTTCTTTTCTTGAAACAATTACCGAGACAGGAATAAATATAATACTGATACAGTCGAAAGATGAGTTATCTCAGTACATCAATTCGGCCTGGGTGGTATCAATAATAAGAGGAATTATTATCTCAACGCTTATTGTAATTTCAGCTCCTTTTATTGCAACTTTTTTTCATACACCAGACGCACGCAATCTACTCCTCTTGATAAGCCTTGTGCCGTTTGTTAGAGGATTTATTAATCCTTCAGAAGTGAAATTTCAAAAGGAGTTGAAATTTCATTTGCAGTTTTGGTTTGACTCTACGTTATATATTGTTGATGCATTAACAGCTATAAGTGTTTCTTTGATTACTCATTCTGTTTATGCTCTTGTAGCGGGTTTATTGCTTAGTGCATTTCTTGAGGTAATTTTATCTTTTGTGTTTATCGAACCCAGACCAAGATTTATAATAGAACGTAGATATTTTAAAGATATATTCCACAAGGGTATATGGATAACATCGTATACAGTTTTTAACTATATTGCAGAAAATGCAGATAATGCAGTTGTCGGGAAATTATTAGGCGCTTCAGCTCTTGGTTTATATCAAATGGCTTACAAGATATCGATTTTACCTATTACAGAAATTTCAGATGTGGTAGGAAGCGTTGTCTTTCCTGTGTATGCCAAGATTGTTGATGAGCCAAGAAGATTGAAAAAGGCATTTTTTAAAACTGTCTTTTCCGTTCTGTTTGGATCAGCACTCTTAGGTATAGTAATCTTCTTTTTCCCAAAGCAAATTATCCTCATACTTCTTGGAAGCAAATGGTTATCAATAGCACCAGTTTTAAAAGTTCTTGTGCTTTATAGCGTGATACGAACGATATCCGGACCTGCATCAGCTCTTTTTCTTTCACTTAGAAAGCAAAAATATGTTTCAGAAATGATTTTTATCAGATTTGCAACGCTCGCCCTTGCTATTTATCCGTTTGTAAAAACATATGGTCTCATAGGGGGAGGATATTCACAATTATTGTCAGTACTTTTGGAGACACCGGTTCTTATCCTTTTTGCATTTTTATCATTTAGGAAAAAAAGTCAGGATTCTAAAGTTTTGTAAAATGAATACGTCCTCATTAAGCCTTCATCGAGTGATATTTTTGGCGACCAATGTAATAATCTGTTTGCTTTCGTGATATCTGGCAATCGTCTTTCAGGAATGGTGTGGTCATCAATAATTTCAATGCCTTTCGTATCTTTTCCAGCTATTTTAAGTAATTTTTGAGCCAATGATACAATACTAGTTTCTTGTGGAGTACCTAAATTAAATACCTCATTTGTATAATTTGATTCCATGATTTTAACCAATCCTTTAACAATATCTAAGACATATGTGAAGGATCGAGTATCTGAAGCATTTGTTATTGTTAGAGGGCTTTCGTCGTTCAAAATTCTTTTAATAAGAGATTTGACAACATAATCATGTTTCATCTGTTCTCCATATGTGTTACTTAATCTGGCAATGTTATAGTTAATTTTTTGGGGATAATTGGTAAGTATCGTTTCACAGAGAAATTTAGCAATACTATAATGCCATCGTGGATTGGACGGATCCGTCCATCCAATGCTACAATTTTCATCCGTTGGTAAATTCTGTTGGATATCTCCTGCAACTTCAGCTGAGGAGATGTAGAGAATGCGTGTCTGTTTTGTGGAATAAAACGATAAAAGATTCTCTAATGCCTTTATATTGTTGTAAATTAAATCTTTATTAGCTTTAACTTTTTTTGAAGCAACACTTCCTGCCAGATGATAAATCTCATCTGTTTCCGGAAAATTCTTGCTCTTCGCGATTTCAATGTTAAATATGTTAAGCCTTGATTTGTATTTTTCTATTAGTTTTTTAATATCGTTATCATAAGACGAGACTGGTGTGCGGTCGATAACAGAAATCTCTCTCTCTTTATTTTCCAGCAAGTATTTTATTAAATGAAAACCAATGAAACCAAAGCCTCCTGTGACAACAGTTCTTTTCATACAATATGTGGTGTTGGTATAGGAATGATAAATTTACCACCGTTTTTTCTAAATGTTTCTTCTCGTTGAAGAATGCCTGATGCATAGTTCCAGACAAGTAAAAGGTAATAATCTGGTTTTGTTTTTTCTTTTCCTAGTACTGGGATGTGAGTACCTGGAGTATAAAGTCCAAATTTGTATGGCGTCTTATCAACAATATAATCCAAATATTTTGTATCTATTTCGCAATAATTTAATAGCGTATTCGATTTTGCCGAAGCCCCAAACCCAGCTATTGTTTTTCCTTGAGATTTTAAGCTTTTAAGTAAGTTGATAAGTTTTATCTTAATATAGTTAATTCGGCTAGCAAACCCTTTATAAGTGTCAATATCAAGTAATCCAATTTTTTCCTCTTCAGATAATTTTTCCTTAACTATTTTATTTATTGCAATATTATTTTTTGCGTGAGTTACATAGACTCTTATAGAGCCTCCTTGTGTATCGTGTTCTTCAACATCAATAATTTTTAGACCTGATTTATTTAATGTTGAGTTGAGAGGCGTGAGAGAAAAGAACGATCTATGTTCGTGATAAATATTATCAAACTGATTGTTAAAAAGGAGATAGGGAAAATATTGACATTCAAAAATGAAAACACCATCTTCCGACAATATTTTTTTAACAGCTTTGATAAATGAGGAAGGATCGGTAACATGTGCCAAGACGTTATTCGCAATTATTATCCCTGCTTTACCATGAGTTTTTTGTATTTCTTGCGCGGTGCTGCTGTTAAAAAATTTAGCAAGTGTTTTTATATCATGATTATTTGCATATTCTGCAACATTTTTAGCAGGATCAATCCCCAAAATATTGCATCCTCTCTCTTTAAAATATTGTAATAGTGTGCCGTCATTACTTGCTATTTCCAAAGTAAATTCCTTCGCTTGTTTGGGGAATTTTTGCAAGACTGTATTTGCATATTCTTTGAAATAGAGTAATGAAGAAGGAGATCCTCCGGTATAAAATGCATAATTGTCACCAAACAATAGATCGTCGTTAACATCATCTATTAACTGTACTAAATAACATTTTTTACAAAGAGCAACAGTTAATGGAAAATATAGTTCTTTTTTCTTAGGATCAATAACAAAAAGATCAGCAAGTGGTGTTTTCCCTAAATCAATCAGCTCTTCTAATTTATAGCTGCCACATAGTCTACAAGTTTTTCTTACTGTTACTAGATTATTCTTAGAAACTTCTCTGGTCGCTGTTTTTGAAATAGCTGATGATTCTTTTTGTTCCATTTGGTTATTATATTATAGTGTATAAATTGTTATAATTTCAAGAGTATGAAAATTGCGGTATTTTATAATGTTGCATTTGGCGGTGCTAAAAGAGCTGTCCAAGAGCAGGTTAAAGGACTAAAAAATTTGAATCATTTTGTAGACGTTTATACATATGATAAAGAAATTGATTCATTTTCACCTGAATCTTATGCGGATAATGTGTATTATTATGATTTTTGTCCAAAAACCGTTCAATTACCTCTTATTTCCCGGTTGTTGATAGATTTACAAGTATTTTATTCTTTAAAATATCTCAATAAAAAAATAGCAAAAGACATAGATGATAAAAAGTATGATATTGTACTCGCACATACTGATATGTATACACAGTCTCCTTATGTACTACGATTTTTAAAAACGAATAATGTTTATTATTGTCTTGAGCCTTTGCGAATGGTCTACGAATATGCGTTACGCATTCCTGAATCATTAAATATGATAAATAAACTCTATGAATCTGTTAATCGGTATATACGAAAGAAAATAGATAGACAAAACGCAAGGTCAGCAATGCACTCACTTGCTCTTAGTTATTTCGGGAGAGATTATATGATTCAGACATATGATATCTATGCAAATGTTTCTTATCTTGGAGTTAACGCTGATTTTTTTCACCCATCAGATATAAAAAAGAAAAATCAGATACTTTTTGTTGCACCCAAAGAATATCTTTTTGGATATGATCTTATTGATGAGGCATTGAAGTTAATACCTGTTTCTTTTAGACCAAAGCTAAAAATAGTCTTTGGTGCAGAAAAAGCAAGGAGAATCACGGATGATGAAGTTGTAAAAAACTATAACGAATCACTGGTCACAGTATCATTAAGTAAGCTTGATACATTTGGACTAGTTCCTCTTGAATCTATGGCATGCGGTACTCCTGTTATTGCAGTAAACGCTGCAGGTTATAGAGAATTAGTTATTGATGGAAAGACAGGTTTCCTTATAGATTTTAATCCAGAAGAACTTGCTGAAAAAATTATGCTATTGGTTAAAAATCCTAAACTCGCATCACAGTTGGGTAGAGAGGGAAGAAAATGGATAGAAGAAAGTTGGACATGGAAAAAAGAAATAAAAAAACTCGAAATTTTTTTGTATGAATTTAGCAAAAAATAATATGGTTTCTATTATTATTGTTCACTATAAAGCTAATGATGCGTTTTTCGATTGTCTGCGATCACTTAAGGAAAATAACCCCAAATCAAGTTTTGAAATAATTGTCGTTGATAATGATGAAAAAGCAGCTATTGATAAAGAAATTAAAAAAAAGTTCTCTCGGGTAGTTTATATAAAGAGTCGTCGAAATGGTGGGTTTGGCGCTGGCAATAATCTTGGAGCAAAGCATGCAAAAGGAGAATATCTTTTTTTTCTCAACCCTGACACGATTATTTTCAAAGATACAATTGATACGCTTGTCGATTTTTTAGAAAAAAACAAGGAGGCCGCTGTGGTTGCTCCTCTTCTTCTCGATCCAAGAAAAAAGCCATACGCATTACAAGGAACTGCTATACTAACACCACTTCGCGCTATTTTTTCCTTGTCGTTTATTAATAAGCTCATTCCTCATAATCCGATTGCCCGCAGATATTGGAATATTGGCTGGGATAAAACGAAACTTAAAGAAGTTGATGTGGTACCCGGGACTGCACTTATGGTCAGAAAGAACGTGTATGATGAATGCAATGGGTTTGATGAGAATTTTTTTCTTTATTTTGAAGAATATGATCTTTGTAAAAGGATTAGAGAAAAAGGGTACAAAATATTTATTACACCAAATTCCAAGATTATTCATCTTTGGGGAAAGGGTGGAACTAACGAGGCAAAAGGAAATATCAGTAACATTTCTAAACAAAGCAGATTTTATTATTTTAAAAAGCATTATGGACTGCTTACTGCATTTTTAATCAATACATTTCTAAATTTTGAGAAAAAGAGTTTGGTAGTGGTGGGAATTCTGCTCATTTCTGCATTTCTTTTGTTTTATAAAATTACTACTCTTATACCCTTTATCGGTGATCAGGGCTGGTTTTACCTTTTAGCTCGTGATGTGGTCTTAGGGAAAAGTTTTCCTTTAGTGGGAGTTGCAGCAAGCCATCCATGGCTGCATCAAGGAGCTTACTGGACGTACATGCTGGCGTTTATGTTGTGGTTGTTTCATTTTGATCCGGTCAGCGGAGCATATCTGACTGCTTTACTAGGTGTTGTGAGTGTTTGGTTAATATATTATGTCGGGAAGTTATATTTCTCAATACGGGTAGGCGTTATTGCATCATTTCTTTATGCAACTTCTCCTTTGGTGATTACTAATTCTAGAATGGCTTATCATACAAGTCCGATACCATTTTTTACTCTCCTATTTCTTTTATCTCTTTATCAATGGATAAAGGGTAATAAATACTTTTTCCCATTATGTATTTTCTTTCTTGCTGTTCTTTATAATTTTGAACTTGCAACGGCAACGCTAGGCATTATTTTTGTTTTTATCGTTTTATTTGGCATATGGAAGAGAAAAAATTGGGTAAGAAGTCTAAAAGACTGGCGAATTATTTTTTATTCTGTTGTTGCATATATTATTCCGATGACTCCAATGATTTTTTATGACCTGCATCATGGATTTCCCCAGACATTGAAGTTTGTCGCTTGGCTTGGGTATCACGTGCTTCTTGTTTTTGGATTTCCGAGTATTCATCCAAATCTCATACCAATGAGCTGGAGTTCTGTTGTATCTTTTGCCGCACAAAATTATCAAATGCTTATATTTACAGAGAACGCAATCATTGCTTTCATTATTTTTCTTGTTTCTTTAGGTCTTTTCTATACGCAGTTTTATCGCATGATGCGACGAAAGAAATATCATTTAGGGATGGTGATTATAGGCGTCTTGACCATTTTGCTTATTTGCGGCTTTTTTGCAAACAGAACGACTTCAAGTGCGTATTTACCTGATATTTCTCCATTTATTATATTATTAACGGCAGTAGCAGCAGAGATAGTCATGAAAAAGTTTTTTGCTTCAACTTTTTTATTCCTTCTTATTATTGGTATACTCAATACACATTCGTTATTAATCCATAATTATTTTGTAGGTATTTCTTATAAAGATCGATTGCTCGCCGCAAACGAGATAGTTAAAGAGACAGATCATAAACAGTATAACCTTATTGGAGAAGGTCCTGGAAGCCAGTTTGCCTCTTTTACCATGAATTATCAATATCTTACCTGGCTGCTTGGTACTCCTGCTTCTTCATCTCCTCAACCATTAAAATTTATTATCTCAGAAACGAATCAAGCAATTTATTTTAAACAAGAGAGACAAAACAAATGATACTAGAGATGTTATAATCGATAACAGCTAATTCTTATTGTGTTATGCAACATTTGTTAAATACTTACCGGTTTATCTTTGTCAGAAAAGTTTTTCATAAAGTAAATTATCATGTTCATCGAATTGCTTTACGGGGAATAGGAGTACTCAATTCCGAGGGGCCTCATATTACCGGTGAGAGTGACTTCTTAAAAAGCCTCAGCAAGTATGCGGATATTCAGACTATTGTCGACGTTGGAGCGAATACGGGAGAATATGCCCAGGAATTACGTCTTTATTTTCCCAAAGCGGTCATTTATGCAATAGAGCCCCATCCACAAACGTTTAAAAAACTTTCTTCACTGGCAAAAAAGATAAAGCTTCATGTTTTTAATCAAGGACTTGGAGACCACGTGGGTAAAGGAAAATTGTGGGATTTTGCGGATGATGCGCAGTTAAAACATACACAGCCGACTTCAACACTTGCATCGACATTAAAGGAAGTTATCGAAGATTTGCATGGGCAAAAAGCTCAGGCATATGAATTTTCTTTGAACACTCTTGATAACTTTGCGGAACAGGAGAAAATTAAAAAAATAGATTTTTTGAAAATTGATATTGAAGGAGCTGAAATTACTGTGTTACGTGGTGCGAAACAGTTACTTAAAAATAAAAGCATTTCATTTATACAGTTTGAGTTCAATGAAATGAATGCGTACAGCAAGACTTTTCTTAAAGATTTTATTGATATACTTCCGCAACATCTTTTTTATCGGATAATGCCTCGAGGATTATATGCGATGGGAGAATATAGACCAAGCACTCACGAAATTTTTGCGTTTCAAAATATTGTAGCAATTCCGAAAGAATATGAATCGATCGCAAACAAGTTATGATAACTGCAGTTATTTTGACCAAAAATGAAGAGAAAAATATTGGCGCATGTCTTGATAGTATTTCCTGGTGCGATGAAAAGATTATAATTGATGATCATTCGACTGATAAGACAGTTGCTATTGCCAAAGAAAAAGGCGCGAAAGTATTTTCCCGTTTGATGGAAAATGATTTTTCCGGGCAGCGAAATTTCGGATTAGAAAAAGCACAGGGTGAGTGGGTTCTCTTTATTGATGCTGACGAACGCATTTCTTCTGCGCTCTGGTATGAAATTATGCAGCATACAAGTGAAGCAATAGAACACTACGATGGGTTTTATCTGAAGCGTCAGGATACAATGTGGGGGAGAGCTTTGAAGTATGGAGAGACAGGTAATGTAGTCCTTTTGCGTTTAGCAAAAAAAGAAGCAGGGAAATGGGAAGGTCGAGTGCATGAACGATGGAATGTCCAAGGAAAAACAATTGTTTTGAAAAATCCTCTTGATCACTTTCCACATCCTACGGTCGCTGAATTTCTGAAAGAGATAAATTTTTATACGGATCTTCGTGCAGAAGAATTGTTCAAGAGAAAAACAAAGGTGAACTGGTTTACTATTATCGCGTATCCAAAAGCAAAATTTATTCTTAATTATATTTTAAAAGGCGGATTTCTTGACGGTATGCCAGGTTTGGTTGTGGCTCTGATGATGTCACTGCATTCATTTCTTGTGAGAGGTAAATTATGGCTTCTCTGGCAGAAAAATAGTTAATTTATGATTTCTTTACAACGCATTGTTATTTTTTTGTTTATTAGTTGGACTTTGTTTATTCTCTTTTTATATATGACTTATCTCTTAAGCCGAGTTCATTAAAACATCTACCAGGTTCTTGCGTTTGAATTAATATAAGTAGTAGTAACTTTTTCATATCTATTAATAATTTTCTTTCCGAGAATGATGCCGTATTTTTCTATTGTTAAAAATAAGACAGTAGCAACAAGGGAAGATGTTCCAAAAAGGGTAACAAAACGTATAGTAAAATTAAGATAGGGATTTGTTGGAAGATAATTAGTTAATCCCATCTGTGTTAACCAATAATATACCCCCATGTGGCAAAGATAGAGACTAAAACTTATTTTTCCGACAAAAATCGTGAGTCTATTCACGAGGAGTTTATAAGGATATTTTGAAAGGATAAATATTAAGGCGCCAAACAGTATTCCATACAGATAATGTCCTGCAATAAGCTTTAAAGGGAGGAATTTTTGTATAAGAAGTAATAGGCAAACTCCAAAAAACAAGCATATCAATTCTTTTTTATGACTATGTATAACATTTTCATGTAGCATAAAAAAAGTAGTCATGCCAATGAGAAAAACAGGCAACTGTGACGGGAAAAATTCAAAAGTAAAAGTTTGAAAATCCGGACTATTTATAGCTATCGGAAGAGAAAGTAAATATAATCTCAATAATTGCATACCGATACAACTGAAGAAAGTAATAAGTAAGGCTTTCCTAAATGTTTTTAACAAATAGAATAATAATGGCAATAATAGATAAAATGAAGTCTCTACTGCTATTGACCAGCCACCAAAGACAATATTATTGATAAAATTTGGTGAAAAACCATTTATAAAGGTGAATGTTGTAAAAATATTAAGTGCAGAGAAATGGTTTGGATTGCCGCTCCAAAAGTTTTGTTGCCAGAGATAATACAGAATTGCAATATAAAAGAGTGGAGCAATACGGAAAAACCTGCGAATGTAGAAATTACGGATTGGATGTTTTTCAATATGTTTTCGTTTACTAAAAGATATACAAAGAGTAAAAGCACTTACAACATAAAATAATTGTACTCCCCGTGGACCTACATCAACAGCAGTAATAAGTTGTAACCAGGATGGATAGGTAATGTTACTATAATGACTTACATGGGCAAATAATACACCAATAATTGCTATTCCGCGAAGTGCATCAATATATTCGTATTTTTGTAATGAAAATGATTGCTTTTGTATTTCTTTTTTAATCATTTAATTAAAAACATTCTGGATAAGAAGACAAGAAAGAAGTAAAATAGAACAGTCATACATCTTATTATATGTTTCTTTTTGCACTCTTGCTAGGGATTTATTCATATTCTATTTTCTTTTTGGGACTCTTGGGGTTGTTGTATAGATTGATCCTTTTAATTTTTACGGTAGTATTTATAGGTTTTGCATTTTTTATAACAAGAAAGAGTTTTTTTGAATCGCTTAGAAAATTAAAAGAAATAAGATTACAAAATACCCTTCTCTTATTATGCGTGGGTTTGTTTCTTTTGCAATTGCTAGTTAATTTTATTGGTGCGTTGGGACCAGGGTTAGCGTTTGACGAACTCTGGTATCATGTGACTCTTCCCAAATTATGGCTGCTCCATCATCAGATTTTCTTTATTCCTGGTGGATTGTTATATTATAGCGCGATGCCAAAACTCGCAGAGTTATTGTATGCAGCAGGGCTATCATTTGGCAATGAGATAGTGCCACAGCTCATTCATTTCATTTTTGGACTCTTGATATGTTTGGTCATATATAAAATGGCACAGAGATTCCTAACGCCATTTAGCGCATTTCTTGCTGTAGTTATTTTTTATTCCAATATTGTTGTTGATTGGGAATCAACAATTGCCTACATTGATCTTGTAAGAACTTTTTTTGAAGTAATGGCATTATGGGGATTTTTGTTATGGTGGGAACAAGGAAGATGGAAATGGCTTCTGTTGTCTTCACTTATGATTGGTTTTTCGATTATGACAAAACTTCTCGCGATTGGAAGTTTGGTAATTTTCACAATTTTAATAATTATCAAATATCTGTCATCTCGAGCGTCCAAAGAGAGTCGAGAGATCTTTCTTAACAAAACAACTAAATGGTATGAGATTCCTCGACTTCGCTCTGCTTCGCTCGGAATGACAAAAGCATTATTTGTTTATAATAGTATTGCATTAGCCATTTCTCTTCCCTGGTTTATTTTTTCTTATATTCATACAGGTAATCCTCTCTATCCTTTTTTTACTCCTCTTTATCCAGTAAATCCTTCTCATTTTAGTATCATTGGATTTTTTGGAGATATTTGGAACCTATTTATCCATGCAGATGATCCTGTTTCTCCTGTCTATCTTATTTTTTTACCATTGATTATCATGTTTTTTTGGAAAGGCAACATTGGGAAAAAATCCGAAATAAAATTGCTTGGCATTTATTCAATTCTTGCATTGATTGTCTGGTATTTCACTCCGAGAACGGGAGGTGGCAGATTTATTGTGCCATATTTACCAGCATTTTCTATTCTTTGCGCAGCGATATATTCTGAAATTCTTAAGAATACCAGAATAAAATCACTACTTCTTTCGAGATTATTATTGTGTGTTGTCATTTTTATTGCGATTATTTCTCTTGCATATCGAGGAGCGGCAACAATTAAATATCTGCCTGTTGTTTTTGGAAAGGAAAGCCAAGATGAATTCTTAACAAAACATCTGAATTTTTCATTTGGAGATTTTTATGATACTGATAATTATTTCAAAACACATATCAAGTCAAGTGACGTTGTCTTGTTGTATGGGTTTCATAATTTATACTATGTAGATTTTCCTTTTATTGATAATTCATGGTTAAAGAAAGGAGATAAGTTTGATTATATAGCAGTTCAAAATGCCAAATTACCTGCACGATTTAAAAATTGGCAACTGGTCTACAAGAATGATAGAACTTTGATACAATTATATAAGCCACCGGCAGGTGCTTGTTCTCATCTATGCGATTATTAAAAGTACTTTTTATTTGTTTATTGATTCTTTTTCCTTTTGGTGAGGTATTGCGTTTTGATATTGGCAATAATATCTCTCTCAAACCTTCTGATGTCGTTGCAGTGCTTTTATGTTTGACGACTGCATATGTTTATTTACGCAATAAACTATTCCAGAAATCTCTTAAATGGTATTACTTTTTCTTTCCTATAGTCAGTTTGATCTCACTCTTTGTTAATAGTTATTGGCTCCAGACTAATGAATTTCTTACCTCCTTTCTTTATTGGCTCAGATGGATATCTTATATGAGTATCTTTTTTGCAGTTCTCATATTTGATACTTCTTTTAGAAAAAAAATAATAAAATTTCTTATTATAGATGGCTTGCTTGTTCTTCTTGCTGGTTATATCCAATTCTTTTTTTATCCCAGTCTTCGGGATCTTTTTTATCTTGGATGGGATGAACATCTGTATCGGATGTTCTCTACATTTCTTGATCCCAATTTTGTCGGCGCTTTTTTTGTGTTATATCTTATTTTTATCGCGACAATGTTATTTCATAACGTGCAAAAATGGGAGAGATGGAGAATCATCTCATCAATCTTAATACTTGCTTTAGCTCTGGTTGCAATATTCTTAACCTATTCACGAAGTGCTCTTTTAATGTTGGTACTTTCAGGTATTACTTTATTTATCCTTCTTAATAAAAAGAAATATATTTTATATTTACTAGGTACGATTGTTGCTTTTATCATTATTATTTCTCCATTTTTTTATCTTGAGAATATCAATCTTTTTCGCATTAATTCTAGTCTTGCGCGAGTCAATGATTTAGGACACGTAAGTCAGATTATTATCAATAATCTGTTGCTTGGCGTTGGATTTAATAGTTATCGATATGCACAAGTGCGGTATCATCTTATTAGTTCATACTCTCCTTTCCCTTCTCATTCTGATTCAGGAGATGATACGAGTCTTCTTTTTGTGTTTGCAACCACAGGTATTGCTGGACTAATAGCTTATTGTAATCTTTGGTGGGAATATCTTAAAAAAGCAATCGTTCACTATAAAAACAATGCTTTTGCACTTATTTTTATCGCTTCGTTTGCAGGATTATTTATTGATTCAGTATTTAATAATAGCTTGTTCTATGCGGAAATTATGCTGTGGATGTGGATAATAACAGGATTTATGTTTGAGAATAAAACTTAGGTGTGTATGTGAATTTCTTTAGTAGTTTGGTTGCCTGCGGCATCAGTCGCGACGACTTTGATGTCATTGTCTCCATCTTTTAATGTATATAGATAGTTATAATTTCCTTGATCATCAACAATTGCCCATGCATCATTGATTGTTACCTTTGCACCTGGGTCTGTTTTTCCTTCAATACTGATAGTAGGTGTAGAGCCTTTATTAAACCCTTGCCCGTCTTGTGGTTGAGTAAGTGTGAGCGATGGAGGTTTATTTAAGTAGGTTATTGTGTCGGTATTAGAGTCGGTACTTTCTTTGCCGGCATCTGTTACAGCGCGTGTCAGAATGGTATTTTGTCCCTGTTGTAGAGAAACAGTAGGGAATTGGAATTTATTATCGTCGCTAACTGTGGTTTTATCTACTCGTTGATTATTGAGATAGAGCTCAACAGTTTGGTTTTTGATTCCAAAACCATTGACTGCGATTTGTGCACTATTAGTCGCGTCCACTACCGGATTAAGCGTGGGGGGAGCGATATAAGTATCATTTGTTTGTTCTGCTGACGAAGTTGGTGAGCCATTATTCTGGAATTTTTCCAAGAACAAACTAAAACTTACGAGCAGCTTGGTGCCAAATATGACTGCAGCAACAATGATAATGATAAAGCCAATGATAACAAGAAATATGTTTTGGGCTGCTTTTCTTTTCAGATGACTTCGCAATCGTGAATTTGCCATAAATTTGTTCGTACCTGTATTTTATACCGATTGTCAACCTTTTGCAAAGGAAATATGTGAAGTGAGTTAAATGAGCCGATGGTGGGAATCGAACCCACGACCCATGCTTTACGAAAGCATTGCTCTACCGCTGAGCCACATCGGCAATACATCGTATTTTAATGAAATATGATAAAGTTCGCAACCAGAAGTAAAGAGTATAAAAATAACACATAAAAATACTTGATCATAAATTTTCATCGATAGGCATAAAGGATGAGTTATATTCTAGAGTTTTAGGAATTATTTTTACAAAATACTACTATAGACGTTTTTAAATTAATTACCATAATTTAGCCTGATTTTGTAGTAAAAACTAGCTTTCTTAAAAATTAGCATATTTTTATTTCAATCGCCAAACAGGTATTTTGCAAATTCTTAGAAATATTTTTTATAATTTTCATAATGTCTTGGAAGAGAATTTTGCTGATTATTATATCGAATATATTTACTAATCAATATTATAACACGGTTTTAAATGGATATTAAATGAGTAGATTAAGGGACACTATCCCTTGACAGCAGTTAAATTGTATGGTATACTGTTGATATGAAGTTTACGATAAATGAATTTAATAAACAATATCCAAATGATGATGCGTGTCTTGATGAGATATTCCAGTCACGATTTGGGCATATAAAAGAGTGTCCAAAATGCAAAAAGAATACAAAATTTAATCGAGTAATAAAACGCAAATGCTACTGCTGCCAGTTTTGTGGTTATCAATTACATCCTGTTGCTAATACAATCTTCCATAAATCAGATACTCCATTAACAAAATGGTTCTATGCGTTATATCTTTTCTCAGTAAGTAAAAATGGCGTATCTGCTATGGAACTACAACGCCATCTAGGTGTTACCTATAAAACAGCATGGCGAATGGCAAAACAAATAAGACTATTATTTGAAAATAACCAGGGTATGCTTAAAGGAATTGTCGAGATAGATGAAACTTATTTTGGCGGTAAAGATAATCATCAGGGGTTTAGAAAAGACAGTAAAACTCCTATTGTCGGCATGGTTGAGAGAAAGGGAGACATCTTTACTAAGGTTACTACAGATACGAAAACAAAAACTGTCATGCCATTAATTAGAAACCATGTAAAGCTTGGGGCATATCTTATGACAGATCATGCTCGAATGTATGATACTTTACACAAACAAGGATATATGCACTCATCTGTTAATCATATGCGAAAAGAATATGCACGGGGGATTACTCACACAAATACTATTGAGGGATTCTGGGGTCAGTTAAAGCGATCTATCAGTGGGACGTATCACATGGTAAGTCCTAAATATTTGCAGTCTTACGTTGATGAATTTTCCTTCCGGTATAATTCCCGGTTTTCTTCTGAGCCTCTTTTTTCTCTCCTTCTTGCAAGGGTTGTGAAGCAATCTTAATTATCTTCTTGAATTTAGATTTAGTAAGTGTTGTCATGGTACGATTTTACCATATATAATTAACTATTCAAAAAAGAGAAAACAAGACTAAACATCATCCATAGTGAAATTATTATTAAAAGTCCTTCTAAACTTAAAAAATAAGGGAAAAAATAAAACCAGTGGTTATTTTTTATTCTAAATTTATCCGCTTTCTTTTTTGCTACCTCATATGGTTTATTAAGATTGTCATAGAAAGTTGCTGCCCGATCCCTATTCCTGGTTTTAAAATATCTAAGTATTAATGCTTCATGTATAAACTGTAATAATCCACAGGTAACAGAGGAAATTAATATAACTAATATTAATCCAATTGTAAATTTTTGAGAAAAGTTTAACCTCAGAAGTTTATGAGGTATAGCAACTGAACCGACTATCGGTATTAACAAGGTTGCAATACCAATTAAATTCTTATTAATATCTGTTATTTTTTCGTGTACCATTTGATGCCAATATAAAAGAATGGTTGACTGTTGATAACTGGCTTCCAATATTAAATCCTGATCTCTTTCGGTTGGGGTTTCCATATCCAGGAATTATAGCTGAGACCGAGGCTAAAGTCAACTGCCGTAAGGGGATACTCGCGAGATTAAGAGAACATTACTAGTGGATTGTTCTATTATGTCTGTGGCTTGCAACTTTGAGTTCAGCAATTGCTTGTCTGAATGCTGCTTCTGCCGCAGCAAATTCCTGCTCGGTAATCTGTGATTCCTTTCTCTTGAGAATTTCTTCGGCGTGCTTTCGTGCTTCCATTGCTTTCTCTACTTCGATTTCTTCTGCGTGAATAGCATAGTCAGCAAGAATAGTTACTTTGTTTTTGTTTACTTCAAGAAATCCACTGGTTATTGCCATATATTGATCTTTTCCTGAAATTTTGAGTTTTAATTCGCCTGGGACGAGTTTAGTAAAAAGATTGATATGGTGAGGAAGAATACCGATATCACCATCTGCGGTTGTGACATAGATTTCATCAACTTCGCCTTCAAAGATAACTTTTTCTGGAGTAACAATATCTAATTGCATAATTTATTACCCTTATTTACTTTTTTTAGCCTTTTCTACTGCTTCTTCGATGGATCCAACCATATAGAAGGCTGACTCGGGGAGTTCGTCATGTTTACCATCTAGGATTTCTTTAAATCCTTTTACTGTATCTTCAATTTTAACATATTTTCCTGGTGAGCCAGTAAAGACTTCAGCCACAAAGAAAGGCTGACTCAAGAATCTCTGAATTTTTCTAGCGCGGGCAACCGTTTGTTTATCTTCATCTGATAACTCGTCCATACCAAGAATTGCAATAATATCCTGCAGATCTTTATATTTCTGTAAAACTTGCTGGACACCGCGAGCAACATCATAATGATCTTGTGAAATAATATTCGGATCAAGCATACGGGATGTTGATGTCAACGGATCAACAGCAGGATAGAGACCTTGCTCTGCAATTGATCGGTCAAGCGTGATACTTCCGTCCATGTGAGCGAAAGTTGTTGCAGGTGCAGGATCGGTATAATCATCAGCCGGGACATACACAGCTTGGAGTGAAGTAATTGATCCTTTTTTGGTGCTGGTGATACGCTCCTGAAGTGCTCCGATTTCCGTTGCAAGTGTCGGCTGGTATCCGACGGCACTTGGCATACGGCCAAGAAGAGCTGATACTTCTGCTCCAGCTTGTGCAAAACGGAACATGTTGTCAATAAAAAGAAGAACATCTTCACCTTTTTCGTCACGGAAGTATTCGGCCATTGTTAGAGCTGTTAATGCGACACGAAGACGGTTTGCAGGCGGTTCATTCATCTGACCGTAAACCATCACAGTCTTATCCAAAACGCCTGAGCCCTTCATTTCGATCCACAAACCCGTTCCTTCACGAGTACGTTCTCCAACCCCTGCAAAAACCGAGTGACCATTGTGTTCAGTAGCGATATTACGGATCAGTTCCTGGATAATAACGGTTTTGCCGACTCCGGCGCCTCCAAAAATACCGATTTTCCCACCACGAGTAAATGGGGCAATAAGATCAATGACTTTGATACCGGTTTCCAGGATTTGTGATGCAGTATCTTGTTGTGACAGTGGTGGAGGTGCTTTGTGAATGACGTTTGTCTCATTCTTCTCTTCAAAAGATTTTCCGTCAATTGCTTTCCCAAGAACATTGAAGATTCTTCCGAGTGTTTTTTTGCCAACGGGAACTTTGATCGGAGAATTTGTTCTCTTTACTGTTGCTCCCCGGGCAAGCCCGTCGGTTGAACCAAAAGCGAGTGCTTTTACTTCATGATTGCCGATTTCAAACTGTACTTCAAGTATCAGTTCTGTTTTGTCAGGCATAATAATGGTTAATGCCTCATAAATTTCAGGCACTTCGCCTTCAAAATAAACATCAACAACTGGTCCCTGTACTCTAATGACAATTCCGTCTTTATTTTTTGTTGTATTTTTCTCAGCCATAGATTTGTATTATACTTAATTACTTGCCGTCATTCCACCGGTAATATCAAGAATTTGACTGGTAATTTCTGCTTGGCGCTTCTTATTATATTCAAGTTTCAGATCCTCAATAATATCTTTTGCATTACTGGTTGCGTTTTGCATTGCGATCATTCGTGCAGATTGTTCCGAGAGATAACTCTCAAGAATTTCCTGATACAATCCCATTTCCATATATCTTTTTAAAAGATCGGGCAAAATACTTTCAAGATCCGGTTCAAATAATTGAAATTCAAATTTCTGCTCTATTTTTTTACCATTTTGATCTATTTCCTGAGGTACAATAGGCAATAGATTGGTAACATGTGTTCTTTGAACAAACATATTAACAAAATGTGTTGAAATTAAAACCACTCTATCAACTTTTCCTGAAATAAATTGCTCATCGATAATTTTTGCAATGGGGTATACGACATCA
>Ga0265338_10002636_pt1 | contig 26442 bp, 20 predicted proteins | sample 42126metaG_FD_193579 | JGI IMG/M metagenome (GOLD analysis project Ga0265338, IMG submission 193579) | Rhizosphere microbial communities from Carex aquatilis grown in University of Washington, Seatle, WA, United States - 4-21-26 metaG | ecosystem: Host-associated > Plants > Roots > Rhizosphere...
CAGGAGTTCGAGCACGGCCTGGTCTCGTTTCTCCGGCGGGCTAGTAAAGTAGACTTCGGCCCAACGTCCCATGTGTTGGCCCAATATCGGGTTGAGTAGAGGGTTCAACTCGGGCGGTGACAGGGTACTGGGCTGATCCGAATTATCGGTTTCACGCGACAAAAAGTGTCCCCCACCAGGCTATCGGCGTATCTATGATTGCACTCCGGCAGCACTAGGTTGTCAAACTACTTTGGCCACATCTCAGTCGCATGTTTTACGGTAGGCGGGTTCGAATTGATCGAGTTGCGCATCGCGTTGCGTGGCGAATCGTCCCTTAGGGGTTTTACCGTAGAGATCGGCTCCGGGACAGTAGTAGAGAGCGGTATGGAGGTCAATCCAGACCTGAGTATCGGGATTGCCCCGGTACTCGGGCGCAGGAGGCGCTTCCGCCAAGCCCAGACTGATGAGCATCCGGTCGAACGTTGAAAGATCAGCGTCCGGCGCAGGCTTATGATGGCCGGTGGCCGGCGTCGCCGGACTAGCGGTGGCTCCCACCGAATGGTTCGACCAGATTCCCCATCGAATTACTGCGGCCACCAAGACCACGGCGACAGCTAAATAAATATCTCCGCGTCGAGCGGCCCAGAAGCGTGCGAGCCCCCCCGTCCGTTTCGCTCCGGCTAGCTGCTCCAGGAAGTCACGGGCAGAGGTCGCAGAGCTCCAGTTGACGGCGCGCTCGATCTTCGCCAGGGCGGTGGTTGCAGCGGGTTCGGCTGCTTCCTGTATTGCTTTCTCGGGCTCGGCTTCGTCTTCCTCCGGGCCAACCTTCTGATCCACCGGTCCTGCTTCGAGGAGTGCGGGGATTTCTTTCCGGGCAACGTTATCGTTATCTGCGAGTCCTTCTGCAGGGCGCTCTTCCGCTCTCATCGTGGCGGCGAGTTCGGGTTCGCCGCTCAACTCACGAGACGGTTCTAGAGGAGGAGCCATTCTGGCGATCCGCAATTCGGGCGCTGCGAAAAGCTCGGGCATTTCCTCTTCGATCGAGTCGGCCAGCGGTTTTTCCGGGAGGATGTCATCCGAGATCGAGGATGGTCGCTGATTCGGGAGATCTTGCGCGAGATCGCCATTGGGATGCGCAGCCGCGGCGGCGTGTTTCAATGCCTCCTGCATCTGCCACAGCGATGCAACCTTGCTCTGCATGCTGGGCGCTTCGTAAGCCGCGTTGCGGTCGCTGCTGCGAGGCGATCCGCAGTTTCCGCAGAATTGTTCTTCCCGCATGAGTTGGTGGCCGCATTTGCGGCAGGTGACCGCGGACGCGGACAATTCCCCCGTCAGATTGGCGCTCTTGCTCGTCGGAGCCTTGCCCACCGTCTTTTCGAGTAACGCCGCCAGGCTAGGCTTCAGTTTCTCCAGGGCCTCCAGCATCAAGGTGCGTTCCGACACCAGAGATGACTTCGGAGTCGCCTCTTCCTCCCGCCCCAGCGCCTCGGTAATCAGACCCGCCATCAGCTGACAGCTGTGGACGTCCTGCTCCGTGAACGCCTGCACCTTGTCGTAGTAAAGTTCGAGACCACCTGCAATTCCCGCGTCGTTGAATATGGGGACGGCGATCATGGCCTGAATGCCGCGGCGGTGGCACTCTTCGGCATCGACGAGGAATTCGGGATTCACATCTGCGCAGCGCAGCACCTGGCCGGTTCTAAGGCAAGCAGAACAGAGTGCTTTTTCCATGAGCACTTCGGTTCCAGCGGGCAATGCCATATTGCCGGCCACACCCCGGTAGCGAACTTTCTTGCCATCCAGGAAACCGATGGCAGCGCCACCCGCCTTGGCAATTTCAGTCACGCGCTCGGCGACCAAAGACATGGCGTCTTCGAGCTGTAGATTCCGAACGCGAATCTGGTGTTGGGTCTCTACGATTTGTCCAAGGCTGAAGGTGAACGACTCCTTCGGAGCAGGCCCTGCGAGAATCTCGACTGGAGCGGCTTTTGCCAGGGCAGGTGCAGAGAGGCTGGCTTCTGCGGGAGGGGTTTTCGCAAGAGCAGGCTCGGCAATCGGAGCCTGTGCAATCGGAACCTCCGCAATCGGAAGTTCTGGTAGAGCGGGCGCTACAAGAGAAGGTGCCGGAACAGAGGGCTCTGTCGGGCAGGGCCCTGGCACAGGCTCTTGCGGCTCACTCCTTTGTGCCTCAATCGCTCCGGGCTGACCTGTTTCTGATTCTGGCTGAACGCCTACTGGCTCGACGACGAGTGTCTCCGGGGCCGATTCCTCTTGTGTGGCCAGCCGATCTTTCTGATGCTCGAGGTCAAGTTCCAGCTTCTGCAGTTCGCGGTTGTGCTCCTGCAACACGAACGCCGCTTCCAGCAATCTAGCGAGCGGCCGCTCGTCGAAGACTGGCTTGTCTTTTTCCTCGGACACGATTTCTTCTTTTTCCACCTGCGGAACCCCGTCCGATGTGAGCAATCCGGTATCCCGTCTGGCCAGAGTTGCGCCTATTCTAGAGCAAGTCCGGCTCCAACATAGAGCATTGAAAGTAGTTAAGCCATAGGGTGAACTTCTTGGGGGGATCGAATGCCTCACTCCTTGCCGGAGGGGAAGCCAAGTCTGCCAATAGTTTACCGCCGGAAGCGCCGGGTTGCGAGTGGTTCCCGCAGCAACTGTCTAGTCGGGGAATGAGAGCAACGTCTGGTGACTATGGTAACTCGCAAGACTCTGCACACACCCGCTCCATTTCTTTTCCCTCATTCCCGGCTTCAGTCTCAGCCTACACAGACGTAGGGGATGACTCCGCGGCTCGCGAAGTCTGCTCGCTGCCGAGATAGAAGTGCACGGCCGGAGTGATGATGAGGGAGAGGACCATCGAGATGAGCACGCCGCCGATGACCGCGATCGCGAGCGGTTGCAGCATCTGCGATCCGGCGCCCAGGGCAAAGGCAAGAGGCAGCATACCCGCGACGGTGGCGAGTGCGGTCATGACGATGGGACGCAGACGGCGGCGTCCAGCTTGCAGCATGGCATTTTCGGCGGGCAAGCCCAGGGCGCGCATTTTCTGATCGGCATCCAGGAGCAGGATTCCGTTCTTCGCCACGATACCAATCACCATGATCATTCCCATGAACGACGAGATATTGAATGTCGTGCGCGTGATCAACAACGCGATGAACACGCCGGAGGTCGAGAGCAGCGCTGACGAGAGAATCGCAACGGGCGCGGCGAAGGTTCCGAACTCAAACAGCAGCACAATGAACAGCAGCAGGATCGCCAGGATGAGTACGATCACGAGATCGTGAAACGAGCGCTGCTGCTCCGCGTACGTCCCGCCGTATTCCACTCGAATGCTGGACGGGATGTGCAGCCCGGCAACGACTCGTTGCACGTCGGCCATGCCGCTGCCCAGTCCTCTGCCCTCGAGGCGAGCGGTCACCGCCACGTCGCGCTGCAGGTTTTCGCGGCGAATCTCGGTTTGTCCGGGAACCTCGATCACGGCCGCAAGCGTGCCCAGGGTGGCAGTGTGTCCAGTGCTGCTGACCAGCAATGTGTCGCGCATGGCCTCAAGCGACGCCCGATTCGCAGGGGGAAAACGAACCCGCAGAGTGTAGGCACGGCCGTTGGCTACGACAGGCGTGGGGGCTGGCTCGCCTTCGAGAATAGCCGAGGCATCGAGGGCGATTTCTTCGGCGCTGAATCCGGATCGAGCGGCCACGCTGGGGTCGACCTGGAAGGTGACGGCTGGCCCGCTAATGGTGTTGTCGATCCCATTCAGCAGATCAACGACGCCTTCGATCTTCCCGATGGCATCCGCCACCTTTGGCGCCCATTCTTCCAGTTGCTTGGGATCTTGTGAAAACAGTTTGATTTGGATGGGCTGCGGCGCCGACGTGAGATCGTCGATCATGTCCTGCAGGACCTGCACGAATTCTACGTCGAGCGCGGGTTCCTGCCGCTTAATATCGGCGCGCACATCAGCGATGATCTCCTCAATGTCACGGCTGCGCTTGGCCTTCAGCTTCACCAGGATGTCGCCGGTATTGGCTTCGGTCACGGCGGCAAGTCCAAGTTGCAGTCCAGTGCGCCGGGAAGTGCTCTCTACCTCGGTAACCTCGCGTAACATCTGTTCGACGTGGCCGACGACGCGGTTTGTTTCGGCCAGCGAGCTGCCGGCTGGCATGATGTAGTCGAGAACGAATCCGCCTTCATCCATCGCGGGCAGCAGGTCAGTGTCGGAGTAGTAGAAGCAGAGATAGGAAACTCCGATCAGCGCAACGCTGAAGATGGCGAGCATACGCGGCCGCTCCAGGGCGCGGCGCAGCCACCGTTCATGGAAGTTGATCACGCGCAGGAAGAAGCCGCTGAGATGTTTCTCCTCCGCCTCGAGCAACCTCATGGTGTTGTTGCTCTCCTCGGGTGCCCCGTTGTCGGTCGGTGCCGGCGGAGCAGGGGGCTCAGATTCTGAAACCGAAGATTCGTTCTGGCCGCTGCGGCCCTTGATGAAGTACTGGCTCAACGTCGGAGTCCAACTCACGGCCAGTGCCAGCGAGGTCAGCAAGGAAACCGTCATGGTTACGGCCAGGGCGCGGAAGAAGACTCCGGTGACACCGGTGATCGCGATCAAGGGAATGAAGACGACGACTGGGGTAATCGTCGAGCCGATCAACGGGATGGTGATCTCTCTCAGAGCGCTGCGTATGGCTTCGAGCCTGCCCTGGCCCGCATCGCGATGCAGGACGATGTTCTCTACAACCACGATCGCATCATCGATTACCAATCCTACCGCGGCCGCGAGCCCACCCAGCGTCATCAGGTTGAACGTCTGCCCCATGACCTTGAGCGCGATGAAAGTGACCAGCACCGTCACGGGAATGACGAGGCCTGCCACCAACGATGTTCCCCAATCGCGAAGGAACACGACGAGGATGATGGAGGCGAGAATCAGGCCGAGCAGAATGGCGTCGCGCACGCTGCTGATCGAGTCGCCCACGATAATCGACTGGTCGTAAAACGGCTGAATCTCAACTCCGGGCGGAAGGGCTTTGCGGATGCGTTCGATTTCGTCGTGGACTTCCTGCGCCACCTGCACCGTGTTGCCATCCGGCTGGCGATTAATGTTGAGCAGGACCGCAGGCTTGCCGTTCGCGGTGACCACCGTGTAAACGGGCTTCACGCCGGGCGCCACGGTCGAGATGTCTCCGATACGCACAGGAATTCCTGCGGGAGTGTTCTTGATCACCGCATTCGCGATTTCTTCCGGAGTGCGCACCTGGCCGTTGACCAGACCGAGATAGAGTTGATGGTTGCGTTCCAGCAGTCCCGGAGAGTCCACGAGATTCGTGCGCCGTACCGCATCCAGAATGTCAGACACCGTGACGCCCGCCGTCAGCAACTTTGCCGGGTCGGGGGTGATGTGAAACTCCGGCTCTTGCCCGCCCTGCACGATGACGGTGGAAACGCCATCCAGACGATTGAGCCGCGGTTTCATTTCGTAAGTCGCCATCTCCCACAGCTGCGTCTGAGGCATGCTGGCGGAGGTGAGGCTATAGCCGATGATGGGAAACGCGGCGAAGGTGAGGCGATGGGCTTCGATTTTTGCGCTGGCAGGAAGTTCGGGCTGCACCCGCGAAATCGCCGCGTTCACGTATTGCAGCGTCTGGAACATGTCGACGTCCCAGCGAAAGAAAAGATCGATCTCCGCCGATCCGCGGCTGGTTGTGGACCGGACCGTGAGCAGTCCGGGGACGCTGTTCACCGCTTCCTCGATGGGCCGCGTGACGGTAACCATCATCTGGTCGATCGGCATCACGCCGTTGTCGACGCCGATCAGCACGCGGGGAAAATCTGTGGATGGGAAAACCGAGACTGGAATGGTGAAAGCCAGATAAGCCCCGAGCAAGGCCAGGGTCAGGATGAGGAAGATGACTGGGCGAGAGTGCTGGGCTACCCAGTGCCCGGCCTTCGGTGAGTTCACGCCGACACTCCGCCGCGACTATTTTTCACCAGATCCCTCACTGGGCGTCTTCGAATCTGGGTGGGGCTCCTCTGCCGGAGTCGTCGCTTCGATCTTGATCTTTGTCTGGTCGGGCAAACCATAGGCGCCACTGACGACCACTTTGTCGCTCGCGCCTACGCCATCGAGAATCTGCACGTCGTCTCCATTGCGAATTCCGAGCTTGACTGCCTTCTGATGGGCGCGCCCATCGGAGCCTGCGAGCATGACCGTCGAGGTTCCATCCGGCGCTGTGATCACCGAACTTGCCGGGACAACGAGAGCGTCCTTTACGGTCTGTGCCGTCAGCGACAGCTGCACGCTGGTACCGGGCTTCAACGTGTGCTTGGGATTTTTCGCCTCAAGCCAGATTTCGACCGTCGTGCTGTTGGGATCGAGCGCCGGGCTTACGACGGTGACCTTGCCCTCAATGGGACCTTCCATTCCGGGTATTGTCATGGTGCCGGCATCTCCGACTTTCAGTGCCGCGGCGTCGCTTTGTGGGATATGCGCCTTGGCGATCACGGAGGAAATGTCCATGACCGTGAGCAACGGAGTGCCCGCTGCGGCCATTTCGCCGGGATAAAGCGGGCGGTCGGTGATGACGCCATCCATCGGGCTGCGGATTTCTGAGTAGCTGAGCTGCGCCTGTGCCCCAAGATACTTGCCTTTGGCGGACTCCAGCTGTCCGGCAGCGGATTTAAGTGTCTGTTGCTTGCCGATCGCCATCAGGGCGTCGCGGTGCTTCTTGGCCAGGGCGTACTGGTTGCGGGCTTGCGTGATGTCGACGCGTGACTGGTCGAGCTCCTTTCGCGGCAGAGCACCCTGAACGAAGAGCTGCTGGCGGCTCTCGAAGATTTTCTCCTGCGCATCGAGCGCCTGCTTGGCCTGCTGCTCGTCGGCCTCGGCCTTCTGGATTTCCTCTGGCAAACTCGCTGCCGTTGTCGTTTCATAGGCGGCCTCCGCCTGGTCGAAGGCGCCTCGACTGTCCTGGGCTGCGGCGGCCAGGTCCCGATTCTCGAGGACCGCAAGCAGTTCTCCTTCATGAACCGGGCTGCCGCGCCTTACCAGGAATTCCCGAACCGGAGCGCTGATCTTTGGGACGATGGCAGCCTGCTGGCGTGGAAACAGAATCGCTTCCGTCTGGATGGTGTGCTGAATCGTCGTCTTCTCCACCGCAGCGACTTGCACGGTCACCGTCGGCTTCTCTTCGCCCTTGTCATGGGAGCATCCACCGGCGAGTAGGAAACTGCCCAGGATTGCGAGTCCGGCGATGGCGATCCGCAGTCGGCGCTGCGATCCTGCAGCGCGATGGTGGTTCGTGACCGGACTGTGCGTGAGATGGCTCATTCGGCTAAAAGGTCCCTGTTAAAGTCTGTAGGTTGGCCAACGCTACACGAAAGCGCGCCTGGCCATCATCGTACGCGTTGCGTGACTGAGTCAGCGTATTTTGCGCGTCGACCACCTCGAGTACCGTAGACTCTCCCGCCTGGTAGCGCAATGTGGTGAGCCGCTCGCTCTCGGTCGCAATTTCCGCGGAACTGGCGAGGGATTCCATCTCCGAACGAGCCGTCTCAGCCTCGCTGTAGAACTCGCGCAGGTGGCTGAGAAGTTGCCGCTGCGCATGCGTCAACTCGACGTGTGCCTGATCGCGGCGCAACTCTGCCTGCTTGAGCTTGCTGCGGTCCGAGCCCCAACTGAAAATTGGAATCTGTAAAGTCGCCACGGTGGAATACCCGAGGTTGCGCACTCCGTCGGTGCGGATGGCGAACTGGTTCGAATCGAGGCCGTAGAAGTAATCCACGCTCAGGGCCGGGAGCAGACCACCCCAGGCCGCAGTCACTTCATGATTCGCAACCTCGAAGCCGGCCAGAGCCGCGCGCAGTTCGGGATTATTCCTCTTGCCGGCAACCTCGACTTCCGCAAAAGTCGGCAGGGGCTCGAGGGTTTGCAGGTCATCGACCACGGCGAAATCCTGATTGAAATCTGAAAACAGGAGCACCGCCAGATCGAGGCGGCTGCGCTGCATGTCGAGCTGCGCTTCCTGCAGGTTGCGCTGCTGTTGCTGCGCCTGGATTTGCGCTCTTATGACGTCTGCGTGGGCGACTTCGCCGCCACCTTCCAGCTTCTGGCTGATATCGAGAAATCGTGCCGCTTCCGTCGCGGCTCGCTGTGCGGTGGCATATTTGTGCTGGGCCACGACCAGCCCATAGTACGACTGCGTGACCGTAACCAGCAGCCCGCGAGTCGCAATCTCGGCTTTGGCCCGCGCCTGTGCGAGCGCGGCGGAGGAGCGGCGATAGTCCGCAAAGTTCGTGAGGGAGATGTTCTGATGCACGCCTGCCTGACTGATGTATTCATGCACTCCGTTGTTCGCGACAAACCTCGAGTTGGGGCAACCGGCAGCGTTGGCAGCGCAGGTCGCGGGCAGGGGGCCGGTTCCCTGGGTGTAGATGAACGTATTGTTGTAATTCACATTCGGCAGAAGTCCGGCTCGGGCCTGCACGCGATCCTGGCCGGCGAGGCCGAGGTCGGTGAGCGCCGAGCGATATTGGGGATCGTTCAGCCGAGCCCGCTGCAGCGCATCCTGCAAAGTGATCGTCACGGGAGCCCCGCTCGTGGGACCAATTCCGGTATTCGCGGGGGCCGATGTCAGAACCTGTGCATAACTCGGCGCGCCGGTGCTTAGCAGCACCAAAATGAGAATTCGACTCTTCGCGGAGTGGCCGATGTGGGAGAGAGCTTCTACTCCCTGGGAGAGCATGTTCCGATCAGTCATCACTGGTCACCTCGGGATGAAGGCTGGTGAGTTGGTAACGATGAATGTACCTGAAGACAAAGAGGATCGACCAGAGCGTGAGTCGCCATCCGATTCGCGCCTGCGGCCGCGGGCGGGACTGTCTTCGAGCCTCGAGGCGGAATCGGCATGGGGCGAGTGCAGGGCATCGGTCGACGCGATGGAACCAATTTGGAACTCTCTCAGACTATGGGGCCTTTCTGAAAGCCACCTGAAAACAGTGGGCACCGTCCCCAAGTGCTAGCGCCCTAAAGTACTTAGGCCTTGCGGTCGAGGGATGCGAAGAATTGGCGAAAGCCGTGCTACCTGAGAAGGCGAGTGCGATTCTCAAGGAAGCCGGAGGAAAACAGCCGTGATCGACCTGGATCAAGTGAAAGTAACGCCCCGCGACCAGCAGGTGTTGAACCTGCTCGTGCAGGGCTGCAGCAATAAAGAGATTGCGGGCCAGCTCAACATCAGCCCGCGCACCGTAAAACAACACCTGCGCACGCTGTTCCTGCGTGCCGGAATCCGCGATGGCCGCAAGCGCGTGAAACTCGCCATCGCTATCTTCGCCAAGGAGGAACTGCAGTCATGATGCCCCGCGAGCGCCTTACTCCGAAAGAAGTTCAGATTGCGACCCTGGTCTGGGAAGGACTCACCAACCGCGAGATCGGCAAGATCATCGGCACCAGCGAACAGGTGATCAAGAACCACCTGCGCAGCACCTTCGACAAGCTAGGCGTCTGGAGCCGGCTGGAACTGGCTATGTACGTGGCCAGCCACGGCGGGAAGAACTGGCCTCCTGAGTCCGAGCGTCCGGGCATGCCGTTCAGCCAGGCGATCGGAGCCGACTAGCGCCATGCGGGTTTCCCGGCTGTCGGATCCGGACTCCCTCTGCTGTGCCACGCACAACAGACGAGTGCCCTGATCCTCAGCTGGAAGCCCGACCTCCAAGGCCTGACGCGTGACGCCTAGAGCCGGGAGGCGGGGGCCCGAAACGAAAGCCCGCAGCCGAAACTCTGCAAAAGCTTTCACGATGGTTTCAGCGCTCGAGACAGGAGATCGGCTAACTCTATGTATGACAGCGTATTGCAGAATTCTGGCAGCGGTCCCTAAATTGCACCATCAGCTTGTTCTGCAAGAGCAGGCTCAAAAGCTGCCACGAGCCGGCTTCGCGATCCAGGTTCCGAGGACCCAGGCGAAACCAGCAATGGCGTACAAAGAAACGTTTTGGATGGCATGCGACTCCACCGAACAACTGCGGGCGGAGTACGGACCCTTTCACACGCGCGCCGAAGCGGAGGCCGAGGCCAAGAAACTTGGCTTCGGCTACCTGCTGCGCTACGAGCACATCCTCGGGGAGAACGAAGAGATCGAGGAAGTCCGTTGCATCTTCGTCGAACTGCCTGGCGCAATTCCGGTTGGGGTTGAGGCGGTTCCGGTGACGCTACACACGCGCTGCGCCACGTGTGGCGAGTCCGCTGCCCATGAAAAGGGCTGGCAAGCTGAGGTTTGGGCCGACATCCACGAGTTTGAACACTCCCGCCATCGCGTTCGCCTGTTCGAACACGCCAGGGGCAAAGGCTTGAAGGAAATTGGCGACTGGAGAGGATAGAACCTGGAGGCCAGGTTTCAAGGTTTTTGAGCGCAATCTTTTGAATATCGGAACCCTGCACCCTTTTTACACCCCGCTCGATAGTCCACTCGCCGCCGCACGATCCACCATCCAGATCAGACTGCCATCGGTCGGGCGGACCAGCTTGGATGGATATTGCTCTCCCGGCGCATCGCTCTGCAGCACGGCACGGAGGGCGGGAGCCTTGTCGGTGCCGCTAACCAGGAACGCAACACAGCGCGCTGCATTTAGAACAGGCAGAGTGAAGGTGAGGCGGCTCGTCTTGAACTTCTCCACCCAGTTGGCGACCACAAGTCGCGACTTCTCCTGAAGGGCGGCAGACTCGGGAAACAACGATGCCGTATGGCCATCCGGGCCCATTCCGAGAAGAATCAGATCAAAGCGCGGAACCTGCCCTGCTTCCAGTTGAAAGAACTTTCGCAAAGTCTGCTCGTAGGCCTCGGCAGCGGCTGCGGCGTCGGGATTCTCCGCAACCATCCGAAACACGTTTCCAGGGGCTACCGGAATCTTCGACAGCATGGCTTCGTCCGCCATGCGGTAATTGCTCTCGGGATCGGTAGGAGGAACATGGCGCTCATCGCCCCAGAAAAAGAAAGTGCGATCCCAGGGCAGAGTCGTGCGGGCGTTCGTTGCGAGTAGATTGAAGAGGCTTCTGGGAGTCGACCCACCCGACAAGGCGATGGTGAACTGCCCGCGCTGCGTTACAGCTTCATTGGCGGCGTGCACAACTTCTTCCGCCGCGGCCGCAAACAATTCCTGCGGAGTCGTCAGGGTTCGGATTTCGACGGAAGCACCCAATCGATTTCAACCCTTGCCCCGGACGGCCGCGCAACGCGCAGCTCCCAGCAGTCCAGCCTTTTCGTTGGTCACGACCTGCACTGGGATCGACTCCACCAGCGAGCGCAGACGGCCCTTCTCCAGAAACGATTGCATGAACACCGGACCCCTCAGTTTGGCCAGAATCTTGGGCGAGATACCGCCTGCCAGAAATAGCCCGCCAGTGGCCATTGCCTTAAGGGCCAGATTAGCGGCTTCCGCGCCGTAGACCGAGATCCAGATGTCCAGTGCCTTCACTGCCAGGTTCTCATTTCCGTCGAGTGCTGCCCGCGAAATCGCGGCGGCGGGGTCACTGTTCTGCAGCACGGTCGCGAACTCGGGAGATTCCTTTCCGCATCCGCTGTCACGCAGAAATTCGTAGACATTTACCAGACCCGGGCCGGAGAGGATGCGCTCGTAGCTGACGTGACCAAAGCGAGCCTTGAGAAATTTCACCAATTCAATCTGCAGGTCGTCCTGAGGCCCGAAGTCGGTGTGCCCACCTTCGCAGGCGAAGACGTGATGTCGCGATCCGTCCCAGAAAAGACCGGCCTCTCCCAATCCAGTGCCCGGTGCGATTACGGCCTGGTTGCCCACAATCGGACCGTCAACATGATTCAAGGGAACCAAGTCCACAGCGGTGAGAGCGCCGATTCCCCATGCGCTGGCCTCGAGATCGTTGATCAGAAGCGTGGCGGGCAGATGAATTTGCTGCGCGAGGCGCGACTGTTCAATGACCCATGGCAGGTTCGACGTCTCTACGCGCCCGTTTCGCACTGGGCCAGCGATTCCGAAACATGCGACTTCCGGACGAGTGCCTGAGTCCGCCAGGAATTCGCTGACAATTTCTCCGAGCTCGCTGTGTTCGCGGCTGGGAAAGACGCGCTCGGACACCAATTGCAGGTGCCCATTCTGGGGTTGAAAATAAGCTAGCCTAGCATTGGTGCCACCAATATCGCCGGCCAGAATCATTTCTCGAAATTCCTCCAGCGGCGGCCGTCACGTTCGAGCAAATCGTCGGCCTCCTTCGGTCCCCAGGTGCCGGATGCATAGTTGGGGAAATTACGCGGTGGAAGAGCCTTCCACAGATCGAGCACTGGGTTGACCACGGACCAGCCGGCTTCCACCATGTCGGCCCGCTGAAACAGCGTCTGATCACCGATCATGCAATCGTGCAACAGGCGTTCATAGCCGGTGCTGGGCTGCTTGCCGAAATATTCCTGGTATTCGAAATTCATATCCACCGTGCCCAGACGCATGACCGGACCGGGCACCTTGGCCGCGAATTGCAACGAGATTCCTTCTTCCGGTTGAATGTGCAGGACCAGTTGGTTTGGCATCAGGTGTTCGACGGGCGTGTCGCGGAAAAGCACGAATGGGGCCCGCCGAAACTGTATCACGATATGGGTGTTGCGCACCGGCATCCGCTTCCCAGTCCGCAGGTAGAACGGGACATCGGCCCACCGCCAGTTGTCGATGTTGAGCTTCATCCCAACATAAGTCTCGGTGCGGGAATCGGGAGGAACGTCTGGTTCGGAGCGGTAGGCGGTCACGCGCTTGCCGTCTTCGGTGCCATCACCGTACTGCCCGCGCACGCTGCGGCTCAGCACTTCTTCGTCGCTCATGGGCTGGATGGCGTGCAGAATCTTGGCTTGCTCATCGCGCACCGCATTGGCGTCGAAGGAAATCGGCGGCTCCATCGCGGTCAGGCTGATGAGCTGCATGATGTGGTTGGGCACCATGTCGCGCAGCGAGCCGGCGTGATCGAAATAGCTGCCACGCCCCTCGACGCCCACGGTCTCGGCCACCGAAATCTGCACGTGGTCGATATAGCGGCGATTCCATACTGGCTCGAAGATTCCGTTGGCGAAACGGAACGCCATGATGTTCTGAACGGTCTCTTTTCCCAGATAGTGATCGATGCGGTAGATCTGCTTTTCGTCGGCCTCTTTGAGCAGTTGCTGGTTCAGGGCTTTGGCCGACTCCAGGTCGTGTCCGAAAGGCTTCTCGATCACCACCCGGCGCCAGTGGTTGTTTTCCTGCGCCATCAAACCCGCAGCGGAAAGTTTCTGTACAATCGGCCCGAAAAAGCTGGGAGCGGTGGCGAGGTAGTAGAAGAAATTCTGGTGGGCCGAATGCTCCTGGTCCACCTTGTTCAGGAAATCCTTGAGCTGGGGGTAAAGTTTGTCGTCGCTGAAGTCCCCGGTAAAGTAATAGAACCGGCGCACAAACCATTCCCACAGATCGTTCTCAATGCAGTCTCCGCAGTACGCCTTGACATCGTCATGCACTCTCTTGCGGAACTCTTCGTTGGACAGTTGGGCGCGCGCCACTCCGACAACGGCGAATTCACGCGACAGGAGGCCAGCCCGCGCAAGGTTATACAGCGCAGGAATCAGCATGCGGCCAGTCAGGTCTCCGGCCGCTCCGAAGATCACCATCACGCAGGGATCGCCCTGCTTGCCAATGCGTGGCGGCGCCGCCACCGGTTGTTCCGCTAGTTCAGCCATGAGTTGGTCCTTTGAAAATCCCTCTGCCAAATACGATCGCTCCTATGCGCTCTTCTTTGTTTTGCTTGCACCTGCTGTCTTGCTTGCACCTGCTTCCACGTGTCCGCCAAATTTCTGGCGCATCGCAGATAGCATCTTCTCCGCGAACGTATGCTGCTGACGCGAGCGGAAGCGCACAAACAGAGCCGCGGTCAAAACGTCCGCGGGGACGGCTTCTTCCAGCGCCGCCTGAATCGTCCAGCGACCTTCGCCTGAATCCTGCACAAAGCCCTCGTATTCAGAGAGTGTCGGATTCTCGGTCAGGGCCATCGCCGTTAGATCGAGCAGCCACGAACTGACCACGCTGCCACGCCGCCACACTTCTGCGATGTCGGGCAGGTTCAGGTCGTAGCGAATATCTTCCGGCAGCTCTTTGCTGGTTGCGTTCTTGAAGATGTCGAAGCCCTCCGCATAGGCCTGCATGATGCCGTACTCAATACCGTTGTGCACCATCTTCACGAAGTGGCCCGAGCCCGACGGACCGCAGTGAATGTAGCCTTCCTCGGCGGTGCCCGTGAGCTTCTCCCTTCCCGGGGTGCGCGGAATGTCACCTTTGCCCGGCGCCAGGGTCTGGAAGATCGGATCGAGCCGTTGCACCGCTTCTTTCGGACCGCCGAGCATCATGCAATAGCCGCGATCCAAACCCCACACTCCGCCGCTGGTCCCGACATCAATGTAGTGAATGCCTTTGCCTTTGAGTTCGTTCGCGCGGCGTACATCATCTTTGAAGTAGGAATTTCCGCCGTCGATAATGGCATCGCCGGCGTGCAGGTGCTGGGCCAGTTTCTGCACCGTAGCCTCGGTCGGACCGCCCGCTGGAACCATGATCCACACGGCGCGCGGCGGTGCCAGCTTCGCGACCAGGTCTTCCAGAGAAGCCGATCCGGTCGCTCCCTCGCCCGCAAGTCCCTTTACGGCATCTGCGCTGAGATCGGAAACAACAAGCTGATGTCCGCCACGCATCAGGCGCCGCGTCATGTTTGCGCCCATGCGACCCAGGCCTACCATTCCCAATTGCATGCTTCGCTCCTAAGTAGCGCCGGCCCTTCGACTTCGCTCAGGGCAGGCTCGCCGGCTGTCGTGAGGCCATCCTGGCCTCGCTTCCATTGTCACGAAACCTCTAAATAGCCTTCTGGACTGCCGCCACCAGCGCCGCCAACCCCGCTTTCAGATTGCTCCCCAGATGCACGCGCAACGCTCGTCTCCCGCGATCGGCCAGTACCTGGAAGTCCCCGCGGGCCTGCGCCGCCTTCACGACTCCGAAGGTATATTTCTGCCCGGGCACCGGCAGTTCTACGGAATCGTCACAAGTTATTTGTAGAAACACTCCCGAGTTTGGACCGCCCTTGTAGGCCTGTCCCGTCGAGTGCAGAAAACGCGGTCCAAATCCCAAACACGTCGCCACCCGCTTCTTGTCGCGCACCGCGTGGCGCAGAGCCTGCAGGTCGTGCTCATGCTCGGCGTTCATCTGAATGTAGCCGAGCACAGCGAAGTAGTCGCCAGCCTTGATGCGCGCAAGATGAGCTTTGAGATATCCCGCAAGAGTTTGGTTGCCGCCTGCAGCCTTCGCCAGTTCCGCTGCGTTCTTTTCGTCGGTGAACAGCTTGACGCCCGCGTCTTCGACAACTGGCTTCTCGGCGGGCAGGGAACCCTTGATTTCATACTCAGTGGTCAACGTACGAGTCGCAATTTTGCTGGCTTCGACATCGGGCTGGTTGAAGGCGTTAATTCCGAGGATGGAGCCGGCGACGGCGGTCGCAATTTCCCAGCGGAAAAATTCAGCGCCCATGTCGTAGATATCGGGCATCGCAATGCGCACGACCGGATGCCCGGCCTTCTCGATCGCAGCCACTTTCGCATCCTGGCCTGCGTCGGCGCCTGTTTCGAGACGCACGTAAACGAACACGCGGTCGTTGCCGTAGATCTCCGGAGCGTCCAGATTCTCCCGGTCAACCGGGATAATGCCTTTGCCGATTTTTCCCGTGGATTCCGCGAGAAGCTGCTCGAGCCACGCGCCAAGGTCCGCGATGCCGGGAGAAGTAATGATGGTGACTTTATCGCGTCCGGCTTTCGCTGCTGTCCCGAGAATGATCCCCAGCGAGGCGCCGGGATTGTCTCCGACGGACACGCTCGCCCCACAGGCGCGCACCATGTCCCCTGCCTTGGATAGAAATTTCTTCGTGTCGAGACCCATGACCGCCGCAGGGACCATGCCGAAGTTCGACAACGCAGAATAGCGGCCGCCAATTGAGGGGCGGCCAAAGAAGATATGCAGGAAGCGATCCGCCTCTGCCACCTGCTGCATCTTCGATCCTGGATCGGTGATGGCCATGAAGTGGCTGCCCACCTTCACAGCGCCGACCGCTTGCTTGGTACGCTCAAAGAAATACTGTTTGAAAATGTTGGGTTCGAGCGTGCTCCCGGACTTGCTGGAAACGATAAAGAGCGTCTTGGGGATCTCGATCTGATGTTCAAACGCCTTTACCTGCGCGGGGTCCGTAGAGTCGAGTACGTGCAAGGTGGGAAAGTGAGTGATTCTGCCGAACGTCATGCGCAGAACTTCCGGACAAAGACTTGAGCCGCCCATGCCTAGAAGCAGAACGTGCTGAAAGCCGCGGGCCTGCACTTCCTTGGCAATCTTTTGCAGTTGATCTTGCTGCGCGATCTGCTCCTCGACAATGTCGAGCCATCCCAGCCATTTGGCCTCGTCGGTGCCGGACCAGAGCGTAGCGTCGTGCTGCCACAGGCGCTGCATCTTGCCGGTCGATTGCCAATCGGCGGTGGTTGCATTTACGGCTGCAGACAGATTTTCTGGCAGGGAAGTCTTCAGTCCACTCACGGTCTATCCTTTTCGCTCGGTACTCTTCGCGACAGCGGCCAGCAGCTTGTCAAAGGCGTCGGCGAATAACTTCACGCCATCGTTGGTTAGCTTGTCGGTGACTTCCTTCATCGAGATGCCGGCGCGCGCGAGATCTTGCATAACCTTCGCGGCACCTGCTACGTCCTCAGTCAGGCTGTTGCGTAGAAGTCCGTGATCGCGGAAGGCGTCGATGGTCGCGGGCGGCATCGTGTTCACTGTATCCGCGCCGATCAACTCTTCGATGTAGATCACGTCGCGATAGTTCGGATTCTTGGTGCTCGTGCTGGCCCAGAGCACGCGCTGCGTCTGGGCTCCCTTGGCTGCGAGTGCCTGCCAGCGCGGTCCGCTGAAAATCCGCTGGTAGCTCTGGTAGGTGAGCTTGCCGTTCGCGATGGCCACCTTGCCGAGCAGGCTCTTCAACACCGCTTGCTGGCTCGCGTCGGTCGACGTTTTGAGTTTGTCGTTCAGCATGGAATCGATCAGCGTGTCGATGCGGCTGATGAAGAAGCTGGCGACGCTGGCCATTTTTTTCAGATTGCCACCGTGCCCAGCCAGATCTTCGAGGCCAGCTACGTAGGCCTCGGCTACTTTTTCGTAGACGTCCTGCGCGAACAGCAGGGTGATATTGATGTTGATCCCCTCGCCAATCAACTGCCGGATGGCAGGAAGACCTGCCGGCGTGCCCGGGACCTTGATCATGACGTTCTCGCGCTGCACGGCCTTCCACAGACGGCGGGCTTCGTCGATTGTTTCCTTCGTCTTGTTCGCCAGGTAGGGCGAGACCTCGAGGCTGACGTATCCGTCGCGAGCCTTGGACTCGTCGTACACCGGCCGCAAAGCGTCGGCTGCGTCCTGAATGTCTCGAATGGCGATCTGCTCGAAGCGCGCGGTGGTGTCAAGATCGGTGCGCGATGCCAGCGACTTCAGAAGATCGTCATAGAGCGAGCTGTCGGCGATCGCCTTCTCGAAGATGGCCGGGTTCGAGGTCATCCCCCGCAAGCCGTCCTCGGCAATCAGTTGCTTGAGTTTTCCGGTGGTGAACAGATCGCGCCGGATGTAGTCGAGCCACATCGACTGGCCATAGTTCAGCAATTCCTTCAGCGGATTCTTGGTGGCTTTCGAGCTTTCGATAACTCCAGTTGGCTGCATGATGACCTCCTAAATCAAATTCGAAGAGGCGTAAGCCTGCTACGTCTTGCCGCCAGTTTAGATGTCTGGCGGCGCCGTCAGGAGACGCAATAAGTTACGTCTCTACGCCGACATCGCCGCGCGCGCTTCCGCCACGACGGTATCCACAGTGAACCCGAAGAACTTCAACAGATCCTTCAGCGGCGCCGACGCTCCAAAGCGGTGCATGCCGACGTTCCGTCCCTTGAGGCCGGTATAGCGCTCCCAGCCGAACGTTGTGGCCATTTCCACCGAAACACGGGCCGTTACATCCGGTGGCAGGACACTCGCCTTATAGGCCGCGTCCTGCTGTTCAAAGATCTCCCACGACGGCATGCTGACTACGCGTGCCTTGACGCCATCGGCTTTCAGCTTTTCGTACGCTTCCACGCATAAAGAGAGTTCGCTTCCCGTGCCCAGCAGAATCACCTCGGGCTTTCCGCCGGGTGCGTCGGCCAGAACATAAGCTCCCTTGGCCACGCCGGAAGCCGAGGCATACTTGGAGCGATCGAGCGTCGGCAGGTTCTGCCGCGTCAGGACTAGAACCACCGGCGAATGCTGCAGTTGCGCAATAATCTTCCACGCCTCGGTTACTTCGTTCGCGTCGCCCGGGCGCAGGACGATCAAGTTCGGCATGGCACGCAGCGATGCCAGTTGCTCGATCGGCTGATGCGTGGGTCCGTCTTCTCCCACACCGATGGAGTCGTGAGTGAAGACGAAGATTGACGGAATCTCCATCAATGCCGACAACCGGATGCTGGCCCGCATGTAGTCGCTGAAGTTGAAGAAGGTGGCGCCGAACGCTCGAATGCCAGAGACAGTCAAGCCGTTCACGCTTGCACCCATGACATGCTCGCGTACGCCGAAGTGCAGATTGCGGCCAGCGGGCGTGCCCGCCTGAAATTCCCCGGCGCCTTCGAATTTCAACGTGGTCTTGTTCGAAGTCGCCAGATCGGCGGATCCGCCAATGAGCCACGGAAAGTTCTGGGCAAGAGCGTTGAGCACCTTGCCGGAGCTTTCGCGAGTCGCGACACCCTTGGCGTCGGCCGGAAACGTCGGCAGGTTCTTATCCCAGCCGGCGGGCAGTTCACGGTGCTGCATGCAGCGCAGACGCTCCGCCAATTCCGGGAACTTCTGCGAGTACTCAGCAAAACGCTGCGACCACTGCGCGTGCAAATCGCGGCCACGCTTTCCGATGCCCGCTCGGAAGTTTTCCAGCACTCCTTCCGGCACCAGGAATTTTGCGCCTTCCGGCCAACCATAGAATTTCTTTACCAGCCGGACTTCTTCTTCGCCCAGGGGTTCCCCATGCGAGGCATTGCTGTCCTGTTTATGAGGAGAGCCGTAGCCTATGTGGCTATCAACGATGATCAGCGTCGGCCTGTCGGTCGTTTTCTGAAAAGTTTCGAACGCCCGCGCCAGCATCACCAGGTCGTTCGCGTCGGCCACGCGGGTCACGTTCCACCCATATCCGATGAATCGTGTCGCCACATCCTCGCTGAACGACCAACTCGCTGGACCGTCGAGAGTGACGGAATTGTGATCGTACATCCAGCAGAGGTTCGAGAGCTTGAGATGTCCCGCGAGCGACGCTGCCTCGCCGCCGATGCCCTCCATCAAATCTCCGTCGGAACACATGGCATAGACGTTGAAGTCGAAGATTTCGAAACCGGGGCGGTTGAAATTCGCTGCCTGCCACTTGCCCGCGATCGCCATCCCAACACTGTTGCCTACACCTTGGCCCAGTGGGCCCGTCGTGGTTTCAATTCCAGAAGTGATATGCGACTCCGGGTGTCCGGGCGTCAGGCTTCCCAACTGGCGGAAGCGTTTGATCTCCTCCATAGGGACCGCGAGATCTTTAAGAACTTTGCCCTGTTTGTCGACGCGCCGCACTTCGGCCAGATAGAGCATTGCGTAGAGCAACATGGAAGCGTGGCCGTTGGAGAGCACGAAGCGATCGCGATTGAGCCAGGTGGGATCGGCAGGATCGTAGCGCAGGAATTCCTGCCACAGGCAATACGTCACGGGAGCCAGTCCCATGGGAGCGCCGGGATGTCCGGAGTTCGCCTGCTGTACGGCGTCAATCGCCAGCGTCCGAATCGTGTTGATACACAGTGTGTCCAGTTGCTGTCCCGTGGCCAATACCTGTTCACTCACTGCCATGTGACTTCGCTCCTCCAGCCCGGATTGCTCCGGCCCGCGAATAGTCCAAAATCAATTAGATTTTCGGACTACAGAAAGGGTTCAATACGCAGAGAGTGTATCAATTTCCGCGCAGACGTGGATTGAGCTGAGGTGAAAAACTCCCGAAGATAAGGGGAAGGCTTTATTTCAAGAGCTGGAAGTATCCGTTCTCGCTTTTCGAGGACCGCGTGGTTTCTTGCACGAACTTGAGGAACTGGCGAAGCGTGTCGCGCTCGGACGGAACCATACCGTCAAAGCGAACCCGCACTCCGGTGGCAGGGCCGCTGCGAGTGACGACTCCACTCAAAGCGAAGCCTTTCACCCAGACTTTTCCGTTGGCGAGCCACAGGCCGATTTCCACCTTGGCGCCGGGCTTGACTGGACTGGCGGTTTCTACGAGGCAGCCGCCCACACTCGTATTCGAAAGGTTTCCCCAGATCGGAGTGGGAGAATCGTCCACATGCAGTTCGACCGCAACGAAGCACTTGATTCTCGGGTGCACACGGCGGTCACTGCCAAAGTTCGGGCTGAATAGATCGGGTTCAAACGGGGGCGTTGCCGACGCAGGCGTGGGCACCGGATGCGGCTGTGGTGCGTTCTCAACCGCAGCGGACTTGCCGGTCGACGGAGCCCCGGCCTTAATCTCACGCATGGCGGTGAGCAGGGCCGATTCACGCTTCTCAGGCGGAGCTTCCCGATAGGCCTGCAGCAGCTTGCCTACATGCCGGACAAGGTCCGGATCAGACAGTATTTTGGTCCAGTCGGTTCCTGTTGCCGCGCTCATAGGCAGTGCACTCTTCTCGTTCTCAGTCTGAGGCTCTCGTCTAGCTTGGACTGAAGGTCACCGACGTTCAAGATGACCTAAGTCACCTGGCTTCGCACCTTTTCGGTTTGCGCACTTCTCAATTTGCGTACTTCTCAATCGGAATCAACCCGCTCCAGACTGACAAGATAGGCTGCGAGGGATTTTGCCTGCAGGTCGGGGAGCATAAGGAATTCAAAACCGTAGTGATATCCACGCCTGTGCCGTAGAACGGCGCGCACATCCCACGGCTGCGGTGTTCCGGGTAGACAAAAGGCCAGAGACGCGACCTCGGAGAGAGTGAGCTCCTCCGCAATGAGTACACCCATTCCACCTTTGGATAGGTCTCGACAGTGGCCGTCGAGGCGCTGATGGGTCTGCCCCGAGAACAATGTCACCGTTACAGGGAACTCAGAACGGTAGCGCGCGTGACGGCGCAAGCGCCGTCCGGTGGCGCGATTCACGGCCTTTCCTGGTTGGGATGACATGCTGGCAGATTCCTGACACTGGCGAATCTCACGGGGAGTTCGAGCGGCGTCAATGCGTCTCGAACGTAAGTTGGACCACCTCGGTAGTCTCGCTTTGTGCCGCCTGAAACTTCCATTGCTTGACCGCGTCAGTCGCCGCATCCACGAGGATCGGGCTTCCCCCAACCACACGGGTTGACTTAACGGTACCGTTTGGCCGCACTACGGCTTCGACCTTCACCGTTCCCTGAATACGCATCTTTTTCGCGAGTTCGGGGTAAGTGGGTGCCACGCGCGCAGTGACCTTGCGCTCGGCGCTCGACTGCACCGGGGTGTTCTGCGCCTGTAACTGGCTTACAGAAATGATGGCAATGGCAACTACGACGAATGAAGCAAGTTTTCGCACAAGGAACCCTTCCATTCCAAGCTTAGCGGGTCTAGGGAGACCGGGCAAAGTACGGAGGATATTGGACTTTAGTTGCAACCACCCACTGCCCGTCGTTCTCTAAGTAGGCCTCGGCTGTATGCCTCGGTAAGCATGCCTCGGTCGATTGAGTGTGCCCCCTTCCTTGCCTGTCTCGGGATCGGGGCATAAAATTCAGGGTCGCTTCGCTAGCGGTGAAAGTTTGCATCGCGAACAGCTGCAAACGAATCAAAAAACACGAGTTATGCCATGCATGAGAAAGTCCCAGATCATACTCTAATATCGGCAGAGGAGTTTCCCGGTCAGGAACGTGGTGCCCATTGAGGCTCTCCTCGAAGGTGCTTCCATTCTTGATCTTGACGTTGGTGGGTGCCTCGCAGCTCTTTGCGCAGTCCGCGGGCGGAGCGTCCACCACTCCCAGTATTTCCCTACCCGGCAACCAGAACCCGTTTCTCGGCAGCGAGCCTGAGGCCAAAGCCACATCGGAAGTTCTACAAATCGACTTCAAAGACGCTATTGATCGCGGTTTGCGTCACAATCTCGGATTGTTGCTGGCCGGTGATCAGACCCAAACGGCTCGCGGTGAGAGATGGAAGGAACTCAGCGAGCTCTTGCCCAACATCTCTGGGCGGGTGCAAGAAAACGTGCAAACACAAAGTCTCGCAGCCCTTGGATTCAACAAGCTGCTGCCTGTGTTGTCGCCGCCCGGAACGAGTGTCCCGGCGGTGGTTCCGGCTTTTAACTACTTCGACGCGCGTGCTTCCTTAGGCCAGTCGCTCTTCAATTTTCGGAATATCGAGAGAGAGAGGTCGGCCTCGGAGAGCCTGAAGGCGGCGCAGTTCAACTACAAAGATGCGCGCGAGATCGTCGTGCTTTCGGTGGGCAACTCCTACTTGCAGGCCATTGCCGCGGCGGCTCGTGTAGAGACGACCGAAGCGCAAGTCAGAAACGCTCAAGCTCTTTACGCCAAAGCCAGCGACCAGCAAAAGGCCGGACTGAGTCCCGCCATTGACGCTTTGCGGTCTCAGGTTGAACTTCAGACGCGCCAACAGCAATTCATCGCCGCCCGGAACGACTTGGCCAAGCTGAAATTGACTGTGGCCCGTATTATCGGTCTGGCGCCCGGGCAGGAGTTCGTCCTGACCGAAAAGGCGCCGTATCAGGCCCTGGCGCCTCTGCCTCTGGAAACGTATCTGCAACGTGCCTACGCGTCGCGTGCGGACTATCAGGCAGCGGCCGCAAGGGTGCGCGCGGCAGAACTATCGCGGCGAGGAGCTGCCGCCGGCCGCTATCCGTCGTTCGAGGTCAATGCGAATCTTGGCGATATCGGCGTAACCCCGGCCCATTCGAACGGAACCTGGCAGGTGAATGGTGGTATCAACATCCCCATCTTTGCCGGCAACCGCGTGCACGCGGATGTGCTCGAGGCCGATGCCCTACTGAAGCAGGTTCGATCGCAACTCGGAGATCTTAGCGGGCGCATCGATTATGAAGTCCGCGCCGCGTTGCTTGACCTGAATGCGGCTGCCGAGCAGGTAGAAGTGGCGCGCAGTTCGGTCGATCTGGCCGAGCAGACGCTGGCCCAGTCGCAAGATCGCTTCACCGCCGGCGTCGCCGATAATCTTGAAGTCGTGCAGGCTCAAGAGGCTCTGGCCGCCGCTCATGAGAGTTATATCCAAAGTCTTTATGCGCACAATCTGGCGAAGGTGGAACTCGCCTATGCCATTGGCGACGCGGAAGACGGCGTCAACCGATACTTGAAAGGCACTCAATAACGTATGGCAGAAACCACGCAAAGCCCGCCCGCGGAAAGCGCCCGGCCCGAAACCGGCACCAAGCCACTTCCCGCCACTGAGCAGGACTTTCGTCGCAGTCCTTCGCGCACCCAGAGTTCCGGCTTCCGGATCGGAGTCGTGATTGTCGTTCTCATTCTGCTGGTGGCCGGTTTCTTCGTTTACCGTTACATGGCCAGCTATGAATCGACCGACGATGCTCAGGTCGATGGGCACGTCAATTCCGTCAGCGCCAGAATCTCCGGACATGTCGTTAAACTGAGTGTTGAGGACAACCAGTACGTCGCCGCCGGAACGGTGCTGGTTGAGATCGATCCCGCGGACTATCAAGTCGCGTACGAACGCGCGAAAGCTGATTTTGACGATGCGCAGGCAGCCGCAACGGCCGCCGGAGTGAACGTTCCGATTACGTCAGTGAACACCACCAGCCAGGTGTCGGCTACCGAGGCGGATGTTAACAGCGCGCGCGCCGGAATCCAGGTCGCTAAACAACAATTCGAAGCGGCCAAAGCACAGTTGCAGCAAGCGGAAGCCAACAACGTAAAGGCACAGAACGATCTGGTCCGCTACAAGCAACTGGTCGACAAGCAGGAAATTTCTCAACAGCAATATGACCAGGCGACTGCGGTGGCTAAAGCGAGTGCGGCCGGCGTTGAAGCTGCGCGCGCCAGCGCCGACGGGGCGCAGCAGCAGGTGACTCAAGCCGAGGGTAAGCTCGTTCAGGCACAGGCGAACTGGAGCAATGCCAACACCGCGCCGAAGCAGATGCAGATCATTCGCGCCCGGGCTACGTCGGCGCTTGCCGAAGCACAGCGGAAGAAGGCCGATCTGGATCAGGCCCAACTGAATTTGCAGTACACCAAGATCGTCGCCCCGGTGAACGGCATAGTCAGTAATCGCACAGTGGAAGTCGGACAGAATGTTGCTCCCGGTCAGGAACTGATGAAGGTCATCAATCTGGATGACGTCTGGATCACGGCAAACTTCAAAGAAACGCAGCTCCGGCAAATGAAGGTTGGCCAGCACGTCGCGATCGACGTCGATGCCAACGGCAGAACGTACGAGGGCAAAGTGGACAGCATCGCCGGAGCCAGCGGCGCGCGGTTCAGCCTGCTGCCCCCGGAAAACGCTACTGGAAACTATGTCAAGGTAGTACAGCGCATCCCGGTTAAGATCGTGCTGGACCCCGGTTCGAACAAGGACCACCAGTTGCGCCCCGGCATGTCGGTGACACCCAAGGTCGGGATTCGGTAATGAGCACGGCTGCCACGACCCTGGATCAGTCCGACGCTTGGCGTCCTGCGGTAAATCCGTGGATCATTGCTCTCGCAGTCACGCTGGCGACGTTCATGGAGGTGCTCGACACCTCGATTGCGAACGTCGCCTTGCCCCACATCGCAGGTAGTCTCTCCGCAGGGCAGGATGAGAGCACATGGGTTCTGACCTCTTATCTGGTCTCGAATGCCATCGTGCTTCCTCTAAGCGGCTGGCTGTCGTCCATCATGGGCCGCAAGAATTTCTACATGAGCTGCGTGGCCCTGTTCACGGTGAGTTCGTTCTTGTGCGGGCTCGCACCGAATCTGGCCACACTCATTGTTTGCCGGATTCTTCAGGGCGCGGGCGGCGGCGGCCTGCAACCCAGCGAACAGGCCATCCTTGCTGACACATTTCCTCCCGCCAAACGCGGTATGGCTTTCGCAGTCTATGGAATGGCGGTCGTCACTGCTCCCGCGATCGGGCCGACTCTGGGCGGATGGATCACCGACAACTTTACCTGGCGCTGGATTTTCTTCATCAATATTCCCGTGGGCATTCTCTCCATTTTGCTCACTTCGCGGCTCATTCAAGACCCACCGTACTTCAAGCGACGCAAGCTGAGCGAAACTCACATTGACTATGTAGGGTTGAGTTTTGTGGCCCTGGGACTGGGAGCCTTGCAGATTGTCCTGGATAAAGGTCAGCGCGACGATTGGTTTGAATCGAACTTTATCGTCACTTTGTCGCTGATTGCTGCTGCGGCGCTGATCTTCGTGATCGTCTGGGAATGGCGACACAAAGATCCCATCATCGATCTTCATCTGTTCCGTGATCGAACGTTCGGAGTTTCGAATCTGTTGATGTTCATGCTGGGCTTCGCTCTGCTGGGCAGCACACTGTTGTTGCCTCTGTTCTCGCAAACACTGCTCGGGTACACGGCGGAACAAGCAGGCCTGGCCCTTATGCCGGGCGGCTTCACCATTATTCTCTTGCTACCTCTGGTGGGATTTCTCCTTTCGCGCTACACCCCGCGATGGCTACTGCTGTTCGGTCTCGGGATGTTGTCCTTCTCCCTGTTTCACATGACCGGCTTTGATCTTCAAATCAATTTCCGCACGGTGGCGATGGCGCGCGTCATCCAGGCCGCCGGAATGGCATTCCTCTTTGTTCCTATCAACACCGCAGCCTACGCATTCCTGCCCCGGGATAAGAACAACGCCGCTTCTGGCCTGATGAACCTGGCCCGAAACATTGGCGGGAGTGTGGGGATTTCTGTGGTCACCACTCTGCTGGATCGGCGCACGCAAGTGCACTTGACCGATTTGTCGAGCAACCTGAGCCCGACAAATCCCGCGCTCCGTTCGATGATTGAGGGAGCATCACGCGCCATGCAGGCGCATGGTGCGAGCGCCGCCGGAGCGACCCGACAGGCATACGCTCTGATCCAAGGCACCGTGCAGCGCCAGGCCACCATGCTGGCCTACATCGATTGCTTCTGGTTTCTCGGAGTTGCAATTTTATGCATGGTTCCGATGGTGTTCCTGATGAAAAAGGCGAAGCCCGGCGGCGGAATCGCAGTACACTAAGGACCGTCATGTTTCGCCTCATAACGATTGAGCGCGAGTATGGGTGCGGCGGAGGCGCCATCGCCGCCCAACTGGCTGACCACCTGGGTTGGAAGCTCTGGGATCGCCTCATTACTGAAGAAATTGCCCACCTTGCCAACGTCGATTCCTCTGCCGTGAG
>Ga0265338_10002638_pt1 | contig 26424 bp, 27 predicted proteins | sample 42126metaG_FD_193579 | JGI IMG/M metagenome (GOLD analysis project Ga0265338, IMG submission 193579) | Rhizosphere microbial communities from Carex aquatilis grown in University of Washington, Seatle, WA, United States - 4-21-26 metaG | ecosystem: Host-associated > Plants > Roots > Rhizosphere...
GAGACCCCGGACGAGGTCGGCACCCTCGCGCTGATCGGGCACAACCCGTCGATGGGCGAGTTCGCGCGGGGTCTTGACGACGGCGAGGGCGATGAGGCGGCCAGCCATGCGGTCGCCCGCGCGTTTCAGACCAGCGGGATCGCCTGCTTCGACGTACCGGTGCCGTGGTCGGAGCTGGCGATCGGCGGCGCCAGGCTGACTACCTTTGCCGTCCCCCGCGGCTAACCGTCGTTCAAAGCAATGTCACATTGCCCCCCACTTCGTGGGGGCAATGTCACATCACCCCACAGAATGCGGGGGCAATGTGACATTGCTTAGGGAGTGGCGAGGGCGACGGCTCGGTGTACGGCGGCCTCGCCCGAGTCGCCGCCGAGCTTGAGCCGTGCGACGTTGCTCGTCAGCGACCGGATCCCGTAACCCCGGAGCGGCCGCAACCCCATGACGCGCGCGCTGCCCCGCCGGACCAGCCCGCCGATCAAGGCAGTCGCGTCCTGGTGGTGGCGACTTCGCTGCGTCATCGCCGAGGCGAGGCCGGGCGCGAGCTTGTTGAGGTGGGCGCGCATCGGCGGCGAGACCCGGCTCGACGGGGACAGTCGCTCCTCCGGGGCCCGGGCGAGCAGGGCGAGGACATGGGTGGCACCGCCATCGACGGCGCGGGCAACCGGGAGCGGGTCGGTGACGAACCCGTCGACCCAGCGTCGCCCGTGCAGCTCGATCGGTGGGCCGGCCCAGTACGGAATCCGGGCCGACGCGAGCAGCGCCTGCCGCCAGTCGTCCGCGGTGAGCAGGTCGCCGAGCACGCTCGCCGACAGCGTGTCGAGCGCGGTTGCCACCGGATGAAGCGGCAGGTCGCTCTCGAGCAGTGGGGCCCATTCGAAGCCGTGCTTGTCGATCATCACGGTGTCGAGCAGGAAGTCGAGCGAGACCAGCGGTCCGCGACCAGCCAGCATGCGCCCGAAGTCGACGAACGCGCCGACGGCGAGGTCGTCGTAGTAGGCCCTGGCCAGGTGGTCGGTGCGCCGGCAGACCAGGCCGGTGCCGGTGAAGGCGCCGGCCGAGACCGCGAAGATCTCGTCGAGACTGTCGCGCAGGCCCAGCGCGCCGATCGCGCGGGCCATCCCGCCGACGTAGACGCCGCGCATGCCGCCGCCTTCGATGACGAGGGCCACCCGGTTTCCGTCGTCATGGCACCCGGGTTTGGTACCGGCCCGGCGTCGCTCGAGCATGACCGCCATCACGTCGCGGTCGCCGACCGTGAAGGCGGCGCTGCTCGGCGACGGGCTGCTCATGCGCGGTGAGCGTACTTGGCGATCTTCTGAGCGGGCCGGATTGGTCAACCCAGCGGCTTGGCCAGCACCTCAAAGACGAGATCCGTACGCCGTGGCAGACCGAACCGTTCGTCAGAGTGGGGAAACGGCCGACTCTCCCCGGTCACCGTGTAGCCACGGCGCTCGTACCACGCGATCAGCTCCCTGCGCTGCGTGATGACGGTCATCTCCATGGTGTGGGCGCCGAGCTCGTCGGCGGCGATCCGTTCGGCCTCGGCGAGCATTTCGCGGCCGATTCCGCCGGCTTGGCGGGTGGGCGAGACCGCGAACATGCCGAAATGGCATGAACCGCCCGGTTTGCGTTCCAGCTGGCAGCAGACCACGAGGCCGGCGGCGTCGTCGTGCCCGAGCCGGATCCTCGAGTCCGGCGATTCGATGATCTCGCGGACGTCGTCGGGGTCGGTGCGCTGACCGTCGAGCAGGTCCGCCTCGGTCGTCCAGCCGGCCCGGCTCGCCTCGCCGCGGTAGGCGGACTGCACCAGCGCGACGACCGCGGCCACGTCGTCGAGGGTCGCGTCGCGGTAGGTCAGGGTCACCGGCCCGGTCCCGTCGTCACGGGCAATGACGGTACGACACCGCAGGCCGGGTCCCGAGCGCGGTGTAACAGATCGGCGGGCCGATCCGCTGTCAGAGGTGATGCACGATCCAGCCCTTCGGGGCATGTCCAAGAGAGGGAACCCGATGACGATGAATCGTCCTCGTCGAACGGCGGCAGTAACGGCACTCGCCGTAGCCGCCTTCAGTGGTGTGGTGCTGGTTGCGGGGGCAGCATCCGCTTCGCCCAAGGCTCATACCTCGCTGTCCATTCGAGTCGCCCACGCCAGCATCAATCCGGGTGGCGGCGACTTGATCACCGGCGTGCTCCAGGCCAGCGACGGACACGTCGCCGACCACCGCATCGTCCTGCTCGACAAGCCACAGGGCAGCACCACCTGGACGAAGGAGAAGGTCCACCGCACCGGAGCCAACGGCGGCGTCGGCTTCCAGGTCAGCCCGTCGGTGACCACCCGCTACGTCCTGGCCTTCGCCGGCAACCCGTTCCAGCAGGCCTCGCGCAGCGCGGTCGCCGTCGTACGGGTGCGTAACACGACGTCCCTGACGATCGCGTTGAGCGCCGGCTCGATCCAGCCGGGCGACTCGGACACGGTCTCCGGGGTGTTGAGCCTCAACGGCACCGCGCTCGCCGGCCAGACCGTCGGCCTGCTCGGCCGGCACGGAAACCACGGGTGGACGCAGCTCGGCACCGGGATCACCGCCGCCGACGGCAGTGTCGGCTTCATCGTCACGCCCGCCGTGACGACGCACTACTCGCTGGTGTTCAAGAAGACCGAGACCGACAACGGCGCCCGCAGCGCGATCGCGACCGTGCACGTGCTGCTCCCGAGCTCACTGTCGATCCGCGCTCGGGTGGTCCGCAAGACCGGTGACGAGCTCATCAGCGGTGACTTGCGCGGTGGTGGGCAAGGTCTCGCGCACCGCAAGGTGACCTTGCAGGAACGGCCCAGCGGTACGACGACCTGGACCGCGGTGGCAAGCGAGCGCGCCGACAAGAACGGCGCGGTCGCCTTCGACGAGCCGGCGCCGAGCGTGTCCGAGGACTACCAACTGGTCTTTGCGGGTGGTCCGATCTACGACGGTTGCCAGAGCGGCATCGTTACTGTCACCGTTTCCTAAGAGAGGCAAATGGTCCGGCTCGACGAGGTCATGGGAAGGGGACGGTTCGAATCGAATCGGACCTCACGTCGCGCGCCCGTCGACCTGGCTCACCTCCGAGCCAGGTCGACGGGGTGCTGGACGATGCCCTTGCGCGGGCCCGGGCCGGCGACGAGTCGGGCTTCCTGGAGTTGTGGCGGACCTTGCAGCCGCGCTTGCTGCGCTACCTGCGGGTGCACAGCGGCGACGGCTGCGAGGACGTCGCGGCGGAGACCTGGCTTCAGATCGTGCGGGACCTGCCCAGCTTCATCGGGACCGCCGACGGCTTCCGGGCCTGGCTGTTCACGGTTGCGCGCAACCGGGCGATCGATGCGGCTCGGTCGAAGGCGGCTCGACCGGTCGTCCCGATCGCGGACGTCAGCAGCGCCGCCAGGCCGCAGCTCGTCGCGTCGGCCGAGTCCGTCGCGATGGATCGGATCTCAACCGACCAGGCGCTTGCCCTGGTCGCCTCGTTGCCGTCGGAGCAGGCCGAGCTGGTCGCGCTCCGGGTCATCGCCGGGCTCGACGTCGCGACCGTCGCAGACATCGTGGGGAAGTCACCAGGCGCGGTCCGGGTCAGTGTTCACCGAGGGTTGCGGGCACTGTCCCGCGATCCGCGAGTCCAACCGGCGGAGGTGGTCTGAGTGCGTCGTCGCAAGGATGACCTGACCGCCTGGCAGGACGACCCGGTCGTTCAGGCCCTGACCGCGCCCGGCACCGCCGACGAGCTGGCCGGTGAGGCGGGGGCGCTGGCCGCGTTCCGCGCGGCGGTCCCGACCCGGTCCCGGCGCCGCTTCGCCGGTCGCCTCGGCGTGGGTGGCTCGACCCTGGCGATCGCGATCGCGTTCTCCGGCGGGGTGGCCGCGGCATACACCGCCGCGCTGCCGTCGCAGGTTCAGCGGGTCTTCAACGACGTCGGAGGCTGGGCCGGGATCCCGGCGCCGACCGCGGTCCATCACAAGCACAGCGCCCGAGGGCATCACGGCGGCACGCCGTCCCCAGGCGTCCAGCAGGCTCTCGGTCAGCTGAGCACACCGCCGGTCGCCGGCGCGCCGACGCCGGCGCCGACACCGACCCCGACGTCCACCCCGACCCCGAAGGCGAAGCCGTCCGGCAAGCAGAGCGGCGGCGGCAGGCCGAGTACGTCGCCGAGCAGTTCGCCGACGACCGTGGCCTCCTCGCCACCGCCGTCGACCAGCCCGACGCCGACCACTACCCCCACGCCGACTCCGACCCTGACGCCGCCGGTGCTGGGCTCCATCACGATCACGCTGTCGGCGTCGAGCGTGCCGGTCGACGGTTCGGTCACCGTGTTGGGGCGGTTGGCGACCTCGACCGGCGAGCCGATTGCCGGGCACCGGATCTGGCTGATGGAGCGGCTGACCGGGCAGAGCACGCTGAGCCAGGTCGACATGGGTCTCACCGGCTCCGACGGCTCGGTCGACCTGACCGCCGGGGACCTGACCCACTCAGTGCGGTTGCGGCTGGTGTCCGGGCAAGGCGTTCGCAGCGCGCCGGTCCTCGTCGTCGTGATGCCGACGGTGTCGGCGACGCTGTCGGTGCAGGGCTCGTCGTACGACGCGTCGATCACGACGGACGGAGCGCAGCAGGGCGACGTGGTGATGCTTCAGCGACGGGCCCGAACCGGCTGGGTGGGTGTGGCCACCATGCAGCTCGACGCGTCGGGCGATGCGTTGTTTGCCGTGCCGGTGCCGGCTCAGCGCCCGGTCCGCTATCGCGTGGTCTTGCCGCGGACCCAGGCGCACGGGTATGCGGCCACCCGATTCGTGACACCCCCGACCTGATCGCGAGGCAGTCCGACCCGGACGTGTAAACAGGTCGAGTGACGAAAACGGACTGGACCACCCCGGGCGTCTACGAGGTCGCGCCCGGCGTGCACCGGATTCCGTTGCCGCTCCCGAACGACGGTCTGCGCGCGGTCAACGTCTACGCCATTGCCGGAGCCGGCGGCCCGACCCTGATCGACTCCGGGTGGGCGATCCCGGCCGGGAAGGAACAGTTGCGGGCCGGTCTTCGCGAGCTCGGCACCGACTTTGCCGACGTCCGGCGTTTCCTCGTCACGCACATGCATCGCGACCACTACAGCCAAGCGGTCCACCTTCGCCGCGAGTTCGGCACCCGCGTCACGCTCGGCGCGGAGGAACGCTGGTCCCTCGAGACGACCATGCGCCCGGGCCGGGCGATCGCCCAGGAGCAGATCGCCTATCTTCGCGAGCTCGGTGCGGGTGACGTTGCCGACCGGATGGCGCAGCACCACGGCCGGATCGACCTGAGCGACTGGGAGCTGCCCGACGACTGGTTCACCCCGAACGAAGTCGTGATCGCGGGCACCCGGTCGCTGGAGGTGGTGGAGACGCCCGGGCACACCCGAGGGCACGTGGTGTTCTTCGACACCCCCGGTGCCCTCCTGTTCGCCGGCGACCACGTGCTGCCGACGATCACCCCGTCGATCGGCTTCGAGCCGGCGCTGGCCGACAACCCGCTCGGGGCGTTCTTGGCCTCACTCGCGATCGTCCGTGCCCGCCCGGATGCGATGCTCCTGCCCGCGCACGGGCCGGTCACCTCGAGCGTCCATGACCGGGTGGACGAGCTGGTCGAGCATCACCGGCTGCGCCTCGACGCGATGGCCGCCGCGCTCGGGTGGGGTGCCGACACCGCCGCCGCCGTGGCGGCGGTGGTCACCTGGACGCGGCACGCCCGTGCGTTTGCCGATCTCGACGTGTTCAACCAGTTCCTCGCGGTGTGCGAGAGCGGTGCGCACCTGGACCTGTTGGTGGCCCAGGGTCGAGCGACCCGCTCGGTTCGCGACGGCGTTCGCCACTACGTGTTGACGGGGCACTAGGTCGTAACGGTTGCCGCGGGCCTTGCGCTCGGCGCGACCCGTAGGACGCGGGCGAAGGAGTCCGGCAGCCACCAGTTCCAGCGGCCCATCAGTGCCATCAACGCCGGCACGAGCAATGCGCGCACGATGGTCGCGTCGAGCAGGATGCCGACCCCGAGGCCGGTCGCCAGGACCTTGATGTCGGTGTCCGGCCCTGAGGCGAGCGACGCAAATGCCAGGAACAGGATCAGCGCCGCGCTGGTCACCAGCCGTCCGGTCCGTCCGAGCCCCCGGACCACCGCGGCTTGGGTGCCGTTCGCGGGCGCCCCGTCGTACTCCTCGCGGATCCGGCTCAGGATGAAGACCTCGTAGTCCATCGAAAGGCCGAACAGGAACGCGAAGACCATCAGCGGGATCCAGAAGGTGATCGCGCCCGTTGCCGGTACACCGAACAGCGCGGTCGAGCCGTGGCCTTCCTGCCAGAAGAACGTCAGCAAACCGAACGTCGCTCCCATCGACACCAGGTTGAGGATGACCGCCTTCACGGCGAGCACGAACGAGCGGAACGCGCGCATGAGCAGGATCAACGTGGCGAGCGCGATCAACGTGAACATCAGCGGGAAGTTCCCGTAGACCGCGTGGATGTAGTCCTGCTGGACCGGACCGTCGCCGGCGACCCCGATCACCCCTGGGATGCCCTTCACCTTCGCCTGCACGCTGCGCACCGGCGCGAGGGTCTGGCTGTTGACGGTCACGACGTCGGGGATCGCAATGATGTCGGCATAGCCGCGCCGGGAGCCGGTCGGCCCGTCGGGCAGCGTGGCGGTGCTGACCCCGCTCGCCTGGCCGGCCGCCTTGAGCGCGGCAGGCGCGGCCCGCGACGTGGTGAACACATCGAGCGGCGTGAGGATCCCAGGACTGATCCCTTGGCTCGTCATCTGGGTGTAGACGTCGTGCGCCGAGCCGTTCTGAGCCAGAGCCGAGACGCTCGTCTCACCGACCCTCAGCCCGAAGATCGGACTCAGCAGCAGGGCGAGGAGGACGACCGCCACGCCGGCACCGATCCACCGTTGCTTCACGATCAGCTTGGCCCAGCGGGTCCACGCGCGGCTGGCGTTCGCTTCGTGCCGGATCCGTGGCCAGTCGGCGCGTGGACCGATGCCGCCCAGCAGGGCCGGCAGCAGGGTGAGGACGACCGTGGTCGAGACCAGCGGGATCAGCACTCCGCCGATCCCGACACTTCGTAGCCCTGGCACCGGCAGGATGATCAATGCGAACAAGCCGATCGCAACCGTGAAGCCGGAAACCGCGACCGTTCGGCCCGCGGTCTCGGCCGCGCGCACCACCGCGTCGTGGTTGGACAGGCCGTGCTCGCGCTCTTCGCGCCAACGGGTGACGAGCAACAGGCTGTAGTCGATCGCCAGGCCCAGACCCACCAGGGCCACGAGGAACTCGACGATGAACGACACCTCGGTGATGGTGGTGAGGCCGAGTACGACGAGGAAGGTCGTCAGGATCGACACCGCGGCGATCAGCAACGGCACGAACGCGAGCAGTGAAGCGAACACAAAGGCCAGCACGATCAGCGCGCCGGCTCCGCCGATCAGCGTCTCGGCCAACACGCCCGGCCCGTTCGTGTCGCCGCCGGCCGAGAGCTGGTTCAGCCCGGTGATCCCGGTCTGCCAGCCGGGCAGTGCGGTCGCGAGCGAGTGCTTCAGGGTCGGAGTCGGGTCCGAGGAGAATGACACCGGTTGTGGGCTGAAGATCAGGGCCACCGTCGTGCGCTGGTTGGACCCGATGAAGCGCTGGTCGTGGGTGTTGGCGTAATCAACGACCCGGGTGCCGGGCAGCGCCGACTCGATCGCGGTTGCTGCGCGGGTCAGCGAGGCGCTCTCCTGGGCAGCGTCGTGACCGGCGGGCGGAGTCAGCACGCCGATGCTGGTGAACCCGATCGTTGCGTTGGGGCCGTAGACCGCGGTGAGTTGTTTCGCGGTCTCGTAGCCGGGCTGGCCGGGGAGTGAGAAGTCGACCGAGAGCCGGCTGGAGACCTTTGAGGCCGCCGCGCCACCGGCCAGGAAGATGACCAGCCAGCCGATCATCACCCAGCGACGATGGGTCAGCACGAACTCCGCAACTCGACCGATCACGGTCCGCGACCCGCGGTTCGAACCCTCGCTCATCCCGATGCCCCTCTGTCCCACCGATCACCCGAGTCTGCCAACTCGTTCCAGCCAAAAACCTTTCACATGACGAATGATTTGGCAAAAGGTATTGTTGTGGTCCATGGCGGAGCGTGGCAAGCCCTCGGCGCGCACTGCTCGGCCCCGGGTGATCGGCGTCGGCTTCCTGCTCTCCCAGCTAGGTGCCCATTCTGCGTTCACCTATGCCCAGCGAATCCAATCGACCGGCCTGACTCCTCCGCAGGTCGGCGTACTGCGTGCCGTTGGCGAATCTCCCGGTCGCAGCCAGCAGGCGATCGCCGACGAGTTCGGCGTGCCGGCCAGCCGGATGGTGGGCTTCATCGACGAGCTCGAGTCGCGGGGGTTGGTGCAGCGCCGGCGGGACGAACGGGATCGGCGGGTGCACCTGCTGTATCTGAGCGACGCCGGTGAGCAGATGCTGGACGAGCTGTCGACGGTGGGTCGCCAGGCCGAACGCGACCTGCTCGCGACGCTGACCGCGGCCGAGCGGCAGGAGCTCTCCGACCTGTTGCACCGGATCGCCGACGGTCAGGGCCTCACGCGCGGCGTGCATCCCGGGTACGGCCGGATGAGGGCCGACCGCGGGCCCGGACCGTGCGCGGCGCCAGACGGCTGAGGACCGGTTGCGCCGGTGAGCGGGCCGAACCGCTCCGAACGGGTCAGCATCCGTTCAGGTTCGGTGTCGATGAATTGCCTAGATTCGTCCGACTCTGCGGTCCGAGTACTACTCACTAGATGGTGGTCATGGCAACGACGAGCGGTTCTGCCCGCGAGCGCCTTCAGCGGGCGCGAGCCGCGGCGCTGACCAAGGTCGGCCGCGCCCAGCCCGAGGAGCCGGAGGAGACGTTCGTCTGCTCGGTCTGCCACCGCGACATGCCGGTGAGCGAGCGATCGCGGATCGCGCTCGGCCGCTGCCGCGCCTGCACCTGATCGGTGTCGCCGGTCCCTAGGTGCGCGGCCGCTCGGCCGGTTCCGTCGGATGTGCGTCGAGCATCGCGCGGTCCGCGTCGACCATGATCCGGGCCAGGTCGGGCGTCAACACGTTCGGTTTCCAGCCGAGCTCGGTCGCCGCTTTGCTCGCGTCGCCGACGAGGGCATCTGCCTCGGCCGGTCGCAGGTAGCGCTCGTCGAATCGCACGTGTCGTTGCCAGTCGAGCCCGGCATGGTCGAAGGCGTACTGCACGAAGTCACGCACCGAGTACGGCGCACCGGTCGCGATCACGTAGTCGGAGGGTTCGTCTTGCTGGAGCATCTGCCACATCGCCTCGACGTACTCGGGGGCGTAGCCCCAGTCCCGGATCGCGTCGAGGTTGCCGAGGTAGAGGTGCTCCTGCTCGCCGGCGGCGATCGCGGCGACCGCGCGGGTGATCTTGCGGGTCACGAAGGTGCCGCCACGGCGCGGTGACTCGTGGTTGAACAGGATGCCGTTGCACGCGTACAACCCGTAGGCCTCCCGGTAGTTGCGGGCCATCCAGTACGAGTAGACCTTGGCAACGCCGTACGGCGATCGAGGGTGGAACGGGGTGGACTCGTCCTGAGGCGGGGGCGCTGCGCCGAACATCTCCGACGACGACGCCTGGTAGAAGCGGGTCGCGAGACCGGTCGCGCGGATCGCCTCGAGCAGCCGGGTGGTGCCGAGCCCGGTGGTCAGCCCGGTGTACTCCGGTTCGTCGAACGACACCCGCACGTGGGTCTGCGCCGCCAGGTGGTAGACCTCGTCCGGCTGCACCTTGGTGAGCAGTGTGACCAGCCGGGTGCCGTCGGTGAGATCGCCGAAGTGCAGGAACAACCGAGCACTCGGGTCGTGCGCGTCGACGTAGAGGTGGTCGATGCGGTGCGTGTTGAACGTGGACGCACGCCGGATGATCCCGTGCACCTCGTATCCCTTGTCGAGCAGCAACTCGGCAAGGTACGAGCCGTCCTGACCGGTGATTCCGGTGATCAGGGCACGCTTCGGCATCTCATCCCTCTCGGTGGCTCGTCCGCTGAGACTGTAGTGTCTGCGCGCGTGGACAGGGATGCGCTCATTACGGGCATCGCCGGTCAGGACGGGATCTACCTGGCCCAGTTCCTCGGCGGCCAGGGCTACCGGATCACCGGCACGGTGCCGCCCGGCAGCGAGGCGGCGACGCACTACGCGCCGTACCTCCACGGGGTCGATGTGGTCGAGGTCGACGTTCGCGACGTCGCCGAGATGCGGCGGCTGGTCTTCTCGGTCCGGCCGAACGAGGTCTACAACCTGGCTGCACTGAGCTCGGTCGGCTCGTCGTGGGACGACGCGCGCGAGGTGGGTGAGGTCAACGGGACCTCGGTCGGCCGGCTGTTGGAGATCCTGGTTCGCTATCGCGACGAGTGCGGCCAGGCCCCGCGGTTCTTCCAGGCGTCGAGCGCCGAGATCTTCGGCCCGGCTCACTCGCAGCCGCTGAGCGAGGGCACGCCGCGCGCGCCGCAGAGCCCGTACGGCTATGCGAAGCGGATCGCGCACGACAGCACTGTGCGGTTCCGCACCCAGTACGACTTGTTTGCCTGCAACGGCATCTTGTTCAACCACGAGAGTCCGCTGAGGCGCCCGCAGTTCGTCACCCGCAAGATCACCCGCGCCGCGGCCGAGATCTCGGCCGGTCTGCGCACCGAGCTCAGGCTCGGCACCCTCGACGTACGACGCGACTGGGGTGCCGCATCGGACTACGTGCGGGCGATGTGGTTGATGCTCCAGCAGCCGACCGCGCAGGACTACGTGGTCGCGACCGGGGCCGCGACGTCGCTTCGCGACTTCGTCACGACCGCGTTCGCCTGCGCCGGCATCGACGATCCGTGGGCATACGTGCAGGAGGACCCGGCCATCGCCCGCCCGGCCGATCCCGAGCAGCTGCTGGGCGATCCGTCCCGGGCTCGGCATGAGCTCGGCTGGGCGGCGCAGACGCCGCTGACGGACGTCATCCGGCAGATGGTGGCAGTCGACATCGAACGGATCCGACGGGGTGCGGAGGAATCCTCCGACTACCTGACCTGGCGAATCTGAAGGATCTTCACAGCGCGACGTCATAGCGTGGCTGCCATGGAAGAGGCGATCGCGGTCGATGTGGTCGAGCAGTTGCGGGCCCGGTCGATCTTCGCGCACGTCAATCGCCGGGCCGGGGTCTACAACGTGGGCGTCCGGATCGTGATCCCTGACGGCCGTGAGGCGATCTGGGACAACGACGGGGCGGCCGGTCTCGAGGCGATGGTGCTGCGGGACGGCGTACTGGTCGGCTTCGTGCCGCAGATTCCGGACAGTGAGGACCTCGACGCGGCCGCGATCGTGAAGATCATCGCGGCCACCGACTACGACGCTCCGCCGGCTCCGGCGCCGGCCTCGCATCCGACCGAAGCGCCTCCGTCGTCGAACCCGGCTCCAAGTACGCCGAGCGCCCCGGGTACGCCGAGCGCTGCGACCCCGCCGAGCCAACGGCGCTGGGCCGACCGCCTCCGCCGCAAGGCCTGACCCCCGGCCCTGCTGTTACCAAGCAATGTCACATTGCCCCGCACTTCGTGGGGGCAATGTGACACCACCCCCGAGTTTGGCTGGGCAATGTGACATTGCTGGCGCTAGCGCTGGAAGCAGATGTCGACGTCCCAACGAGCGAAGCCGAGCCGTTCGTAGACCCTGACCGCGGCGTGGTTGGACTCGTCGACGTACAACATCACCGTGTGCAGCCCGAGGTTGCGCAGATGGATAAGCCCGATCAGGGTCAGGGCCGAGCCGAGGTGCCGGCCCTGCATGGCGGGCGCGACCCCGACGACGTAGACCTCGCCGATCGGCTCGTGGTCGGCGCCGGCGGGCTTGTGCACCTTGGTCCAGTGAAAACCGACCACCTCGCCGGCTCGTTCGGCGAGAAAGAAACCGGCCGGATCGAACCAGGGCTGCTGTTCGCGTGCGCGGATGTCGTCGATCGACCAGTTCGACTGCTCGGGATGCTCGGCGAACGCCGCGTTGTTGACCGCGAGCCAGGCCGCCTCGTCCTGAGCGACGACGAACGTGCGCACGGTCACCCCGTCCGGCCAGATCGGTTCGCCGAGGCTGGGTTCGGTCAGCGATCGGCGCAGCTGAAGCAGGGTGCGTTGCGGGGCGAAGCCGAGACCGCGAAGGACAGGTGCACTCGCCGCGGACTGCCCATGAGCCCAGACGCGAAGCGCCGGTCCGGATTCGGCGACGAGCGCGTCGATCAGAGTGCTGATCGCGACGGGGTCGAGGGCGGCCAGCTCGGCGACCGAGTCGGCGACGGCGAGCTGGGCATAGCCGACGAGATCATCGCCGGATCGCAGGAGCGCGTGCCGGGTGTCCGCGGCGTCGCTGCGCCGCACCTGCAGTACCACTCGCTCCGATACCGGTTTGCGGCCCTCGAGCTCGGTGACCCGGGCGATCAGAGCCAGCACATCGTCGATCTGGTCGGGCGTGAGAGCGCGTTGCCACTCGATCCGGCCGGCCGACACAACAATTGGTCTACCGCATCGACCGAGCGTCCACGGAGGCGGTGTGTGCCGGGTCGGCCGATTCGGGGTCGCGCACATCGGCGGCAGCACTGCCGTCCGGCAACACCGGCAATGCCGTCAGCGGCTGGACGACGAACTTGTAGCCGACGTTGCGCACCGTGCCGATCAGCGCTTCGCGGTCCGGGCCGAGCTTGGCGCGTAGCCGCCGGACGTGGACATCGACCGTTCGGGTGCCTCCGAAGTAGTCGTATCCCCAGACCTCCTGCAGCAGCTGCGCCCGGCTGAACACCCGGCCCGGATGTTGGGCGAGGAACTTCAGCAGCTCGAACTCCTTGAAGGTCAGGTCCAGACCGCGGTTTCCCAACTTCGCCTGGTACGTCGCCTCGTCGATGCTCAGGTCACCGGACCGGATCTCTTCGCTGGTGGTCGGCGACGATTCGCGGCTGGCCGCTGCGCGACCGATGGCGATCCGCAGCCGGGCTTCGACCTCTGCGGGTCCGGCACTGTCGAGAAGGACGTCGTCGAAACCCCAGTCGGCGGCGACCGCCGCCAGCCCGCCCTCGGTCACCACGGCGAGCAGGGGAGCGTCCGCGCCGGTGGTTCGAAGCACTCGGCAGGTCTGGCGTGCGGCCGCCAGATCGCGCCGCGCGTCGATCAGGATGACGTCGCTGGGCGGCGCGTCGAGCAGTGGCGCGACATCGAGCGGCAGCACGCGGATCACGTGCGGAAGCAGCGCGAGGTTCGGCAACACGTCCGTCGAGGCACCGGAGGCACCGGTCAAGAGCACCAAGCTCGCCACGGCGCAATCCTTTCATCTTCCGGCCGACTGGTGCGGCCGGTGAACGTGCCGGCACCGTGTCGCGACTGGCGCGAAAAGAAATGGCCCGGCGAGGCGCCAATCCCACGGGGGGCGGCGCTGCCCGGGCCCGACTAGGCGAGGATAGCCGAGTGTCCTCGGCCCCGCCCTCGCCGACCTGGGATCGGCTCGCCCTGCATACGGCCGACGGCGAACGGCTCGAGGCGATTCACGTCGACGGGCCCGAGCCGGTGCGGGACACCGTGGTCGTGGTGGCGCACGGGTTCACCCAGTCCCTCGAGCGGCCGGGGATCCGCACCATCGTCGCGGCCCTGGCCCGCTACGCCGGCGTCATCGCCTTCGACTTCCGTGGTCATGGGCGTTCCACCGGTCAGTCGACCCTCGGGCATCGTGAGGTCCTCGACCTCGACGCGGCGGTGGTGGCGGCCCGCCGGCTCGGCTACCGCTCCGTAGTGACCTGCGGTTGGTCGATGGGGGCCACGGTCGTGCTCCGGCACGCCGCGCTGCACGGTGGCGTCGACGCGGTGATCAGCGTCTCGGGGCCGTCCCGGTGGTACTACCGCGACACGACGCCGATGCGTCGGGTGCATTGGGCGATCGAGACCCGGCTCGGCCGATTAATTGCACGTCGGGCGCTGCGAACCCGGATCTCCCCGGTCGGCTGGGATCCGCAGGCGCCGCCGGAGTCCCCGACCGAGGTCGTGCCGCTGATCAGTCCTATTCCAGTGCTGTTCGTCCACGGCGACCGCGACCATTACTTCCCGATCGACCATCCACAAGCGTTGTACGACGCCGCCCGGGAGCCCAAGGAACTGTGGCTGGTCGAGGGATTCGGCCACGCCGAGAGTGCGGCGACACCGGAGTTGCTCGATCGGATCGGCCGGCACCTTCCCGAGTTGCTCGCTCGCGGCCCGGAGCGTTAGGCGATGCCCGCGGGAATCGTTCGCTTCTGGGCTGCGGCCCGGGAGGCGGCCGGCGTTGCCGAGGAGCCCTACGACGCTCACACGCTGGCTGAGGCACTTGACTCGATTCGACTGCGCCACGGAGCGGCGCTGAGTAAAGTCCTCGCACGGTGCTCGTTCATCGTGGACGAAGCGCCGGTGGGCGGTCGCGACCACGCGGACGTCGCGCTGTCCGCCGGAGGCACCGTCGAGGTGCTACCGCCCTTCGCGGGAGGCTAGTCACCCAGTGATTCGCCGGTTCCTGATCGCGGTTCTGATCTTCCTGCTCGCCGTGGTGGTGGCAGTGGACCGGCTGGGCGCGATCGTGGCAGCCCACGTGCTGGCCGGCAAGGTGCAGACCGACGAGCACCTCGCTGATCGTCCGGAGGCGTCGATCGGCGGGTTCCCGTTTCTCACGCAGGCCGCCAGCGGCGACTACAAGAAGGTCACGGTCAAGGTGGTCGATCTGGTCGTCGACGGACTGACGGTTTCGAGCCTGAGCGCCACCCTGCACGGTGTGCACGTCCCGTTCAGCAAAGCGCTGCGAAGCACGGTGTCGCAAGTGCCGGTGGACCGGGTCAGCGCCACGGCAGTCGTGTCGGTCGCGAACATCAACGCCTACCTGAGCACTCGCAGCCCGCTGGGTCAGCGGATCTCCTTACGGGCCGCGAGCGGCACCCGCGCGACCGTGGTGGACCGGGTGCGGGTCGGCAAGAAGGCCGCGGTCCTGCAAGGGGTGGCGGTCTTGTCGCTGTCCGGCGACGAGATCAAGGTCGGGGTCAGCGGGCTTCAGCGGGCTCCGGCATCGCCGGTAGCGGTCGGGGCAGCACTGCTCCGAAGCACGCTCCGGTCGTTGAAGGTCGCGCTCCCACTACGCGGGCTGCCGTTTCAGATCAGCCTGGATACGGTCACGTTCTCCTCCGCCGGGGTCACCGTGACCGGCAGCGCCACCGACATCGTGCTCGGCACCGCGCCGGCCTGAGCGGGGTGGCGTCGGCGGTCTTGCGGTCAGGGGGCCGGGTCTGAGCCGAGGTCGCTGGGTGTGGAGGTGGGTGTCGGGCTCGCCGAGGTGCTCGGCGTCGACGTCGGTGCCGGCGTGAGGCAGGTGGCGGTCGGGGTCGGGGTCGGGGTCGGGGTCGGGGTCGGCGAGAGCGACGTACCGGTCTTCGGTCGGCCGACCGCGTTGCCGGTGACCCCGGCACCGGTGCCGCCCGGGGTGGGCGCCACGCTCGTGCAGGTCGGCGTCGGGTCCGGGCTGCCGGACAGGGCCTGATGGTGGGTCGGCCCGGTCGTGGTCGTCAGCCCGCCCGAGCCGGACGACCTCGAGCGGGTCGGTGACGGCCCCGACGCCGTCACTGAAGGGGACCCGGACTTCAGGGTGGAGATGGTCTGGCTGTTGTGGGCGCCGCCACCCCGAGCTACCCCGATCGCGGTGCCGGCAATGACCACCACGATCAGCGCGGTGCTGGCGGAGTAGGCGGTACGGCGCCGGCGCCGGATCTGGTGCCCGCGGGCGACCACGTGGGTGAGCGCCTCCGCGCCGTGCATGGGTGGTGTCGGGTCGTCGAGGTGACCGAAGGGATCCTCGCCGGGTTCGTCGAAGGTCATCGGGCGAGCACCTCCTTCAGTGCGGCGAGCCCGCGGCTCGCGTGGGTCTTCACCGATCCGACCGAGCAGCCGATCAGATCCGCGGTTTGCGCCTCGGAGAGGTCACCGAGGTAGCGCAGGACGACCGTCTCCCGCTGGCGACGCGGCAACTGCGAGAGCGCGGCGTACAGGTCCAGCCGGTCCTCGAGCGCCGGGTTCGGCGCGATATCGCTCGCCCGCAGCCGCTCGTTGCGGCGGACCGCCCGGGTCCTGGCGCGGAGCAGGTCGAGCGCGAGGTTGCTCGCGACCCGGACGCACCACGGCTCGGCGTGATCGCGGACGCCGGCCCACCTGCTGTAGGCGCGCGCGCAGGCTTCCTGGGCCACGTCCTCGGCTTCGCCCCGGTCGCCGAGCAGCCGGTACGCGACGCGATAGGCGTCGCGGATCAGCACGGGAAAGACCTCCTCGAAGCTCGGTTCAGCGGGGTGGGCGGTCGCCGCTTCGTCGAAGCTCACGACGTGCACCGTCCCCTGACTAACGCCTGGCCGACTGGCGGGGTTGACCTGCGTACCCGACAAAGTTACGGATCTACGCCGCGCTTGGTCCGCTTACGGCGGTGTTGCGCGCTATCGGCGCCAGCGTCCGACTGTCAGCGGGTGATGATCGCGCCGTCTGTGCCGGCCCCGGACTCGGCCATCGCGATCTCGCCGGCACCGGCCATCCCGCGCTCCATCGACTCGGCCGGGGTGCGGCCGAGCGGCGCGGCGTCCTGGCCACCGCGCAGCGCGGAGAAGATAGCCCCGAGGAAGCAGACCCCGGCGGCCATGAAGAAGGCGAGATGCAGGCCGTGCCCGAACGGCCCGGCGATCAGGTGCGGAAAGAACCCGCGACCGGTGAGGAACCGGTAGTGCGCTGCGGAGACATGCGCCGCGGACGCGGACGGCAGCAGCTGCTTGATCGGGTTGAACCCGAGGAATGCCGCGAACAGCGATCCGATCGGCGGCAGCGTCGCGATCGAGTGCGCTTGCGCAGCGGGCACCCCTTGCGCCACCAGGCCGTGGTCGAGCGCGCCCGGCAACCGGGCCGCCAGGCCGAGCGTGATGACCGTGAAGAACACCCCGATCGAGAGCACCTGCGCGCTGTTCTGGAAGGTGTTGAGCATGCCGGCGCCGGCGCCGCGCTGGTCCGGGGGCAGCGAGTTCATGACGCTGGCCGTGTTGGGCGCGTGGAACAGGCCGAGCGCGAGCCCCACGAGCAGCACCAACACGGCAAACCACACGTAGTTGAAGTCCATCGGCAGCAGGTTGAACAGCAAGAAGACCGTTCCCGACAGTGCGACCCCGGCGGTCGCAAACGGCCGTGCACCGAACCGGTCGGCGAGCCGGCCGGACAGCGGGCCGGAGATCAGGAAGCCGACGGTGAGCGGGATCATGTAGATCCCGGCCCACAGTGGAGTGCGTTCGAAGCTGTAGCCGTGCTCGGGTAGCCAGATCCCCTGTAGCCAGATGATCAGGATGAACATCAGCCCGCCGCGCGCCAGCGAAGCGCACAGAGCGCTGAGATTGCCCATCGTGAAGGCCCGGATGCGGAACAAGTGAAGCCGGAACATCGGATCGTTGACCCGGGTCTCGACCACGACGAACAGGCCGAGGATCGCGAACCCGCCGAACATGCAGATCAGCACGAACGGCTTGGTCCAGCCCATCGTGTGCCCGCCGTAGGGCTGCAAGCCGTAGACGATCCCGGTGAGTACGCCGACCAGGCCGACCGCGAACAGCGTGTTGCCGGCCCAGTCGATCCGGCTCGGCGTACGAACGCCGTTGTCGCGGAGCTTCAAATACGACCAGACCGTGCCGAACAGGCCCAGCGGCACGGACAGGACGAACACCAGTCGCCACTCGATCGGTGCCAGCAGGCCACCGAGGATCAGGCCGAAGAAGGCGCCGCCGACCGCGGCCACTCCGTTGATGCCGAGCGCCATCCCGCGCTCGTTCTCCGGGAAGGCGTCGGTCAGGATCGCGCTCGAGTTGGCGAACAGGAAGGCCCCGCCCACGCCCTGGCCGAGCCGCATGAGCACGATCCACAGCGCGCCGTGGGCCCCGCTGAGCCAGGTGATCGCGAGCATCAGGGAGAAGAAGGTGAAGATGGCGAACCCGAGGTTGAACATCCGGACTCGTCCGTAGATGTCGCCGATCCGGCCGAGGCTGACCACGAGCACGCTGGTGATCAGCAGGAATCCGGTCAAGATCCACAGGAAGTACGGCGTGTTGCTCGGTGCCAGCGGGTCCAGCTTGATCCCGCGGAAGATGTCCGGCAAAGCGATGATCAGGATCGAGGTGTTGATGGTCACCATCAGCACGCCGAGCGTGGTGTTCGACAGCGCGATCCACTTGTAGGCGATGCCCTTGGCCTCGGGTGACGAGGTCGTCGCGGGCGCGGAGGGCATGGCCGGCCTTTCGGATCAGGAGCGCGGTCGCCGCGCGTTACTTAGCCTACGCAACTAATTATCGCACGGGCCCATTCCCGGCCCTGCCCTGCGGCGTTTGGCGCGGTTGCGGCTCGAGACAGCAGTTGCGTAGTGTTGAGCGGTGATCATCTCCTCGAGCGCGACGTGGGCTGACCCCGCGCTGTGGAGTCGGCGCGCGGTCGACCTGTGCCGCGTGGCCACCTGTCTGTGTCTGTCCTGACCCGCTAGGCACGGCTGCCTCACCGCAGCCATCGCGCCCGCCGTCGGCGGCCGCGTGAACGTTCAGAGGTTTCCCCGCTCAGATTCTTGTTGTTGACCCGGCGGAGTCCGGCAATGGCACCCCTCAAGTTGCAAGGAGAGAACCACAATGGCTCGAAGCGACGTACTTGTCGACGCGGATTGGGTCGAGGCACACCTCGACGATCCGAACGTCGTCCTCGTCGAGGTTGACGAGGACACCGCGGCGTACGACAAGAACCACATCAAGGGCGCGGTCCGGCTGGACTGGAAGGCCGACCTGCAGGACCAGGTCCGCCGTGACTTCGTGAGCAAGGAGCAGTTCGAGGCGCTGCTGTCCTCGCGCGGCATCGGCAACGACAACACGGTCGTGCTGTACGGCGGCAACAACAACTGGTTCGCGGCCTACGCGTACTGGTACTTCAAGCTCTACGGCCACCAGGACGTCAGGCTGCTCGACGGCGGGCGCAAGAAGTGGGAGCTCGACAGCCGTGAGCTGGTCGAGGAGACCCCGAACCGGGCTGCGACCAGCTACACCGCGCAGGCGCCGAACAACGACATCCGCGCCTTCCGCGACGAGGTCATCGCGGCGATCGGCGTGAAGAACCTGGTCGACGTGCGCTCGCCCGACGAGTTCTCCGGGAAGCTGCTCGCGCCGGCGCACCTGCCGCAGGAGCAGTCGCAGCGGGCCGGGCACATCCCGACCGCGTCGAACATCCCCTGGAGCAAGGCCGCGAACGAGGACGGCACCTTCCGCGACGACGACGAGCTGACCACGCTCTACTCGGAGGCCGGTGTCGACCTCAACGGCAAGGACACCATCGCCTACTGCCGAATCGGCGAGCGCAGTGCGCACACCTGGTTCGTCCTGCACGAGCTGCTCGGCCAGCCCAACGTCAAGAACTACGACGGGTCGTGGACCGAGTACGGCTCGCTCGTCGGAGTTCCGATCGAGAAGGATGTCTGAGCGTGTGCGGATCACCTGACCAGGCAACGATCGACCGCGAGGGCATCCCGACCGGCGCGACGGTCATCCAAGGGCTCGTGTACGCCGGCGATCAGCCGGTCGCGGGCGGCTACGTGCGGCTGCTGGACTCCGGTGGGGAGTTCACTGCCGAGGTGGTCACCTCAGCGACCGGCCAGTTCCGGTTCTACGCGCGCCCCGGCAACTGGACCGTTCGTCTCGTCCCCGGTGGCGGTCACGGCGGAGCCGATGCACCGACCGAGGTTGGTGAGGGCGAGGTCAACGAGCTTCGCCTCACCGTCTAGCCAAGGCCCCCGAGCCCTTCGTGCTTCTTGTCGGCGATGGCCCAAGACCCCGGTCGCAATGCCGTCCGCAAGCAGGGACACGGAGGGTTCGGGCTGCCTCGGTTGGTGGCGTGGGTGCGCTCAGCGCGGCTGCATCCGGATGCCGGCGTCGAGCCGAACCGTTTCGGCGTTGAAGTAGTCGTTGCGCAGCATCTCCAGCGCGAGCGAGGCGTACTCCTCGGCGTACCCGAGCCGCTTGGGGAACAGCACCGCGGTGCCGAGCTTGGCCTTGAACTCCTCCGAGGCGGGGCCTTCGCCGTAGATCGGCGTGTCGATCAACCCGGGCAGGATCGTGTTGACCCGGACCCCGATGACCGACAGGTCGCGGGCGACCGGAAGGGTCATCCCGACCACGCCGCCCTTCGACGAGGAGTACGCCGCCTGACCGATCTGGCCGTCCTCGGCGGCGACCGAGGCGGTCAGCACGATCGCGCCGCGCTGCCCGTCGTCGCCGGCGGTGGTGGTGCGTCCCATCGCGGTCGCGGCGATCCGGACGCAGTCGAAGGTGCCGACCAGGTTGATCGCGATCACCTTCTTGTAGGCGTCGAGGTTGTGCGCCGAGGCGTACTCGCCGTCCTTGCCGATCGTTCGCTCGGGCCAGCCGATGCCTGCACAGCACACCAGCGAGCGGAACGGGGCCATCCCGGCCGCGGTGTCGACCGCGGCGATGATCGTGCCGGTGTCCGTGACATCGGTGTGGATGAACACCCCGCCGATCTCGCCGGCCAGCGCCTCGCCCTTCGCGTCCTGGACGTCGGCAACGACGACCCCGGCGCCGTGAGCCGCGAGCAGGCGCGCCGTAGCCGCGCCGAGACCGGAGGCACCACCGGTGACGACGGCTGAAGTTCCGTTGAGATCCATGCCGAAAACCTAGCCTTTGGTGGGAGTCCGCCACGAAGCAGAGGTGGCGGTCTGTCCAGTTCGCCGTGCCTGGTCCGCATTTCGATCTACTCTGTAAGCCCTATGACGGCACCCCAGACGTATGAGCTGACCGCGCTGCAGGCGCTCGAATCCGAATCGATCCACATCTTTCGTGAGGTCGCTGCGGAGTTCGAGCGTCCCGTGCTGCTGTTCAGCGGCGGCAAGGACTCGGTCGTCATGCTCCACGTCGCGGCCAAGGCGTTCTGGCCGGCGCCGATCCCTTTTCCGGTCATGCACGTCGACACCGGCCACAACTTCCCCGAGGTGCTCGCCTTCCGCGACAGCACGGTCGAACGGCTCGGGCTCCGGCTGGTCGTCGCCAAGGTCGAGGACTCGATCAAGGCCGGACGGGTGCGCGAGCGGCCCGATGGCGTCCGCAATCCGCTGCAGACCGTGACCTTGCTCGATGCGATCACCGAGGGCCAGTTCGACGCGGTGTTCGGCGGGGCCCGTCGTGACGAGGAGAAGGCCAGGGCCAAGGAGCGGGTCTACAGCTTCCGCGACGAGTTCGGCCAGTGGGACCCGAAAAACCAGCGGCCCGAGCTGTGGTCGCTCTACAACGGGCGGCACCACAAGGGCGAGCACATCCGGATCTTCCCGTTGTCCAACTGGACCGAGCTCGACATCTGGGGCTACCTGTCCGCGGAGAGCGTCGAGTTGCCGAGCATCTACTTCGCCCACGAGCGCGAGGTCTTCATGCGCGACGGGATGTGGCTGCCGGTCAGCGAGTTCACCACACCTCGGGAGAACGAAGAGATCGTGACCCTGTCGGTGCGATACCGAACGGTGGGAGACATCCCGATCACCGGCGCGGTCGAGTCGACCGCGGCGACGTACGAAGACGTCATCGCCGAGGTGGCCGCCACCCGGGTCACCGAGCGCGGGGCAACTCGCGCGGACGACCGGCTGAGCGAAGCCGCGATGGAAGACCGCAAGCGCGAGGGGTATTTCTAGCCGTGGAGCTACTCAGGTTCGCGACCGCGGGCAGTGTCGACGACGGCAAGTCGACCTTGATCGGACGGTTGCTCTACGACACCAAGTCGATCTTCGAGGACCAGCTCGAGGCGGTCGAACGCACGTCGCGGGATCGCGGGGACGAGCACGTCAACCTTGCACTGCTCACCGATGGGCTGCGGGCCGAGCGCGAGCAAGGCATCACGATCGACGTCGCGTATCGCTACTTCGCGACCCCCAAGCGGTCGTTCATCATCGCCGACACCCCGGGGCACGTGCAGTACACCCGCAACATGGTCACCGGCGCATCGACGGCAAGCCTCGCGCTAGTGTTGATCGACGCCCGGAAGGGCATCGTCGAGCAGTCCCGCCGGCATGCGTTCCTCGCGTCGCTGCTGCGGGTGCCGCACCTCGTGCTGTGCGTGAACAAGATGGACCTGGTCGACTATGACGAGGGTGTCTTCAACCGGATCAAAGATGAGTTCCGGTCGTTTGCGACCAAGCTCGACGTCTCGGACCTGTCCTTCGTCCCGATCAGCGCGTTGCACGGCGACAACGTCGTCCATCGGTCGGAGAACATGCCGTGGTACGAGGGTTCGTCGCTGCTGCACCACCTCGAGGACGTCTACATCGCAAGTGACCGCAACCTGATCGACGTACGGTTCCCGGTGCAGTACGTCATCCGGCCGCAGTCCTCCGCATACCCGGACTACCGCGGGTACGCCGGCCTGGTCGCCGGCGGGGTGTTGAAGCCGGGCGACGACGTGATCGTGCTGCCGAGTGGGCTGCGGTCGACGATCGAGTCGATCGACACCGCCGACGGACCGATCGACGAGGCCTTCCCGCCGATGTCGGTGACCGTGCGGCTGGCCGACGACATCGACATCTCGCGCGGCGACATGATCTGCCGGCCACACAACCAGCCGCGGTCGAGCCAGGACGTCGACGCGATGGTGTGCTGGCTGACCGACGAGCCGTTGCGGGTGCGGGGCATGTACGCCGTGAAGCACACGACCCGGTCGGCTCGGGCGCAGGTTCGTGCCATCGACTACCGGATCGATGTGAACACTCTGCATCGCGACGAGGCGGCCGAGACGTTGTCGCTCAACGAGATCGGGCGGATCCGGCTTCGTACCACGCAACCGTTGTTCGTCGACGAGTATCGGCGGAATCGCACCACCGGGTCGTTCCTGATCATCGACGAGGCGTCGGGCGCGACCGTCGGCGCCGCGATGGTGCTCTGACTTGATCCAGGTGTCGGGCGTAGCCGGCGTTGCAGTCGCTCCGTCGGCTGGGGTCGAGTCGCTTCGCTGTACTCGACCCACGCCTCCTCCGCGCCCGCAACGCCGGACCTGCTGCTCGGCCCGGCCGGGAGCGCGACGGTGAGTCCTCAGCGCAGCGACGCGGAGTTGGCGCGGGACTTTGCGACCAGTGCCGGCGAGTTGTTGCTCACCTTGCGGGCCGAGTTCGGGTTCGACGATCCGTGGGCGCTTCGGGATGCGGGGGACTCGCGGTCCAACGTGCACCTGCTCGAGCGTCTTGCTGAGGCACGGCCGGACGACATCGTGCTGTCGGAGGAGTCGGCGGACGATCCTCGGCGGCTCGATGCGGACCGGGTCTGGATCATCGACCCGCTCGATGGGACCACCGAGTTCGGCGAGGAGGGACGCACCGACTGGGCGGTCCACGTGGCGTTGTGGGTCCGTGGTGCCGGCCTGGTCGACGGGGCGGTCGCCTTGCCGGCGCGGGGGATGACGCTGTCGACCGCGGACCCGTTGCCGGCGCTGCACGCGCCTGCGGCGCGACCGAGGTTGGCGGTGAGCCGGACCCGCCGGCCGGGCTGGGTCGTCGAGGTGGCCGATCGGGTCGGCGGCGAGCTGACCCCGATCGGCAGCGCGGGGATGAAGGCGATGTCCATCCTGCTCGGCGAGGCCGACGCGTACATGCACAGCGGGCCGATGAAGGAGTGGGACTCGGCCGCACCCGTGGTCGTCGCAGCAAGGGCCGGGCTGGCGGTCAGCGACCTCGCGGGTGAGCCACTCGTGTTCAACAAACCGTCGCGGCTGACCGACCGGCTGCTGATCTGCCACCCCGCGCTGCGCGATCGCCTCCTCGCCGCCGTCACCCACGTCACCGTCTAGCTCGCTCCCAAGCAATGTCACATTGCCCCCACGGAGTGGGGGGCAATGTGACATCACCCCCACGAACCCCTGGGTGATGTGACATTGCCTGGAACGGGTCAGTGGGGGATGAGGGCGGCGATCTGGTTGACCGCGTCGCTCAGTGAGGTCACGGTCGTGTCGATCGTCAAGGTGGCGTCGAGCGGCGGTTCGTACGGATCGTCGATGCCGGTGAAGCCGGTGATCTCGCCCGCCCGGGCCTTCGCGTAGAGGCCCTTCACGTCGCGGCGCTCGCACTCCTCGAGCGGCGTGGAAACCCAGACCACCACGAACGATCCCGGTCCACCGGCTGCCTCGACGGTCCGTCGGACCCACTGCCGGGTTTCGTCGTACGGCGCGATCGGGGCGCACACCGCGAGGCCGCCGTGCTTGGTGACCTCGGCCGCGACCCAGCCGATCCGGCGGATGTTGAGGTCGCGATCCTCGCGGGAGAAGCCGAGACCGCGGGAGAGGTGCGTGCGCACGACATCGCCGTCGAGCAGCGTGACGCTGCGATCGGCTGCCAGCCGCTCGACCAGGGCACGCGCGATCGTCGACTTGCCGGAGCCGGACAGGCCGGTCAGCAGCACGGTCCGGCCGGTGCCGGTCGGCAGCGGCTCGGTCTCGACCTCGATCAACGGACCCGAGGAGTACGCCGCGGCGAGCTCGGATGCGCGCGCGCCGGCCTCGGCCGGGGGGATCGGGACGGTGACAACCTCGGACGCGGTCGCCGACCACCGCTGGGCCCACGCGATGTGCCGGGCGTCGTCGAGTCGCACTCCCGCTGACGCGAGCAGCAACAATGCGCGGTCCGGCAGCGCTCCGGTCGGGATCCGCCCGTCGCTCGCGACCACGACCGCGCGCGAGCTGTCGACCTCGGCGGGGCGGCGCCACGACGGCGGCTGGAGCGGTGTGATTGCGCCGTCCTCCCGCCGGGCGAGCGGGGTGCCCTCCTCATCGACGTATACGTCGCCATCCGAGCCGGCCAGCCCGTCCGGACCGGCGAGGCCGACCAGGACCTGGTCGAGCCGGGCCCGCTCGGCGACGTCGAGGGTGATCTGAGACATGGCCCGGAGGGTAGCCCGCGGGCCGGCTGGCACACTGCCTTCGTGGACTTCTCCCTCACCGATGAGCAGAAGGCGTTCCGGAGCAGCGTTTACGACTGGGCAGCGGCCACGGTCGCTCCCGGCGCCGCGGATCGCGACCGGGACGGGCGGTGGGACCCCGAGATCTGGAAGTCCTTCGCCGCGCAGGGCCTCGCCGGGCTGCCGATCCCTGAGGAGTACGGCGGCGCCGGCGCGTCGATCATGGACTGCCTGATCGCCAACGAGGCGATCGGCGAGGCCGGCCACGATGGTGGTTTCAACCTCTCGCTCGGGGCGCATTGGGTGATCGGTTGCGTGCCGATCTGGCTGCACGGCACCGAGGAACAGAAGCGCCGTTGGCTGCCCGGGCTCACCGACGGTTCGATGATCGGGGCGTGGGCCTCGACCGAGCCGGAGGCGGGCTCCGACGCCGGTGGCCTGCTCACCACCGCCGTACCCGACGGTGACAACTGGGTCCTCAACGGCACCAAGATCTTCATCACGAACGGGCCGATCGCTGACGTCTGCACGGTGCTCGCCAAGACGAGTGACAAGGGCGCGAGCGCGTTCATCGTCGACACCGGCAATCCCGGGTTCCAGGTCGGGCGCGAGCTCGACAAGATGGGCTGCCGGTCGTCGCCGACCGCCGAGATCGCCCTGGTCGACTGCCGCGTGCCGGGCGATTCGCTGCTCGGCACCGAGGGCGCGGCGCTGTGGCAGATCGCCTTCGAGTGCTTCGACTGGGAGCGCACCGTGATGATGGGCGGGGCGCTCGGTGGCATGCAGAGCACCCTCGACGCCTCGATCGCCTACGCCAAGGACCGCAAGCAGTTCGGTCGGCCGATCGCGTCGTTCCAGGCGATCGCGCACAAGCTGGCCGAGATGAAGGTCCGCCTGGAGGCCTGCCGCACCGCGGTCTACCGCGCGGCCTACCTCAAGCAGACCGGTGCCGAACACCAGATGGAAGCCTCGATCGCGAAATACCTCGTTGGGGAGATGAGCGTGCAGAACGCGCTCGACGCGATCCAGATCCACGGCGGCTATGGGTACCTCCGCGACTTCGGGGTGGAACGGGCGCTGCGTGACGCCAAGCTCGGCTCGATCGGCGGCGGCACGTCGGAGATCCAGAAGATGATCATCAGCCGGCTGTTGCTCGGTGAGCGGTGAGGGCGCCGCGATGACACCAGCCGACCCGGCCCGGGCACTCGACTTCCTGATCGGCACCTGGCGCGGCGAGGGAGTCGGCGCGGTGCCGGGCGGCGACGGCCCGGACTATCCGTACGCCGAGGTGCTCCGGATCCACGATGACGGCTCGTCCTGGCTGGCCTACACCTCCCACCTCGTCACGGTCGACGATGGCAGCTGGCTGCAGTCAGAGTCCGGGTGGTGGCGCCCGCAGCCGCCGGCCGAGG
>Ga0265338_10002639_pt1 | contig 26419 bp, 25 predicted proteins | sample 42126metaG_FD_193579 | JGI IMG/M metagenome (GOLD analysis project Ga0265338, IMG submission 193579) | Rhizosphere microbial communities from Carex aquatilis grown in University of Washington, Seatle, WA, United States - 4-21-26 metaG | ecosystem: Host-associated > Plants > Roots > Rhizosphere...
CCACCGTCCCGCATTCCCGGTCATCTGGGAACGAGGTGATGGGGGCAGTGCAGGTCAGCTCAAGAATCGATGAAGGGGACGCGGCGCGCCGTCTGCCGCCCGCGGCCCCTCCTCCGAACAATGCGCGCTAGGCTAGTCCGCGTCGCGGTTGTCGGCGACCTCGCGGCCCTGGCGGTGCGCGCCCATCATGGCCGGATAAGGCTTGCGGCCCATCAGGCCTTTCCAGATCACCTTGTTGAACTTCGCTGGCGGTACGCGGTCGGCGTCCGAGAAGTCGAAGCCGGCGGTCTGCTTGGCCCAGTAGCGCGCGTCGTGCTTCGGCTTGACGACCGGGCCGCGCGCGTACTTCACGCCCAGCCCACCCGGCGCCTGCGCGACGGTCGTCGTCGACAGCACCGTCGACGCCTCGGCGGTGTAGCTCCAGTCGCCGCCCAACCGCGTGTCGAACACGTCGATCATCGGCCGCTGGAACGCGGTGTTCAGGTTGATGTGCGGCGTGCCGAGGAGGTCCTCGATGGTGCGCAGCACGTTCACCTGGCTGTAGTGCGTGCTGACGACAGCGGCCTTCTTCACGTAGGGGCCGACCATGTACGTCGTCGCGCGATGCGAGTCGACGTGGTCGGGGCCGTCCTGGCAGTCGTCCTCGGTCACGATGATCAGCGTGTCCCGGGCGAAGCGGCTCTGGGACACCGCCTGGACCAGGCTTCCCACCGCCAGGTCGTCGTCGGCCTGCTGGGTCTCGGGCGTGTTCACGCCGCCGAGCGCGCTGCCGAAGTTGCCCATGTGATCGTGGCTGACGCGAACCATCGACAGGCTGGGCAGGTTGCCCGCGGCGATGTATTGATCGAACTCGCGCTTCCACTCGTTGTAGCGCCACAGGTCGGGATAGTTCTGGTCGTACCCGCGGAAGTACACGTCGGTCAGCGAGGCCAGCGGCGGATCGAGCGGCGCGACCTGAACGATGCCGGCCGTGAACGGATCACGCACCGGCGCCGCGATCGTGCCGATGCTGCCGATGTTGTTGGTGTGGAAGCCATAGTTGCGCACGGTCCCACCCGCCTGCAGCACGGCGTTGAAGATGTAGCCGTCCTGCTCGCCGAACGTCGCATCCGCCGACGCGTGGTTGCCCGTGCCGGTCAGGACGTTGGCGGTGCCGCCCGGCAGCGCCGCCGTCGCCGTCGAGTAGTTGGTGGTGCCCGCAACGCCCGACGCGGCATCGCGCTCGGCGACCGTGGCCAGGTTGACCGCCACGTTGCGGTTCATGCCCTCGGACTCGTACGACAGGCCGCGGTTCACGAACGCATAGTTGATCTGCTGCGTGATGGTCTCGGTGTTGGTCACGCGGCCCTGCAGCGCCCACGACCAGCCGTCCATGCTGCCGTCGCCGGGGTCCATGAAGTTGTCGAGCGTGACGAACTGGTTGGCGATGTTGTGGAAGTTCGGCGTGATGCTCGCGCCGAACTGGGTCAGCGTGCTGTCGCCGTTCGAGCCGTTGCCGAGATCGCCGAGGATCTGATCGAACGTGCGGTTCTCTTTCACGACGTAGATGACGTGCTTGATGTGCTTGCGCAGGAAGCGCACCACGCGGCCGTCGCGATCGTCGTTGTCGTTCTTGTAGAAGTTATTGTCCGCGACCTTGCGCGTGAGGCGATCCAGCTCCCAGTCCTCGGGCACGGGCGCGCTGACCAGCGACGCGCGCTCGAGCTGAAATTGATACTGGTTGCTGGCGCGAGCGAGAGCGGCCGCGAGGGTGTTGCCGCCGATGTACATGAACGCCGTGATCGCCGCGGTGTTGCTGGACAGGTGACCCGGGTTGGGGCCGGTCACGCTCTTGCCGTTGACGATGTACATCGTGCGGCCGTTGGCGCTGAAGGTGATGTCGTGCGGCTCGTAAGCGGTCGGGATCAGGCCGGCCACGCGGTAGGCGTGATCGCCCTGCAGCGGAATCACCGCGATCGAGTTCGAGCCGGAGTTGACCGCGTAGAGCGCGCGGCCGTCGGGCGACAGCGTCACCGCAAAGGTGGCGGCGCCGGTCAGACGGGTGCGCGGGCGGGGATCGTCGTAGTCGCGATCGAAGTCGTGGCCGTCGCGGTCGGACGACAGAAGGTCGGCCGGGCCACGCGCGTCGATCTTGGCGACCACGCGGTTCGAGACGGTGTCGATCACCGCGACCTGGTCGGCGTTGTCCTCGGCCACGAACAGGTGCGTGCGGCTCAGGGTCATGCCCAGGGCGTTGCCGTCGAGCGGAATGCGCGCGATCAGGCGGCCCGCCATCAGCGAGCTGATGTCGATGACCACGACCTGGCGGTCGCGGTCCGACGAGACGTACGCGGTGTTGCCCTTGATGGCCACGGCGAAGGGGAACGTGCCGCCCACGCCGCCGCTGGTTCCTTCATTGCCGGCGAAGAACGGGCGCAGATCGTGCTCGTAGCGGATGGTGCCCGTCGCCGTGTCGATCACGCTGATCGAATCGTTGTAGTTGTTGGCGACGACCAGCGTGCGGCCGTCGGCCGAGATGGCCAGGCCGGCGGCGTTCGGGCTGACGCCGATGCCGATGCCCTTGCTGGCGTGGCCGAGCGCGATTGTCGCGCTCAGGGCCCATGACCCCGAGGTCCTGGTGTACGCGTAAATCGCGTCATCACGCCCGCCCGCCGCGTAGAGCGTGCTGCCGTCGGGCGAGAACACCAGGCCGACGTGCGAGTTGGTCTGCTGGATCACCTGCGTCAGCACCGGCGCTTCGCGGTGCGCGCCGCTGGCGTCGTAGAGGAAGATGAACTGCGTGGACGCCGGCGTGTCGAGGGTCCCGTCGGCCTTGTAGAGCGAGTTCTGGCCCGCGCACAGCACCGCCAGGGTCGCGCCGTCGGGGCTGAGGCGCGAGCGCACAGCCTCGCCCGCGATGAAGTCGGGATAGGCTGCGAGGCCTGGGTTCAGGAACTGCTGGACCGCGCCGCGCGGGGCCATGGGCGTGATGAACTGACCGGTCGCGAGTTGCATCGGCATCGCGCCACCGTCGGCGCGCGCCTGAATGGTAAGGGCTACGGCACCAACGGCGATGCCATATCGAGCGGTACGGAGAAGCGTGCGATTCGTCGTCATCGTCTATCCTCCCGGGAGATGCGCGCAGACCACGGGCACTCGGTCAGGGAATCTACGGTGAGGCGTGCCGCGCATCGTCACGTTTGTGCGACGCTTCGGGAGCGGAACCGATCCGGCTCGTGATCGCGATCGGCCCGACGGCGGACGAAGCGCGTGGCCGCCCGAATGCATCGGGATTGACGATGGATCGCGGTGCTCCTAGCGTCGGCCATCGACGATGTCCGACCACCAGAAAGCCGATGCGTCGGCAAACGAGTTCGCCGAGCTGTTCCCCGCCGTCTACCTGCGCTTCCACCGGCGCGACGCCAAGCGAGATGCGCTGCCGGCCGCCTCGCGCGCGATCCTGCAGCACCTGACCGTCGCCGGGCCGCTGGCCGTCGGCGAGATGGCGCTGCACGTCCAGCGCGCGCAGTCGGTCGTCAGCGAGGTGGTCGATCACCTGGAGCGAGACGGCCTGCTCGAGCGGGTGCGCGATCCGCGCGACCGGCGGCGGGCGCTGGTCTGGCTCACCGAGGCGGGTCTGGCCTACCTCGAACGCGATCGCGACGTGCTCTCGCGCGAGCTGCTCGCACGAGCGATGGCGCGGATGACACCCGCGACACGCGCCGCGCTGTTGCGCGGAACCCGCGCGCTGATTCGTGCCGACGCCGGCGCGCCGACGCCGGCGCTGCCGACTCATCAACGACCGCGACGAAGGAGGACGTCATGACCGCGACCACGAGCCACGCCTGCGAGAGCTGTTCGATGCCGATCGAGACCGGACGCTATTGCCAGCACTGCACCGACGAAGGAGGCCAGCTACAGCCGTTCGACGAGCGCTTCGAGCGCATGATCGCCTGGCAGCAGCGACGGACGCCGGACGCGTCGCGCGCCGAGCTCGAGCACGCCACGCTGGCGTTCATGGCCAGGATGCCGGCGTGGAAAGACCACCCGCGCGTCCGCGGCGGCGTCTAAAATGCGCGCATGGCCTGGGTCAAAGTTCCGCCGGAACACCATCCGATCTTCGTCGATGCGTTGCCACGGGACCCGCGGATCGAGCGGATCAAGATGTTTGGCGGCGTCGGCGCCAAGGTGAACGGTCACCTGTTCGCCGGGTTGTTCGGCCGCTCGGCGATCGTGCAGCTCCCCGAGCCGGATCGCGCGGAGGCTCTGGCGCTCGAGGGAGCGGGCCCCTTCGACCCGATGGGCGACGGCCGTGCGCGCAGCGCCAAGGTGATGCTGCCCGAGAGCATCATGGGCGACGAGGAAGAGCTGCGCGCCTGGCTCTCGCGCGCGTTCCAGGCCGCGCTGGCGATGCCGCCCAAAGTGATGCCGCCCAAGGCGAAGAGAGTGGCTGGAGCAAAGAAGGCCGGGGCCGCGATGAAGCGGCCGAAGAGGCTGCCGAAGAGGCCGCCGAAGAGGCTGCCGATGAAGACCGCGATGAAGACCGCGATGAAGACCGCGATGAAGACCGCAAAGCGCGCCGCTCCCGCGAAGCCGCGAACCGCCGCGCGGACCGCCCCAGAGCGGCGCGCACGGCGCTGACGGGTGCTCGTCCCAGCGACAGTCAGAACGCGGCGCCGACGCCGCCCATCGCGACCACGCCAGACTTCAAGGTCGCGATCCACACTTCGCTCATCCCGACCTCGGTCATGACCGCGATCGGCCCGTAGGTGAAGGCCGCCAGCGGGCCCGCGATCAGCGTGCCGGTCGGCGTCCCCAGTTCGGCGCGCCGCGGATCCGTCGAGGCCAGCGCGCGCGTCGCGCGGCTGTCGACGCCGACGTGAAAGTGCTGCGCCACGTCGGCGAGCACGGCCAGGTGGACCTCACCTTCGTGGTCATCGCCCTCGCCGTCCTGCCCGTAGACCACGTTCATGACCGCCGATACGCGATCAAAGCGGCGCCCGAGCGACAGCGAGCCCTGGAAGAGACCGTCCTCGGCGCCGAAACGATCCTCACGGAACATGAACGCGACCGCCATGTCCATGCCGTACTTCGCCTGATTCAGCAGCTGGAGGCGGGCCCCCAGCTGTGGCCGCATGTCGCCGCCCCCCTGGCCGAGCGCGTTCGGAACGGCCCACGCCGCGCCTGCCAGCAGCACCAGCCGCGGCACCACTTTGACCTCGGTATAGAGGCTGACGATCGGCGCCTTTGCCGCGCTGTCGTAGCCGCCAAACGACGACGCGACCACCGTCGAACGACCGACAGAGGCTCCCAGCGTACCCGGTATGAGACGCGTGAGCTCCTCGTCGACGCCCGCGCGCGCCGGCGCCTCGCCCTCGGCGGGCGTCAGGTCCGACGTGCCGCCTGTGGAAGCGACAGCGACGGCGTCCGGCGCCGCGATCGCGATCAGAGAGCCAAGTACCGTCGCGGTTCGCGTGATTCGCATGAGCGCCTCCTCTTCCTAACGGTGATGAATCGCCCGCGTGCGCCCGTGGCGCGGCGCGGGGTGCGAGTGTTGCGATTTGCCGGATCGTCCGCTGAATCGGCCCAGGTGCTCGGACTTCATGATCGCGAGGCGCAGCTTGACCTCGCTGGTGTCGGGGCTGCGGAAGTCGATGTCGCGCGTGAGCTTGCGCCAGGCCGGATTCGCCTGCGCCACGAAAGCCGGCTGCTGGAAGTCGTAGGGCGTGAAGTCGGGCTTCGCGGTGAAGAGATCGCGCAGGTCGGTCGCCGCCGCGTCGTAGGTGTTGAGCGGCGGCATGCCCATGATGAGGTCGACCGTCTTGAAGATGCTGGCCAGGCTCAGGTGCTGCTTGGCGACGTTCTCGCGCTTGATCCAGGGGCTGATGGCCAGGAAGATCGACCGGTAGCCGTCGACGTGATCCAGACCGTTCTGGGTGTCGTCCTCGACGACGAAGATCACCGTGTCCTTCCAGCACGGGCTCTTCGAGATCAGCTGCACGGTCAGGCCCAGCGCCTCGTCATTGTCCTGCACGAAGCGCGTGAAGTCCCAGGCCGGACCGTTGGCGTTGATGTCGAACGCGCCGCCGCCGTGGTCGTTCGGATAGTAGAGATCGACGTACGACGGCAGCTTGCAGGTGCCGCCCGCGCGATCGACGTACTTGGCCTCGAAGATCTGCTGGAACCGGCCGAAGCGGTTGAAGCGGTCCGGGTTCTCCGGCAGCGGCCCGTCGGGGATCGCCGTGTTGAACTCCGGGTACAAGTGATCGCTGCGGTCGCGCACGATCTTCTCCATCGGAACGTTGACGTGCTCGCGGATGCCGGTCGGCTCGGTCAGGCGATCCTCGTCGACGATCGCGAACTCGAACCCGTTCCCGAAGTTCACGAAGTCGCGGCCGTTGCGCAGCAGGTGCGCGTAGATGCCGCCGTGCTGGTTGTAGTCGTGCGGCTCCGGCGACGCGTTCGCGTCGGTGAATCCGATGCGGCCCGGCCAGTTCGCGATGCTGTCCGGATCATCGCCCGAGTCGCGCCGCTTGCCGCCGTACGACGCCGGCCAGTGCGTCTCCTCGAACTCGGTGGTGTACGTGTTGGTCAGCCAGCGGTGTCCGTCCGACGAGACCGCGGGCTCGAGGAAGAAGTTGTCGCTGAACGTGAAGCTCAGCGCCAGCTCGTGATGATTCGGTGACGCCGCCGGTCCCAGCGAGAATGCCGGGTCGCCGTCGACGGCCACGCCCCGCCGCGAGGCGGTGATGTCGCCGAGGATCAGATCGTGCGTGGCGTTCTCTTTGTTGATGAAGATGACGTGCTTGATCTGGCGGCTCGCCACGCCGGCGACGGCGGGGATCGGTCCCTTGTCGCCGTCGTTGCCGTCGCGGTCATGATCGCCGTCGTCGTTCTTGTCCTCGTCCTTGCCGTCGGCGACGGCGACCCTGGCGTGATCGGCTACCAGGCCGTTGTTGCGCAGCACCTGCTGCGTGTCGGCGTCCAGCTGGCGGCCGGCGCGCGGCAACGCGATCGCCTCGACCGAGCCGAACACGCTGTGCTTGGGCGCCAGGTTGTCGACGTTCGGTCCCGCGCCGCGCCCCTTGGCGCTGCTGACCACCAGGAAGGCACCGTCGGAGGTCAGCTTCACGCTGGCCGGCCACCAGCCGGTCGGGATCAACCCGACCACGCGCGGCGAGTCGCAATCGACGTTCACGACGCCGACCGCGTTCAAGCCGGCCTCGGCGACGTACAGCGTGCGCTCCGACGCGTCGAGCGCCAGCGACACCGGCTGCACACCCTTGAGCCGCGCGTCGGCGCCGTCGAGCACCGACAGGTTGATCTTGCTGCGCACGCGCAGCGACTTCGGGTCGAGCACGACGACCGAGTCGTTGTTGCCGTTCGACACGTAGATAGCGTTCTTGCCCGCGACGACTGCGTTCGGGTGGCTGCCGCCGTACGCGGCGATGTTGTCCTCGGGCTCGCCGACCAGCGGACCGGGCTTGACCACGCGCACCAGCGCCGGCGCCTTGGGGTCATCGAGGCGCATCACGTACACCGACGACGACTCGGGCACGTTGGGGCTGCCGAGCGCCGGAATCGTGTACGTGCGATCGGCGGGGATATAGCCGCAGCGGATCCCTTGCGGGTCGCGCATGGTCGCCGGCAATCCGCTGATCGTCGTCGCGTCGATCTTCTTGATCTGGATCGTCTTCGGCTGTTCGACCTCGTCGGGGTAGCCCACGCCGTGGATGCAGAGCGGGTAGTCGGTGTTTCGATCGCCGGTCGGCGCCGCCGGCCGCAGGTGCGTGTACTGGAATACGCCGACGTTGGTCACCAGCAGCGTGCGCCCGTCCGGTGACAGGCCGATGCCGAACGGATAGCGACCGGTGGCGGCGTGGCCCACGACCGCGGCAAAGTTGTCCGGCTCGGTCACGCTGCCGTTCGCGTCGACGCCGGTGACGATGGCCTGCGTGTCGATCACGAAGACCTGGAAGCTGCCCTGGTCGACGACGTACAGCAGCTTTCCGTCGCGCGAGAGCACCATGTTGCCGGGGAACGCGCCCTTGAACGCCAGCGTGGGCGTGGTCGCCGGTGCCAGCGGGCGATCCAGCGGGTGCGCCGCGCCGTTCAGATTCACCGATCCGATGATCGTGCCGCTGGCCGTGTCGCCGACCCAGATGTTGCCGTCGTCGCCGCCCGACGCGAAGAAGCGCGCGCCGTCGGCGGAGAAGACGATGCCCATGAACGTGGCGTCGAGCGGAACGCTCGCGATCGTCGGCGTGGCGCTGCGCAGCCCGCGCACCAGCGTGACCGAGAAGCGCGACGCGCCGCTGTTGATCGTCGCCGCGGTTTGCCCGTCGGGCGACAGCGCGAGACCGAACGGCTTGGGCGCGCCGACGTTCACCTCGGTGCCCGCGGGCGTCACGAAGCGACCGTTGGGAAGGATCGCGCCCGAGCGGCCGTCGATGGTCGTGGCGAGCGTGGTTGGCCGATCACCGGCTGGCGCATGAAAACCCACGAATTTCGAGGTGCCCGCGGGCAAAGGGTTGCTCGCCTGGATCGCGCTGCGCCGCTGGGTCAGGTCGACTGCCGATTGCGGGCCGTCGACCGCCTTTCCGCAGCCGAGCACACCAACCAACGCCGCCGTCGAGAACCGAGCCCAGCCCGTGCCCCGCCCGCCGTGCCCTTCGTTACTCTGCGTTGCGCGCGCCATGCGAAACCTCCTTTGCCGCCGCTTCCCGACGTGCACGGGAGTATTGATTCCATCCGGATGGATCAGCGCGTGACAATGCGGTCACAGGTTCACGAAAATTGAACACTTCGCGCAAAAACCAGGGCGCACCACCGAGCGCCGGCCTGACCAGGATCATCGAAGGGGCGCCATGGGTCAGGCGCTGTCGCTGGCTCTGATCGATCACCAGGTCGATCGCGTGCAGATCGCAGCCAGCGTCTCAGTGGATCAAGGCGAGACGTGGAAGGCGGCGCACGTGCGCGCACCGGGCGTCAACCTGCCCGGCGATGGCACACCTCGGTGCTGACCGCGACGCCCACCGCGACTAAGGAAGCGTCTCGATCGGATCGAGGGGGAACAGGAGCGCGGGCGCGCCGCTCGAGCTACCACTGCTGGTCGAGCTGCCAACCGCGGGCGTGACCACGACCGGGTTGGTGGTGAGATCCGGCGGCGTCACGCTCGTGCCGGCCACGGAGATTGATTCACCGACCGACACCGGACGCACCGACGCACCCGCCGAGACCGGCGCAGGTGCCGATGCCACCGTGGGCGTCGCCGCCGGTGTCGCGGTGGCGGTCATCGGCATCGCTGGGTTTGCGGGGACCGCGACCTCCGTCGACCCGGGTGACACGACCGTGGACGACGTCGATGGCGAACTCGTGATCGTCTCGGAGCCGAATCCCGACGTCAGATTGGCAGCCGGCGTTCCCGCCGTCGTGGTACCGGGGTTCGGCGCCGAATTTGCAGCCGGCGTTCCCACCGTGGAAGTCCCCGCCGTGGCGCCGTTGGCCGGCGTCGTGGTGGTTGGCGCCGCTGGCGCGATGCTACCGCCGGTGAGCTCGCCGGGGCCTGCGCCCGACGGCAATGACGGAGCTGAGGCTGTCGCCGCGCCGGCCGGAAGCGCTGGCGCGGTCGGGCCGGTTTGCGCGAACCCCGCCGACGCTCCCAGCAAGAGAGCCAGCGCCAGCGTCGCGCTTCCTGTAGCGAACGCGCGCATCACCGCCTCAACCTAATGCGCGATCCGGACAACGCCTAGCCCGGCGCGGGACCCCGATCTCCCGGCTAGATCGAGCAGCCCAGAATCTCACCGACGTTGGACGGACAGGGGTCGCAGGTGAACCCGACGTCAGTCGACGGAGGAGCTGGCAGCACGCGATTGACGACCAGCTGCTGGGTCCCGTTGCCGCAGCGGACCGGGTCATCGACCAGCGTCCAGCAGGAATCAACCCCACCATTGTCTCCGCAGTTGGGAATGATCTGCCCGGCAGCGCCGGGTAGCGATTTGACCTCCAGGTCGGCGACCCGACAGTTGGGTTGGCTGCGACCCGCGGTGGCAGGGAAGGGTCCCGAGACGCACATCGCGCCCGCGCGCTCACCGATGACCTGTCCGATGGTTTGGAACGCCGGCGCCAATGAATCGGCGCAGATCGGCTGCGCCATGCCGCGCGACCCAAAAGCATTCACCCACTGCTGGATGCGGACCGGCGGCTCGGCGTACTCGCCGGTCGCGAGCTGGCAACTTGGATCGACCCGCGGATGCGGCTCGGGAATGGCGGCCTCTTGCACCATGTCGATGGAGTACGGCGTGGTGGGTCCGGTGACGGCAGCGATGGCTGATTCGCGACGGCGGGTGACGCCCGTCCCGGCGGCGACGCCGCGACGGGCATGGCGGGAGCATTCGCCTGCAGGATCGTGGCGCGCAAGAGTTCGACGGCTCGAATGGCGATGGTCGCCGCCTGATCGGCGCCGGCACTGGCCGCGTCGGCGAGCGCGACGCGCCGGAGCAGGCCGCTCCCGTCGGCTGAACCGACGGCCGTCACCGAGACGACGATCTGAGCACCCGCACGCGCGAGCCCGACGACGAAGTCCACGGGTTGCCCAGCCTGAGAATCCGGCGCCACGAATCCAACGTCCGCCAGCTCGAACCTCAACCGATTGAGCGCCTCGACCACGATCGCATCGTCCTCGGGAGCCGGCGGCGTCACCGCGACCCGAGGGGCCGCCGGCGCAACCAGCCCTGCTGCTGCGAGCGGCGGCGCCACTGGCGCCCCACCACCCACTGGCGCGACGCCCGCGGCGGATCCAATCCGCGCCCAGACGACCGACAGAATCGCCAGCGTGGCCCCGCGCCCGCGCACGCTCACGGATGCTGCAACAGCGCGGTCGCCTGCGGCAGATAGGCCCCAGCCGGGAAGCGAGTCCGGTACTCGGCGGCGATGCGCCGCGCGCGCAACCGATCGCCGAGCCGTTCGATCGCCATCATCTTGCGGCCCAAAGCCTCGGCAGCGTACACGCCTTCGGGGACTCGGCGAGATAGCGATCATACCAATCGATGGCGGCGGCGCCGGCGGCCATGCGGCCGAGCAGGAACGCGGCGGTGTGCGCCGGCGTGGAGTCGGGGAAGCGATCCCGCGTCGCCAGCAAGAGGCGGTGCGCGAGATCCGGACGCCGTCCATAGCGCGCGGCGTCCGCCAGCGCGGCCAGCGCCTCGACCGGGCAGGCCGCGACGCAGTCGTCGATCCCTTCATGCTCGGCCTCGTCGAGCACACCGTCATCGAGCTCTTCGACGGCTGATGTTTCCAGGGGAATGACGCGCGCGCGCGGCACGGATCCTCGCCAGACTAGTCCCCACCCCGGCACGAAAGTTGGTCATATTTCGGCCCTCGAACCGACCCGGTTATCCCAGATTTGGTTACCTCCGGCCCTCCGGGTGTTCCCAATTCGGAACACACCCCCCTCCAAAGCCGTGATTTTGCGCGACGGCCGAGCTGGAACGGATCTTGATGCACAGTGGGCCGTCGCCTGACTCACGAAAACATGCAGTCCATCACCGATGGCTGCGCATCGAGGAGGCCGCCTTGGATCTTCAGACTCAAACTATCGCGGACGACCCCATGGATGACCCCACCCGGGTGGTCGACGATCCCCTGCGCTTCGCGGAGGAAGCCACGCGCGTAGAGGCGCCCACGCGCGTCGTGAACGAGCCCACCCGCCGCATCTCGATAGTGCGCGAAGACGAGCTCATCCGTACCGCACGCCGCCACCCGGCCACGATCGCCCTCATCCAGGAGATCACGGCCCAGGTACAGACCAACATCGAAGCTTCCGCCGATCGAAAGATCGAAGTCGCCAAGGCCGAGCTCCGGGCGGGGCTGGTGTTTCACCACGGGCTTTTCCGTCGCATCGACCTGGTGACGCTGGGGGTGTTCACCACGGTGAACTTGCTGTTGGTGACGGCGGCGTTCGCGCTTTCGCACGTGATGGCGCCATGGATCGCGGGCCTGCTGGTCGCGGGGCTCAGCCTCGCTTCGACCGCGACGGTCGTCTTGCGCTCGTCGAGCGAGCCAGGAAGCCGGTTGCCGGCGCTCCGCCGGTTCGCCGTTGGGCGGTTTGCGCGCCGGCTGTTCGCCGGGGTCTGAGGCCTAAACTGTCAGCCGCGCGCGGCGCGCGGCCAGGATCTTCGCGAACGAGCGCAGCGCGACCTCGTCGCGCGTGAGCCCGGTGCGCGCGATCTCGTCGACCTCGATCGCGCCGCAGTTGAGCGCGCGCAGGAAATAATTCAGCAACCCCTGACCGGTGGCCGCGTCGTCGAACACCTCGCCGACCAGCGTCGCCTGCGCCGCCTTCTCGACGAAGTTGCGCAGGCGCTCGGCCGCCTGGGTGAAACCTTCGCGGAAGAACGCGAAGCAGGTCGCATAGCGCACCGGCAGCTGCGCCGGGTGCAGATCCCAGCCCTGATAGAGGCCGCCCTCGAGCGAGCGGCGGATGTGCCGGTGGCTGACCTGCCACGCAGCATGGACCGCGGCGCGGTTCTCGACGAGCTCCGACGCCGATAGCGCGTCGCCCTTGTGCGGGCCGACCGGCATGAGGTTGGTCGCGCCGTCGGAGAGAAAGATGCCGGTCCCGGCGTACGCGAGGATCATCAGCCCCTTGGCCAGGTCGCACATCGGGTGCGCCATGCTCTGGTAGGCGGCGGTGATGTTGCACGACGCAGTGAAGTCGTAGGTCCCGAAGTGGGCGGCGACGCAGCGCCCCTCGCACGCGGCAAGAAAGCCCGGCAACGGCGACCGCCCGTCGGGGCCGAGCAGCGCCTGGTTCACCTCGATCATGATCTCCAGCCGCAGCGTGCCGGCGCCGAGGCCGTGCCGATGCTCGAGGATCTCGAGCAAACGCACCAGCGCGCGCGCCTGCTCGGCGACGGTGATCTTGGGCAGCGTCACCACGAAGTTGTCAGGCAGACGACCGCCGCTCGCGGCGAGCAACGTGTCGACGAAGATGCCCAGCGTGCGCGCGCCGCGCCTCTTGTATTCCTCGCCGAACGACTTGATGCGGATGCCGACGAACGGCGGGAGCTGGCCCCCGGCCATGGCGCGCGCAACCTCATTCGCGGACGACGCGGCGACCGCGTCCTCTTCGGCGTCGGGCCGCGCGCCGAAGCCGTCCTCGAAATCGAGTCGAAAATCCTCGATCGGCTCGCGCTGCAGCTTGGCGCGCAGGCGTTCGTAGAGAGCGGCGAGGTCGCCGTCACCGAGCGCGCTCGCCGGCGCCAGGCCGATGGCCGCCGCGAGCGTCGCCGGATCCGGCGCGTAGGTCTCGAGGCTGTGCACGGCCAGCTCGCCGAGCCGGGGAACCGTGTCGGCCTTGAACAGGTGCGCGCCGCCGTAGAACGTGTGCACCGGTTGGCGCGCCGCTCGTTCACCGGGGTAGGCGCGCATGAAGGCGCCGTTCGCGGCCCCGAGCGCGTCCAGGTGGGCTTTTCCTTCGTCGGCGAGGCTCATGTGATGGGCTCCTCAGCTTCCGCGATACGTCGAATAACCGAACGGCGAGATCAGCAGCGGCACATGATAGTGCTCGCCGGTTGCGTCTCCGGTTACATCTCCGGCTACAGAGACCTGAAAGATCACGTCGACGCGCGGATAAAACACCGGCCGCCCGATGGCCGCAAAGTATGCGCCGGTGGCGAAGGTCAGGCGGTAGGTGCGCGCCTCGAGCGGCGCGGAAAGAAGGTCGGTCACGCGCCCGTCATCGCCGGTCACGCGCTCGGCCACCGTCTGCCACGCGCCGGCGTCGCCGAGCACGTCGAGCCGCACGCCCACGCCGCGCGCGGGGCGGCCGAGGGCCGTGTCGAGGACGTGCGTGGTGATCGAGCTCGACGGGCGGGTCATGGCGCAAGCTTCTCCAATCGCAGGCGGGTGATCTTGGCCTGCTCGGCGGCGGCGATGCCCAGCTCGACCTCGGCGGGGTTGTCGATGCGCGCGCGCAGCATGGCCAGCATCTCGTCGGCGCTCTTGCCGGTCGCGCACACGAGGAAGACGAAGCCGAAATGCTCGCGATAGCGGCGGTTGAGAGATTCCAGGTCCTGCAGCGTCGTCGCCGAAGCCTGCGCCACCTGCGCCTGCTCGCGCGCCGAGAAGCCGCGCGCCCCCGACGCGCCGATGGCCGGGTGATGCGAGAACGCCTCGAGATGGTCCGCGCGCTCGAGGCCGGTCCAGATCGCGTCGGCCGCGGCGAACAGATCGTCCGCCGACGCGAACGGCCGCCGCGCGAGCATCCCCGCGACCCAGCGCCGCGATCCGCAACAGCGCGCGAATGCGTCGCGCGCGGCGTCGGCCGGCAACGCGTTGATCGCCGCGGCGAGGTCAGCCATGACGGCGACCCCACGCCCGCAGCCGGCTCACGCCGCCATCGGGGAAGATGTGGAGGCGCAGGTGGGTGGCGAGCACGGCCGCGCCGGCGCTACTGCCGTCCGCGCGGCCTGCCGCCGTCGCCAGGAAATGCCGTTCGTGCGCACGCAGCTTGGTTTCGGGTACCAGCGGCGCCCACGCCGTGCTTGCGATCAGATCGGTGATACGCGCGTCGGGCGCGTCAATCCCTTCGATCGCGCAGCGGTCGGGGAAGTTGCCCTTGAAGTGGTTGGTATCGACCTCGACGACGTCGACGATGCCGGGCGCGCCGAGCTTGATCAGGATCCAGTCGTGGCCCGGACCGCGGCGCCGGCGCGTCTCCCAGCCGCCGCTCATGTCGGCCGCGCGGCCGGGCAGCAAGAGATTGTTCATCGGCCCAAAGAACGCGTCCGAGCAGGCGAGCGCCAGCCCACCGTTGCGGACCGCCGCGAGATCGACCCCGTCAGCCGCGACGTGTGGCGCGGTATCGGGATCCGTGGAGCGCGCCGGCTGCCAGGCAGGCGCGACGCGACCGAAGACCCGCAGGCGCGCGACGCCGCCGTCGGGGAAGATCTTGAGGCGTACGTGGCTCACCGGCGCTCGCGCGATCGCGGCGAACAGATTCTGCGATCCGGGCCGCAGCGGTGACTGCGCCAGCAGCGGGGCCCAGTCGCGGCGCACGATGAGCTCATCGAGCGGCGCGCCCGCGGGCGCGGTCAGGCCGTCGATCGACGCGAACGGCGGGTGGTTGCCGAGGAAGTGATTGGTGTCGACGTCGAAGCCGAGGACCTCGCCGGGCGCGCCGAGCTCCAGCACGCACCAATCGCAGTCGCCGTCGGGGCCGGGGCGCGGCGCGCGCCGGCGCCGGCTCTCCCAGCCGTCCATCCACTTGCCGCGCTCGGTGTAGCGCCCGTCGATGAAGACCCCGCGTCCCGGTTGGATCAGGTTCTCGGCCGCGGCGAAGAAGTCGTCGCTGGCGCCGAGCGCGCGGCCGCCCAGCGCGGCCGCCGCGAGATCGACGAGCCCGGTGAACGCGACGGCCGCCGGCTCGCTCATCGCGCGCCTCCCGCGTCGCGCCCCAGCAGCATCACGCCACGCGCCGCGGGCACCGGCGCGACGCCGTCGTAGACGACTTCACCGCGCAACACGGTCAGGTGCACGCGCCCGTCGAGCGCGCGGCCAACATACGGCGAGATCTTGTGCCGGAACTGCAGCTCCGCCGCGTCGACGACGTGCGGCTCGTCGGGATCCCAGACGACGAGATCGGCGTCGAGCCCTGGCGCAATCCGCCCCTTGCGCGCGGCCAGCCCCGCCAGCCTCGCCGGGCGTTCGCTCATCCAGCGCGCGATCTCGACGAGGCCGTGACCGCGCCGCCGCGCCTCGGTCCAGACCGCGCACAGACCCAGCTGCAAAGACGCGATGCCGCCCCAGGCCTGCTGAAAATCGCCGCGTTCGGGCAGCTTGAGCGCCGGCGTGCACGGGCTGTGGTCGCTGATCACCAGATCGATTGTACCGTCACCGAGGGCGCGCCACAGCGCCTCTCGGTTCTCGTGCTCGCGGATGGGCGGCGCGCACTTGAAGTGGGTGGCGCCGTCAGGGATCGCCTCGGCCTCGAAGCAGAGGTAGTGCGGACAGGTCTCGACGGTGATCGGCAAGCCCTCGTCCTTGGCAGCGCGCAACGCGGGCAGCGACGACGCCGAGGACAGGTGCACGATGTGCACCGCGCAGCCGGTCTCGCGGCACAGCGCGATCAGCAAGCGGATGGCCGCGTCCTCCCAGGCGCGCGGTCGCGACGCGAGATACGCGTGATAGGCACGCGGATCGCCCGCCGCCTCTGCCGGCGACGGCGCGCCGACGTCGAGCTCGGCGTGCGCGAGCAACGGCAATCCGTGCGCGCGCAGCACCGGCATCGCCTGGCGCAAGTCCGCCTCGGTGGCGTTGGGAAACTCGTCGATGCCCGAGTGAATCAGGAACGCCTTGCAGCCGAGCGCGCCGGCGCGCGCCAGCCCCGGCAGATCGCCGGCGTTGCCCGGAATGACGCCGCCCCAGAAGCCGACGTCGACCGCCAGCTGGCCCGCGCACGAGGCGCGCTTCTGCTCCAGCGCGGCGGCGGTGGTCGTGACCGGGATGCAATTGAGCGGCATGTCGACGAGCGTGGTGACGCCGCCCGTGGCCGCCGCGCGCGTCGCGGTCGTGAAGCCCTCCCAGTCCGTACGCCCCGGCTCGTTGATGTGCACGTGACAATCGACCAACCCCGGCGACACCACGAGCGACCCGACGTCGAGCAGCTCCGCGCCGCCGCCGTCTCGCTCGATGGACGCGATCTTGCCCCTGCCCTCGCCGTTGCCTTCGCCGCCGGCCGCGAACCGGATCGCCGCCGGCCCGACGGCGCCGTCGCACACGACGCGCGTGCTGCGAATGCCGCGCGCCGCGCGCGCGGCATCGAACCGCGGCGCCGCCATCAGAACTCCGCCTCCGCAAAGCGGCACAGGCTCTGGAAGTGCGCCTCGCGATCCTCGACGAACAGCGAGCCGGTGATGCCGGCGCACAGCCGCGGGATCGAATACTTCATGCCCGAGATGCTCGCGCCGCCGAAGCCGAGGCTGGCGAGGCCACCGAACGTGTAGTTGTGGAGGTAGCGCAGATACGGCGCCTCACCGGGCGTGCGCTCGGTGTGCTCGAACCCCGGCCCGAGGTACGGATGCCGCCCGAGATCGTCGTGCCGCTAGGCCTCGGGCGGAGCGTAGCGGTCGGACCAGCGCGCGATGTGCGGCTCGAGCTCCGCGAGCTCGGGGCGCCTGCGCAGATCGGTGACGAACCCGGTCCCGACGATCACGAAGTCGGCGTCGTGCACGTCGCCGCCCGCGCCGTGAATGCGAACGCCGTCGCCGTGCGGCTCCACCGACTGCCACGCACAGCTCGCGTGCAGATGAAAACCGGCGTGCCGCCGCGCGCGCTCGAGCGTATCGGTCGGCGGCAGCTGGCCCATGCGCAGGATCTGCCGGATGAAGCGCCACTTGTCGGCGTCCGGCAGATCGCCGGCGTGCTTGAGGAATCCGACGGTCTCCGCCCAGCGATAGGCATTGACGTTGACCAGACTCGGACGACGAAAGCACAGGCGCACCTCGCGCGCGCCGAGCTCGAGCGCGGTCGCCGCGTTGTCGAACGCCGACGCGCCCGCCCCCAGCACGGCGACGCGCTTGCCTGCGAGCGACGCGAAGTCGATCTCCCAGCGCGTGTGCGCGTACAGCGACCGCGGCAGGTGATCGCGGATGATCGCCGGCACGACCCAGTCGCCGGAGCCTTCGATGCCGGTGGCCAGCACCACGCGGCGCGCGAACAGCGTCGGCGCGGCGGCGGCCGCGTCGCCGGCGTCGACCGCGGTGCACGGCACCTCCCACGCGCGCGCGTCGGCATTCCAGCGCAGCGCGCCCACGCGTGTCGCGGCGCGCACCGGAATCTCCAGCGTGCGCCGGTACCAGGCCAGGTACGCCGCCCAAGTTTCTTTCGGGATGAGCCCCAGGGCGCGCCAGCTCCCCTCGCCGTGCAGCGCCTCGTAGTACGCCTCGGGCGTCAGGCTGGGGATGCCGAGATCCGGGCCGGTCACGTGCTTCGGCGTGCGCAACGTCCGCATGCGCGCGAAATTGAGCCAGGGTCCGGCGCGATCGAGCGGATTCTGATCGACGACGAGGATGTTCGTCACGCGCTCGCGCATGAGCGCGAACGCCGCCGCCAGACCCCCCTGCCCCGCGCCGACGATGATCACGTCGAAGATCGCGTCGCCGCCCGCGTCGCCGGCCGTGTCGCCGCCCGGCGTCGAGGTCCGCCGCGGCGTCAGCCAATCGCGCCGCGGGTATGCCAGCCGTTCGAGATCGCGCCGCACGCGCGCGGCCAGTGGCTCGAGACCCTCGCCGGCTCCGGTCATGCGCCGCCGATCAAGCGCAACAGGCGCGGATCCTCGACGGCGCGCAGGTGCGCCGCCGCGCGACCGCGCCGCAGCGCGACCAGCTCCGCGACGACGCTGACCGCGATCTCTTCCGGTCCCACCGCGCCGATGTCGAGGCCGACCGGCGCGAACAACCGCTCGCGGTCCAGCGGCGGCGCGCCGTCGCCGCGCTGCGCGTCGATGCGCGCAAGCAGCTTGAACGTCTTGCGCCGGCTGCCGACCAGACCGATGAAGCGCGCTTTCCCGTCGAGCGCCCGCGCCAGCACCTCTTCATCCAGCCGGTGATCGTGCGTGGCGATGAGCACCCAATCGCATTCACCGAGTGGCGTCTCGGCCAGCAGCGCCAGCGGCTCGCGGAGCTCGCGCCGGCAGCCGGGGAACCGGTCGTCGGTGTTCAGCTCCTCGCGCTCGTCGACGACGGTCACGTCGAAGCCGACGGTGCGAGCCAGCGCCGCCGTCGGCCTGGCGACGTGCCCGGCCCCGAACAACCACATGCGCGGCGGCGCCTCGATCGGCTCGATGAAGATCTCCATGCGCCCGCCGCAGCACATGCCGAGGTCGTAGCCGAGGTCGCGCGCCAGGAGCTGGCTCGCGCCGCTGCGCCGGGCCTCTCGCAACGCTTCGAGCACCGCGTGCTCGATCGCGCCGCCGCCGATGGTGCCGACGGTGCTGCCGTCGGGACGCAACAGCAACCGCGCGCCCGGCTCCTGCGGCGTCGATCCCGAGACGCGCACCACCGTGGCGAGCGCGCCGCGCCCGCCGCCCTTCAGCAACTCGACGAGCGCCTCGGCGACCTCACGCACGAAGAGGAGCTTACTACAGCCCTGCTTGCGATCGGCCGGCGCCGTGACAGGAACAAGCGTCTTCGCTTCTTCTTCTTCGTTTGGAAAAGGAGGCCCCTCATGCGAGCCGACATCGTTCCTGGCGCGACGTTCCCCGACTACGAGCTGCCGGATCAGACCGGCAAACACCGCAAGCTCTCCGAGATCCAGCAGGGAGACCCGATGATCCTGATGCTCAGCCGCGGCAACTATTGCCCCAAGGATCGCCGCCAGCTCGAGGGGCTGGCGCTGCTGCACCGCGAGCTCGAGGTCGGATACTGCCGGATCGCGACGGTCAGCACGGACAACCTCCTCGAAACCAACGAGATGCGCTCCGGCATCGCCGCGCACTGGCCGTTCCTGTCCGATCCGGGCCGCAAGGTGCAGAAGGATCTCGACATCGCCGAGTACACCGATCCCACCCACAACCCCATGATTCCGCACACGCTGGTGCTCGCGCCCAAGCTGGTGGTTCACAAGATCTACAACGGCTACTGGTTCTTCGGGCGGCCCACGATCGAGGAGCTTCGTCTGGACCTGCGCGCCGTGTCGCAGGCGTGTCGCCCCGATTGGGACATCACCGACCCCGAGCTGAAGGCCGCGTGGGCGCGCGGCGACAAGACCAGCTTCTATCCTTACGGCAAGAGCTACGCGCAGGTCTTCGCCGAACAGAAATAAACGCCCGCTCCCCGTCGGCGCGGCGCCCGACCCGCGTGCACCTGACTATACTGGACGGCGATGGCGGTCAGCTTCGTGCTCAACGGCGAGCGCATCGAGATCGACGGCGGCGACCCTCACGTCACGCTGTTGCAGTGGCTGCGCGCTTCGGGCCGCACGGGCAGCAAGGAGGGTTGCGCCGAGGGCGAATGCGGCGCTTGTGCCGTCGCGCTGGTCCGGCGCGACGCCCGCGGGCGCGTCCGTTTCGAATCGGTCAACAGCTGTCTGATCCCGCTCGCCGCCGCCGCCGGACAGACGATCGTCAGCGTCGAAGGTGTCGCCGCGCCCGACGGCTCATTGCACCCGGTGCAGCGCGCGATGGTGGCCTCGGGTGGATCGCAATGTGGCTACTGCACGCCCGGTTTCGTCGTCAGCCTGTTCTGCGAATACTACCGTCCCGGGCGGCTCGACTTCGATCCCGAATCGATCGGCGGCAACCTCTGCCGCTGCACCGGCTACCGGCCCATCGCCGACGTCGCGCGCGCGCTGCCGGCGCCGGCGGCCGAGGATCGGCGCCTGCCCGCAACGGCGCCAGTGCTGGGAGCCGTCGAGAGCGCCCGCTTCGCGCGCCCCACGACGTTCGAAGGACTCTGGCGTTGTCTCGCCGAGCGCCCGGGCGCGATACCCATCGCGGGCGGCACCGACCTGATGGTCTACGCCAACCAGAAGCACCAGCGCTTCCCCGCGTTGATCTCGCTGGAGGCGCTGCCCGCGCTGCGGGTTTTCACGATCGATGACGCGGAGATCGTCATCGGCGCGGGCCTGAACCTGTCCGAGATCGAAGAGCGGCTCGGTCACGAAGCTGTGGGTGACGCGGCCGGCGACGTGCCGCTGCTCGCGCAGCTGTGGCCGCTGTTCTCGTCGCGGCTGATTCGTAACCGCGCGACGCTCGGGGGCAACCTGGCCACCGCGTCCCCGATCGGCGATTCGCCGCCGGTGTTGCTCGCGCTCGACGCCGAGGTCACGCTCGCTGGGCCCGAAGGCGAGCGGCGCCTGCCGCTGTCGCAATTCTTCCTCGGCTACCGCAAGACCGCGCTCTCGCCGAGCGAGATCATCGTCAGCGTTCACCTGCCGCGCCCGCTGCCCGCGGTGCAACGCTTCTACAAGGTCAGCAAGCGCGTGCTCGACGACATCTCGACGGTCGCGGCCGCGTTCGCGCTGGATCTCACCGCCGATCGTCGCGTGCAGCGGCTGCGCCTGGCCTACGGCGGCGTGGCGGCGACCCCGGTCCGCGCGCTCGCCGCCGAGGCGCTGGCGATCGGCCGGCCCTGGAACCGCGAGACTGTCGCCGCGATCCTCGCCGAGCTCGCGCAGCTCGGCAGCCCGATCGACGACCACCGCGGCAGCGCCGCCTACCGGCGCGCGATGATCGGCCGCCTGCTCGAGAAATTCTTCGTCGAGCCAGGCGGAGAGACGGTGAGACGGTGAGCCGCTCGGTCGGCCGCGCGCAGAGCCACGAGTCGGCGGTGGGCCACGTCACCGGCGCCGCCAAGTACGTCGACGATCTCGCCGGCGATCTCGCGCGCGTCGCCCACGCCTGGCCGGTCGCCGCTCAGCACGTGCACGCGCGCGTGGCCGCGATCGAGAGCGCGGAGGCGCTGGCCTGCCCGGGCGTGCTGGCCTTGCTCACCGCCGCCGACGTTCCGGGTGAGAACGACACCGGGCCGGCGCGCCACGACGAGCCGCTCTTCCCCGACGAGGTCTGCTTTCATGGCCAGCCGATCGCGTGGGTGCTCGCGGAGACCGAGGAGCAGGCGCGCGCCGCCGCCGACGAGGTCGGCGTGGTCTACGAGCCGCTACCGGCGATCCTCTCGATAGAAGACGCGATCGCCGCCGGCAGCTTTCTCACCGAGCCCGAGCGCATGCGGCGCGGCGAACCGGCGCGCGCGCTGGCGGCGGCGCCGCACCGCCTGTCGGGATCGCTCTTCATGAACGGGCAGGAGCATTTCTATCTCGAGACGCAGGCCGCGCTGGCCTGGGTCGACGAGAGCGACCACCTGTTCGTGCAGTCGTCGACGCAGCACCCGAGCGAGACGCAGGAGATCGTCGCGCGCGTGATGGGCGTGCGCCGGCACGAGGTCATCGTGCAGTGCCTGCGCATGGGCGGCGCCTTCGGCGGCAAGGAGGTCCAGGCGAACGTCTGGGCCGCGGTCGCCGCGCTCGGCGCGCGCAAGCTGCGGCGGCCCGTGCGCGTGCGCCTGACGCGCGCGCAGGACATGGCGATGACCGGCAAGCGCCACCCGTTCCTCGCGCGCTTCGACGTCGGCTTCGACGGCGACGGCAAGCTGCGCGGGCTGGCGCTGGCGCTCTTCAGCGACGGCGGCTGGAGCCTGGACCTGAGCGCGCCGGTCTTGTCGCGCGCGATGTTTCACGCCGACAACTGCTATTTCCTGCCCGACGTCGAGATCGTGGGCCGCGTGTGCCGCACCCATCACGTCTCGCACACGGCGTTCCGCGGCTTCGGCGGCCCGCAGGGCATGGTCGCGATCGAGGAGATCCTCGACCGCGTCGCGCGCACGCTCGCGCTGCCGCCGGACATCGTGCGCGCGCGCAATTTCTACGCGCCAGGCGATACCACCCACTACGGGCAAGAGGTGCGGGACGCCGATCGCATCCGCCGCATCTGGGGCGAGCTGCGCGCCAGCGCCGATTTCGTCGGGCGCCGGCACGAGATCGACGAGCTCAACGCGCGCAGCTCGCACACCAAGCGCGGCCTGGCGATGACGCCGGTGAAGTTCGGCATCTCGTTCACCACGGCGTTCTACAATCAGGCCGGCGCGCTGGTGCTGATCTACAAGGACGGCAGCGTCCAGGTGAACCACGGCGGCACCGAGATGGGCCAGGGTCTGCACACCAAGATGCTGCAGATCGCGGCGGATGCGCTCGGCGTGCCGCAAGACTCGGTTCACGTCATGCCGACGCGTACCGACAAGGTGCCCAACACGTCGGCGACCGCGGCGTCGAGCGGCGCCGATCTCAACGGAGCCGCCGTGCGCGCCGCGTGCGACACCTTGCGCGAGCGTCTCGCCGAAGTCGCCGCGCGCCGCTTCGGCTGCACGGCGGCGGACGTCGTGTTCACCGGCGGACGCGTCTGCGCCGGCGGCGGCGCGCAGGCGGACGTCGCGTTCGCCGACATCGTGGGCGCCGCCTACCTCGAACGCGTTTCGCTGTCGGCGACCGGCTTCTACCGCACGCCCGACATCCACTACGATCGCGCGAGCGGCACAGGCAAACCGTTTCACTACTTCGCGTACGGCGCGGCCGTCAGCGAGGTGGAAGTCGACGGCTTCACCGGCCAGTACCGGCTGCTGCGCGTCGACATCTTGCACGACGTCGGCGATTCGCTGTCGCCGCTGGTCGATCGCGGGCAGATCGAGGGCGGCTTCATCCAGGGCGCCGGCTGGCTGACCACCGAGGAGCTGGTCTGGTCGCGCGACGGCGCGCTCGCCACCAACGGCGCCTCGACGTACAAGCTTCCTTCGCTGGGCGAATGCCCGCCGATCTTCGAGGTCGCGATGCTCGACAAGGCCGCCGAACCCGGCGTGGTTCACGGCAGCAAGGCGGTCGGCGAGCCGCCGCTCATGCTGGCGATCAGCGTGCGCGAGGCGCTGCGCGACGCGGTGGCGGCGTTCGGCAGCGGCGGCGTGGTCGAGCTGGCGCTGCCCGCGACGCCCGAAGCGGTCTACTGGGCGATCGAACGCGCCACCGGATCTACAAAGTAGGCCCTAGTCGCCGCAGCCCGAAGAGCTCGGTGCGCGGAAGAATTCCGCGCACGCCCGTTACCTCACATAGGGGCTCGACGCTGGGTCGGAAGACGCCTGGCGCGACCGGTGAGGTGAACCGGCAGCGCAAACGGCGGGCGAACAGTTGGGGCGCGAACATCGTTTGCTCGGTGAGCAGCAGGCTCAAACCGGCGCGAGGAGTGTATCCATGAACAGACAAGAGCGATTCGAGCGAACGTCCGCGATCTGGATGCTGTCCGCTGTGCTGGGAGTCGCGTCCTGCGGAGGAATCCAACCGGGCAGCGCCGGCGAGGAGCTGGAGCAGAACACCGCGGCGCTCACAGCCGCGAAGCCGCTGGCGCGCGGCCTGGTTCGCGACGGCGCCGGCGCGCCGATCGCACACGCGCGCGTCGACGTCCGCGCCGCGGGCTCGTCTCGCGTGCTCGCCTGCGCGACGACCGCCGCCGATGGGACGTTCGCGCTCGACGTACGCGCCGGAACGTATGATCTCACGCTGACGCCGAAGACTGGCTTCACGCCGCAAATCTTCCCCGGTCAGGTGATCGTCAAGGGCACGCAACTCGATCTGGTCATCATCGCGAGCGCCCCGGCGACCGTGAACCTCAGCGGCCACGTCACGGACCAGAACGGCCAACCGTTGAGCGTGGCGATCTGCGCGCCGACCTGCGTCAGCACCGACGACAGCGGCGCCTTCACGGTGAGCGCTCGCAGCGACCTGCAGCTGGAGATCTCGGGAGCGCTCAGCCCGGCGGGATTCTTCCAGGCGCGGCTCGCGTTCGATCCGACCCAGTCGGCGCCGCTGGAGATCGTCATTCCGATCTTCAACCTGACGGGGACTGTCCTCGACCCGACGGGCGCGCCGATGGCCACCGTCTCGGTAACGTCGCCGCCCTGTAGCAACATCATCTCCGACGAGCTGAGCGGTACGTTCTGCATCAACGGTACCCAGACCGACTCGAACGGTCACTTTCACTTCACGACGCTGCCGGGCGATGCCGTCCTCCAGATTTTCGGCGACCTCGGCCTCTACGTGACCGAATCGGTGACCGGTGACACCGACGTGGTGCTTCAGGTTCCGCCGTTGCAAAACCTGAGCGGCCGCATCACCGACCGCGACGGCAACGGCGTGCCGGGGCACCGGCTTTGTCTGGTTCACGATGGTTGTGTGTCGAAATTCTGTTCGCAGAGCTGCGCGACCAGCGACGGGAGCGGCGCGTACACGCTCGACGTCTCGGCGGGAACCTACGACGCTCAGTTGTTCTCCCCGTCGCCGTTTCAGTCGTCTCCGCTCGGGTTCTACGTCTTGACGAGCACGATCTCGCTGTCGCAGCCAACCGAGCTGGACCTCACCTTCCCGAACCGCATCGTCACGGGGACAGTCTTGAACGTCGACGGCACGCCGGCGCCGAACGTCCCCGTGTCCGACAACTGTCACGATGCGGACGTCGGCGGGTTCGTCGGACGCGTCTGCGCAAACAGCCAGACCAGCGATGCGAATGGGCGCTTCCAGATGATGCTGGCGGCGCCGGGGAGTGTGGTGCTCACGGCGCGCGGCGCCACCACCACGTCGGTCCCGTTGACCGTGACCGACGACACCGACGTTGTCGTTCAGTTGCAGGCGGCGCAGCCAGCGACCGGGCAGGTGCTGGCGGCGGACGGCAGCCCGATCGCTGCCGTCACCGTCTGTTACGAGCCGCCCTTGTTCACCAGCAGCGACAGCTGCACGACGACTGACGCCAGCGGCCAGTATCAATTGACCCTGCCGCCGGGCACATACTCCCTGTCGGTCTTTGGCAGCGGAACCGGTGTCAGCTTCTTCGAGCTCGATGAATCGGTCACGGTGCCGTCGGCGCCGACGACGGTCCGGCTGGCTGCGACCCGATCGACGCCGGTCAGAATGGTGAACGCGGACGGGAGCCCGCACGCGGGCGCGTCGATATCCGCGGACTGCGTCTCCGCGCCGGCGGGCGGCGCCACCGAAGAGATCTGCGGGCAGGGCCTGGTCAGCGATGCGGCGGGCACCGCGGCCGTGGTGAACGCGGTCGGCATGCCGCTGGAGCTGCAGATCGACTCGGCGAGCATCGGCAAGATTGCCGTGAGCGACAGCACCGAGGTGACCATCGCGATCCAGTCATCGACGTCACCCTGATTGACGTGCCCGAAACGGCCCCTGCGCCCTCAATTTACCGCGATTTCACCGCGCGGATATGAAGCGCCCACGGATGGCCGCCATAGTGATGGCACCACTCGCGGGGGAGCTCCATGACGCCGATGCAGAAGACGCTCGTTCAACAGTCGTTCAAGCAGGTCGTGCCGATCGCCGAGACGGCGGCGACGATTTTTTACGAGCGCCTGTTCGCGACCACGCCGGCGTTGCGTCCGCTCTTCAAGGGCGATCTGACCGAGCAGAAGAAGAAGCTGGTGCAGATGCTCGCCTACTGCGTGGCCAAGGTGGATGCGCCCGACGAGCTTCTGCCCGCGGTGCGCGCGCTTGGAAAGCGCCATGTCGGCTACGGCGTGACCGACGAGCACTATGAGCTCGTCGGCGCAGCGTTGCTCTGGACGCTCGAAAAGGGCCTTGGCGCCGCCTTCACGCCCGAGGTGCGCGACGCCTGGACCGCCGTCTACCAGGTGCTGGCGGCCACGATGATGGAGGGAGCGCGCTCCGCCGCCTGAGACTTTCCCGAGGGCCCGACGCCCGACGCTCGGTCACTTCCCCGCGGGCGGCTTCCCCTTCACGCCCTTCACGTAGAAGTTGATGCCGTGCAGGAACTTGTCGTCGGCGGTCTCGCCCGCCTTCAGCAACGTCTTGCCGCTCTGATCCACCACCGGGC
>Ga0265338_10002640_pt1 | contig 26412 bp, 32 predicted proteins | sample 42126metaG_FD_193579 | JGI IMG/M metagenome (GOLD analysis project Ga0265338, IMG submission 193579) | Rhizosphere microbial communities from Carex aquatilis grown in University of Washington, Seatle, WA, United States - 4-21-26 metaG | ecosystem: Host-associated > Plants > Roots > Rhizosphere...
TCGACTCGAGCCGCTCCCTCTCGAGCATGTTGAGGAAGTCGGAGTTGCCGCCGACGTTGAGCTGCATCGTCTTGTCGAGGTGGACGCCGCGCTCGCGGAAGAGGCTCGTGAGGACGCGGTGCGTGATCGTGGCGCCGACCTGCGACTTGATGTCGTCGCCGATGACCGGCAGCCCCTTCTCCTCGAAGCGCTTGTTCCAGTAGTCCTCGCGGGCGATGAACACCGGCATGCAGTTGACGAGCGCGACGCCCGCCTCGAGGCACTGCTCGGCGTACCACTTCGCGGCCGACTCGGAGCCGACCGGGAGGTAGCTGACGACGACGTCGGTCTTCGTCTTCTGGAGGATCCCGACGATGTCGTCGGTCTTGCCCGGCGCCTTCTCCACGACCTGCGAGATGTACTTGCCGAGCCCGTCGTGCGTCATCCCGCGCGAGACCTTGATTCCGGTCTTCGGGACGTTGGCGAACTTGATCGTGTCGTTCGGATGCGCCCACATCGCGTCGGCGAGGTCTTCTCCGACCTTGCCCTTGACGACGTCGAACGCGGCGGTGAACTCGATGTCGCGGACGTGGTAGCCGCCGAGGTTGACGTGCATGAGGCCGGGGACGAACTGGTCGTCCGGCGCGTCCTTGTAGTACTCGCGGCCCTGTAGCAGCGAGTTCGCGCAGTTGCCGACGCCGACGATGGCGACACGGACCTTGCCGTCGTCGAGGCGTGCGTGCCCGTTCGACGAGCCGTTCTCATTGGACATTTGAACCTCCGGAGCGAAGTTGTGTGCGGACATGCAGGACGCGCTGGACGACGGTGAGCCACGCCGTCGCGCAGAGCGCGACGATCGCCCACGGCAGTCCACCCCAGGGCGCGAAGACGAGCCCCGCGGTGATCATCACGACGCGCTCGGCGCGAGAGCCGAAGCCGACGTCGCCACGCAGGCCGAGCGCCTCGGCCTTCGCGCGCGTGTAGGAGACGAGGAACGACCCCAGGACTGCTGCGAACGCGACCACGACCGCCCATCCCTCGCCGTGCTGGGAGAAGACGAGGGCTATCGCGGCGAGCATCGCGCCCTCGCCGACGCGATCCGTCGTCGAGTCGAGGAACGCCCCGAACGGCGTCGACTTCCCGCCGACGCGCGCGAGCGCGCCGTCGAGGATGTCGAGCACCGAGCCGACGACGAAGATCCCGGCCGAGGTCCAGTAAATGAGCCACGCGTTCCGGTTCTCCAACGGGACGAGGACGGCAGCCGCGAGACAGAGCGAGACGCCGGCTGTCGTGAGGACGTTCGGCGTGACACGGGTGCGTGCCAGGCCCGTCACGGAGCGGCTGGCGAGGGAGCGGAATCCGGTCGTGTAGCTCTCTTGCACGCGCCGGAGTGTGGGAGTGTTCATCTCCAATATCGCAACCCTGCTATGGGCACGACTATAGCAAGTTTGCGATGACGGGGTCAAGTGAGCGACCAACTGCGCGGACGATCTTCGGCACGCCGACGGTCGCGAGCAGCGAGAACACCGCGACCGCGATCCCGGCGAGCACGTCGAGGACATAGTGGTTTGCGGTCGCGACCACGCAGAACCACACCCACAAGGGCCACATCGCCCAGAGCGCCTTCGCCCACAAGCGGCGGCAGCTCACTGCGAGGCAGTAACCGACGATGAGCGCGTCGGCGGCGTGGAGGCTCGGCATCGCGGCGTACTGGTTCCCGAGCGTGTGGATGAGCTCGCTCGAGTGGTTGACGCCGCCGACGAAGCCCTTCGCGGGGAACATCCACGGCGGCGCGGTCGGCATGAACGCGAAGCCGATGAGGCCGACGAGGTTCGCGAGGAGGATCGCGTTGCGGAAGCGGGCGAACCGGTCGTGCCGCCGCAGATAGACCCAGAGCAGCGTCAGGCCGATCACCGTGAACTCCGAGTTCCAGTACGTCCACGCGGCGGCGGTGAGAAGGACGTGCGACGAGTCGACGACTCGCTGTGCCGTCAGCTCGAAGAGGTGGTGCGTGAGGCGGCGCTCGAAGTGGATGACCCTGAGTCCGTTCGTCACCGCCTGCGCCGGGTTCTGGTCGACGGCGCTCCGCACCGCGAGGTACGAGATGTAGAAGCCGAGCCAGAGCCCGAGCTGGACACCGAAATGCGCCCAGCCACGCGGCAGGATCCGGCGACCGAGCGAAACGACCCGCTCCATGACGGCAATCCTAATGGGCGGGTCAGCCTCCGATATACGACATTTCGACCTTGGCCTTCGCCCCCGCCGTTTCGGCGGTGCGGAGCTCGGAGTAGCGGTCGGTGCGCCGCGACCAGATGCCGCGGAGCGTCTCGGCGATCTCGTCGTCGGTCGCGCCGCTCCTGAGTGGGGCACGCAGGTCGTGGCCGCGCGCCGCGAAGAGGCACGTGTAGAGGCTGCCCTCGGCCGAGAGGCGCGCCCGAGAGCAGGCGCCACAGAACGGCTTCGTGACAGAGGCGATCACGCCGATCTCGCCGGCGCCGTCGGCGTAGCGGAAGCGGCGGGCCGTCGCATCGGGGCTATCGGCGGCGACGGGCTCGAGCGGCCAGCGCTCGCCGATCCGCTCGACGATCTCGTCCGCCGTCACGACGTCCTCGAGCCGCCAGCCGTTCGTCGTCCCGACGTCCATGAACTCGATGAAGCGCAGAACATGACCCGTGCCGCGGAAATGCTCGGCGAGCTCGACGAAGCCGGCGTCGTTGACGCCCCGCTTCACGACGGCGTTCACCTTGACCGGCAGCCCGGCCGCGGCGGCGGCGTCGATCCCGTCGAGCACGCGCCGCACGGGGAAGTCGACATCGTTCATCGCGCGAAACGACTCGTCGTCGAGCGAGTCGAGACTGACGGTGACGCGGCTCAGCCCGGCGGCCGCGAGCGCCTCGGCCTTCTCCGCGAGGACGGAGCCGTTCGTCGTCAGCGCGAGCTCGAGCCGTTCGCCGTCCGGCCGCTCGATCGCGGCGAGGAGCTCGATGAGGTGCTCGACGTTGCGGCGCACCAGCGGCTCGCCGCCGGTGATCCGCACGGTGCGCACGTCGAGCTGCGCGAACACGCCGGTGACGCGCGCGATCTCCTCGAGGGTGAGCAGCTCGCGGCGCTCGAGGAACGCGTACTCGCGGCCGAAGACCTCCTTCGGCATGCAGTAGACGCACCGGAAGTTGCAGCGGTCCGTGACGGACACGCGCAACGTCTCGAGCGGGCGCCCGAGGCGGTCGAGGAGCGGCTCCATCCGGCCAGAGTACCGAGCCGGGGGCGCGTTACTCGTCTATTCCGCCCAGACCTTTACGAGCTCGACGAGCGTCGCCGCGGCGAGACCCATGTCCTCGACGCAGATCCACTCGCGCTCGCTGTGCGCGTCGTGCCCGCCGGTGAAGACGTTCGCCGTGGGGAGGCCCATCTCGGTCAGCATCGAGCCGTCGGTACCGCCGCGGATCGCCGTGGTCCGCGGCTCGAGCCCGACGCGCCGGATCGCCTCCTCGAGGTTCGCGAGGATCTCGGGGTGCCGCTCGAGCGTGGCGCGCGGGTTGCGGTACTGGATCCTGTCCTCGATCGTCACCGAGCAGCGCGGCTCGGACGCGCAGACCTCCTCGGCGAGCGTTCGGAGGAAGCGGACATGCTCGTCGAGCACGGCGTCGTCGAAGTCGCGGACGATGAAACGGAGCTCGACTTCGGTCGAGTCGCCTTGCACGAGGACGGGGTGGACGTAGCCCTCGCGATCCTGCGTCGTCTCCGGCGAGAGCGCTTCCTGCGGGAGCCGTGCGACGATCTCCGCCGCGAGCTTGATGGCGTTCACGAGCTCGTTCTTCGCCCAGCCCGGGTGGATCGCGCGGCCGCGGATCTTCACCCGGACCTGCGCGCCGGTGAATGTCTCGGACTGCACCTCGCCGGTTGTCGAGCCGTCCACGGTGTACGCCGCGACCGCGCCGAGCTCCACGACAGGAAGGTGGATGACGCCGCGGCCGACTTCCTCGTCCGGGTTGAAGACGACCTTGACCGGGCCGTGCGGCAGTTCCCGGTTCGCGGCGAGATAGCCGATCGCGGCGAGGATCTCGGAGACGCCCGCCTTGTCGTCGGCGCCGAGGAGGCTCGTCCCGTCGGTGACGATGAGCTCGTGCCCGGCGTGGTGCGCGAGCTCCGGCGACTCCGTCGGGCGGATCACCTGGCCCGAGCTGCCGAGCTCGATCTCGCCGCCGGCGTACGCGATTCGCTGTGGGTTCGCCTTGCCACTCGCCTCGCGCGCGGTGTCGACGTGGGCGAACAGCGCGATCGTCGGGACGACGCGGTCGACCGTCGACGGCAGCGTCGCGGTGACGTAGCCGTTGCCGTCGATCGCCGCGTCGGTCAGCCCGATCTCCTCGAGCTCTTCGCACAGGAGGCGGAGGAGGACGAGCTGGCTCTCGGTGCTCGGGTACGTCTCGGAGTCCTCGTTGGACTGCGTGTCGATCTGCGCGTACCGGATCAGCCGCGCAGCCGCGTCTTCCGCGAGCTCCGCCGCGAGCGTCGTTCCCCCCTCGATGGCCACGGCCGCGAGCGTACCTGTGTGCTGAGGCAGCGCTGGACGGTTGCCGACCCGTAGCGTTGCGGCGATGCGCGCGCGGCTCGTCCAGCTCTACGCCGGCCTGCTCCTGTACGGGTTCAGCTCGTCGTTGCTCGTCCTCGCAGGGCTCGGTCTCGACCCGTGGGACGTCTTCCACCAGGGTCTTTCGCGGACGATCGGCCTGGCGATCGGGACGTGGGCGATCATCATCGGGGCCGCGGTGCTGCTTCTCTGGATCCCGCTGCGGCAGAAGCCGGGGATCGGGACGCTGAGCAACGTCGTGCTCGTCGGCGGGACGATGGACGTCGTCCTCGGGAACGTAGGCCCGCCGCACGCGCTCGGCTGGCGGATCGCGTGCCTCGCCGCCGGCGTGTTCCTCAACGGGGTCGCGACCGGCGCGTACATCGGCGCGGGGCTCGGGCCGGGACCGCGCGACGGGCTTATGACCGGCCTCGCAGCGCGCGGGCACTCGATTCGGGTCGTGCGGACCGGTCTCGAGGTGGCGGTGCTCGTCACCGGCTGGCTGCTCGGCGGGACCATCGGGGTCGGGACGCTCGTGTACGCGCTCTCGATCGGCCCTCTCGCGCACGTGTTCATCCCGCTCTTCGCGCACGGGCGCCGCGTGCCCACGGGCGCGCTGGAGGCGGCATAGCCGCTGTCGGACTGGCACTGCTCTCCGCGCTGCTCTTCGGCGCGATGAGCGTCGCGCTGCGGATGGCGCTGCAGCGGGAGCCGGACGCTGCTCTCGGGACGATCGCGACCGTGGTGCCGGCGATCGCGGTCGCCGTTGTCGCGGCGGCGGCCGAGGCTCCGGCGCGCGGGCTCCATCTGGACGGCACGTGGCCGTTCCTGCTCGCGGGGCTGTTGTCCCCCGGCGCGGCGCAGATCCTCGTCACGCTCGCGATCCGCGAGGCGGGCGCGTCGCGGGTTTCGATGGTCTTCGGGACAGCGCCGCTCGTCTCCGTGACGATTGCGCTCGCCGTTCTCGGCGAGCCGGTGCGCGCGCCGCTGATCGCCGGAGCGGTGCTCGTCGTCGCCGGAGGCGTCGAGCTCGCGCGGGAACGGGAACGGCCCGGGCACCTCCGGCGAATCGGACTCGTCTACGCGTTCGCGGGCGCGGCACTGTTCGCGACGCGGGACAACCTTGTCCGGCATCTTGTGGCGGGGAGGACGGCGGTACCGCCGGCGGTGGCCGCGGCCGCAGCCCTGATCGGCGGCGGGACCGTCGTCGTCGTGTGGGCGCGCCGCTGGATCTCGCGGCGTTGGCTGCCGTTCGTCCCGGCGGGGATCTTCTTCGGCGGCTCGTACGTCTCGCTCTTCGAGGCGTACTACCGCGGTCGCGTGACGGTTGTTGCGCCGCTTGTCGCCGTCGAGTCGCTCGTCGGGATCGTCCTGTCGATCGTCTTCCTGCGCGACTCCGAACGCGTAGGCAAGCGCCTCATCCTCGGGGCGGCGCTGATCGTCGCCGGCGGCGCTCTGATCGGGGCGTTCCGCTAGCTAGACGAGGAGCGAAGCGTGCACGTGCTCCTCGATGGCGAAGCCCGCCTCGAGGGAGCGCCGGACGGGGCATGTCGCGGCGGCGCGCTCGAGGCGCGCGATCTGGTCCGCGTCGTGGTCGCCGGCGAGGAAGAGGTCAACGCGGAACCGGCGCGGGGTCACCGACGCGTCGTATTCAACCTCGGCCAGCACATCGCCGAGCTCCCAGCCCTTCGTTCGCGCGTACATCGCGACCGTCGTCGTGACGCAGGAAGCGAGCGCCGCGGCGAGCAGCTCGTGCGGAGCCGGCGCCGTGTCCTCGCCGCCCGCGCTCTCGGGCTCGTCGGTGTGGAGGATGAAGGCGTCGCGCACCAGCACCTCGTTGCGCAGCGTCCCGTGGACGAGTTTCGCAGTGGCCTTCATAGAGCCAGTTCTAGCGCCCGTCGAGCGCTGGAGCATCCGTGTACGCACGGATGCCCGTATCTGCTATAAACAGACTCAGATTTTCTAATGACCCGATCCTGAACCCAGGAGGCACAACAGCAACATGGCTAAGACCATTGGCATCGACCTCGGCACGACGAACTCGTGCATGGCCGTGATGGAAGGCGGCGAGCCGTCCGTCATCCCGAACGCCGAGGGTGGCCGCACCACGCCGTCCGTCGTCGCGTTCACGAAGGACGGCCAGCGGCTCGTCGGCGCTCCGGCACGGCGGCAGCAGGTCACGAACCCGACCAACACGATCTTCTCGATCAAGCGCTTCATGGGGCGCAAGTTCGACGAGGTCACGGAGGAGATGACGATCGTCCCGTACGAGGTCATGAAGGGCCCGAACGGCGACGTGCGCGTCCAGGCGGAGGGCAAGGACTACCCCCCGCCGGAGATCAGCGCAATGATCCTCCAGAAGCTCAAGCACGACGCCGAGCAGTACCTCGGCGAGTCGGTCACCGATGCGGTGATCACCGTTCCCGCCTACTTCAACAATGCCCAGCGCGAGGCGACGAAGGACGCCGGCAAGATCGCCGGCCTCAACGTTCTCCGCATCATCAACGAGCCGACCGCGGCCGCGCTCGCGTACGGACTCGACAAGGAAGGTGCCGAACAGACGATCCTCGTCTTCGACCTCGGCGGCGGCACGTTCGACGTGTCCGTGCTCGAGCTCGGAGACGGCGTCTTCGAGGTCAAGTCGACCGCCGGCGACAACCATCTCGGCGGCGACAACTTCGACAAGGCGATCGTCGACTGGATGGCCGGCGAGTTCAAGAAGGATCAGGGCATCGACCTCTCAGCCGACCGCATGGCGCTCCAGCGTCTCTACGAGGCGGCGGAGAAGGCGAAGATCGAGCTGTCGTCGACGATGACGACGCAGATCAACCTCCCGTTCGTCACCGCGACGCAGGACGGCCCGAAGCATCTCGACCTCACGCTCACGCGCGCGAAGCTCGAGGAGATCACCGCCGACCTGCTAGCCCGCACGGTCGGCCCGACGAAGCAGGCGCTCACCGACGCCGGCCTCGACGCCACGAAGATCGACCACGTCGTCCTCGTCGGCGGCATGACCCGCATGCCGGCGGTGCAGGAGAAGGTCAAGGAGATCGTCGGCAAGGACCCGCACAAGGGCGTCAACCCGGACGAGGTCGTCGCCGTCGGCGCCGCGCTGCAGGCCGGCGTGCTCAAGGGCGAGGTCAAGGACATCCTTCTGCTCGACGTCACGCCGCTCAGCCTCGGGATCGAGACGAAGGGCGGGGTCATGACGAAGCTCATCGAGCGGAACACGACGATCCCGACGAAGAAGGCGGAGATCTTCACGACGGCCGAGGACAACCAGCCGTCCGTCGAGGTGCACGTCCTGCAAGGCGAGTCGGAGATGGCGAGCTTCAACAAGACGCTCGGCAAGTTCCAGCTCGTCGGCATCCCGCCCGCGCCGCGCAGCATGCCGCAGATCGAGGTCGCGTTCGACATCGACGCGAACGGGATCATCCACGTCACCGCGAAGGATCTCGGGACGGGCAACGAGCAGCAGATCAAGATCGAAGGCGGCTCGGGCCTGTCGGAGAACGAGGTGCAGAACATGATCCGCGAGGCGGAGGCGCACGCCGACGAGGCGCGCCGCCTGCGCGAGGCGGTGGACACGAAGAACCTCGCCGAGACCCTCGCGTACCAGACCGAGCGCTCGCTCAAGGAGCACCGCGACAAGGTCGACGAGGCCGACGCCTCGACGATCGAGGGGCGGATCATGGAGCTCCGCCAGTCGCTCGAGGGCGACGACCTTGCTGACATCCGTGCGAAGACCGAGGCGCTGACCGAGGCGTCGCACAAGCTCGCCGAGGCGATGTACGCCGACGCGCAGCAGCAGGCGCAGACGTCCGCGGCCGGCGGCAACGGCGACTCGGGCTCCGACGACGAGGTCGTGGAGGAAGGCGAGTACGAGGTCGTCGACGAGGAGGCACCGACCTCGTGACCGACGAGCCTGTCCAGGAGGAAACCGTTGAGGAGCAGCAGCCTGTCGAGGACGACCGGCTGCTGCGCTTGGCGGCCGACTTCGAGAACTACAAGAAGCGGGTCGCGCGCGAGCGGGAGGAGTACGTCCTGCTTGCGAACGCGCGGCTGCTCACCGAGCTGCTGCCCGTCATCGACGATCTCGAGCGCGCTCTCGCGGCCGCCGAGCAGCACGAGGAAGCACAGCTCGAGGAGGGCGTCCGGCTCGTCCACCGCTCCCTTGCCGCTCTGCTCGAGCGGCACGGTGTCGAGCTCATCGATACCGACGGGAAGTTCGATCCGCACGTTCACGAAGCCCTTTTCTCGAAGCCGTCCGAGGAGGCCGAAAGCGGCTCGGTCCTCGACGTCGTGCAGAAGGGCTACAAGCTCGGTGACCGAGTCGTGCGGCCCGCGCGGGTGATCGTCTCCGAATGAGCGTAGGCTTGACGGAGCTCATCAAAGAGCGGAGACGCCAGCTTTGCCGGCGGCGGGAGCGGGCAGAATGAGCACGTCGCTCTACGACACGCTCGGCGTGAAGAAGGGCGCCTCGCAGGACGAGATCAAGAAGGCGTACCGCAAGCTCGCGCGCCAGCACCATCCCGACGCGAATCCCGGCGACAAGGCCGCGGAAGAGCGCTTCAAGGAGGTGCAGACCGCGTACGACGTCCTCTCGGACGACGAGAAGCGCAAGGCGTACGACCGCTACGGCTCAACGAACGGCCGCGGCCCCGCCAGACCAGGACCCGGCGGGCCGACCGTCGACTTCGGCAACGTCGACTTCGGCGACCTCGGCGACATCCTCGGCGGGATCTTCGGGAACGTCGGTGGTGGCGGCCGCGGCGCGCGGGGGCGGGGCCGCCCGCAGCCGCAGCGCGGCGCCGACGTCGAGACCGAGGTGCGCCTCTCGTTCGAGGACGCGCTGCGCGGCGCCGAGGCGAAGGTTCCGGTCGAGCTCACGGTCGCCTGTTCGAAGTGCGGGGGGACGGGCGCGGAGCCCGGCAGTGCGCCGGTGATCTGCCCGGAGTGCAACGGCCGTGGGGTCATCTCCGAGTCGCAAGGCCTGTTCGCGCTCTCGCAGCCGTGCCCGCGCTGCCGCGGCAACGGCACCGTGATCGAGAAGCCGTGCTCGAAGTGCCATGGCTCCGGTCGCGAGCGGCGGCGGCGCACCTTCACGGTGAAGATCAAGCCGGGCGTGAAGGACGGCACGAAGATCCGCCTCAAGGGGAAGGGCGAGGCAGGCGCGAACGGCGGCCCGAACGGCGACCTCGTCGTCATCACGCGCGTCGCGCGCTCGGACACGTACGAACGGCGCGGCGACGACCTCCTCGTCCAGGTGCCGGTCACATTCGCGACCGCCGCGCTCGGCGGGAAGGTCGACGTCCCGACGCCGGAAGGCGCAGTCTCTCTGAAAATCCCGGCCGGCTCGGAAGACGGCAAGCTCCTCCGGATCAAGGGCCGGGGCGCGCCGAAGCTCACGGGCTCGGGCAAGGGCGACGTCCTCGCACGCGTCCGGATCCAGGTGCCGAAGCGTGTGAACAAGAAGGAACGCGAGCTCCTCGAGGAGCTACGCAAGGCAGGCGGCTGATGCGCCAGCGTCTCACTTCCGTCGGGGTCTGGGTCTTCGTCTTGGCCGACGCGGCGCTTCTCGTCGTCGTGTTTGGGCTCGGAAAGGACGGATGGTGGCGGTTCGCCCTCGACGTCGCGATCGTGGCGCTCGGCGTAAACATCAACTGGGAATGGTGGAAAGCGCGCCGGAAGGCAGCGCACTGATGTCGAGCCACGACGACCTGCTCAAGCAAGGCCCGCGTGAGGCGCCCGAGCCGGAGACGGCAGAGCAGCGCTCGCGGCGGAACGGGCTCAAGGCCGCCGGCACCGGCGTGGCGGCGGGCGGGATCGGCCTGCTCAAGTTCGGGATCCTCGGGAAGGTCGTCTTCTTCCTGTTCGTCTGGCACGGCATCGGCTGGGCCGCTCGCATCGGCGGGTGGGTCGGGATCCTGCTCGTCATCGGCATCGTGGTCGGCGCGATCGCCTGGGGGAAGGCGCACACCGGATGAACGACGACCGGCCGATCTACATGATCTCGGTCGCGGCCGAGCTCGTCGGGATGCACCCGCAGACGCTGCGCATGTACGAGCAGAAGGGGCTGATCCGGCCGAAGCGGACGCCGGGCGGCACGCGTCTCTACTCCGAGGCCGACGTCGAGCGGCTTCGCATCGTCCAGCGGCTCACGACCGAGTTCGGCCTCAATCTCGCCGGTGTCGAGCTCGTCCTGCGGCTCGAGGACGAGCTCCGCAAGGCGCACGCGCAGATCGAGCGGCTGCAGCGACAGCTCCAGACCGAGGTGCAGAACGTCCACAAGCAATACCGCCGCGATCTCGTCGTGTATCGCGAGGAGCGGCACCCGGAAAGGACCTAGGCATGGACTTCAACAAGCTCACGATCAAGTCGCAGGAGGCCGTCGCGGCGGCACAGGAGCTCGCGCGCCGGAACGGCAATCCCGAGCTCTATCCCGAGCACCTGCTGCTCGCATTGCTCGACCAGGAGCTGCCGCGCGAGCTCGTCCCCGACGCGCAGGCGCTTCGCGCGCAGGCCGAGGCGGCGCTCGCGCAGAAGCCGCGCATCGAAGGCGCCCAGCAGCAACCCGGCGTCTCCGCCGGCTTCTCGAAGGTCCTCGACCGCGCCTTCGACGAAGCGCGAAAGCTCGAGGACGAGTACGTCGCCGCGCAGCACCTCCTCCTCGCGCTCGACGTTGTGCCGCGCGACGCGCTCGTCGCGAAGATCGCCGAGGTCACCGCCGGTCGCCGCGTCACCTCGAACGACCCCGAGGGCACGTACCAGGCGCTCTCGAAGTTCGGCCGGGATCTCACCGAGGCGGCGGAGGCGGGGAAGCTGGACCCGGTCATCGGCCGCGACGAGGAGATCCGCCGCGTCATCCAGGTGCTTTCGCGCCGCACGAAGAACAACCCCGTCCTCATCGGCGAGCCCGGCGTCGGGAAGACCGCGATCGTCGAGGGGCTCGCGCAGCGGATCGTCGCCGGCGACGTCCCGGAGTCGCTGAAGGGGAAGCGCGTCTGGGCGCTCGACATCGGCGCCCTGCTCGCGGGCTCGAAGTACCGCGGCGAGTTCGAGGAGAGGCTCAAGGCCGTGCTCGAAGAGGTGCAAAACGCCGCCGGCGAGCTGATCCTCTTCATCGACGAGCTGCACACGATCGTCGGCGCGGGCGCAGCCGAGGGCGCCGTCGACGCCGCGAACATGCTCAAGCCGATGCTCGCGCGCGGTGAGCTCCGCTGCGTCGGCGCGACGACGCTCGACGAGTACCGCAAGCACATCGAGAAGGACGCCGCGCTCGAGCGGCGCTTCCAGCCCATCTTCGTCGGCGAGCCGTCCGTCTCGGACACGATCGCGATCCTCCGCGGCCTCAAGGAGCGCTACGAGGCGCATCACAAGGTGCGGATCCGAGACGCGGCGCTCGTCGCGGCAGCCGTTCTCTCGGAGCGATACATCGCCGACCGGCAGCTGCCGGACAAGGCGATCGACCTCGTCGACGAGGCGGCGTCGCGCCTGAAGATGGAGATCGAGTCGTCTCCCGTCGAGCTTGACGAGGCGAACCGGCGCGTGACGCAGCTCGAGATCGAGCTCGCCGCGATGGCGGGGGAGAAGGACGAGGTGCGGGCGCCGCTCGAGTCGGAGCTCGCCGAGGCGAAGGAGCGGCGCGACGGCTTAGCCGCGCGCTGGGCGCGCGAGAAGGAGGCGCTCGATCGGATCGGCGCGATCACGCAGCAGATCGACGCCTTGCGGATGGAGGCCGAGCGCGCCGAGCGCGAAGGGAATCTCCAGCGCGTCGCCGAGATCCGCTACGGCGAGCTGCCCGCGCTCGAGAAGGAGCTCGCCGAGCGCGACTCCCAGCAGGCCGAGTCGATGGTGAAGGAGGAAGTCGACGAGGACGATGTCGCCGCGGTCGTCGCCCGCTGGACGGGCATTCCCGTCGACCGGCTTCTCGAGGGCGAGACGGAGAAGCTCGTCCAGATGGAGAACCGCCTCCACAAGCGCGTCATCGGGCAGGGCGAGGCGGTCGAGGCCGTGGCAAACGCGCTGCGACGCGCGCGCACCGGCCTGCAGGATCCGAATCGGCCGATCGGCTCGTTCGTCTTCCTCGGCCCGACCGGGGTGGGGAAGACCGAGCTCGCGCGCGCGCTCGCCGAGTTCATGTTCGACGACGAGCACGCGCTCGTGCGCCTCGACATGTCGGAGTACCAGGAGCGCCACACCGTCGCGCGGCTGATCGGCGCGCCGCCGGGTTATGTCGGCTACGACGAGGGCGGCCAGCTCACCGAGGCGGTGCGGCGGCGGCCGTACAGCGTCATCCTCCTCGACGAGATCGAGAAGGCGCACGCGGAGGTCTTCGACGTGCTCCTGCAGGTGCTCGACGACGGGCGGCTCACCGATGGCCAGGGCCGCACGGTCGACTTCCGCAACACCGTGCTGATCATGACCTCGAATGTGCGGAGCGCCGACGCGCTGCGCGACGTCTTCCGGCCGGAGTTCCTGAACCGGATCGACGAGATCGTCGAGTTCGAGCCGCTCTCACGCGAGCAGATCGCGGAGATCGTCGAGCTGCAGCTCGAGCGGCTGCGGGCTCGGCTCGCCGAGCGGCGCATCGAGCTCGAGCTGACGGACGCGGCAAAGGAGGCGCTCGCCGAGGCGGGCTGGGATCCGGCCTACGGCGCGCGTCCGCTGAAGCGCGCAATCCAGCGCCTCGTCGAGAACCCGCTCGCGCTGCGGCTCCTCGAAGGCGACTTCGCCGACGGCGACGCGATCCGCGTGGACGCCGAGGACGGCGAGCTCCGCTTCGAGAAGGTCGGCGCCGCCGAGCCCGCGGCAGCGTGATGCGGTGATCGTCCGGTTGGCCGATGTCGCGCGTCGGGCTGGGAGGTCGAAAATCGCACGGTGCCCGACGGCTTCTTCGACGACGGCCTCGTCCGCGACCTGATCCGAATGCTCATGCAGATCGACGCTAAGCTCGATGAGCTCCGCGAGATCCTCTTGGAGGAGGACGATGGCGAAGAAACTGACGACTGAGCAGCGCAGGCGGATCGCTGAGTTGCTCGGCGAGATTCGGAACGACCTTGCCGAGATGCGCGCTCTGCTCGAGCGGCGCCTGCAGCAGCGTCGCGCGTAGCCTCGGCGTGTGCTGATCGTCGCCGCAACGCAGCGGGAGCTTGCGCTCCTCGAGGGGGTCGAGAAGTTCTGCTGCGGGATCGGGCCGGTCGAGGCGGCGTTGCAGACGGCTCGAGCGATCGCCGAGCGGCGGCCCGACGCCGTGCTCCACGTGGGCATCGCCGGGGCGCACGGGATCGATCCGCCGGCGCTCGTGCTCGGGAGCGAGGCGGTCTACTGCGACATCCTCGACCTCAACCGCACGCTGCCGCGGGTCGAGCGCGCGCATCCCGACCCCGTGCTCCTCGAGCGTGCCCGGGCCGCGCTCCCCGAGGCGCTCGTCCTCCCGATCGGGACGACCGGACACGTCGGGGGCGGCACCGGCTGCGACGTCGAGGCGATGGAGGGATTCGGCGTTCTACGCGCGTGCGAACTCGCCGGCGTGCCGGCCGTCGAGCTGCGCGCGATCTCGAACTCGCCCGGCGAACCGGATCGGGCGAAGTGGCGTTTCGACGAGGCGTTCGCAGCGCTCGCCGACGCCCTAAAGAGACTCGACGTCCTCTAGGAACTCGGCGTTGCCGTGCTCGGTCGGCGCGCCGTAGGCGAGGAAAAGGATCTCCTCGTCGGTCTCGTTCCGCGGCTGGAGCGGCGTGCCCTGGTGGACGACGACGACTCCGCCCGGCTCGACGTCGACGCGCTCCCACGGCTCGCCGAGCACCATGGTCAGCGTGCCCTTCAGCGGGACGAAGACCTCCTCCTGATCGGGGTCGAGGTGCCGCCGGCCGCGCGTGTGCGCGGGATAGCGCCACATCCGCGCGCGCGACTCGGTCATGTTCGCCGGCTCGGTGAGCGGCGCGGCGTTCCGCGGCGCCTCGCCCTCGTGGCCGGGACGCTCCTCCCACTCGAGGTCGGCGTACTGGACGACGTCGTAGCTCACGGGCCGACGATACCCTCCGCGCCGTGGCCGAGTTGCGTCCAGTCGCCCTGCCGCCGGCCGAGCGTACGGTCGGGCAGCTCGTCGGCGAGTCGGTGCGCTTCTACGGCGACCACTTCTGGCCGTCGCTCGCGCTCGGCGTCCCGCCGGCCGTCGTTGCCGTGGTCTTCAGGGAGGTCTCGCGGAATGTCCAGCTCGTCCTCGCCCCGACCGCGGCCGGGGCCCTCGTCAGCGCGGCCTACGTCGCCGCGTGCGTGCTCGTCCTCGACAGAAAGCCGGCACGCGCGCGGCTGGTCGCGACGTGGCTCGTCGGCTGGCTCGTCTTCGCGCCGGCGCCGTTCCTCGTCCTCGGCTTCGTCGTGCCGGGGCTGCTCTGGCTCACGGCGCTCGGCCTGATCGTCCCGGTCCTCGTCGTGGAGAGCGTCGGAATTCGCGCGGGGTTCGCGCGGGCCTGGACCCTTGCCCGCGCCGACTTCGTCCACGCGATCGGGACACTCTTCACGCTCGCCGTGCTCGTCCTGCTCTCGCAGTCGGTGCTCGTCCTCGTCCTGCGCGGCTTCGGCAACGCCGGCGTCTCCGTTGCGCTCTTCCTCGCGAGCGTGGTTCTCTCGCCGCTCCTCTTCATCGGGACGGCGCTCCTCTACGTCGACCAGGCCGCGCGAGTCGGCCTCGACTAGGCTCCCGCGCATGCCGATCTACATCCTTCTCTCGCGCCTCTCGCAGAAAGGCGTGCAGACGCTCCAGAGCAATCCGGGCCGCTTGCAGGAGGTGAACCGGGACGTCGAGGAGCTCGGTGCGAAGGTGCTCCACCAGTGGGCCACGCTCGGCGAGTGGGACTTCGTCAACGTCGTCGAAGCGCCGGACACGGCGACGATCGCGAAGGTCTCGGTCGCCCTCGGCGCGCGCGGCTCGACCCGCGTCCACACGCTCCCTGCGCTCTCGATCGACGAGTTCGTCTCGACGATCAGCTAGCCGCGAGAGCGGGCAAGAGGCGCTTGCCGCCGACTCATGACGCCTTGACAAGGCCCACGTGCTCCGGGATAAACAGCGGGGCAGGGGTCACACATTGGGAGGTCACGTATGAAGCTTCGGCTAGCAGCTCTTGTCGTGCTCGCGTACGCGATCGCGGTGCCGAGTGCACAGGCGGCCGTCACCGCGACGACCACGTTCAGTTACACGGGCAGCGAGCAAGTCTTCGTCGTGCCCGTCGGTGTGGGCACGCTCACGGTTCATGCCGTCGGCGGCGCGGGCGGGTGCGACTTCACGCAGCAGGGGCACGGAGGCGACGTCACGGCGACGATCTCCGTGATTCCGGGGCAGTTGCTCTACGTCGAGGTCGGTGGCAACGGCGCTGCAGCGGGGCCAGCTGCCGGCGGGTTCAACGGCGGCGGCGCAGGCGATTACGACGAATCCGGTCTCAGCGGCGGCGGCGGCGGCGGCGGTGCGAGCGATGTCCGCACCGCACCGAGAAGCGCCGGCAACACGCTCGCGTCACGCCAGGTCATCGCCGGCGGGGGAGGTGGCGGCGGCGGGAACAATTCCATCTGCGGCGGAGACGCCGGTAGCAGTCGCGGCGGTAGCGCGTCTGCGGACCCCGGCGGCGCTGGAACTGGAAGTGCCGGCGGCTCTGGCGGCGCGTCGACGGGATGCGCCTACGGTGGCGACGGTTCGCTTGGCCAGGGCGGCTATACCGGGACAGGCCCCTGCGCCGAACCGGGCGGCGGCGGTGGTGGAGGGCTCTACGGCGGAGGCGGCGGCGGCGGAGGCGACGTCGGTGCAGGCGGTGGTGGTGGATCGAGCGCCGCTCCAGGTGATCCGAATGCTGTGATCGGCGTCGCGGCGGGCACCACGTCGGAAATAGACCTCACCTATGCCGTGCCGACGGCCGACGCTGCTCCCGCGAACGTGACGTTCCCGGGAACGCAGCCCCTGACGACGACGAGTGCACCGCAGACGGTGACGGTCACAAATAACGGATCCGCGCCGCTAGTGATCTCCGGGTACGCATTCTCCGGCGCCCAGGCAGGCGACTACTTCGTGGGATCCTCTACGTGCGGCGGCCCGGTCGCTCCGGGTTCGTCCTGTGCCCTCGATGTGCGGTTTGCACCCCAGGCCACAGGCGCGAGCGCGGCCTCGCTGGACATCACGTCGAATGTGCCGTCGGGGAACAACCCGACGAGCACGCAGTCGATCCCGCTCTCCGGCACCGGCGGCGCGCTGCCGGCCGGGCCCCCCGGTCCGCAAGGCCCGCCCGGGAAGGTCAGGCTGGTGACGTGCAAGCAGGTCGTGAAGATCGTGCACGGGAAGAAGAAAACCGTTCAGGTCTGCAAGACGAAGGTGCTGTCCGGGACAGTGACGATCCGGACCGGAACCGCAGTCCGGTTGCTGCATGCCGGACGGCTAGTGGCGCGGGGAAGGGTGACACGCGGGACGATCGAGTTCCAGGTGCTTCCTGGAAGGAAGCTCCGGACCGGCCGCTACACGCTGATCGCCGGCCCGATGCGTCAGACCCTTCTGCTGCAACGGTAGGTACTGATCTTGGGGTGGCCGCGCGGCGGCCGCCCCTAGATCCTCAGTTAGTGACTGCGACGCGGCGCACGGTGACACCCCACGCAGCGCCGGTGGAGAACAGTTCGTCCGGATCGACCTCGCCGAGCCAGCCGAGGCAGTGCGGCTCGGGATCGTCCTCTGTGCAGCCGTAGACGGCAGCCTGGAAAGGAGCGTCCGGCTCGTCCTTGATCCCGCGCGCGAGCTCGTCGGCGCGCCGTTCCGCCTCCTCGGCGGCGGGTCCTTCCATATAGCCGCGCGCCATTGGAGGGAGGGTACTCCCGGGTAGGCTCGGTGCATGGCCCACGCGCTCGAGGTTCAGGGCCTCGCGAAACGGTACGGAGCGGTCGAGGCGCTGAAGGGCGTCGATCTCGTCGTCGAGGAGGGAGAGCTCTTCGGGCTGCTCGGCCCGAACGGAGCCGGAAAGTCCACCCTCGTCAAGATCGCCGTCGGGCTCGTGCGCCCGACCGGGGGCCGGGCGGCGGTGGCGGGTGCGGCGGCCGGCTCACGGGCGGCGCGCGCCGAGCTGGGCTATCTCGCCGAGCTTTTCCGCTTCCCCGGCTGGTACACGGCGGACGAGGTCCTCACGCTCCACCAGCAGCTCGCCGGCTCGACCGGCGGAGCGGCGGAACGCAAGCGGCTGCTCGATCTCGTCGCTCTCGCGGACGCGCGCGGCCGGCGGGTCGATGCGATGTCGAAAGGGATGCAGCAGCGGCTGGGCGTCGCGCAGGCGCTCGTCGGCGAGCCGCGGGTGCTCCTGCTCGACGAGCCGACCTCGGCGCTCGACCCCGCCGGTCGCCGCGTTGTCCGTCTCCTGCTCGAGGAGTTGCGCGGCAAGGGCGTCTCCGTTCTCCTCAACTCGCACCTTCTCTCCGAGATCGAGCTCGTCTGCGACCGGGTCGCGATCCTCCGCGCCGGCGAGGTCGTCACCGTGGGCTCCCCCGCCGAGCTGTCGCGGCCGCGCGGCGTCGAGCTGGAGACGGACGAGGGGATCCGGACGATCGAGGGCGCAACGAAGGAGGACGCGCCGCGCCTCGTCGCCGAGGCGGTTACCGCGGGGCGCCACGTGTACGGGGTGCGCGTCCTCACCTCGACGCTCGAGGAGACGTACCTCGAGGCTGTGGGAGACGAGGTCTCGTGAGGGTCGTGCTCACCATCGCGGGCTACGGCTTCCGCGAGGCCGTGCGCCGGAAGGTCTTCGCGGTCGTCGTCGTGCTCACCGTCGTCTTCCTCGCTCTCTTCTGGCTCGCCTGCCACTTCGTCTTCTCCAGGCTTTCGGGCATCAGCCCGCCGGTCGGCGTCGATGTCGACACGCGGACGTTCGCGGGCGCCTTCATGCTCGGGCTCGCGATGTTCGCGACGCTCTTCCTCGGCGTCGTGCTCGCCGTCTTCCTCACGCTGGGCGTGGTGAGCGGAGATGCCGAGCGCGGGCTCCTGCAGCCGCTCGTCGTGCGCCCCGTTGGGCGCTCGACGCTGCTGCTTTCCCGCTTCCTCGGAGCTGCGGCGGTGTCGACCGTCTACGTGCTCGCCGTGTACGGGCTCTCGCTCGCGATCATCGACGTGAGCGGGAGCTGGCTTCCTCCCGCGAAGCTCACTCCCGGCCTCGAGCTCGCGGGCGCCGTCGTCATCGTTATCGCGCTCTCGTTACTCGGCTCCGTCGTGCTCTCGTCGACCGCGAACGGGATCGCCGTCTTCATGCTCTTCGGCGCCGGCCTCGTCGCCGGCCTGCTCGGGACGATCGGGCACGTACTCAACTCGCACACGATCCAGCACGCGTCGACGGTCGCCGCGTGGGCGCTCCCGTTCGAGGCGCTCTATCAGGACGGGCTTCGGCTCATCTCGGGCAGCGCGACCGGCGTGACCGGATTCCTGCTCGAGCTCGGGCCGTTCGGCGGCGCGTACGTCCACGGCTGGCCGATCCGCGTCTGGGCGGCCGGCTACCTCGTCGTCGCGCTCGGGCTCGCGATGCTCGCGTTCAGGCGCCGCGACCTTTAGCCGCGACCGCGATCTCGCCGGCGAGGCGTGCGTTCTGGGCGATGAGCGCGCGGTTCGCCTCTTGCGTCCGGCCGCCGCTCTCGCGGTGGAGGTAGGAGAGCACGAACGGCGTGACCGCCTGGCCAGAGACGCCCGCCGACGCGGCGGCAGCGAGCGCCTCTTCGATGAGCGGCTCGACGTCCTCGAGCGGCTCGTCGGGAGGGCGGCCCACGAGCAGGCCGGCGCCGCCGAGCTCCCAGTGCGCCGCCGCGACGCGCGCCGCCGCCTCCGCCGACTCGACGCGCGCCGAGACCGGCGGCCCGCCCGCCGCACCGTAGAAGAGCGGCAGCGTGTCGACGCGGAAGCCGAGCACCGGCACGCCGAGCGTTTCGAGCAGCTCCGCCGTCGCGGGCACGTCGAGCAGCGACTTCACACCCGCCGAGACGACGAGCGCCGGCGTGCGGGCGAGCTCGCCGAGATCCGCGGAGACGTCCGGCGGGTGCGGGAAGCCGCGGTGGACGCCGCCGATGCCGCCGGTCGCCATGAAGCGGATGCCGACGGCGCGCGCGACCGCGAGCGTCCCGCCGACGGTGGTCGCGGCGACCGCGCCCTGGGCTACAGACGCGCCGAGGTCGCGCGGCCCCGCCTTGCGCGCGGAGAGGTCGAAGCGGCCGAGCTCTTCCTCCGTCAGCCCGACGCGCACCTCTCCGTCGAGAACGCCGACGGTCGCGGGCACGGCGCCCGCAGCGCGCACCTGCGCCTCCGACTCGAGCCCGACCGCCACGCCTTCGCCGGGCGGGAAGCCGTGCGCGACGAGCGTCGTCTCGAGCGCGACGACCGCGCCGCCCGCGGCGAGCGCCTCGCGCACCTCGTCCGCGAGGCGGATCACGCGGGCCGCTCCATCTCGACGAAGCGGCTCTCCTCGGCCGGCGGCACCTCACGGAAGCCGGACCGCCGGTACGCGCGCAGCGCGCGCTCGTTCCAGCGCGCGACCCAGAGCCGGAACATGCGCGGCCGCCACTCGCGCCGCGCGTAGTCGAGACCGGCGTCGATGAACGGCTGCGCGAGGCCGCGCCCGGTCAGGTCGGGTCGCATCCCGAGCCCGATCCGCACCTCGTCTCCTTCCGGGACGAAGTTGAAGAAGCCGACGAGCTCGTCGCCGTCGACGACCGCGCGCAGGTGCGTCCGCCGGGCCGGATTCGCGAAGAGCTCGATGCGTCGCGGGTCGGCCGAGGTGTCGTACCACTCGTACGGGAACTCGTACCGCCATTCCGCGATCGCCGCGGCCTGGGTGTCGCTCAGTGCCTCGACCTTCACGGCAGCGACCCTACTTTCGCGACGCACCGCGCAGCCGCCTCGATCCCGCGCCGCGCCGCCTCTTCGAGCGAGCCGCCCAACAGGAAGCCGGCGGCGAGTGCGTCCCCGGCGCCGGTCGGGTCGACCACGTCCACCGCCAGCGCCGCGAAGTCGAGCTTCGCGTTGGCTGGAAACATCGGCGGCAGAGCCGCCGATGTCCGGCCGGAAGACCGCGCCGCCTGCGGCGGCGCTGGGGAGGTGAAGACGCTGCACCCGCGCGCCCCGCGCTTCAGCACGCCGGTCGGCGCGGTGAGGTACGCGCCGCCGAGCAGCTCCCACTCCGCCTCGGTCGCGAAGAGGACGTCCGGCGCGAGCTCGTCGAGGAGCTCGCGAAAACGGACCGGCCCAAAGCGTCGGATCTCGGTCCACGCCGCGACGTCGACCGAGATGCGCGCGCCCGCCTCCCGCGCGAGCCGGGCCGCGAGGAGGGCCGCCGCGCCGATCGGCTCCCGCACGAGCGCGTAGCCGGAGATGTGGAGGACGTCGCACGCGAACCACGCCGCCTCGATCTCGTCGGGCGCGAACGTCGTCGCCACGCCGCGATCGGAGGCGAGAGCCCGGTCGCCGGTCTCGACGACCGAGACGACACATCCAGTCGAGCCGGCCACGACGGGACCGAGGAGCTCGACGCCGTGCGCCGCGAGCTCGCGCGCGACGAGCCAACCTGCCGCATCGTCTCCCCGCTTCGCGATGCAGCTTGCGTCCGCGCCGAGCTCCGCCGCCCACGCCGCGACGTTCGCCGCCTGGCCGCCGGCGCCCGCCCGTGTCGCCGCGCGCACGTCGCCGCCGGGAGCGAGCGGCTCCTCGAGCCGCACGATCACATCGAGCAAAACGTCGCCGAACGTCGCGATGCGCACGGCACAATCGTCCCATGGACGCGGAGCGGAAGCGCGGGAGAGCGTTGGACTTCCTCCTCGGCGGCCTCGTCGGCGCCTCGGCTGCGGTCGCGACCGCGCGCCGCCGCCGCCGGCTCCGGCGCCTGCGAGACGGGAGGCTCGAACGGCCTGCCGGGCTCAGCGCTTTTGAGGGCGCGCCGTGCTTCGAGGAGCTCCTCGAGCAGCAATCGGCAGGGATCGGCGAATAGAGCCCGCGGTTTCCTGTGCGGATCAGCGAGAATGTACGGCTAGTGGTCCGGTCCTCACGTCTCTTTCTTCTTCTGGCAGTCGCTTCGGCGGCCGTCGCCGCGCTCGCCGTGCCCGGCACGGCGTCCGCGCGCGTGTCGCCGCTCGGGGCGCAATTCCAGGTCATTCGCGTCGGCGGCTTGAGTGACGGAGAGTTCGCGGCGCTCGCGCGGCGCGGCGCCGTCGGCCTCATGCGGCCCGGCTTCGGCCCGACGACGAGCCACCGCAGCGCGTTCGCCGAGCTCGTCCGCGGCGCGGAGGTCAACTCCCACATCGGTGGCACGCCGCCCGGCAAGCCGCTCATCGGGACCGAGGAGCTCAGCGGTGCGGAGGCCATGGCATGTCACATGTGCATCATCGTCCAGCTCCCGCCGCCCGACGGCGGGAGGAACAACGACCAGCTCTATCGGGTCGCGATCGTCGGCCGCGGCTACCACGGCCTCCTCACCTCGCCGACGACGCACATCCCCGGTCTCATCTCGATCGTCGACATTGCGCCGACCGCGCTCGGTCGCCCCGCGACCGGCCTCTCGTGGGTCGCGGCGAGCAACGCGGTAGGACGTCTCGCCTCGCTCGGGCAGGAGATCCACGCGAACAACCGGCTCAAGTACGCCGCCCTGTTCACCATCGCCGGGCTTCTGCTCCTCCTCGCGCTCCTCGGGCTGCGCGCGGCGGCGACGGCGGTGCCGGCCGCGCTGCTCGTGAACCTCGGCCTCGGCGTCGCGCAGGTCTCGAACGAGGTTCTCCTCATGGTCGGGATCTCCGCCGGGACGGCGCTCCTCGCGTTCGCGCTGGCCCGCGTCTGCCGCAACGACGACGCACTGCTCATGCTCTATGGCGGCGTCGTCTTCCTGTACGCCGCGACGATGGTCTCGCGGCCGGAGTGGCAGGCCATCAATCCGTTCGGTCCGACGCAGAACTCGCGGTTCTGGGGGATCGGCAACCAGGTGGAGACGCTTCTCCTCGCGCCGCTTCTCGCCGGAGCCGTGCTCGCGCGGCGGCGCTTCGGCCCGCTCGGCTTCCTCCTCTTCGGCTGCTTCGGCCTCGTCGTGATGACGGACAACCGCCTCGGCGCCGACGGCGGTGGTGCGATCGTGCTCGGCGTGGCGCTCGCCGTTCTTGGCTGGAGGCTGTTCCGCCTGCGGCTCAGCGGCTTGATCGCGCTGCTCGGGGCGTCGGCGCTCGCGGTGCTCTGGCTCGTCCAGCGCGGTCTTGCGCAGCCGGGCCCGGATCACCTGCGGAGCGCCTTCACCGGCGACGGTGCGGGGCTGCTCGCCTCGCTCGCGAGCCGCTGGCCGCTCTCCTATCTGCCGGCGCTGCACGCGTGGACGCTCGTCGCTCCGCTCCTGCTCGTCCTCGCGGCGGCCTTCGTCGTCGCCTGGAGAAGGACGGACGTCCCCGCGACGCGCGATCTCCTGCTCGCGCTCGGCGTCGCGCTCGTCACGTCGCTGCTCATCAACGACTCGGCTGCGTACGAGCTCGCCGCCGGGGTCGCCGTCCTCGGTGGAGCGGCCCGGTTCGCGCCGACGAGCGCCCCGGTGCGGATCCGCGTGCCTGTGCCGGCGTTCCTCCGTCGGCTTGGCCTCGAGGCGAAGCCGGTTCCCTCAGAATTGCCACCGCGCTAGGTACCGTCCGGCGCGTGCCGATCTACGAGTACCGCTGCCCGAAGGGCCACCACTTCGAGCGCTTCCAGTCGATGACGGCGCCGGCTCCCGAGAGCTGCGACGTCTGCGGCGCCACGCCGGTCGAGCAGGTGCTGTACCCGATCGCGATCCACTACAAGGGCTCCGGCTTCTACACGACCGACTACGGGAAGGCCAAGGCGGCGAAGAAGGACGGCGGCGGCGGCGGAGGAGACGGAGGCTCGTCCTCCGGCGGTGAGAGCAAGAGCGAGTCAAAGCCGGCGGAGACGAAGAAGCCCGCCGGCTCCGGCGACTAGCTGCGCTACGACGCCCCGCTTCGGCAACGACGTGACCTTCCCGAGGCCACATTCACGTTCGGGAAGACACACGCGGCGGGAGGGAGCAGGATCGCGTTGCCCCAGCTGCCGTTCGTCTCGTTGACCACGAAGGCCCGTCCTCGGCTGTAGCCGGTGCTGAGGTGGCCGCCCGCGGTGCAGTCGCCGGGCGCCGCACACGAAATCGAGGTCACCTCGGTGAACGGCCATCTGCGGGTCGCCGTGCCTGGAACCTCGATGGCGTTGCCCCAGCTGCCATTCGTCTCGCTGACCACGAAGGCCTCGTCGTCGCCGGAGCTGTCGGTGTAGTAGCCGCCGGCGGCGCATTCGCCGGCCGCGCCACACGAAACCGCGAGCACGCCGGCATGGCCGCCGGCGTTGAGCGTCGCCGTGCCCGGCACGTTGATCGCCTTGCCCCAGCTGCCGTTCGTCTCGCCGGCCACGAAGGCCTGATTGGCCTCGGAGTAGTCGGAGGAAAGGCCGTGGTCGTAGGAGCCGCCCGCGGCGCATTCGCCGGCCGCGGCACACGAAATCGAGATCCAGCTGCCGGAGAAGTTGTCGTGAAGCGTCTTGGCCGAGCCTGGCACCTCGATCGCGTTGCCCCAGGTGCCGTTCGTCTCGCTCACCACGAAGGCCTGACCGGTGTCGCCAACGGCGTTGTAGACGCCGCCGGCGGCGCATTCGCCGGCCGCGGCACAGGAGATCGAGTCCACCTGTGCGTTGCGGCCGGTGTTGAGCGTGGCCGTGCCCGGCACCTTGACCGCGTTGCCCCAGCTGCCGTTCGTCTCGCTGACCACGAAGGCCTGGAAGGAGCCGTCGACGGAATGGCCGTGGTCGTAGAAGCCGCCGGCGGCGCATTCTCCGGCCGCGGCACACGAGATCGAGTCCACCTCTGCGTCGCCGCCGGTGTTGAGCGTCGCCATGCCTGGCACCTCGATCGCGTTGCCCCAGCGGCCGTTCGTCTCGCTGACCACGAAGGCCCGGTAGCCGTCGCCGTCGGCGTAGACGCCACCGGCGGCGCACTCGCCGGCCGCGGCACACGAAAGCGAGTTCAGCTCGACCCACCGGTCGGTGTGGAGCGCCGTGCCATGCACCTTGATCGCGTTGCCCCACCTGCCGTCCGTCTCGTTGACCACGAATGCCTGCTTGTCGCCGCGGCGGTCGTAGTAGGAGCCGCCGGCGGCGCAGTCGCCGGCCGCCGCACACGAGATCGAGTTCACGCCGGGAGCGGGGAAGCTGTCGCCAAGAGGCGTCGCCGCGTGGGGCACCTCGATCGCGTTGCCCCAGGTGCCGTTTGTCTCGTCGACAACGAAGGCCTGGTACTCGCCGAAGCCGCGGCGGTAGTAGCCGCCGGCGGGGCAGTCGCCGGGCGCGGCACACGAGATCGAGTTCACGAAGATGTTGCCGCCGCTCCTGAACGTCCCCGGGCCTGAAACCTCAACCGCGTCGCCCGACGAGCCACAGCCGGCAGACACTGCGAGGAGGAAGAGCACAGCGGCGATCGCGATCGCCCTCACGTGACGAGCGTACTCCGCCAGCGGCGCCCTAACGGGCGCGAGCGGCCCGCCGGGGGACGGCGTTACTTGAACTTGCCGCTCGTGCCGACGGTGCAGCCCGGCCCGTAAAGGCCGCTCGGTCGCGGCGGCGCGCCCAGCCCGAGCACGGCCGCGAGAACCTGCTTCTCGGCGGGCACGTCTCCCACGATCACGTCCTGACCGCCTACCACCTGGGCCGAGCCGCCGAGCCGGCAGTGGAGATCGCTCGCGGTTGACGAGCGGAACTTCACCCACGCGAGCTGCATCAGCTGCCACGTCGAGAGGTCGGTCGAGATCGGCGCGAGGAGCGAGCTGCCGTTGAACGGGAGCGAGAAGAACTGCGACGGGCTCGCGAGCTTCGCGAGCGCCGCCTGCTCGACGAGCTGCTGGTCGTGCTGGCGCGCAAAGTCCGTCCATGCGGGGTCGTACTGGTTCTCGCGGATGCGGGAGAAGATCAGCGCCTCGTGGCCGGTCATGTGCGTCGGGCCCTTGTGGAAGCTCCAGCCCTTCCACCTCGCGCACTTGCTCGCGGGGTACGGGCAGTCGAACTTGTTCGAGAGGATCTTCTCCGGCACGTCGACCGTGATCCCGCCGACCGCGTCGATGAGGCTCACGAACTGGTTGAAGTCGACGAACACGACGTGGTTGACCCGCAGCTGCTTGCCGAGCAGCTTGTCGATCGTGCGGATCGCGAGCGTCGCGCCGCCGTTCTGCATCGCTGCGTTGATCTTCGAGTAGCCGATTCCGGGGATCCGCACGTAGAGGTCGCGCGGGATCGAGAGATAGACGAGCCGGCCGCGGCCCGGATCGCTGTGGAGCAGCGTGAGCGAGTCGGAGTGCTGGTCGACGCTGCGGCCCTGCGATCCCTTCCCGGTCGCGTGATCGGTGCCGATGAGAAGGATGTTCGTCCCGGTGTCGTAGAGCGACCCGGCGTCGGGCGCGAGGACGGCACGCACCTTCGCGGGAACGCGCTTGTTCGCTGCGCTCACGCCGCTCTCGACGGAGAGGTAGCCGGCGACGGCCCACACGATGAAGAGGAGGATGAGCAAGAGGATCGTGACGAGCGTCCAGCGCTGCCACGTCCATCCGAACCAGAGCCGGCTCCGCTGCCGCCGCGGGCGATCTCCCTTGCGCGTGATCTTCCCTGAGCCGGGCCCTGGGCCGGGCCCGTCGCCCCGGCCAGCGCGCCGCGACGCGCGGTCGCGGCGTGAGAGCGGGACCCTTCCCTTGTCTCGCCCCCCGCGGTAAACCCGGTACGGCTTCTCCTCGGAGGCGCCCATCCGTGCAATTACGGTACCCACGGTGGAAGCCCTCCACGCCATCGGCGTCGACCTCGGCGGAACGAAGAT